>Ga0316204_10008451_pt1 | contig 14301 bp, 9 predicted proteins | sample 6monrhotite_MG_2_FD_205661 | JGI IMG/M metagenome (GOLD analysis project Ga0316204, IMG submission 205661) | Microbial mat bacterial communities from mineral coupon in-situ incubated in ocean water Damariscotta River, Maine, United States -... | ecosystem: Environmental > Aquatic > Marine >...
AAACAAAGGAATCGCCAAATGTATGGAAAACGATTGGCGATGAAATCCTTTTTGTAAATCGCGTTTACAGCATCGCTCAGTTGGGTGTTTATGTCACAGCCTTTTCAACTGCGTTGAAGGAGTTTGGAGCACACGTTCAAGAGCTGTACAGCCTAAACACCAAAGGCAACGCATGGATTGCGGCATTCCCGAGTCCCAATAGCAGTATCCGTTTATCACAAAATGGCACATCTGACCCATTCTATGGGGACGAGGATGTGTTGACCGAAGACTTCGAACTGGAAGTGGATCGGAAACCACACAAATACGACTTCTTGGGCAAAGGGATAGATGGCGGGTTTAGGATTTCTCGAAACTCAACAATCGATACGTTTACGATTTCTCCCGCATTGGCGTATCTTTTATGTGCCGCGAAAAAGAATGTCGATATGACCGGTTTCCACTGCGAATTTCATTTTCATGAACCGCAGGTGTTGAAAGGAGTAATTGGTGGGAAACCTTATCCAATCATTTCTATCGATACGAACAGAGACGCCGAGCAAAAAGAAATTCATGACCTTCAAGCCGTGTTACTTCAGCAGCCGCCAAAAGTCGAAGATAGCGAAGTGCTCAAAAAATATCTCGAAAAATACATAAGTTACCATCAAATCGAAAAACCAGCGCTTAAACTTTTGGCTTCGAGTCGAGATGTTGAACCACCAACACATTACACTAATTATTTGGAGCAGTGGGCAGTCGAAGCAAGAAGCGTTGAAACCGCTTTAGCAGGCGAAGTTGAAGCCGCTGCAGAAAGGACGGTCCATCCAGCCAGTTCCAGCGGCACAGCCAATCTTTTAGCGGCAATTCACGCTATTGAGCAAATGGCCACAGGAATCGCAAAGGCAAAGAAAATTGCCGATACCGACAGTGATGATAAAATCTAAAGTTTTGGTTTTGCAGAAGTTATTTTTCTTGCTTGGAGCGCCCGTATATTTATCAGAACTGTGACGATTTTTGTATATTGTTTGTGGGCAGTACCTTTAACTGAAACCGCTATTTCTTAGCCAGCCTATCCAACCATTTCCAACCTTCATATTTGTCGCCTGTCTGTCTGATGTGGGTGTATCGCTGCAGTGAAGACCACGAGCGATGCCCGGACACGGCTGCAACCTGCGGAATCGTTTCACCGATTTCGAACAGGCGCGTGACACCTTCATGTCGAAGGTCGTGGAAGCGCAGGTCTTCAATTTCCAGAACTTTACATGCCCGCGTGAATGCGGCGCTGATGGTGTCGCTGTGATATGGGAACACCATCAATTTCTTCTTTGGCATCGCAAGTGCGATGTTCATGGCGGGCGGTGGCAGGTCGCACCAAACGTCATTGCCCACTTTGTCGCCGGGGTGTTTCATATCTTTGATGAACACCCTGCTGTGCGTCTGGTCCAATCCCTTCCATGCAACCCTTGTGATTTCTTCCTGCCGTCGCGTCGAAAATAGTGCGAACCCAACTACGCGATGCATTGGCAGTGAGTTGGGGCGGCGGTGGTGCTTGTCTTCGAACATGGTCAGCAGCGCATCCAGTTCGTCTAAAGTAGGGCGACGGTCACGCTTCTTCGCTTTGCCGGTTATGCCAAGGCGATTGCAAACCACGAACGCATCTTTCATCGCCTGCTGGTCAAGTGGGATGCCCCATGCAGGTCTTGCAACTGCAAAGATTGCCCCGAGGTGGGACATGTAGTTTCCAACAGTGGCAGGTGTTCGCGTCGCGCCAAGTTCTTTGGCGAATTGCACTATATCATGGCTTTGGATCTCATTGCAGTTCATCGACGCGATGTCATATTCACGAATTGAGCGCAGTACCTGGGCCTTGGTACGGCCAATTTCCTTGACGCTTTCGGTGATGTAGCGATCGATGGCTGTACTAAGGGTTCTACCTTTGCTTTTGATGGCAGACAGGTCAGCGCCAGCTGCAGTGATTTCCTTCATCCGTTTTTTGAACCATGCTGCAGCTGAAGAATGTTTGTCAAAAGTTCGGGATTCGCGGTGTGCCCATTTGCCATTTCGCCTGATGTTGATTTGTGCAACATAAGCGATGGAACCATCTTGGCGTTTTCGTTCTATAATTTGGGGCATATCTGAACAACATTTTTGGTCAATTTGAACAACATATCCTGTTCAGATAGTAAACAACGGGCAAAAACAAGCATAAATATGCAACACTGAGAGAAGCAAGGCTGAAGCGGAATTGAGTAATAATTCAATAAAAACAAATACTTACAAGGCCGCCCGCCTGTCTGTCGCACCTATGATGGACTGGACGGACCGTCACTGTCGGTATTTCCACCGGCTGATGTCGCGTGAAGCGTTGTTGTACACCGAGATGGTGACGGCCCCCGCGCTTGTGCGGGGCAACGCGCTTCACTTGCTGGACTACAATGCCGAGGAACATCCGGTTGCCTTTCAGCTTGGTGGCAGTGATCCGGCAGAGTTGGCGGCGGCCACGAAGCTCGTAAACTCGGCGGGTTATGACGAGGTGAACCTCAATGTTGGGTGCCCGTCGGACCGCGTGCAATCCGGCACGTTTGGCGCAATCTTGATGAAGTCGCCTGATCTTGTTGCGGATTGTGTCTCGGCTATGATTGACGTTAGCGATGCTGAGGTGACGGTTAAATGCCGGATCGGCGTAGACGACCAAAACACGCATGAGATATTGCCCGAGTTCCTTGGAAGGATCGCGCAAGCTGGCGTTTCTCGGGTGACAATTCACGCACGCAAAGCATGGTTGCAGGGGCTAAGTCCGAAAGAAAATCGCGATATCCCGCCATTGGATTACGACTTGGTTTTCCAAATGAAACGGCAGTTCCCCGACCTGCACATTTCGATAAACGGCGGGATTTCGTCATTGGAACAGGCGAAAGCGCTTTTGGCCCAAGGCGTGGACGGCGTTATGATCGGACGGGCGGCCTATCATTCTCCGGCTGACATTTTACTTGACGCTGATCGCCAAGTTTACGGAACGGGTTACGTCCAGTCGCGCCTCGAGATCGTGGAAACGATGCTGCCCTATATCGAACGGCATTTGCAAACAGGAGGCCGCTTGAACCAGATCACCAAACACATGTTGGGGCTTTTTGCAGGCATGCCGGGCGCGCGGGCTTGGCGCCGATATCTATCGGAAAACGCCCATAAATCGGGCGCTGGGCCTGATGTCGTCATGGCGGCTATGGCCAAAGTTTCGGCGCCAGTTGACGGCGAAATCGCATAGCACTTCACCCCGTGGGTGAGTCGCGCGGGGCACATCAAGACCAATAAATCGTTAAAACCTGCGCGCTCAACACGGTTACGACAGGTTTACGTCACAAAAAAACACAACATTCACGGGCGCACTCGGATCGCCTTTTGGACCAGTTTTCGAAGCCGCTCGTCATCGGCGTGAAAATTGGCAATGTCCAATTTGTCGTTAATTCCATAGCGGATTCAGCTTTTTGATCGACCATTTGTCCAAGCTAGGCCGGGCCAGACTCGGGCCGCTCTATGAGTTTGCAGTTCCCAGCGAAATATATTTGCGCAAACGCCTATGAATTTTTTCCTTGATGAAAAGAATTTAGCGGTGCCACTATCGGTTAAGAGCGTGACGCGACGACAACTGCTAATGGCTCTGGAAAAACTGAAAAAAGTATACTGAACTGCTCAGTACCAAAACCGAGGCTCCATAAACCTGTGGAACAACAACGTCCGGTTTATTCTTCGCAACAGGAGGAAGATTATAAGATGACTTCTAAAACACTATTTGGTGCGCTGCTCGCGACCACAATCATGGCAAGCCCGCTTTATGCGGCAGGCATGCACCCATCCACGGGTGAGGCACTGGCTGATGACCAGACATTCACCTACCGTGTTCTTGACGAGCACAGCTCGGTTGACCCACAGGTCGTAGAAGATGTTTCCGGTTCGGAAATCGTTCGCGATCTTTTCGAAGGTCTGATGAACCAAAGCGCCGACGGCAGCTTGATCCCAGGTGTTGCAACCAGCTTTGAAACCAATGCTGACAAAACCGTTTACACCTTCCATCTGCGTGACAACGCAAAATGGTCGAATGGCGATCCCGTCCTTGCCAGTGATTTCGTTTACGCATGGCAGCGAGCCGTCGACCCTGAGCTTGCTTCGCCTTATTCATGGTTCATGGAAATCATGTCGATCAAGAACGTTAGCGAAGTTCTCGCAGGCGACATGGCACCAACCGATCTTGGCGTTGCCGCACTTGACGACCACACTTTCCAAGTCACTCTGAGCACCGCTTTGCCTTACTTTGCGCAAATGACGACTCATGCGACGACGTTCCCAGCCCCACGCGCGACTATCGAAGCACACGGCAAAGACTGGACGCGCCCTGAGAACATCGTTTCAAACGGTGCATATGTTCTGACCACACACGAGCCAAACGAGCGGTCTGTGCGTGAGCGCAACACAATGTATTGGAACAACGACGCAACCATCGTCGACAAAGTTGTGGCCTTGGTCATCAACGACGAAAACGTCGCGATGACACGTTTCCTCGCGGGCGAGCTTGATCGGACTGAAATTCCTTCAGGCCAGTATCCTCGTTTGGCTGAAGAAATGCCTGAGAAAGTCGTCGTCGCACCTCGTTTGTGCTCGTACTACTACAACGTCAACTTGACCGATGGCTCGGGCAACCCAGCCTTGCAAGACGTTCGTGTTCGTCAGGCGCTGTCCATGGCAATCGATCGTGACATCATCACCAAGAACGTGACAGCTGGCGGCCAGTATCCTGCTTACACCTTCACACCAGCGGCGACTGCCGATTTCTCGGTGCCTGAAGTTAAAGCTGCAACCATGTCCCAAGCCGAGCGTGACGCATCTGCGATGGCTTTGATGGCTGAAGCTGGATTCGGCCCTGAAAACCCACTTGATCTTTCGCTGGTCTACAACACCTCAGAAGGCCACAAGAAGATCGCTATCGCGGTTAGCCAGATGTGGAAGCAGAAGCTTGGCATCAACGTCGAGCTGTCAAACCAGGAATGGAAAGTCTTCCTAGAGACACGTGGCAACCAAGACTATGAAGTTGCACGCGCTGGCTGGTGTGGCGACTATAACGAAGCATCGACATTCCTCGATCTCGTTCAGTCTGGCAGTGGTTACAACGACTCAAAGTATGTGAACCCAGAAGTTGACGCTCTGCTTACAGAAGCCAAGACTTTGGACAACCCACAGCCTAACTACACCAAAGTCGAAGAGATCATCGCTCGTGATGTTCCAATCATCCCGATCTACCACTATGCGATCAACTATATGATGGATACGGATCTTGGCGGATGGCCTGTCGGCAACGTTGAGCAGAACTGGTATTCACGCGATCTATATAAAATCGCTGAGTAATCTTTCTGTATTAAAAAACTGCGCCGCCTATTCTGGCGGCGCAGGCTTTTGTGTTTCTGGGGAACACGTATGTTATCCTACATCATCAAACGTATTTTTATCGCGATCCCGACGGTTTTCATTCTCATCGTCGCATCGTGGGCTCTCATGAAGCTTGCCCCCGGTGGGCCATTCTCAAGTGAACGCCCGATTCCGCCGCAAATTCTGGCGAATCTTGAAGCGCGCTATGGCATGGACCAACCGGAATGGAAGCAGCTTTGGGACTACTTCTACAACATCGTGGTGCATTTCGATTTCGGACCGTCGTTCAAGTATAAAGACCGCGACGTAAACGATATCATCGCCCAAGGCTTTCCGATCTCGATGACCTACGGCGCGCTTTCGTTTGTCGTCGCTGTTGGCGTCGGCGTCTGTCTGGGCATCGCGGCTGCGATCAATCACAACTCATGGCTCGATTATTTCGCGGTCAGCCTTGGTATTGCGGCGCAAGCCTTGCCGAACTTTGTGATGGCGCCGATTTTGATATTCGTCTTCACGCTCAAACTTGATTGGCTGCCAGGCGGCTGGTACGGTGGGCAGTGGCAATACCTCATCATGCCGGTGATCGCCTTGTCGACGTCCTTCATGGGTTCAATTTCGCGGATCACCAGATCGTCGATGCTTGAAACCCTGAATTCGAACTTTGTGCGCACCGCGCAGGCCAAGGGTTTGCCCACGCGCACTATCATTTGGCGTCACGCGATGAAGCCCGCCATGTTGCCGGTTCTTAGCTACCTTGGTCCGGTGTTCGTTGCCGTTCTGACGGGATCAGTGTTCGTGGATATGTATTTCTCGACCGGCGGTTTGGGTCAGGCCTATGTGGGGTCGGCCCTTCAGAGGGACTATTCCGTGCTTCTGGGTGTCACGATCCTTTACGGCGTCCTAACGATCAGCGTGAACCTTCTCACCGACTTGGCCTATGCCTGGTTTGATCCGAAAATCCGGTACTAGGGGGTGGCTATGTTTGGAAATGATTCACAAAACGCTGATCTTGCCACTGACGTAAACGAAGAGGCAATGGTGCGCGGTCGTTCGCTTTTGCGGGACGCGCGTGGCAGATTTGTGCAGAACAAAGCGGCGATGGGCAGTCTGATCTTGTTGTCGCTAATCGCGCTGTTTACGATCTTCGGCCCGTTCTTTGCGCAGTTCTCGAACGAGGAAATCGACTGGGCCCGCATGGGGGACATCCTTCACCAAGGTCGCCCGTCGGTCGATACAGGTCACTACTTTGGCTTGGATTACTTGGGGCGCGATCTTTATTCCCGTGTTATCCAAGCGACGACCATTTCGTTGTTGGTCGGTCTGATCGGCGCGGCAATGGCGTTGGTTGTTGGCACGCTTTACGGCACGATTGCGGGTTTCGTCGGAGGACGGACAGATTCTATCATGATGCGTATCGTCGACATCCTAATGGCCATTCCGAGCACGCTTGTCATCATCCTGCTTCTTGTGGTTGCCGGGCGTTCGTTCGTGATGCTTTTTGTGGCGCTGGGCTTGGTCAGCTGGCTGACCATGGCGCGGATTGTGCGGGGCCAGACGCTAGCCCTCAAGAACCGTGAATTTATCGAAGCTGCACGCGCGGCTGGTGTGTCCGAAATCGTCATTATGTTCCGTCACATCCTGCCCAACTTGATGGGTGTGGTGATTGTTTATGCATCCCTGTTGGTGCCGGACATGATCTTGGCCGAAAGCTTCATTTCATTCCTCGGGCTTGGAATTTCTGAACCCTATACATCGCTCGGCAGCCTTATCGCCGAAGGTGCGGGCACTATGGGCTACGGCACGCTTTGGCAATTGCTGTTCCCGCTAAGCATTTTCATTGCCATTATCATCACGATGTTCTTCATCGGAGACGGTTTGCGCGATGCTCTAGATCCGAAGGATCGTTGATATGACGCTACTTGTCGCAAAAAACCTTTCGGTTGAATTCAAAACCGCTGACGGCATGATCCAGGCTGTCAAAAACGTTGATTTCGAAATCTCAGAGGGCGAATGCCTTGGGATTGTTGGTGAAAGCGGATCGGGCAAAAGCCAGACCTTCATGGCGGCCATGGGGCTTTTGCCAAAGAACGGCGTTTCTTCCGGCTCGCTTACGTTGAACGGGCAGGAAATCCTTAATCTTCCGCGCAACAAACTAAACAGCATTCGCGGCAGTTCGATGGCGATGATCTTCCAAGACCCTCTGACGGCGCTGACGCCGCATTTGCGGATCGGTGATCAGATGCAGGAAAGCCTTGGGGTTCACCAAGGTAAAACCGGGTCAGAGGCGCTTAAGATCTGTCTTGAATGGCTCGATAAAGTTCGCATGCCCGAGGCCGAGCGTCGCCTAAACCAATACCCACATGAGCTTTCAGGCGGAATGCGCCAGCGCGTGATGATCGCAATGGCGATGCTGAACAACCCAAAGCTTCTGATCGCAGACGAACCGACCACGGCGCTTGATGTGACCGTTCAGGCGGAAATCCTCGATCTGATTTCTGATCTTCAGCGGGATGAGGGCACAGCCGTTGCGCTGATTACGCATGATATGGGCGTTGTTGCCCGCATGTGTGACCGGATCGAAGTGATGCGCTACGGCGAATACGTCGAAAGCGGCACCTCCGAGGAGATTTTCTACAACCCGCAGCACGCCTACACGCAAAAACTGCTGAACGCGATGCCTCGGCTTGATGGGGAACATTTTGCCGCTGAAAAACGCGTGACGGGCGAACGATTGTTGTCTGTCACGGACGTCAAAGTGCACTTTCCGTTTTCTCTTTCAAAGGGGCTGTTCCCAAAGAAAGTCCCTTTAAAAGCCGTTGATGGAGTTAGTTTCGACATCAACGCTGGTGAAACCCTTGGTGTTGTTGGCGAAAGCGGGTGCGGTAAATCAACGTTGGCGCGCGCCGTCTTGCAGCTTATTCCACCGACCGATGGCGGGGTCACATGGCTTGGTCATGATCTGGTTTCAATGCAGAAAAGCCAGCTTAAGAGCTATCGCAAAGACTTGCAGATTGTCTTCCAAGACCCGCTGGCAAGTCTTGATCCACGGATGACGATCGCGTCATCCATTGCTGAGCCTTTGGTGACCTTCCGACCAGACCTTACCAAGCAGGAACGCACAGCGTTGGTCGAAGAAATGATGGAACGGGTTGGTCTTCCCCAGTCGATGATCAACCGCTACCCGCATGAGCTTTCGGGCGGTCAGAACCAGCGTGTTGGTATCGCGCGCGCGATGATCAACAAACCCAAGCTTATCGTATGTGACGAGGCTGTGTCAGCCCTCGACGTGTCTATTCAGGCCCAAATCGTTGCGCTACTAAAAGAGTTGCAGGATGAATTCGGTATGTCGATGATCTTCATCAGCCACGATTTGTCTGTCGTGCGCGATGTGTCGGACCGCATAATGGTGCTTTACCTTGGCCGTGTTGTTGAGCTTGCGGATAAGGATTCGATCTATCTTGATCCGCGTCACCCCTATACGCAGTCTCTGATTTCCGCGGTGCCAATTCCCGACCCGAAGATCGAAAAGACGCGCAAGAGGCTTAAGATTCCAGGCGAACTTCCGTCTCCTCTTAATCCCAAAGCGGCGTTGCGCTTTATGCCGTCCAAGCTTCGGGCGAACGATTATACCTACGTTCCAAAGCTAGACGAAGTGTCGCCGGGCCACTTGGTGGCCGAACATGACCCGCTTGAGGATATCTTGGCCCAAGATCCGCTTGCCGTTTAGGCTGCGGGGGTGTGACATCCCCGTCAAAGCCATCTAGAACCTGCCTATCTTGGAAAAGGTAGGCAGACTATGACGACTTTGAACCGCTTGTCGGAGGTGTCCCAGTGGGACTTCGACGACATCATCGATGTGCGATCACCGTCCGAATTTGCCGAAGACCACATCCCCGGCGCGATCAATCTTCCGGTTCTCTCGGATGCGGAACGCGCCGTTGTTGGCACGATCTATGTTCAGGAAGACCGGTTCAAAGCGCGCAAAGTCGGTGCGGCCTTGGTCGCACGAAATGCGGCGGACCATATCGAAACCGCGTTTGGCGCTAAAAACGGCGCATGGCGGCCCTTGGTGCATTGTTGGCGCGGTGGGCAGCGATCTGGGTCATTTGCATCGATTTTGGCGCAAATAGGCTGGCGGGTTGAGCTGCTTGAGGGCGGTTATAAAGCCTATCGGCGCTTGGTCTCAAACGCGCTTTATAAGGAACCGATTGAGCACCGGCTGATCTTGCTGGACGGCAACACGGGAACCGCCAAGACGGACATCTTGAAGCTGCTCGACCGCGCGGGTGTTCAAACCCTCGATCTTGAGGGCATGGCTGGTCATCGCGGATCGCTGTTTGGCGCCCTGCCGGATGGCCAGCCGTCACAGAAGTTTTTTGAGGGGCGGTTGGCCATGGCGCTGACCAAGCTGGACCCGTCCTTGCCCGTGATTGTAGAAGCTGAAAGCAACAAAATAGGTGACATCCTTCTTCCGACGTCGTTCTGGAAGGCGATGAATGCGGCCCCTCGGATCACAATCAAAGCCCCTTTAAGCGCGCGGTCGGTGTATCTGACGCACAGCTATTCCGATTTGCTTGAGAACACCACGCTGCTAATCGAGCGGATCACCAAACTGCAGTTCGGCCATTCGACCGACCAAATTGCGCAATGGCTTCAACGCGTTGAAACCAGAGATTACGAAGCCTTAGCCGCCAGCTTGATGGAACGGCACTATGATCCGCGCTATGCCAAAATCTTTCTGAAGCGCGAACACGTTGAGCTTGGAGTGATCGAACTGGCGTCGCTTGATCAAGACACATTGGTGCAACACGCAGTTCCCCAAATTCAGCGTCTAATCGGTTAACTGCAGGTGATCATTTCCGCCTGCGCGGTGATGTGCCCGATCAGAACCGCGGGATAGCCCGCGTCCTGCAGCTTATGCACCAAGCCCGGCGCGTCTGCGCTGGACACCGCCGCAAGCAACCCGCCCGAGGTTTGGGGATCAAACAACAGGTTTCTCTTTTCGCATTCCAGCCCTGTGAAATGATCGCTGATCGCGGCGTTGTCTTGGAAAATGCTGGACTGATGACCTGCTTTGGCAAGCTCAAGCGCGCCGTCAAAGATAGGCACATCCTGCATTTTCAGCTCGGCCCCAACGCCAGAGGCTTTGCACATGGCCAGCAAATGCCCGCCAAGCCCAAATCCGGTGACGTCGGTCATGGCGTTGGCTGTCGCAAGAATGGCCGATGCTTTCGCTTGTGGTTGCTGAAGCTGGGTAAGAAGGCACGCCACGTCCTCGCCACGCGCTGCACCCACCATTTCAGCCGCCAAAAGCGTCCCAGACCCAATCGGGCGCGTCAAAATCAACGCGTCCCCGACCTTGGCACCCGTCAGCGTGATCGCACCGACGTTCTTAGCAAGCAGTCCGGTGACCGTCAGACCAATGGTCATTTCGGCCCCTTGGCTTGTGTGCCCCCCAACGATGTCGGCGTCGCAGTCTTGGGTTATGGATTGCACGCCGGCCATAATTTCGCGCAACGTGCGTTTTTGAAGCTCATTTTCCATGCGCGGGAGAACGAGGCTGACAAGCACGGTTTGCGGGGCCGCGCCCATCGCCCAAACATCGCCCAGCGCGTGAACGGTCGCGATTCGGGCCATGCGCCACGGGTCTTCGTCAAAGGCGCGCAGGTGATCCACCGAGATAACCTGCTTTCGGCCTCCTATTTTGATGACCGCCGCGTCGTCGCCGAGTTTGGACACAACGTCTGACCGCTGACCGTCGGCCAGATCACACAAGGCGTCGTGAAGCACGGCGGGACCAACCTTTGCACCGCATCCGCCGCAAAGGGGTTTGACGTCAAGGGTCTCAGACACGCCAATGGCCCGTTCAAGGGGGTCTGGCGGGGTCTCCATCTGTGGAAACGCGCGGAACTGATCCATGAAATTCTGATCAATGCGATCTTTCCAGTCCCACATTCTGTCGGCGGCAAGCGACCACTTGCCCTTCTCAGCGATCGCGGATTTGCGCCCCAATGAGATAAGTTTGAGGTAGGTTGATTGCGGATGAAACGGTTTTACCTGCCCGCCAGACAGTTTTGCCTTCAAGTTGTGAAGCAAGATTGGGGCCGCGCGCACCGCGAACACACCAGCCTTAGGGCGAGGGGATTGGGTTAGGTGCGCGCAATCCCCAGCGGCGAAAATGTCGGGCTGACCAATACATGCCAAAGCCGCATCGACAGCGATGTAACCGTCGTGAAGCGACAGATCAGTATCCGCCACCCACGCATAGGGTCTGGCACCAGCGGCCCCTGTTGTGAAGGACGACTGAATGATCTGATCGCCCACGACGACGCGATTTTTTTCAACCTTTGTGACGTTCGCCCCGAAATGACAGATCACCCCCGCCGATTTCAACGCTTTGCTGAGCTTGCGAAAGGTCGAGCCTGTGATGCCGGTTAGCGCGCTTGCGCTTTCGATCAAAGCCACGCGCGCGTCACCACCGTTTTGCACAAGGCGATGTTGCATCGCCAACGCAAGTTCCGCCCCTGCAATCCCGCCGCCGATAACAGCTGCGTCCTTGGGGCCTCCAACTGCGTCTGCACAGAAATCAGTCCAACGATCTGCGAATACGTCAAGGGGTTTGGCTGCAATGCCGTGGTCATCAAAGCCGTCAATTTCAGGCATGCCCGTATGGATGCCCACATCAACCGAGGCCACGTCATACCCGATTTCGGGCCGTCCCGTGACCTCAATCGTTTTACGTGCCGTATCGATCCCATAGGCATGGCCAAGCACCAAACGCGCGCCCGCAAAACGGCACAGCTTAACGAGGTCGATGTTCAGCTCGTCTCGGGAATAGTGGCCTGCGACAAAGCCGGGCAACATGCCGGTATAGGGCGCGGTTGGGGCAGGGTTGATAACGGTCACGCGCACACCTGCCATCGGGTTCATCCCCCACATGCGCAGCACCAAGGCGTGCGCGTGACCGCCTCCGATCAAGACGAGATCGCGGCTGAGCGGAATGAGAGGTGTCATGTTGCTTATCCAATATCGGAAGCCGCTAAACAGGCGTATGTGCTAGACGGCAAATGCTAGGTGGTGTTTGCTGGTCGTTATCGGAGGGCGCGAACATGGGCAACAGAACATTGGATCAAAGGATTGCACAAGCGCGTGGGGACACGCCTTGCGACCTGCTTTTGCAGGGGGGGCAGATGCTTTGCGTGGTGACGGGCGCGGTATTGACCGCCGATGTAGCGATTTGCGGCGATACCATTGCTGGCGTTGGAACTGGGTACGTCGGCAAGCGGGTGATTGATGTCACGGGTAAAATCCTTGTTCCGGGATTTATCGACACTCATTTGCACATCGAAAGTTCGCTGGTGACCCCGTTTGAATTTGATCGATGCGTCGCTCCAAAGGGCGTGACGACGGCGATTTGCGATCCGCATGAGATTGCAAATGTGCTTGGCGTGCCGGGTATCGAATACTTCCTAGACGCCGCCACCCACACGTTGATGGACATCCGCGTCCAGCTTTCCAGCTGCGTGCCATCGACCAATATGGAAACCTCGGGCGCGGTGATTGAGGCTGACGATCTTGCCCCCTTTATGGACCATCCCAAAGTCATTGGCTTGGCCGAGTTTATGAACTTTCCGGGCGTCATTTTCCGCGATCCAGCCGTCATGGCGAAGCTGGAATTGTTCAAGGACCGTCACATCGACGGTCACGCGCCTCAGCTTAGTGGCAATGATCTGAACGCCTATGTTTCCGCTGGTATTCGAACAGAACATGAGGCGACCACAGCCGCCGAGGCCTTAGAGAAGTTGCAAAAGGGCATGCGGGTTTTGATCCGCGAAGGGTCGGTTTCAAAAGATCTCGAGGCACTGCAGCCGTTGCTGACCGATCTGACCTCGGCTTACATGTGTCTTTGTACGGACGATCGAAACCCCTTGGACATCGCCGAAGAAGGCCATCTCGATCACATGATCCGGACGCTTATCGCGATGGGCTGTTCGCCGCTGGCGGCCTACCGCGCCGCCAGCTTGTCTGCGGCCGAAGCGTTTGGGCTTAAGAACAAGGGGCAGATTGCTCCGGGCAAACTGGCGGACATCGTTGTCGTCGACAGCCTTGCCGCCTGTGACGTGCAGCGGGTGCTTTGTCGCGGCGTTGAGATTTCGGACGAAAATTTCGCCAACCGCGGCACCGTCGCCCTGCTTGGTCGTAACAGCGTCAAAACTCGCGTGATTACGCCGGTAGACTTCAGGTCATCGTCAAACAATCCAAAGACCGATGTGATCGGCATCGTCGAAGGCAAAATCATCACGGAACACCTTTTCGAAACGATTGAGATCGTCGAGGGCGACAAGGCCCCGAACGCGGATCGTGACTTGGCACGGATCACGGTGATTGAACGGCACGGAATAAACGGCAACATCGCCAACGGCGCGGTCCGCGGCTTCTCGATCAAGAAGGGTGCGATTGGGTCAACTGTCTGCCACGATCACCACAATATCGCGGTGGTCGGGATGAACTATGACGATATGGCGATAGCCGCCAACCGCCTTGCTGAGATTGAAGGCGGATTTGTCGTTGTCGCTGACGGCGAAATCCTCGCCGAACTGGCGCTGCCCGTAGCGGGTTTGATGAGCCTTGAGCCGTTTGAAATCGTGCACGACCACTTGGTTGATCTCAGGGCCGCTGCGCGATCCATCGGTGTTCGCCTTAAGGAACCGTTCCTACAGTTGGCGTTCCTTGCGCTGCCGGTCATTCCCGCGCTTAAGATCACGGATCGCGGCATGGTGGATGTCAAAAAGTATGAGATTATATCCTAAGGGTCACAGCATCGACGGAATGACTTGGTCCGGTGGCCTGTGTCCGTCGGCGAAGGTTTTGACGTTCAGCAAGACTTTCTCGCCCATTTCGATG
>Ga0316204_10008452_pt1 | contig 14299 bp, 17 predicted proteins | sample 6monrhotite_MG_2_FD_205661 | JGI IMG/M metagenome (GOLD analysis project Ga0316204, IMG submission 205661) | Microbial mat bacterial communities from mineral coupon in-situ incubated in ocean water Damariscotta River, Maine, United States -... | ecosystem: Environmental > Aquatic > Marine >...
ACATCGTGATTACTCCCATAGCTTTAATTCCTCCTAATATTAATAGGATAACAAAACTAAATAAAAATTAATGATGGGTCATAATCGCTGGGAAATAAGAAGGGCTCATAATCGCTAGGCTAAAACATAATCTATAATATTACTTAAGCTTTTCAATTTACATGCCGATTAATTTTTAAGAGTAAATATATGACTTTAAAAAAAGGTAAAAATACTATTGAAACAAAATCCAAAACTTCTTTGAAAAAGAAGGGAGAAAAAGTTTTGATATCTTCAAAGAGTAATGTTGAAGTAGTTAATTCAGAGAATGAATTAATGGATGCCGATTTGTCAAAAGACTTTGATTTAAAGTCTGAAAAAATTGAAAAAGATGTAATGCTTAAAAAACTTTCAAAAGAAGAGAGAGAGCAACCTGAGTATACAAGTGTATCTGTATATAAAGAAGATGGAATAGAGCGAATCAAACCATCTGATCTAAAAAAATTCATAAAAAAATCTAAAGGTATTAAACAAATTGTTATAGAGAAAATCAGTATTGACGAGTCTACTCGTGTTGCAATGAAATACGTACCTAAAGAAGAAATTGAAGAAGATATTAATAATATAAAAGATTTTGCTGACCAAGAAATATTTAATAACGAAAATGTTTTAGATGATACTGATACTGATACTGATACTGTAATTGAAGAAGATAACAATGTTAAGCAACTAGAAGCTAAATCAAGCTTTCGCTTAAAAGATAGTAGATCTAATATTAAATCAAATTCTTTTCGTAAAAAACATACTGACTTTAATAATGAAAATATAATTAGTAACACTAAAGTAAAAAATAGTAATAGTACTAAAGAACTTAAAAAAGTTAGCTATGAAAAACACCAGTTAACTAAGAAAAATAATCTTATTAATGAGTTCTTTTATAAAGCTAAAGATCATGTGGAATTATTTAAAGTAGGTAATTCTTATATGACAGATTTTGAACAAGGTTTAAAATCTTTCGCTTATGTTAGTCTTGAAGATGATAGTTCAGAAGATAGAGAAAAATCTATTTTTGGTGTAACTACATTCTTTAGTCATCATAAAGATATTAAAATTTGTATCATAACTGCTTCAATACTAGAGTCCTATTACTCTGTTCTTGTTGATCAAGATGTATATAATGAAGAAGTTATATTTGAAACGGAGAAATTGAAAGTTTTTAATGCTGACGGTTTTGATCTGATCACATTTGAAGAGCTAGCTTTTTTGGCTGTGAATATTGGAACATTTAATTTATCTCATGTTGTAGAACATATTGTAGATAAGTATGATTTGTTACTGTGGGATCTTCCTACAATTTCTCATATGGATAAAAATAAACAAATATTTTTTCCTATAATTAGATGTATTGATATCGTTTCAATTGTTGTATCTGAAAATAAAACAAAAATAGAAGATATTTCTTCTTTAATAAAATATTTCAAAAAATATGAAATAAAGGTAAAGGGCTTTTTATTTAGTTCCTCTCATAAGTATGAAAGGGAGGCTGCATAATGTCTGTTAAATTAAAATTTAAAAATGGAAAGTCTCATGACGTTTCAAGAGCAAAAACTAAAACATCATTTAATTCAAACGAGTCTAGAGGATCTAAAGAGTCTGACAGTCTAAATAAAATTATAGATGTAGAGTTCGGCGAAAAATCAAATAACAATGTCAAAGAAGATAATTTTAAAGTTAAGAAAACAACGAATAGATACTTTTATAAAGTATCGAATCATCATGAGCTATTTAAAATTGGTTCTTCTTTTTATAAAGATTATTTAACTGGTGTGAAGTCTTTTGCAATTACTTCTACCGGGTATCAAACCTCTCAACAAAACACTATTTTAGGATTGGCGAGTTTCTTTGATCATAAAGAAGATATTAAAATTGCTATTATTTCTGACAATATATACAAAGGCGTTTTTAAAGATATTGTATCGATATCTAAAGAAGTCAAAAAAGATTTCACAAATGATGACTTTGATTTCAATATTTTTAGTTTTTATGGCCATTTTGACTTTTTAGACATGAATCAAATTTTAGATTTTTGTAACTCAGATTCAGGTGACTATGATGAATTACTTGATGCTATTGTAGATGATTATGATGTTATTTTTTGGGATGTTCCTGAGCTTCATCATATTCAAAAAAATTCTGATTTATTTTTTCCATCAATTATGAGATATGACTCTCTTGCGATAATCGTCGCTCAGAGCTTGAGTAACTCGAGAGATGTTGAAGAGATAAAATTATTTTTTATGGGATATGGGATAAACCTAAAGGGTCTGATATTTGATAATAATATTAAAAATAATGATAAAGTAATAAATCAGTCAACCGACAAGGTAAGTAAGAAACCTTGGTGGAGATTTTGGTGAAAAGAGTTAACATCTTATTAGATGAAACTACAATTATAAATATTCCTTTTTTCATGAAATTAGTGAAAAGGTATATTTACATTACTGTCTTAACACCAGTGTTAGCTTTTGTAATTGCTTCGGTTCTCTATATGGGCCAAAAAATTATCTACACTTCTCAAATAAACTTTAAATTAATGAGTGAAGAAACAAATTCTGCTTCTGGTGCTATTGCTTCTCTTCTTGGTGAAAAGAAAGCAGTAATAAGCCCAGAAGAGGTTGTTGCTTCCGTTAGATCAATTGATTTTATTCAAGAACTTTCGGAAAAAATAGTAGAAAGAGATGATTTTACAAAGCTTGATTTTGATAACTATGTCTCAAAAAAACATTTATCAAATGTAGATATTTTTGGACCTTGCTTTGATGATCAAAAATGTAAAATTTTAACTCTGAGAAGTCGTTTAAGTGGTCTTTATATTGTTTCAGCTGATAGGCAAGTCGACAACAGATTTACTGTTGTAGTGAAAACAGCTGATCCTTATACAACTAAAATATTATTAAATGAACTTAGAAATTTAATGCAGTCTAAGCGTATAAAAGAAATTAAAAGAAAACTTATAGAGCAATATAAAATCACTAAATCGTTAATTGATGAAAAAAAATCAGGGGCGACTCTTGTTGACAGTAGTAGACAATTAAATGAAGTGGAACGTGCGAAATTAGCAATGGAATCAATCGTATCTAAACTTTCAGCTCTCTCAAGTGTTTATGAATCAAAAAAACTAGAATTATCTCAAGCTGAAATGAGAATGAATAAAACAGATGAAATTTATAAACAGTTTGAATCTAGTCTTTCTGTGAATAATTTTTCAACTAAATATAAAGAACTTCAAAAGTCAGTAAAAGATACTCGAAGCGATATCGCTGATTTAGAAGTCACTATGAAAAATCCTTCAAAGCAAGACTTAGCTGTTATTAGTAAGTTAAAAGAAGAACTTAAAGCCAAAGAGAGAGAATTACTCGCTTTTCAAAAGAATAGGTCAATTGCCAGCAATAATGGTGATGATAAAGGAACCTCTATGTCACCAAATCAAGCTCGATTTAAGTATGACATATTAAAAGGTCAAGTTACAAAATTAGCAATGGATCACAGTAAGATTTTAAAAGAAAAAGAAATCATCTCTAATAAATTATTAGATATGAAGCTTAAATTTGAACAACTTCGTCCATCAAATGAGTATTTAAAACTTTTAGAACAAAAGTTACTACAATTAAAGTTGTTAGAATCAACAATTGTTTCGGATTTTGTTTTTGATAAATTTGCATCACCTGTTTTTAACTATAAAAGAACATCTCTCTCAAAAGTTTCATTTTTTGGAGTTTTTCTAAGTATTTTCTTTTTAATAGTAGCAATAACGGTAAGTTATATGTTGGATGGCCGAATCTATGATGAATATGAACTTAAGAAAAAGTTTAGTGATCTAGAAGTTATTGGCAAGACTCCCGATTTCTATTAAGTAATAAATCTAAAATCAAATATAAAATTGGTGTTGTAATTGTAAAAATTATATCTATAAGTGATGAATAATAAGTAAAACTTAATACTTTTGAATCGTAAATTTCTTTTGTAATTGCTACAAAAATTATAAATACTATAATTTTAATATTACTGATTTTAATTTTGAATATCTTAGGAAGAACAAGAATGCTCATCCCAACGATAAAATGAGCAATATGGTCTGCTCTAATATTTAAAATTTCTATGTAGCTTAAAATAGAAAACATATATTATTTGTTTTTCCTCTGTTTAGATAATTGCTTGCTTGATAATCTCAATTATAATACTATTTTTATATGAATAAATTATCAACATTACTAATCATTTTTTCTTTTATATTTAACACAAGTATTATGGCTCAAACTGGACAAAAGTCTGGCTCAATATCTAATAGTGTTAATCTTAGAGAATTAGCTCTTCCTTCTGAAGTTAAAAATATTGGAAAAACTTCTGGTGCAATCTTTTATTCACCTTCTATAAAAGGCAAGGTTTTAATTCCTGTTAACTTTTGGGGAGAAATAGGAAAATCGGGGCTACATTTTATACCTATTGGAACATCTATTTTAAGTGGTCTTTCTTTAGCCGGAGGGCCAAGAAGTACTGCTGAGCTTGATACTGTTAAACTGACGAGGTTAATTGATAAAAAAATTAAAACATTTCAATTTGATTTAACAGATGGTGGAAATAATGTTGTCTACGATATGAAACTAAAACCTGGGGATACAATTTTTGTTTCAAGAGATAACTTCATGTCAAATAGGGCTTACTACACTTCATTAATTGGGGTTATTTCAACTATTTTATCGACTTTTATTATTTACAATCAAGTTAAAAACCTCCCTTAATTCATTTATGAATATTTTAATTTTATCCTTTGATTTTCCTCCAAAATTGGGAGGAGTAGCTAATTGTGCTTACAATGTAGCAAAAGAGCTTTCATCAAATCATAAAAATAAAGTTCTTGTGATTGCAAGAAAACTTGAAGCAATCCCTAAAGAAAATGATGATAAAATACTTCCAGAAAATTTCAATTTAAAGAGAGTATATTTGCCTAAAGTGGCTCTCTTTACAGTTCCTTTTTTTATGTATCATATTCTTATTTCTATATTTAGTTTTAGACCTAGTAAAATCTTATCTATGCTTTGGATGCCATCAGGTTTAAGTATTTTTTTTCTTTATCCAATTTTAAAAATTAAAAAAATAAAATATTATATTTATGTTCACGCTGTAGAGGTTTTAGAATCGAGTTCAAGTTTTAAAAAAATTATAAGAAAGTTAATACTAGGACGTTTAAAAAAATATGTATTTAAATATGCTGAAAAAATAATTGCTGTAAGTAATTTTACAAAAGATCTTGTTATAAAAAACTGTGAAGTTAAAGATGACAATATTGAAGTAATAAATAATGGTGTAGATACAAATAGTTTTTTTATTAAAACCATAGATAAAAACAATACTCTAAAAGAAATTTCTCTTAAGTATCCTGATGCATTAAAGCTATTAACAATTTCGAGATTAGTACCAAATAAGGGAATAGATACTGTTTTAAAGGCTTGCCATATTTTAAAACAACAAAATGTTAATTTTGTTTACTTAATTGGTGGAGTTGGACCTGACTGTAATAGATTAAAGAAAATTGTTTTAGATTTAAACCTTGAAGATAACGTTGTATTTTTAAATAAATTACCGGAAGTTGAGCTCGTGGATTTCTATAATTGGGCTGATATTTACTTACTTATTTCTAGATATGATAAAGAAAAACCGCTAGTTGAGGGGTTTGGTCTTGTATTTCTAGAGGCTGCTGCCTGTAAAACTACGTCAATTGGTGGCGATTCTGGAGGAATTCCGGATGCCATATCAAAAGAAAGTGGTCTTCTTGTCGATCCATATGATTTTGAAAGTCTTGCTAAGCAAGTATCGAAATTAAACAAAGATAGAAGGCTTATTGATGAGTTATCAAGCAATGCTTACAGCAGAGCACTCAACTCATTTACATGGAAAATACAAGTCGATCGATTAAATAAAATATTGTTACGGTAAAGTCCTAATATTACTTAAAGTAATTTTATAATTCTTTAACTTTTAATTCAATTATTCCGATAACTAAATGTATGAATACGCTTTCTTTAATGATTCAAAATGAGTTTCAAAATACATTTTTTGTATTAGTAAGTTTTGTGTTTTCAGTTTCTTTTCTTGGTTTTTATTTTTTGTTAAAACTAAAAAAGACAAGAATGAGGCCTCTTCGTAATTTATTTTATATACCTGCTCGAAAATCAACAACAGATGCTATTCAGCTAGGTGGGTTACCGCTATCTCTTTCTATTATTTTAGGACTCTCTTTATGTATAATTATACCTGAGATTAATCAAATATTCTCATTCAAACAAATTGTTATTCTAAAACGTGCGATACCTATTTCATTTCTTGTAACATTATATGGATTTCTTGATGATCGATTTGAGCTTCGACCTGTAGTAAAATTAATTTTTCAAGTGATTACATCAGCATCAATTTCTTTGGCGATAGCTTCAACTTTATATTCAAAAAATTCAAGTATTTCATTTATAATTTTGTTTATCTGGAATATGGGAGTTATAAATGGTGCAAACCTTCTTGATGGCTTAGATACAATGTCCATTAAGTTAAACACTGTTACTATGATTGGTTTTTGTTGCGTCGCTCTTTTGTATTCAACTTATGAAATATTAATACCAGTTGCTATTGTTCAAGCTACTTTATTCTCGTTTTATTTTTTTAATAATGCACCTTCTAAGATTCATCTTGGTGAGATAGGAGGGAGCTTCTTAGGATTAATTAGCTTGGTTGTCGCAGCCTTAATTTACGTTCACCCAAAAAATATTTCAACAATTAACAATGCTTCTTTAAGTTTAATGATGCTTTCTCTTCCTATGGTTGAGTTAGGTGTTAGTTTTCTGCGTAGACTTCTTAATAAGAAAAACCCCTTCAGAGGTGATAGATTTCATGTGCATCACATATTAAGAAATTATCACGAAATGAAACCAACTACTGTTACTTCGTTAATGTCACTTGTATATTTTTCAAGTCTAATACCCGCTATTATTTCTTCTAAGACTGTTCCTATATTTGTGTCTTATCTTTTTGTTGTATCTTCTCTTATTGTCTCTTATTTATTAGTTGGTTCAAAATATTGGATAACGAAAGACTCTATTCGAATATCGGCAAAGTCAGTATTTAATTCTCTTCGTAAAAAAGATGTCACAGTCATTGATTCTTCAAAAATAGATAATTTTAGGTTAATTATTCTAGATGAAGATATTGAACGAGAGATAGAAGAGATTTATGAAGACGATAAAGCAGCCTAAGGAAACCTTTTGAAAAAAGCTTCAATTATATTTAATTCTCCTTATTTAGGAGGAGCTGAAAGAAGTATTATAATTCAAACATCAAAACTTTCCTGTAATTATTTTATTCCATACTTTAAGAATGAAAATGAATGCGAGAATATAGTTTTAAATATTAAAGAATATTCAAATTCAGATATTTATTATTTCAAATATCCTGAATATCTTTTTTCAATTTCTAGAACATCTTTCTTTTTTAATCCAGTTTTGATTTTACGAGACTTGTTTGTTTTAAAAAAGAGTGTTGTCGAAATTATTAAGCAGACTGATTTAATTTGGTGTAATGGTAATAAAGTTGCCTTGATCTTTTTGATTTTCAACAAGTTATTCTTTTATAATAAAAAAATAATTTGGCATTTTCGAGATTATCCAAGCAGTAATATTTTATACAGATTTATCTGGTCGTTCATTGCAGTCTTTACAAATAAAAATGAACTGTTCTTGGCCAATTCTAAATCTGTTGAACATGATATACAAAAAAAATTTTATAATCTTGTAAATACTGACTTTGTATATAATCCAATTGGAAATTTAAATATTGCAAAAGACAATTCAACTTTTAACGGTAGAATTGGCATAGTCTCAATGATTGCACCTTGGAAAGGTCTTACTGAGATATCTAATTGGGCTAATACAAATACTGAATTTTTACATAAACTTGGGATTAATGAAATTTGTATTTATGGTAGTGATATTTATAAAACAAAAGGAGAGCATTCTAATTATTTTAATTTGCTAAAAAGTGAAATTAACAAGAACAATAAAAGCTTGGTAAGATTAATGGGGCTAGAAGATCCTTGTAATATTTATAAAAATATTGATATTCTAATACATTGCTCTGTTCAGCGTGAGCCATTTGGAAGAGTCATTGTGGAAGCAGCTTCATGCAATATTCCTGTTATTAGTACAGGCTTAGGAGGGGCAGGTGAGCTTATTGAGCTTATTGGTGCCTACAAATATGACTATTTAAATTCAAAGTCTTTAAAAAGAATTATAGATGACATTATTTTATACAAAGGATTTAAAGGTTACAAGGCAGATTTTTATAGTTGGGATGAAAATATTTTAAAAAAAATAGATTTTATATTGTCTAAGTGCATGATTTTAGGTTAAAGTTTTTTTATATAAATATTAGTTCTGATATATAATATATATTAGAAAGCATATGAGGATATTGAGATGAGTAATGAAAAAAATGAAAATTTAGATAAAAATATTGTTGAAAATAAACTTTTAGAAAAAAAATTAATATATGAAAAACCAGAAATTGAATCTGAAGACTTAACAAGTTTTGGTGCTGTCTGTAATGGAACAAGTGGGCCAGCGGCAGGAAGAAGAAAGTCCTCAACAGGTCGTCCTGAAAGATGTAAGGCAAGTCGAATTAACTCTTAAAAGTTGTGAATAATTATTTTAAAAATACAAAATTATTTAATTATAAAAAAAGTCTAATAGAAGAATTTTCTAATAATAAAATACCTAAACAGGATTATGTAATATCGAATTGTTGTTATTTGGGGCAAAACTTAATATTTTACTCAAGAACAGAATCCTTTAAAAATAATTTGTATAACTTAATTCCAACAAGTTGGCAGTATCATCATGACTTAAAGGAAAATGAAGTCTACCATATTTATTTACAAGACCCTGAAGATTTAAGTATTGAATTAGAATGGGATTCTGAATATTCTCAGGACTGTATAATTGACGGAAATATGGCAATTCAGCGAGATTTTGTCGCGAAAGTTGAAAATAAAAATATTTATCTTATAAGTAAGACAGAGATAGGTGATGGATTTTATAATTTTTTAAGATGGTTTTTACCTCGAAATATTTTAAGTCAAAATAAAATTGTACTGCATAGCTCATGTGTCATTTTTAATAATGGTAATGCGAACTTCTTTTTGGGGCATTCAGGTGCTGGGAAAAGCACTATCTCGGACTTGGCCGGTGATAGAATAGTGCTTGGTGATGATATGAATCTTCTTAGTTTTGAAGGTGGTGAAATTTATGCGCAAGCAGGAGCTATCGGAGGAAAGTTTTATCCAGATGTTGATTATTCAAAAAAATATAAAATAGATAATTTCTATTGTTTAAATCAAGGGGATGAAAATATAGTTGTCTCTATGGGGAAATCTAAAGCTCTTCTTAAAATTATTTCAAGTTTTGCTAATTTATTTTGGGAAGAGATCACCAAAGAAGAAAAAGATCATTGTCTTGATTTAGCTAAAGAAATTGTTACTAAATTCAATTTTTACAAACTTACATTTGTAAAAGATAAATCAGTTTATGAGGTTATTGATGGTTAAAAATATTTTATATAAGCATAGTCCATTGGTTTCTTGTGACGAAATTGACAATAAAGTAATTCTAATTCATGCCAATCTTGCCAAAGCTCATGAACTAAATTCTGTTGCAAGTTTTGTTTGGAATAATTTATCAAAAGGAAATACTGAAGAAAGTATTTTGAAACTATTAATAAATAATTTTGCTGTCTCAAAAGATGTTGCAAAAAATGATCTCCAAATCTTGCTTAAAAAGTTTATTGAAAATGAACTCATTATTACTTAAGATTAAACATAATGGATTAAGTATGTATCCATCTCTTAATAGTAATGTAATGATAAATATATTATTAAAGCCCCGAAATATTTCAGTAGGAGATATTGTTTATTACAAAGATAAAGAAACGAAGCTTTTAATAAGTCATCGAGTTATTTCAATGTCTCCGTTTTTAATTAAGGGAGATCGAAATCTTTATGTTGATAGTGATATTTCTCTAGATTCCATTTTAGGAATTATTGTATCAAATGATAAATTATACTGGGGCGAAAGTGGACAAACATTTAAAATATTAATTGCATATCTTTCATGTTATTCTCAAAATCATTATCCTCGAATTATTAGACAAATAAGCCAAGCTTTAATTTATATCTTTTCAAGATTTTAATTTGTTTATAAACCATAAAAAATAATATTTCATAGATATCGAAATTTTGTCTTTGGTTATAAATTTAACTAATTGGTAATTTAAGAAGTTTTCATTGCCAGTCAACAAAAAGGCTGGAGTTAAATATTGATCATACCATTTAGTGACATTTAATTCATAATATTCAATAATTTCAGCTGGCAATTTTAAAGAAAAATAGTTCTGAAGTATTTTTAAGGTTAGTTGAACTGATTTTTCTAATTTTAACTCTCTTGAGATTTGTATGATTTTTCTCCATCTTAAAATATTCATTTCTTTAGAGACAATATGATAAAGATCAAATAACCAATAAAGTTTACTAAAAGTGTGTTGAAATGCTAAATGGCCACAAAGGTGAACAATTTTACCTTCAAGAGATTCAAGGTATTCGTAACCTGTGTTTGTGATATGAAAGAATATTTTGGTATGTAATTCAATAATTATTTCAAGCCCGTTTATATTTTTTGTAAACTCGTATTTATAATTATTTCCCCACCACTTAGTTTGAATAATCTCACTAAATCCCAAAACTATTAAAATATTTTTTATCTGTGGGTATTCATTTTTATTTATATAGAGATCAATATCTGATAGTTTTCTTTCGCCTATGTTTTTATAATAATTATTCTCTAAAATCCATATCCCTTTTAGAGGCATGTGATATAATTTTTCTTTTTTGAGGATTGATTTTAATTTCTGATATTCAAGTATATAAACTTGGTTTTGATATCGTTGCCGAATCCATTTGTTTTTAAAAGTTGATAGATATTCTTTTAGATATGGATCGTTTCGTGAATATAAGTACCCTTCAATTGCATGAACATTAAATTTTAAATTTAAATAATCCTGTTTGTAATTTCGATAATAATATTGAATAAGATTATTCATTATTGAATTTTAGTTGTTTGTGGTAAAATAAACATAATGAAATTATATATTAAAAATCCAAAATTTGCTTATAAAAAAATTGTTTCGAGATATGTATTAGTTGATATTAGGGATGAAGATCAGATTCATAGGTTAAATCCGATTGCTAGTGATATTTGGGAGATGTGTGATGGTAAACATACTGTCGATGAAATGGTTAAAATAATGTCAAAGCGCTATTCTGACGTACCATTAAATTTAAAAGACGATATTGTAGTTTTTGTAAATAAAATGTTAAAATCTGACATTATTAAAGAAATTTAAAATAAATTTTAATTAAAGAGTTATTGTAATGAACATGAAAGATAGAAAAAATATTCCACAAGTTTTTGAAGATTCTATGAGAGAGGCTTATGATAACTTTATTCCTGTATATACAACTATTGAGATTACTCTAGGTTGTAACTTTAGATGTAAGCATTGTTACAACTTTGATAGAACCGTATCGAATAAATCAGATCTACCTTTAATGAGTACTGAACTTATTTTAAAAACAATTAATGATGTTGCCAAGCAAGGTGCTCTCTTTATTACACTTACTGGTGGTGAAGTCTTATTACATAATGATTTAGAAAAATTTATAAAAGAAATAATAAACAATAATTCAGTTTGTCGCTTAAAAACTAATGCTTTTGCTTTAAACAAAAAGATTATTTCAAATTTTGAAAACTGGGGCGTTTCTACTATTGATATTACTATGTATGGAGCAAGTAACGAAACTTATAAAAAGTTTTGTGATGTAAATGATGGTTTTACTCAACTTGAAAAAGCAATAAATTACTTTAAAAATACAAAAATAAAAATATTTTTAAATATTTTTATTCATAAGTATAGTTATGATGAGTTTGAGCAAATGATCTCTTTTGCAAAATATCATGATGTGGAGTTTTACGTAGCAACGGAAATAACTGAACGTTATGATGGCAGCAAAGGGGCTAAAGATTATGAACTCACTCTTTCAGAACGTGAAACTTTGATGAAAGGAAATTACAAAGATTATTTTTTATCTAAGTGTTCAGGAACTCCTCAGTTTCAGTGTGCATGTGCTAGAAATGTTTGTGGTATAAATTCGCAAGGTGATGTTATGCCTTGTATTGGTGCACCTGTAAAATCTGGCAATCTTTTTAATGATTCATTTGAAAATATTTGGAATAATTCAAAAGAATTAAATGAAATTAGAAATATTAAACGAAGTGATTTTAAATCTTGCGTTACCTGTGATGTTAATGAATATTGCTCTCGAAGCTCAGGTGGGATTTATAGTAACACTGGTGATTATTATGGTTGTGATACTACTACTTATGAAAATGCCAAATTAAGTAAAAAGCTAATGAGCTAAGAAGTAAATACTATAAAACCACCATTCTTTTTGTATATTTTAAGAGAGTAATTAAATATTAAGATAGAAGGTATTATTAATAAATTCCATAATATTAATACTTGTAAGCTATTCCAGCCTATATTTGAAAAACCATGATTACTTATATTTCTTATAAGTTGTAAAAATATTGTATATGGAGATAATGTTGTAACTAGTTTTTGAAAAATCTCAGGAAAAACGTCGATAGGGAAAAATGCTCCTGAACCAAATGCCGCTAATGTTGAAATGTATCCGATAAAATTATCTCCTCTGCCAAATATTAACAAAACAGATGTCGCAACTATTCCAATAGCCACAAAAATAGGAAGTGTAAAAATTATAATACTGATTGCTTGAAGTATATTTATAAAAGGTATTTCAAATCCAAATAGTAAATAAGCTAAAACTAAAGTTAAAAAAATCTGAAATATTTCGATCAACAAATCACTAAGGTTTAAAAGGATTAAAGGTTTTAATAAATTAACTGGCATTGATATAAAAGTCTCAAATGTGCCTTCGATAATTAACATTTTTGTTTTTTTTATAAATCCTGAAAGAAGAGTTAGGGGAATACTTAAAAATATTTCTCCAAGTAATAAGTAATGAAAATAATCATGGCCATACTTTGAGATCGAGTCGGTCAATTTTAAATTAAATGCTTTTGATGTATACCAGTATATAGTAAGACTTATTAAAATCGAAAAGATTTCAACTAATACAATATATGGTGAATAAAAATTATTCTTAATGTTTATTTTAAATAATTTTATAATTAGCTTAACTAACAATTTTTCCTCTTAGAAGTTTAATATTTTTATTGCAAAATAAATCATTGTCTTCCTCTTGGTGTGAAGAATAAATAATTATTTTATTTTCATGATTTTTCTTCAGTAGAGATACAAAGTTTTCTTTATTCTGTTTATCGAGTGCTTTGAAAGGCTCGTCTAAAATAATAAAATTGGGATCGTGAAGAGTTTTACAGAAATAGGATAAGAGTTGTCGCATGCCTGTTGAATTTTGGTAAAATTTTGTTCTTAATATTTCAGAAAATATAGGAATTTGTTGTTCCCACTGATCAATTTTTATATTTAGTTTCTGTTGGGATACGTTTAGTAAACTTGCAAAGAAATTTATATTTTCAACACCTGATAATCGTGAAAATAAACCATCATTTTTCTCAGTAATCCAGCTTATATTTTTTTTATAATTATTATTTAAAGAATCAATACCGTTTAGAACAATACTCCCATTATCTGGAGTTATAATTGTAGATAATATTTTAAGAAATGTTGTTTTACCTGAGCCGTTTGCTCCTCCTAAATGACAAATATCGCCATTTTTTAAGTTTAAATTGACTCTAGAAAGGACATTTTTACTTTTAAAGTGTTTATCAATATTTTTTATTTTTAAATTCATAATTAAATTATTTATATTTTAAAATACATTTAATCTTTTAGATAGTTGTTTGAAGTTGCCGGTTATCTACTTGATATTAGGTATAGTTTCGGATTAATTAATTTATTTTCAAGTAAGTGTTTTTTTTACTTGACCTCTTTTCATATTTGCAATAATATCTCGCCTCATACAACACATCGTATTGATTTTTAACAATTTATAAAGAATAAGAATTTAAAGCTTCGGCTTTTAATTTAAGACGAGAAGGACAAGAAACCAAGATTAAGTTTGACGTAACTAGATGTACTGATTTTAATTTATTAAATGAAAGTA
>Ga0316204_10008453_pt1 | contig 14298 bp, 13 predicted proteins | sample 6monrhotite_MG_2_FD_205661 | JGI IMG/M metagenome (GOLD analysis project Ga0316204, IMG submission 205661) | Microbial mat bacterial communities from mineral coupon in-situ incubated in ocean water Damariscotta River, Maine, United States -... | ecosystem: Environmental > Aquatic > Marine >...
GACGATTGATGTCCACATTGGCCATCACGACCAGTAATTTATCAGCCATTGTTAGATTCTCCGACCTTTAAAGGGGCCTGTGTGTTGCCTGAGTAACTGACTCAGGCATTGATTGAAGATGTAGTGTTGAAGTTGGGAAGGCAAATTCCGCATCATTGTTTTCTATAATTTCTACGACTTTGAGTAACACGTCCTGTTTTATTTCGTGAAAACGAACCCACTCCGTAGTTTTTGTAAATGTATAAATAAAGAAATCGACAGAAGATGAGGCAAAGCTATTAAAATTTACAATAAGTGTTTGATCACTATCAATCTCTGGGTGGTTCTGCAACATAGCCTTAACCTGCTCGATAATAACAGGCATCTTAGCCACGTCATCATATCGAATACCCATGGTTTCATAAATGCGCCTGTTAGTCATACGAGATGGATTTTCAACCGCAATGTTTGTAAAAACAGAATTAGGTACATATAAAGGTCGTTTATCAAATGTACGTATGCGGGTTAATCGCCAACCAATGTGTTCTACCGTACCCTCTATTTCTTTATCATTGGAGCGTATCCAGTCACCTACCTTGAATGGGCGATCTAGATAGATCATTAATCCACCGAAAAAATTTGCCAATAAATCTTTGGCTGCAAAACCAATCGCAATACCACCCACACCACCCAAAGTTAAAACACCAGCGATGCTATAGCCCAATGTTTGCAGCATGATTAAACCACCGGTAATAAATACTGATATACGAACTAACTTACCAATGGCCTGAACAGTGTGCTCATCAAAGTCGCGCTCTTTAGAACCCGCTTGACCTTTTATAAGTATTTGTTCAGTACCATGAATTAACTGTAATAAAAAATAAACCAGAATACTGATAATACCAATATCACGAGCCGGATTTATAAAGTCAAAAATAGCAGAGTCGTTACTGTAATCCCGCACTATTTCGGCGGCAAATAAAACACCAACAAGCCAAATAAGCATTCCAAGGGGTTTACGCGCTGCATTAATTAAAAGATCATCCCACAAGTTTTCAGTGGCCTGTAATTTTCTTGCAATGCGCAGAAACAGTCGTTTTTGAATAAAACTAACGGATAAGGTGACAAGCACAATTATAAATACTTGTGCGATCCAGATGGTATCCTGATCTAATTTGAATTGATTAATAATATTTTGTACAAATTCCATAATTTAAATCTTACTATTAGTCACTTTATTGATTGTATGCAAACTCTCTAAACGTCCAGCTCTAGATTTGGTGTATCGCCTAGCTGCTGAATTCTTTCAACAACAGATTTCCACTGTTCAGACGCCTGAAGCTCCTGACGGTCAATTTTACCTCGACCATGCATACGAATTAAACGCATTTGTGAGGCTGGATTTTCATAATCACCTAAGGAGTCTAATACCTGCTGCGCAGCTTCCGTATGATTACATACCAGCACCATATCACAGCCAGCGCTCAGGGCTGTATTCGCGCGATGCGCAAAGTCCCCGGCAACACCCGCCGCCTGCATACTTAAGTCATCACTAAAAATAACGCCCTGGAAATTTAACTGCTGGCGAAGAATTTGCTGTAGCCATACCTTTGAATAACCCGCAGGCTTATCATCAACAGCAGGATATACCACATGAGCGGGCATGACGGCTGCCAGGCCGAAATGAATCATGCGTTCAAATGGAATAACGTCTTCCATCATAATTTCATTTAATGGACGTTGATCCATTGGGTGTGCTGTATGTGAGTCTTCTTTTACAGAGCCGTGACCAGGAAAGTGCTTCCCGGTTGCCGACATTCCCGCCTGTGCCATCCCCGTCATAAACTCATGGGCCAGTTCTGCAATAGCTTCAGGTTTGGAGTGGTAGGCGCGATCGCCAATTACTCCACTAACACCAATACCAATATCCAACACGGGTGCAAAACTCATATCAATTCCGACCGCTCGACATTCAGCAGCCATTAACCAACCGCATTGTTGTGCCAATGATTTTCCCTGCACTTTATCTTTTGCATACAGTTTGCCGTATGTTGCCGCAGGTGGAATATGTGTAAAGCCATCACGAAAGCGTTGAACTCGACCGCCTTCATGATCAACAGCCACTAGCAAATGCGGAGAACGAAGTGCATGAATTTCTGCAATTAAGGCGGTGATCTGCTCAGGAGATTCGTAATTTCTTGTAAATAAAATAACTCCACCGGTTTGTGGATGGAGCAGCATTTCTCGTTCTTCTTGGGTAATAGACGTACCGACGAGGTCAAGCATGACCGGGCCAAGTGACATAGAAGGTTCCTCAGGAATAAGTTTTTAAGCAGTTGACGCCGCAGAAGGCTAACACAGTTTCTAAATGACGGTCGAATCCGGTGAACTCATGCCCACCACCTTCTTCAACAATTGAAGGCACCGCCGCATATTTATTTAATGCCTGCTTGTAATCCAGTACATCGTCACCAGTTTGTAACATCAGTAAATATCGATCAGGATTAGTCACCTGCTCTACTTCATATGACTTTAACTGATTCACATGATCCATGGTCAGTGTATATTCTTCACCCGTATAAATATTGCGATTAAAACCCAGGTGTTCCCTGAAGAGCTCATAAGGTTTAACCGCAGGGTTGATCAACACAACACGGCTATCATACTTTTCAGCCAGCCAGGTAGCATAATACCCCCCCAGGGAGCTGCCAATAAAACATAACTGGCGCAGACTGTTCTGGTGTTGATATTTACTAATCTCAGTATGGAGTTGATCCATTGCAATCGTAGGATCATAGGATAGGCACGGAATTTCTAAAACATCAGGCATGTTTATTTTGTCCGCATATGTGCGCAGCAAACTTGCCTTAAATGATTCAGGTGAACTGTTAAATCCGTGGATATAAATCAGCATATGTACATGTATATTCTAAAGTTGTCATTTTGTGCCCGTAACTTCAGTATATAAGATAATTTTAAATTGTCTTGAGTTATTCGCTTATTTATTGCAAAAAACGCTTGTTTTTAATCAATTATTGGTTTTTTTGCAGTAAACAAACAGCATGTACCGACACACCTTCTTCTCGTCCAGCAAATCCTAACTTTTCAGTGGTTGTCGCTTTAACATTAATCTGAGATAAATCTGCCTGAAAATCGTCAGCCAAATTAGCCTGCATAGCAGCAATGTGCGGAGACATTTTAGGTACCTGAGCAATAATAGTTGCATCCAGATTAACCAATTCATAACCTTTCTGCTTAATCATATTTACGACCTGTTTTAGCAAATCCCGGCTATTTGCATTTTTATATGCAATATCAGTATCTGGGAAGTGTCTCCCGATATCGCCTAAGGCCAAAGCACCCAGTAGCGCATCACATATTGCATGGAGCAAAACATCGCCATCAGAATGTGCTTTAAACTGACTATGATGAGGAATTTTAACACCGCCTAAAATAACATGGTCTCCTACTTCAAAGGCATGCACATCATAACCATGGCCAATTCTAATTGATGTATTCAAGCAAATACTCCACTGTATTTTTACTGTTATATTTATAATATCTACGGATAATACGTATGGTTTGTTCTTAGGCTGCCAATGATAAGGCAATCCTTAATGATTAACTAGGCATCGAGAGGCGTTCCATACAACTGCCTGTATCTACCATCACGTAGCACCATCTCATCATGCACACCTTCATCGATAATTTTACCGTCATCAAACACGTAAACTCTATCGGCCTGTTTAACCGCTGTCAGACGATGGGCAATGATTAATGTAGTACGGCCCTTTAAAAATGATTGCATAGCAGCATGTAATTTAGCCTCGGTTTCTGTGTCTAGCGCAGATGTCGCCTCATCTAAAATAACCACCTTAGGTTGAGACAGAATCATCCGTGCTACTGCAAGTCTCTGTCTCTGACCACCAGATAAGCGCACCCCACTTCGGCCGACTATCGTATCCAGTTGTTGAGGTAACCCCTTAATGGTTTCACTTAACTGCGCCACCTCCAAAGCATTCCACAATTCAGCCTCTGAATAATTTTTACCCAGATTCAAATTATGCCTGATCGTGTCATTAAACAGTGCCGGATGCTGTAATACAGTGGCGACATTATCACGCACAATATCAAGCCCTATTTCAGTGACCGGTACTTCATTAAAATATACTTGTCCCTTATCTGGCATATACATACCCAAAATCATTTGCACTAGCGTTGATTTACCACCGCCACTTGTACCGACCAGTGCGACTTTTTCACCTTTATGTACATTAAGTGACAAACCTTTTAATACGGGCTCGCCATCAGCATATCTAAAACCAATATTTTCAACTCTAAGAGAAACAGTATCCTCACCTGCAAAGGGATCTTTATTATGCTCAAAACGAGGCTCAGTTTTGAGGCTTAGTATATTATTGATTCTTGCCATAGCAGCATTCGCTGCATAGTAAGTATACTGAATACTTAATATTTCCTGTACTGGCCCCATCATAAACCAGAGATAGGCATATACCGCTATCATCTGCCCAATAGTTAAATCAGAAAACACCACCATTAACATGCTCATGGCACGAAACACTTCAAAGCCTAATAGAAAGATAAAAAATGAAATACGATTGGCCGCATCACTTTTCCAGCTGAATGAGGCAGAGGTTTCTTTTATACCACGTGCTCTATCGGCTACTCGCTGAAGATAATGTCGTTCTCTATTTGCAGAGCGTATTTGGTGAATAGCATCAAGTGTTTCACTTAGAGATTGTTGAAACAGTTCAAACGCCGAATTTTCATTTTTCTTTAAGTCCTTTACCTTACGCCCTAGTACCGTTGTAAAGTAAATAACAATGGGATTCATAATTAAAATAAATAAGGCGAGTTGCCAGTGTATCCATAATAGAATAGCCGCCACACCAATAACTGATAATAGAGCGACTATAAACTTACTCAGTGCTGTGCCAATGAATGTATCAATCGCTTCAACATCGGTTACCAGGTGAGAAGCTACCGTACCACTTCCCAGGGTTTCATATTCAGCCATAGAGACGATCTGTAATTTATCAAGTAATTTTCTACGGATCTTATACGTTACATCTTTTGCAACCTGAGTAAATTTGAAGGTCTGCCATACCGCTAACATCATTGAAATAAATCGAAGAAATATGGTCAGTGACATTACAGTAATAATATAAAGTGCAGGTCCCCACCAGGCTTGTGGATAAATTGAATTCATCGTAGCAATAAGAAAATTGGGCTTATTTAGCAGCACCTCATCCACCAGCAATGGCATCAACATAGGCATGGGCGCACTAATAAGTGCAGCTAGAATAGCAATGATGTTTGCTTGCAGCAGTTTTCGTTTATGCTGTTTTGCCAAATCAATAATAAAGGACCAGCTAACTTTCATAGGTATCGTTTTGCTCATAAAATGATGTGTAATAACTTGTATGGTGGAGGCATCGTGTGAATTCGAGACTGATATAGAGGCATAATATTAAATTGCAAATAAGTAGAGTTAACGAAACCTCTATAGGAGGCTAATATGCTTATATCAGCCTAAAACATATATAAGTTTGATGCAAAACAAGCCCAGAACAAGTATTTTACGCCTTAATTCAAAGATCACATATATTATATACGTGTGTTTATATATTGTATTCCTACTACTCATCGACAGGGAAATTGGTCATGTCCTCAGACAGCGATAAATCATTGGAATCATCCATACTAACTGAAGAAGGTAAGCTACGTCATGAAAATAGCTTCCTAAAAGAGCGAGTTACCAATCTGGAGGTCTTCAAGAAAAATTTCTTCATGTTGCAGAATGACCTTATTGATGCAAGAGAGCGATTATCCATGTATGAGGAGGCCTTAAACTTTAGCCAGGTAAAGGATCGAATTATACAGTCTCATGAGACACCCATAGATGAGATGGAAATAGAACAAACTGATAGTGTTCTAGACTTCTTACGCGATAGCTTATCGGCCATTAACTATCAGGACTTAGTAATGTCGATATTTCAGTCAACAAATGATCTGGGACTTGGTATAGGCATTCAAATACGTCATAGGAATAATGTATTGAATTATGCTTTAGATGATTCACAGAAAGCTTCAAACACAGACCTGATTAATGCCCATAAAGATGACGGAAAGATATTTGATGATGACGGAACCCTTATCATAAATGAAAACTACCTGAGTATAATTGCTACCAATCTGCCTGAAAAAGACACTAGCAAGGGAATGCAGATACGAGACTTTATAGAAATAGTGACACTAGGTGCCAATACACGCATAGATGCAATGAGTCAGAGAAGCGATTTAGATGAACTTAAATCGAATATTTATAAAATATTTAAAAAAACCAATGACTCTTTTTCAACTATTCAGGACAATATGGATAATCAGGTAATAGCAATATCTGAACTGTTTTTATCATTCGAAGAAAACCTCATGGCTACGTGTGCGAGAGCCAATATATCAAAATCACACAGCGATTTGATTAAACTCATACTACACGATGCAAAAAGTGAACTAAACCTGATCCTGACATCGTCACTCACAATGGATGAGCATTTTATGAGTGTAATGAAAAAGCTGGAAAAAGCCTATAGCCCTGAAAAAAATGACGATTGAGTTATTGTAAATATTCATCTTACTGCTTGCTTAGTCAGTACAAATCACAAAAAGTAAAAAACCTCATAAAGTCATAGATTTTTAAAGGAATATCAATCTGGTCATTATATAACTACAAAAATACCCCCAATTTTTATCATATATTCACCACCTCAGGCTTGCACCAGAATAATGCACTAATATTTTACATACTCAATACAGCGCACATAATCGGTGCAAAAAAACAACACCGATGCACTTTATTTCATATGCAGAGTGATTTAAAAGTAATTTAGAAATTTAAAAGATGTGCACAAAACTTGCTAACTATGATATTAAGCTTGATTATAAACATCCAATAACGACAACATAGTTAATATATTAATGACTACATTATCGAAAATTCAAGAGGAAAGTAAACGCCTTATAAAGGAGATGAAACTACCAGATAGTTTTTCTTCTAGTATTGATGACATATACATACCGCTTGCTGAAATAGTAATGAACAAAAAAGAAGCAGAGCCTCTTTTCATAAGTATTAACGGGGCCCAGGGTACCGGTAAATCCACATTAACGCAGTTTCTAAAACATTTAATAGAGATCAAATCAGGCCTAACGGTTGCTGATATCTCTCTAGATGACTTTTATTTAACTCGAAAAGAAAGAGTTCAGTTAGCAAACAATAACCACCCTCTTTTTTTAACACGTGGTGTACCAGGTACACATGATGCTAATTTAATGGAAAATACGATTTCAGCTTTACTAGATCAGCGTCCCTGCATAATGCCACGTTTTGACAAGGCAATAGATGATAGATGCAATGAAAGTATGTGGACTCAATACAATTCAGATTCAAATAAATTAATAGACATTATTTTATTTGAAGGCTGGTGCAATAATAGCCCGGAACAATCAACAGAAGAGTTAGCAACACCAATCAATGAATTAGAGGAGAATGAAGACTCAGATGGGATATGGCGAAACTATGCAAATGAGCAGTTAAGTAACTACAATAATAAAATCTTTCAGCAAGCAGATATGAGCATAATGCTCAAAGCACCTGACTTCAATAGCATATATGAATGGCGAACATTGCAGGAAAATAAATTAATGGATGCCACCACAAGTAGAAACAATCTAAAGATTATGTCACCTGCTGAGTTACAAAGATTTATTCAGCATTATGAGCGAATTAGCCGTCATACACTAGATCATCTACCCTCAACTGCTGATATCGTAATTCCTATATCAAAAAATCACGATATAAAAGAAATAATAATTAAGCAATCATCATGAACATCAATACTCAATGGATTATTGTAACTGACTTAGATGGCACCCTGATTAACCATCATGACTACTCTGTAGATGCTGCAATACCCTTTATTAGTGAATTAAAGCAAAAACATATTCCAGTTATATTTAATACCAGTAAAACATTTCATGAAAGTATAGAGCTACAAAATAAATTAAATATAGATGCTCCCTTTATAGTGGAAAATGGATCCTGCATTTATTACCCTAAATCAGTTTATGAATTCCCTCCTGAAGGCTCCATAGATAAAGACACTCATTGGGCACAGATTATTGGAAGAGAACAAAGCGATATACGTAGCATATTAAATAAATTGAACATAGATAAATCAAATTATAAACTACTATCTAACTGCTCAATAAGTGAGGCTGTAAAATTAACAGGCCTCACAAATGATCAGGCAAAATTAGCAATTGCAAGAGAGTTCAGTGAACCTTTGGTCTGGCTATCGAGTGATAGTGATTTCATACACTTCAAAAAACAAGTAGAAAAATCAAACTTAAACATGCTACAGGGTGGTAGATTTCAGCACATACTTGGAAATTGTGATAAAGGCATTGCCACACAAAAACTAATGAAGAGCTATTCTAGCAAAAATAAAAGTATCAAAACTATAGTTTTAGGTGACAGTGCTAATGATGCCGCCATGATCAATATTGGCGATATATCAATCATTGTAAATTCACCTTCAAATACACAACTAGAAAAACTAACAAACGCAAATTTTAAAACCAATAATCAGGCGCCTCAGGGCTGGGTAGACGGTGTTCAAGAAGCACTACTCAAAATAGACAAAATTTAGGATATAAACATGAGCGATTTTTTCCAGAACGGCCGAGTAACAACACTACATAATCTTTCCTCAAGAACACTAGAAATGATGGAAAGTGAATTAAAGGATTTTTCAAAAGTTCGTCCTATGGGTCTAATACTACCCTCATTATATTCTGAGCTGGAACGACCAGCGCTAACGACTATTGTAAATGAGTTACAAAAAGTCGACTACCTGAATCAAATTGTAATAGGGATTGATCAGGCATCTAAAGAAGAATTCAAACATGCTATAAAATTTTTTGAGAAACTACCGCAGCAACATGACCTACTATGGAATGATGGCCCAAACTTAATGGCAATAGATGCGAAACTGCGTGAAAAAGGTCTGGCTCCGACTGAACGCGGTAAAGGACGCAATGTCTGGTACTGTATGGGGTACATGTTAGCCAAACGCAACACACAAGCCATTGCACTGCATGACTGTGACATCATCACCTACAAACGCGATATGCTGGCACGACTCCTCTACCCTGTTGCTAACCCACTGTTTAAATATCAATTTTGTAAAGGTTATTATCCACGTATAGCGGATAACTCAATGAATGGGCGTGCATCACGCTTGTTAGTTACACCACTTGTGCGTGCATTAAATCAGCAATTAGGTTCACATGATTACCTTGAGTTTCTTGATAGCTTTCGATACCCACTGGCCGGTGAATTTTCAATGCGACATGATGTAATGGAAAGCTTACGCATGCCAACTGACTGGGGATTAGAAGTCGGTATATTAATGGAAATGCGTAAGAATTATGCCACTAGTCATTTATGCCAGGTTGATATCGCAGAAAATTATGATCATAAACATCAGAATTTATCTAATCAGGATAAAGAAAAAGGCCTGTCTAAGATGTCGATTGAAATTACAAAAGCCATATTTAAAAAGCTGGCAACAGACGGCATTAATTTCACTGAAGAAAGCTTGCGCACAACAAAAGCCACTTACTACCGAATAGCTCTGGATTTAATCGATAGTTATCAAAATGACGCCATTTTTAATGGCTTGGATTACAAAACCCATGAAGAGGAAAAAATGGTAGAAATGTTTGCCGATAACATTAAGCATGCGGGCAAGCTATTTCTTAAAGACAATGATGAAGCTCCGTTTATTCCTAGCTGGAATCGTGTTGTCAGTGCCATACCAGATATATTTACACAATTATTAGATGCTGTAGAAAGAGACAGGAAAGAGCTTTCATGAGCTTTAAAAATATTAGACATAATTTAGATGAATTAAAAACACGTATTATCGATTATCTTGTAGTTTTATATCCTGATTACGATCATCAGTTAATATGTGATGAAATCATGCACCTCATGAATTATGAAAACAGCTATCATGAAGCTAAATCACATACTAACCTGTGGTCTCAAAATGATATTGTTAGCATTACCTATGGCGACAGTATAAAAACTGATGACGAACTACCACTAGATACATTACACCTATTTTTTAAAGATAATTTACAGGATTTTATAAGTACTATTCATATATTACCTTTTTACCCATTTAGCTCTGACGATGGATTTTCTGTTATCAATTATGCAGAAGTCAACCAATCACTTGGAGACTGGATAAACATCAGTAATATAGCTAATGACTTCTCATTAATGGCAGACCTTGTTATTAATCATTGTTCAAGCAGGAGTCTATGGTTTGATAATTACAAACAACGAAAAGACCCTGGCAGCGATTATTTTATCGACATTGAACCCGATACAGACTTAAGTCAGGTAGTACGTCCACGAACATCTCCCCTACTACGCGAAACTGACACGTTAGACGGAACCAAACATGTCTGGTGTACATTCAGTCACGACCAGATTGATTTAAATTTTGAGAACCCAAAAGTGCTTCTCGAATTTGTAAAAATAATTAAATTATACTTAGATAACGGTGTTAACTTATTCAGGCTAGATGCAGTAGCTTTTTTATGGAAAAAAATTGGTACGCCTTCCATAAATTTACCTGAAACACATAAAGTGATACGGCTTCTACGATTATTAATTGAACATACGAATCCTAATGCCATTGTCATCACTGAAACCAATATTCCTAATAAAGAAAATCTGTCTTATTTTGGCAATGCTAATGAAGCACATTTAATATATAACTTCACTTTACCACCACTTGTTTTATACACCCTCTTATCAGGTAAATCTGATTTATTAAAACAGTGGATGATGAGCATGCCTCCCGCACAGAATGGCACCACCTATTTTAACTTTATTGCATCACACGATGGCATAGGGCTGCGACCCGTTGAAGGAATTTTAAATGACAAAACCGTAGATGAAATAGCTGAACTCATGCAGAGCTTTGGTGGAGACATATCCTGGCGAACCTTACCTGATGGATCACATCGTCCTTATGAATTAAATATAAGCCTTATTGATGCCTTTAAAGGGACTTTTAAAGGTGAAGATACGTATCAGTTAGGTCGATTTATTTGTGCTCATGCCATAATGCTTGCGTTAGAAGGAATGCCTGCATTTTATATACATAGTTTATTTGCAACACATAACGATCATCACAAGATGAATTCAACGTCTAATAAGCGTTCAATTAACCGACACAACTGGGATTATGAAGAATTAAATAGCCTTCTTTCGGATAATACAACAATACACTCTAAGGCATTTACTCAACTTAAACATATAATCTCATTACGTAAAAAACAAATAGCCTTTCACCCAAATGCAACGCAATTTACAATGCACCTTAATGACTCAATTTTTGCATTTTGGCGTCAAAGCCAGGATCGTACACAAAGTATATTTTGCATTTATAACATCACAGATGAAGCACAACAGATTGCATTAAAAGACATTAATTTGATTGAACTTGATAGCTGGCACGATTTGATTAGTGGCCATAAGTATAATGACCCAAGAGAACAAATAGTTCTTCAACCTTATCAATTTATCTGGATTAGTAATAAATAGTTAGCGCATTTTATTTTATCCAGGAATAAAATTCTGCCGGTAAAGGTGTCATCAGTGACTCACCATCGATAGACGACTGCATAGCGATGGACTTAGTTTGGGATATTCTGTTCTCTGTTAACGGGTGGGTACTCAAAAATTCTACTGGTTTAACTGTGCCTATTTCCTTATGAAACACATCAAACAGGCCAATAGCACCTTGTGCATGACCATAAATCTTAATCAGTGTATTAATGGCTGCCTGATCTGATTGATATTCATAATCACGTGAAAAGTGCATTGTCGTTAACATACTTGAGCTCCCGAGTACGCCACCAGCTATTTCACCTGATGAAGAGCCGATTAACGACAATATAAGACTAACTACAACACCATGACTGAGACTACGAATCGGATGCCGGAATTTCACATGCGCCACCTCATGCGCTATTACCATTGCTAATTCATCTTCATTCTTTAATTTTTCGAGCAAGCCTCTATACAGGAAGATATGCCCTCCCATCGTCGCGAATGCATTAACCGTATCATCATTAATGTAATGAACAGTAACATCCATACCTTCAGGCAATGCCATTTGCTTAATTACTTTTTGTGAGAGTTTATCTAAATAAACCGGTATCGGTTTTGTGTCACTATCACTCAACATCTTTGCAACAGGGATATTTTTTTCCCATGAGAATGGAATTTTATCTGCGAAAAAGTCGACCAACATAATCAAACAGGTCAGCACCACTACAGCCGTAACAATGATTCCACCCGTTAGAACCGCAAATTCATAAAGTGGATTTGTTTTACTGGTATTGATGCCTTCTGGTATCTTGGGATTACTATATTCCATAGTTAGTTCGGAATTAAAGCCGTTCCATACGCCAAAACTTCTACTGAGCCTATTGCATTTCCCCTGCCTTTATGAATACTCGCAGTTTCTAATTTGATATTAAAAACAATTTCAGCCCCCATATCTTTCGCTTCACGCTTAACACGTAAAATGGCTTCACGGCGCGCCCTGTCAAGCAAGGTTTCATATGATGTAATACGACCGCCCAGCAGGCCTTTTAGCCCTGCAACAAAACGCTTAAAATAGTCGACAGAAATAACCACACTACCGCTCACTAACTGGCTGTCATAATTTGGCTTACCCTGTGGTGGAATTCTGGATGCCACAACGGGGATGTTTCTAAGAATAAGCTCCCGTTTGCGGATAGACGTATAATGTCTTTTCTCCGCATATTGCCCAAAGCCGTAACCCAGCGCTAGTAACGATATCAATATAATCAGATCAATCATCCATCCTACTCCAGTATTACCGCTGTACCATAAGCAAATAACTCTGCCGCACCAGCTGCTACACTGGAGGTTGAGAAACGCACATTCAACACCGCATTTGCTCCAACTGCTTTCGCCTGATCTAACATGCGATCATATGCCTCCTGACGCGACTCCTGCAATAACTCTGTATAACCTCTTAGCTCACCGCCGAAGATATTTTTTAAGCCCGCCATAATGTCACGCCCAACATGTTTGGCTCGTACAGAGCTACCCTGTACAAGCCCAAAATGAGTTTGTATGCGCTTACCCGGTATTACTTCCAAATTACTCACAATCATCCACTTCTCTCCGTTTTTACAGCTTAAATTCAACGTTAATTAGTATTCTGTATAGGCATTATAGTCGGCCAGATCAAATTTGAGCAGAATGCCCAGCCTTATTATTCATACATAGAATCGCTACCGTATATTAAGTGTTATCATACGCAGCATATTTTTAACTCGCTGCCCGCAGCATATCCCATTTAAGATCTATCACTATGGCCAATACCGCTTTTTCTTCACTGCCCTTATCCGCTGAGTTTTTAAGCAACCTGAAATCTCTCGAATACCTCACGATGACGCCCATCCAGGCCAAAAGCCTACCAGAAGTATTTGCAGGAAAAGACATACAGGCACAGGCCAAAACAGGCAGTGGAAAAACCGCGGCATTTGCGATTGGATTACTGCATAGGCTCAATTCTCAAAACTACCAAACTCAGGCACTGGTTCTCTGCCCCACCCGTGAGCTTGCTGATCAGGTAAGTAATGAAATACGCCGCCTGGCTCGCGCCATTCCTAACACCAAAATAATTAGTTTATGTGGCGGTAAGCCTATTGGCCCACAGCTCGCTTCACTTGAGCATCAGCCCCATATTGTTGTCGGAACACCGGGTAGAATTTTGAAACACTTACAAAAAGACTCATTAAAGCTAGAGAGCTTAAATACCGTGGTGCTTGATGAAGCCGACCGTATGTTAGATATGGGATTCAACGATGATATTATGCGCATCATTGCTTACACGCCTGATGACCGTCAAACACTACTGTTTTCTGCCACTTACCCTGATGGTATAAAAAATATCAGTAAGGAAATTCTAAAAAGCCCTGTAGACATAAAAGTAGAGAGCTTGCATGACAGTAAAAAAATAAAACAGATCTTTTATGAAATCGAAAAAGGCGACAGAACAAATACACTCATAGCAATGCTGCATCACTTTATGCCAGAACACACTGTAGTTTTCTGCAATCGAAAACATCAGTGCAGAGAACTTGCGGAAGAATTATGGAGCAAAGGGTTTCACG
>Ga0316204_10008454_pt1 | contig 14296 bp, 10 predicted proteins | sample 6monrhotite_MG_2_FD_205661 | JGI IMG/M metagenome (GOLD analysis project Ga0316204, IMG submission 205661) | Microbial mat bacterial communities from mineral coupon in-situ incubated in ocean water Damariscotta River, Maine, United States -... | ecosystem: Environmental > Aquatic > Marine >...
AACTGTAGGCCACATATCTCCTCTCGGTGCCTATGATAACGAATCTGATTACGTACTCATTATGGACACTGCTGCCCATAAATATCCACCCACCTGGGTTCCGGTGTCGCTCCTTTTTGATGCAATGAATACCGCTGATGCTAGTTCGGGTGTAACAAGAGGATATCTCGAAGTTTCAAAAAACTAAGACGAGAGTTTTATAAATAGTTCAACATTTCCTTAGAAGATGTCAATGTTTTCAACTTAGGATGTACTACAGGGTCTTTTACTTCTTCGTGCACCCAGGTTGTATGAAAGGGAATATGAAAAGCATATGATCCTATTTCTAACACGGGAAGAATATCACTTTTGAGTGAATTCCCCACCATCAGAAACTCGTTCTCCGTAATATCTAAATGACGTACTAGTTTTCGGTATTGTTTATCGGTTTTATCAGAGACAACCTCAATATGATGAAAGTATCCTTCTAAACCAGATCGTATTAATTTTCGCTCTTGATCCAAAAGATCTCCTTTGGTAGCTACTACTAGTTTGTATTTTTTGGAAAGCGCTTTCAGTGTTTCTTCAATACCCTCCAACAGTTCAATAGGTTCTTGCAACATCTGCTTCCCCATCTTCATTAACTCTTCAATGAGTTGCACAGATACATTTCCGTTAGAGACTTTAATAGCCGCTTCAATAAGTGATAAGGTAAAGGGTTTTATCCCATAGCCATACAACGGCAGGTTTTGCATTTCTACTTCAAACAGAATCTTGTTGAGGGCCTCTTCAGATAAGTAGTCACTCATAAGTTCACAGAAACGAGCTTCGGCATCCCTAAAGAATGTTTCATTGACCCAAAGGGTGTCATCCGCATCAAATGCAATAACTTTTATGTGTTGAAAGGACATGAATTTACCGAATCAGTTTTTTGTACTTTATACGTTTCGGCATAAGATCGCCTCCAAGGCGTTTCTTTTTATTCTCTTCATAATCACTAAAGCTTCCTTCAAAGAAATACACTTGACTATCTCCTTCAAAAGCCAAGATATGTGTACAAACTCGGTCTAAGAACCATCTGTCGTGAGAAATAACCACCGCACAACCCGCAAAGTTCTCCAGTCCTTCTTCCAAGGCTCTAAGTGTGTTTACGTCCAGATCATTTGTAGGTTCATCCAACAGCAACACATTACCCTCCTCTTTCAGCGTCATTGCCAAATGCAAGCGATTGCGTTCTCCTCCTGAAAGCGCAGATACTTTCTTATTCTGCTCACTACCAGAGAAATTAAATCGACTGAGGTAAGCTCTTGAGTTTACCTGACGTCCGCCCATCATAACTAATTCCTGGCCATCACTAAAGTTTTCCCAGATGGTTTTACTAGTGTCTATATTAGAATGTGATTGATCCACGTATGCTAATTTCACACTTTCTCCCACTTCAAAGGTTCCTTTGTCAGAAGATTCTTCTTCCATAATCATCCTAAAGATAGTAGTCTTTCCTGCCCCATTAGGTCCTATAATACCCACAATTCCAGCTTGTGGGAGCTTAAAGTTTAGGTCTTCATACAACAATTTGTCACCATAGGCTTTAGCAACGCCCTTGGCCTCAATAACATTGGTTCCTAAACGAGGCCCGTTAGGAATATATATTTCCAATTTGTCATCCAATTGCTTCTGATCCTGACTCATCAGCTTATCGTAGTTATTTAAACGAGCTTTTTGTTTGGACTGTCTCCCTTTAGGAGCCATTCTCACCCATTCTAACTCTCGCTCCAATGTCTTTTGTCGCTTGCTTGCCTGTTTCTGCTCTTGAGCAAGTCGTTTAGATTTTTGATCCAGCCAAGACGAGTAATTACCTTTCCAAGGGATACCCTCTCCTCTGTCCAACTCTAGGATCCAGCCAGCCACATTATCCAGAAAATAACGGTCGTGTGTTACGGCGATTACGGTTCCTTTATATTGCGACAAATGATGCTCTAACCAATGGACGCTTTCTGCATCCAAATGGTTGGTAGGCTCATCCAATAAAAGCACATCCGGCTCCTGTAAAAGCAATCTACAAAGGGCTACGCGACGTCTTTCCCCTCCAGACAATACTCCAATAGGTGTATCCCCTTCGGGCGTTCGCAACGCGTCCATCGCAATTTCAAGTTTTGTGTCAAGTTCCCAGGCATTCGTTGCATCAATTTTGTCTTGTAGTACCGCTTGTTTGTCCATGAGTTCCTGCATTTTATCAGCATTTTCATAGACTTCGGGCAAACCAAACATATCATTAATCTTGTTGTATTCATCTAGAACATCAACCACTTCCTGAACACCTTCTTTCACGATTTCAATAACCGTTTTAGACTCATCCAATTTGGGTTCCTGTTCCAAATACCCAACCGTATAGCCAGGTGCAAATACCACATCACCTTGGTAATTTTTTTCAATGCCCGAAATTATTTTAAGCAAGGTAGATTTTCCGCTTCCATTAAGCCCCAGAATTCCAATCTTCGCTCCATAAAAGAAACTTAAGTATATATTTTTTAAGACCGGTGTTTGTGCATTTTGGAATGACTTTGTTACACCAGACATCGAAAAGATCACTTTCTTATCGTCAGACATTTTTGAACATATTATTGGTTAGTTAATTCAATTATACTCTTCCCTTCAAGGCGTTAAAAACCCATGCAATCGCAAAGAATCCTACTCCTACAGCCGCAAAACCCCAGCCTGCCACTTCATCATATCTAAAGGCTCCCAGCGCAATTAATCCGGCTCCAACAATTATCATAACAAATGTAGCCCAAGCCAACACCGTATTTTTATTCATCATAGTACTTTTTTTAGGGCGTTTCCTCCTTCGCCTACGGCTATGGAGGGCGTGCTTTTGGTAGTCGCTTCCACCATTGCCTTAAACCTAAGTAAAAACTTTAAGGACAAATGGATGGCAAAGATGGAGAGCTCCACAATACCTCAATCACTAACGCGGTTCAATAGTTGGTCTACATAGGCTACCGCCTAGGCAGAAAGACAAATATCGGTAATTAAAAATAGATTTCCATGACCAAAATGACATACTTTCGTATTTTAGCACAAACCAAATTTCTGGCATGGATTTAAACTTCAACAAAAACGAAGATCACAATAAACTTTTGATTTCAGAATTACGTAGAAAACTGGCTCAAGTTAAACAAGGTGGGGGTTCTAAGCGAATTGAAAAACATCATGCTAAAGGTAAAATGACCGCTCGTGAGCGAATTGATTACCTTTTGGATGCCAAAAAATCTTCCATAGAAATAGCAGCCTTTGCAGGTGAAGGCATGTACAAAGAACATGGAGGATGCCCAAGTGGTGGAGTTGTTATCAAAATGGGATATGTGAGTGGCAAACAATGTCTTGTTGTTGCTAATGATGCTACCGTTAAAGCAGGCGCCTGGTTTCCAATTACCGGAAAAAAAAATCTGAGAGCCCAAGAGATTGCCATAGAAAACAAACTGCCTATAATATACCTAGTAGATAGTGCTGGTGTGTATTTACCGATGCAGGACGAAATCTTTCCTGATAAAGAGCATTTTGGTCGTATTTTTAGAAACAATGCAGTAATGAGTAGTATGGGGATCACTCAGATTTCAGCAGTGATGGGGAGTTGTGTTGCTGGAGGTGCTTATCTTCCTATTATGAGTGATGAAGCCCTAATTGTTGACAAAACGGGAAGTATTTTTCTAGCAGGAAGTTATTTGGTCAAGGCCGCCATTGGTGAAAGTATTGACAACGAAACATTGGGAGGTGCTACCACGCATTGCGAAATAAGTGGTGTCACCGACTATAAGGCCAAAGATGACAAAGACGCTCTGGACACTATTAAAAATATCATGTCAAAAATTGGCGATTATGATAAGGCTGGATTCAATAGAATTCCATCGGCTAAACCCTCAGAAAAATCAGAAGATATTTTTGGTATACTTCCAAAGTCTCGTGCAGATCAATATGACATGCGAGAAATCATTAAACGATTAGTAGATAAATCGGAATTTGAAGAATACAAAAAAGAGTACGGCAAAACGATCCTAACTGGCTATGCTCGTATTGATGGTTGGGCCGTTGGTATTGTAGCAAATCAACGAAAACTGGTTAAAACAAAAAAAGGGGAAATGCAGTTTGGCGGTGTGATCTACAGCGATAGCGCAGATAAAGCCACGCGATTTATCGCCAATTGCAACCAAAAGAAGATTCCTTTGGTCTTTTTACAAGATGTAACCGGCTTTATGGTGGGAAGCAAAAGTGAACATGGCGGAATTATTAAGGACGGTGCAAAAATGGTGAATGCTGTGAGTAATAGTGTCGTGCCAAAATTCACGATCGTTATTGGTAATTCATATGGTGCCGGGAACTATGCTATGTGTGGAAAGGCCTACGACCCTAGGCTTATTGTGGCTTGGCCTAGTGCCGCATTGGCTGTGATGAGTGGAAATAGTGCAGCAAAGGTACTCTTGCAAATTGAAACGGCATCACTAAAAAAAGAAGGCAAAGAGATTACCCCAGAAGTCGAGAAAGAACTATATGACAGGATAAAAGCTCGTTATGATGAGCAAATTTCACCTTATTATGCAGCCTCTCGTATCTGGACAGATGCTATTATAAACCCGCTAGACACGCGCGATTGGATCTCTATGGGAATTGAAGCTGCCAATCATGCCCCCATCGAAAAGCCATTTAATTTGGGTGTAATACAAGTTTAATTCATTCCTCTTCAATTTAAGCGATATACCCATGTTTGACTGGTCTTCTCTTTTTCTGTTTAGTGGAGCCGTAAATGCGTTGTTGGGAATCGTTATCTTACTCATTAAAAGACCAAAGCATTCATGGAAATTGATCCTTTGGCCAATATTCATATTACTGTGTATTGTATTAATACTCTTTGAACGAATCGTTAGATTCTCTGGACTTGTGGAGAGCCACCCCCAATTGTTGTTTACAACCAGCCCTTTGTTCTTTATACTACTGCCTCTTATGTATTGTTTCCAAAAGCAGTTAATCGCCTTGCCAAAGTATTGGTTCTTGCATTTCGTATTCCCTCTTTTGGTGCTCGTATGGCTAATTCCAACGCTCCTTATGACTGGACAAGAAAAATGGGAAATGTATAGTAGGGCCAACATTAGTGATCCTTTATGGATCATTGTATTATATTTGATATTTGCCTTATACTATACCATTCGTATTTTCAGAATAAATCGTGATCATAGGCGTATTTTATTAAACAATTATACCAGTCCCGATATTCATTTCCAGCTTTTTTCAAATCGAATTGTTTTCATTTCAATCGTCCTTACGTTTGCCATACCTCTTTCATTTTTTATACAGTATGTCGAATTTTCCATAAAGGAAGGTCTACTGTTTGAAAAGTTCTTTTTCATTCTCTTTTCGGGCATCGCTCATATTTTCCTGTTATCTGTCATTCTGAATCGCCAACCTCAACCATTGTATGTAGCAGAAGACGATTTAAAAAAGCAACCCCCTACGTTGGAAAACCTGAAAGGTTTAAAAGAAACGCTATTGGATTATATGAATACAGCACATCCACATCTAAACAAAGATCTAACCTTGCAATTTTTAGCAGATCAAATGGGTTGGAGCAGATCGCAACTATCAGGTGTAATTAATAAGGGTTTTAGTAAAAATTTCTATGATTTTATTAATCAATATCGCATTGAACAAATCAAAACGAAGCTAAACGCAGGAGAGCACCAAAAGTATTCATTAGAACATATTGTTACGCAGTGCGGATTTAAAAGCTATGTTTCCTTTTACCGCGTCTTTAAACGTTTTACGCATACCTCACCGAAAGATTATACTCAGACACTTAAAAAGTAATATGAGTAGATATATTACAGGACATCTAGGGTAATGACTCTTTGTGGTATTGTAGGCATGTCTAACCTACATTTGGGCCAAACTTACTGAAGTCATGCGATACTTAGCAACTCTCCTTTTTCTTTTTTCTGCGACATTAACCAGTCAAAGAATGGACAAAACCATCTTAGACCAAATCATTTCCCTTTCCAAAGAATATCATTCGGATGCTTTAATTATCATTCAAAATGACACCTTGGTTTATGAAGATTTTTATGACAAAGAAGACATCCCTAGATATATCTCTTCGGCGGGAAAATCCATTACAGGCCTCGCCATTGGTAAATTGCTAGATCTTAAACTTATTGATTCCTTAGATCTTCCCGTGCATGCTCTTTTCCCTGAATGGCGCCAAGGAAAAAAAAGAGATGTCACAATAAAAATGCTTCTAAATCATACCTCTGGGTTGCAAAATTACAGCAACGCTTCTCTTGAATTAGAACCCCCACCAGACTATAAAGTAGACGATGTTATTAAGTTGGCATTGAGCGCAGAATTATCAAACACCCCGGGCACACATTTTAGCTATAACAATAAGGCCGTAGCTCTTCTTGGAGGTATTGTGGAAAAAGCTTCAGGTCTGCCCTTTGATACCTTCGTGGCAAAATATTTTTATGAACCCATGAATATTGACCAATATGATTGGATAAAGGACCGAAGCGGAAACGCAACAACACATGGGGCTTTTGTAATAACTGCTAAGGACTTCATGAAATTTGGCCAACTCATGCTTCATAATGGGATGTACAACAAGGAACAGATCATTTCAAAATCGTGGGTAAGCCAATCAACCCAATCTTCCACAGACCTGTATAAAAAAAGCGGTTTGCTTTGGTGGTTGTTACCAAAATATCATAAACGAATCATTGACCAAGAACTAATAAATCTTTGGAAATCTAAAAAACCAGCGCCATCATTCCTAAAGAAAATAGCTCCCATCTTTCATCAAGAATTTGAAACCAATGCTCTTTTTCATGCTACATTGAGAGAGTTCTTCGGAGCAAATTATTATGCTGAAATGAGTCGAAATCTAGGGCAAGATACCTTATGGGCACAACATATTATCTCAGATGAAATAATGGGGTTTTATGCCGAAGGTTATCGAGGTAATTGGCTCGTTGTAATTCCAAAATACCAGTTAGTTGCGATTAGAATGGCCGATCATGACGGTTTCGAACTTGAAAATGGCGACTCTTTTGAAAAGTTTCCTAGCCTTATCACTCAACTATTTAGCCATTGAAATTGTCAAAATCACTATTCATGGAAACAGAAAGACCTTAAATTGAAAAGATAAATTGGATATTCAAAAGAATAAACATAGCTTGTAGGTTTAATACCTCACCATGTCTGACGTTAAAGTTACCAAACAACCTTTTCATATTATTCTACTATTAATACTTGCCGGAGAGGCGGTTTTTATCCTACCATTTGTATTGGTACGTGTTTTTGGTATCACCTTCCTAGAAGCCTTCGAAATTGACCACGCTCAAATCGGTGTAGCGCAAGGAGTTTATGGAATTGTCGCCTTTGCAGCTTATTTTTTTGGTGGCCCATTGGCAGATAAATACGAACCCAGAAAGCTTATGGCAATATCACTTTGGGCAACAGCACTTGGTGGAGTATTTATGGCCACTTACCCGTCTTTTTTCTGGCTTAAAGTTCTTTTCGGATACTGGGGACTTACCACTATATTTTTGTTCTGGGCTGCGATGATTAAAGCCACACGCATATGGGGTGGCAACACGAGTCAAGGAAAAGCTTTTGGTATTTTAGACGGAGGGAGAGGGATGGTTGGAGCTCTTTTTGCGTCTTTAGGAATTTTAATTTTAGCCCTGTTTACCTCGACTGAAGACGTGAGTCAAATTAGCCTTCAAGAACGACAAGAAGTGTTTTCTTATGTAATTTACACGACCTGTATTATCGTAGTGATGGTGGGTGTTTTAGTTTGGTTTTTCTTAAAAACTACCGCCGCAGATAACAATTCCACCACGAATAAGATAAGTCGGAAAGAGATAAAATCCGTGCTAAAAATCCCACAGGTTTGGTTACTTATGGTCATTATTTTATCGGCTTATGTAGGTTATAAATTAACTGGAGTGTTTTCTCGTTACGCCGCAGAAGTAATGGGGTACAACGAGGTGGATTCTGCAAAAACCGGTGCCATGCTACTCTATGTGCGACCCGTTGTTGGAGTTATCATTGGCTTTTTAGCCGATAGAAGTAAAATTACGGGTTGGCTTATTGTGAGCTTTGTATTAAGTATTTTTGGAGCGCTACTATACGTCACAGGTAGTATCAACGCAGACACTACCTTTTTCTTTGTAATGGGCGTACTACTCACTGCCACGGGCATCTATGGAGCACGGGCCCTATATTTTGCAACACTTAAAGAGAGTAAGGTTCCAATCGCAGTAACAGGAACGGCTGTGGGGTTAATTTCGCTTATTGGATACACTCCAGATATTTTTGCTGGTCCTATTATGGGCAAACTCTTGGTTACTTGGCCAGGAGAAACAGGATATAAATATGTTTTTTTAATGCTGACTGGTTTTGCATTTATAGGCTTGCTTGCCGCCGTCCAACTCTACCGATTGAATAGACGGTAATCCTCAAATTATTTTGCGTATCTTTTTATCGAAAAAACTAACCGCTTTATTATGAAATTACCACGTATTATTTCTCCCGTTTTACTTTTCTGTTTGTTTTGTTGTACGACCCTTTCACTTTACGCCCAACATCAGGGCCCTTTTGAACAGCTCATTATACGGGGAGTTACGGTAATTAATGGTGATGGTGCTCCCCCAATAAGCCCGGTTGATATTGTGGTAGAGAATAATATTATAAAAACAATCAAGGTAGTGGGATACCCCGGTGTTCCTATTGACAATAGCAAACGGCCTAAGCTAAAAGCAGGTGGTAAAGAATTGGACGCTACGGGAATGTATTTACTTCCAGGTTTTGTTGATATGCACGGCCATATAGGAGGTAACGCACAGGGTGCCGATTGGGAATATGTTTTTAAACTATGGATGGCACATGGCGTAACTACAGTCCGTGAGCCTTCAGGGCGCGGCGTTGATTACACCTTGGATCTTAAAAGACGAAGTGCGGCAAATGAAATCATTGCCCCAAGAATATTTGCATATACGGGCTTTGGTCAGGGAAGTGACGGGCCTATTACAACGGCAGAACAAGCACGACAATGGGTTCGAAATAATGCCAACAAAGGCGCTGATGGCATTAAGTTTTTTGGCGCAGAACCACATATTATGAAAGCAGCCTTGGACGAAAACAAAAAACTTGGTCTCCGTTCTGCCATGCATCATGCCCAATTGAGTGTTGCCAGATGGAATGTTTTGCATTCGGCGAAAGCAGGTTTAACAAGCATGGAGCACTGGTATGGACTTCCAGAGGCGCTTTTTAACGATCGTACTGTTCAGAATTACCCCTTAGATTACAATTACAATAACGAACAACATCGCTTTGGAGAAGCCGGTAGATTATGGAAACAGGCTGCAGCACCCTATTCAGACCATTGGAATGCCGTGATGAACGAGCTGTTGGAATTAGATTTTACACTGGACCCAACCTTTAATATTTACGAAGCCAGTAGAGATCTGCAACGTGCGCGCAGAGCAGAGTGGCATGAAGACTATACCCTCCCTTCCCTTTGGCGTTTTTACCAGCCAAGTAAGATCAGTCATGGATCGTATTGGCATTTTTGGGGTACCGAAGAGGAAGTCGCTTGGAAGGAAAATTATCGTCTTTGGATGACGTTCATTAACGAATATAAAAACCGAGGCGGACGTGTCACCGCAGGATCCGATTCTGGGTTTATTTTCCAATTATACGGGTTTGCCTATATCCGCGAATTGGAATTACTTCGAGAAGCTGGCTTTCATCCCATGGAAGTTATTAGAGCAGCCACTTTAAATGGTGCAGAGGCCTTGGGCATGGATGATAAGATAGGATCCATTCAAGTAGGAAAGTATGCAGATTTTGTTATTGTTGATGAAAACCCGTTGCAAAACCTAAAAGTACTCTATGGTACTGGAGCGATTAAGCTTACCGAGGACAATGAAGTTGTTAGAGCAGGCGGTGTGAGATATACTATCAAAGATGGAATTATCTACGATGCCAAACAACTGTTAAGAGATGTAAAAGCAATGGTCGATGCTGCTAAGGCTTCTGAAGGATTTGAGTTGAAACAACCCGGGATTAAAGATTAAATATGATAAAAAAGATATTTTTACTGGCACTGATCTCTCTCATAAGCATAGGGGTCTATGGACAAAGTATTGAAGATTTTTATGGAACTTGGGAAGGAGAGGATCAAGGAGAAGTTGGCGCTATTATTTTTCAAGAAAGCGGATTCGCTTATATGAAAGTGGGGGACCAGACACATGGTGGTGAAGAGTTTGTTCTAGATGGGCAAAAAGCTAGTTTAACTTATATCATTGACACCGAATCCAAACCCATACATATTGATCTAGTAATGCGCATTGTAAAAACAGGCGAAGAGCGTAGTTTACTCTTTATTGCGGAGTTCGTGAATAGTGATCAATTAAAGCTATCTATAAGTCCAACGGGGCAATACCCTGAAAGTTTTGATGATGGTGATACGATAATACTTACGCGAGTTAAAGAAAACTAAGGGTGTAAAAACTTACCAAGCGATCGCCTTTATCTCTTCCTGCCTTTTGTTCACATAACGAAACCCATTATTTCCATAGAAGCCTGCTTCTTCTAGCATGATTCGGATATCCTTTTTCCACTCGGGAATGGTTACTGTTGTATTTAATTCAATAGCATACACAGTATTACGATGCAATGGGTAATCTCCATTTACGGGCACTCCTCCTTGTGAATCCCACATTCCTAACGTAGTTCCCGAGCTATGTCCATACGTTCCCAAAGGATGCGTATAAATAGCGGGGCGTAATCCTTCGGATTTTCCTTCCGAAAGGGACTTCAACAAAATTTCATTTCCGGTTCTTCCTTCCATAAAATTCGCCGTAAAAATATCCTGAACTCTATTTCCTTTAGCAAAAGCGTCTTTTAGAAAGCCAGGCACCTCTTTTTCGTCTTCTTTAAGGACATACGCATGCTGTTGGCAGTCAGTATTCAAGCCAATATAGGTTATGCCAAAATCGCAGTGTAAAAGATCACCGGGAAGTATGGTTTTATCCTTTTCTCCTTTAGTAAATGAATAAATGTGGCTCTTTAAAGCCTCATCACTGCGTTGAATATCAATAGTTGGGTGAAACCAAGTTTCTAATCCCATATCTGTTACCTTTTGTCGCATCCACCATACCACATCCTCTGTGGTTGTCTCTCCGGGTTTTATAACATTCTTTGAAAAAGCTTCGTCAATAATTTTATGAGTCACCGAAACCAATGTATTGTATAACTCCATTTCTTTCTGAGTCCTAGTCTCTATCCATCCAATGGCCAATTTCTCAGCGGAGACTAACTTATCTTCCAAATGTTGCGGTAAGGCCTCAAGTAGTCCTTCATGATCTGTTTTCACCAAACCATCTGCAATGCCGAAGTATCTCGACGTATTGATTCCAATCTTAGTAGGGTTTCTTTCCTCAATAATGTCTACAAGAGCTTGCCATTGATCGGGTTGTTTTTCTTTATCCCAAGCGGACGTTATATTCTTTCCAACGTCATATCTGGCAACTGCCAATTTCTCTATGACATTCTCTTCTTTATTTCTATAAAAAACAAGAATAGTTCTCCTTCTCGCATTCAACCATAATGCGGGGAGCATGGTTCGCATCACCGGATCTTCATTATATTCTCTGGAGATTACCAGCCACATATCAATTCCTGTATCATCCATCAATTGTGGTAGCAAATTATCAAAACGATCTCCCAGCATCTCATCTTTTAATGTCGCTCGATCTCTTTCCGGAAGAATTTGAGCGGAAAGACCTGTACTGACAATGAGGAATAAAAGAATTAATTTTTTCATGATGGTAAATTTGTCCTAAAAGTACCTCATTTGAGGCAATAAAAAAAGGAGCACTTTTAAAATGCTCCTCTTAAAATAAACTCCTAGCTTCCCCCTAAGCTTATGGGAGCTTATTTAAATTATATACCAAAAAGACCGTCTCTGGCTTCTGGTATTTCTTGTTCTTTATTAATAGTAAATTATTCCAAATAATAATGAAATAGATATTGGGCGGGTGCAATGAGAAGGGACTTTGAGGATAGGAATTGATAAGAAAAATTCATGTTACTTAATGGTTTGCGTTACTAAATATTTTCAATATGTATCATCACTGAAGTCAAGAAACAAATGTTCTAAACACGTCTTGTTGATAGATTGATTGATGAATAAATAGTTTGCATTAAAGCGGAGAACAGCAACATAATAACACTTAGGTACATGTTCGTTGTATCTCCCCCCATTTCAGCAACTATATGTTGCAGAAATGGTACAACTTTTATGCCATTTACATAAAACTAACGGTGAACATCTCTAAATAGTACTGCAAATCAAAAGTATTGTTACACAACTGACATAAAATCATGCTTTACCATTCTTAATGTACAGTCTCTAAAGTATTTAATCTTTTGTGGCAAAAGGTAAGTGCCGATATTATTTACCCTCCCTTATTTTAAATTTAAGGAGTATTTTATCTCTTTATAATTGATAGTATTAGAAAAGGAGCGACTATGCGCTCCTTTTCTATCATATTAAATAAACTATAAAAATTAATAGCTCCTGACCAATCGTATGAACTCTGCTCTATAGCCGTCAACATCTTCCCCTTTTCCAGCCTTGGCCAAATCTATGACATCAGATTTCTCAAATGTCTCTGTAAAAATAGATTTTCTAAGTTGTAGCCCATACAATGCAACGGCCGCCGAAAATTTAAAATCAGTCGAAGCGTACTCGATGTCCATATTATTATCGGTAACAGCTTTAACTATTAATTTACTAGTTTCTCCGTCTGGTTCTTTATATCTAAACTTCACTGTCAATATCTCATTTGTATTGATTTCTGAAATGTATGTTTTTGAATACTTCAGATTATCCAATTCTCCTACATGCTTACTATCTACACCTCTAGGTATTACTTCATACAGCGCCGTAACCGTATGACCGCTTCCCAGTTCTCCTGCGTCTTTTTTATCATCTATAAAATCTTCGTCATTTAATAGCCTATTTTCATACCCAACCAGTCTATAGGCCTTAACTTTTTGCGGATTAAATTCAACTTGAATTTTGACATCTTTCGCAATGGTATATAATGTTCCAAAAAATTCTGTTCCCAATACTTTGTGCGCTTCCTGCATAGTATCAATATAGGCATGGTTTCCGTTTCCTTTATCTGCCAACGTTTCCATTTTTGAATCCTTGTAGTCTCCCATTCCAAATCCTAATACAGTAAGAAACACGCCGCTCTTACGTTTTTCAACAATAAGTTCTTCCATTGCCTTATCACTGGAAGCGCCTACATTGAAATCACCATCCGTGGCTAATATTATTCTGTTGTTCCCTCCTTTAATAAAATTCTTTTCTGCTAAACTATAGGCCAGTTTGATACCTCTACCGCCTGCCGTAGAACCACCCGCATTCAATCTATCAATCGCTGCCAATATTTCCTCTTTTTCTGATCCTCTGGTAGGTTCTAGAACAACCCCGGCTGCTCCTGCATATACCACAATTGACACTTTGTCTTCATTTCGTAGTTTATCGACAAGGATGTGCAATGCAGATTTTAACAAAGGAAGCTTATTGGCTTGATCCATAGATCCTGAAACATCCAACAGAAATACAAGATTAGAATTGGGAACGTCTTTGGAGGTAATATCTTTTCCTTTAAGGCCAATACGCACCAATTTTGCTTTCTTATTCCATGGAGAGTTTGCTATTTCAGTATTTATAGAAAATGGATCGGAACCTGTTGGTTCTGGATAATCATATGCAAAATAATTGATCATTTCTTCAATTTTCACTGCATCAGCAGGTACTTCTTGACCATTATTAATCATTCTTCTTACGTTGCTATAGCCAGCCTTATCAACATCAATAGAAAAGGTTGAAAGTGGTGCTGACTCCACACGTTTAAACACGTTCTCTTTAATACGGGCGTATGATTCGTTTTCGGTATTTGGAAGGCTACTGTAACCGCGTATGACAACGTTTGTTGCTGAACCCGTTGTTCCGCTTTGCGAACTTATTTGAACACCAGACGCCTTACCAGATAATACCCGCGCCACATCTTTATAATTCCTAGAATTAATAGATTCGGAAGTAACCTTACTTACGGAATAACCCAAAGCCTTAGCTTCTTTTTTAATGCCTTGCGCTGTAACAACTACTTCTTCTAATGCTTGCACTACAGGATTCATTTGAATGGCCAAATCTTTGGTGCTCGCCGTAGTAGGAATTTCAATGGTTGCG
>Ga0316204_10008455_pt1 | contig 14292 bp, 15 predicted proteins | sample 6monrhotite_MG_2_FD_205661 | JGI IMG/M metagenome (GOLD analysis project Ga0316204, IMG submission 205661) | Microbial mat bacterial communities from mineral coupon in-situ incubated in ocean water Damariscotta River, Maine, United States -... | ecosystem: Environmental > Aquatic > Marine >...
GTTATAATTATGGGGTATATAAGTAGATGGCTGCAGTGCATTGTACTTATACATTTTCTTGCAATTAAGATAGTATTGGAAAAATACTAAGCCATTGATTGGCTAGTCTTAGCTTGTTTTTTCCCTACTAACTTTATGGAAGCTTTTATAATCGCCTCAGCATCATAACCGCATTCAGCATAAAGTTGATCTTGAGAACCATGTTCGATAATTTTATCAGGTATTCCCAACCTTTTCACTGCAGCAGAATATCCATTGTCGGTCATAAACTCTACTACAGAACTGCCCATTCCGCCAACTATGCAACCATCTTCAACGGTTATAATTTTATCAAACTTGCTAAAAACTTCATGCAATAAAATTTCATCTAGTGGTTTGACAAAACGCATGTCATAAACAGCAGCATCTATATTTTCTTTTTCTTCTATTTCTTGAGCAGCTTTAAGGGCATAATTTCCAATATGACCAATTGAAAGGATAGCAATATCACTTCCATTTTTTACTTTTCTACCTTCCCCAATTTTTATCTTTTTAAAAGGAGTTTTCCAATTTGGCATTACCCCTTGACCTCTTGGATATCGAATAACAAATGGGCCTTGGTTTTCCAATTGAGAGGTATACATTAAGTTTCTTAATTCTTCCTCATTCATTGGAGATGAAACAATCAAATTAGGGATGCATCGCATGTAAGCGATATCATAAGCTCCGTGATGAGTAGGGCCATCTGCACCAGCAACACCAGCTCTATCCAGGCAGAAAACAACATTCAATTTTTGCAAAGCGACATCATGAATTACTTGATCATAAGCTCTTTGCATAAAAGAGGAGTAAATATTACAAAAAGGAATTATTCCTGAAGTAGCTAGGCCTGCTGAGAAAGTAACTGCATGTTGCTCTGCAATACCAACGTCGAAAGCTCTATCTGGCATTGCCTTCATCATAATATTTAAGGAACTACCGGAAGGCATCGCAGGAGTGACTCCTACAATTTTTTCGTTTTTCTCTGCTAATTCTACTATTGTATGGCCAAATACATCTTGATATTTAGGTGGCTGGGGGCTTTTAGGAGTTACCTTAATAATCTCCCCTGTTTCTCTATTAAAAATTCCAGGAGCATGCCATTTAGTTTGATCCTTTTCAGCCAGTTCATATCCTTTTCCCTTAGTAGTTAGGATATGCAATATTTTAGGACCAGGAATTTCTTTCAAATCTTTCAATACCTCTACCAAATGAGTAACATCATGGCCATCAATAGGGCCAAAGTATCTAAAATTTAAAGACTCAAATAAATTACTCTGCTTCAACATAGCAGACTTAATCCCATGTTCTATTTTTTGCACAATAGCTTGAGCATTGGGACCAAATTTAGAAATTTTGCCGAGTAGGCCCCAAACCTCATCCTTAACCTTGTTGTAGGTTGGAGAAGTGGTAATATCAGTGAGGTATTCTTTTAATGCCCCAACATTAGGGTCAATAGACATGCAATTGTCATTTAAAACAACAAGCATATTTGAGTCTTCAACTCCTCCATGATTTAGACCTTCAAATGCTAAGCCAGCAGTCATAGCCCCATCACCAATTATAGCAATGTGCTGTTTGTCTTTTTGATTTTGAAGTCTCGACCCAACAGCCATTCCTAAAGCTCCTGAAATAGACGTAGAACTATGTCCTACTCCAAAAGTATCATATTCGCTTTCGCTTCTTTTTGGAAAGCCACTAATGCCTTTGTATTTCCTATTGGTATGAAAGATTTCTCTTCTACCTGTTAAAATCTTATGACCATAAGCTTGATGACCTACATCCCAAACCAGTTGGTCATAAGGAGTATTGAAAACATAATGTAAAGCCACAGTTAACTCTACTACTCCTAAACTTGCTCCAAAGTGACCCCCTTTAACGGAAACAATATCAATAATAAAGTCTCTTAATTCTTTTGAAATCTGAGGAAGGTCTGAAGATTCAAACTTTTCACGTAAATCGTTAGGAAGTTCAATTTGAGAGAGAAATTCGCCTGCTTTGAAATTCATAGCTTATGGATGATAGGTCTTTAGAAAAGAAAACAAAGATAATATAATTTAGTTTTTAGGTTTCTAGGAAAAGAACGATTAAAAGAATGAGTTATTGACTTTATAAAAAGAAAAACCCTACTCAATATGGTTGAGTAGGGTAAAGGTTTTAGTTAGTTAATCTTAATCAACTATTTTATCTGTTTTTCTTGTAGAGTAATTAATTTTTAGCGCATTAGCCTTTCTTAATTTTTGCTTAACATCAGTAACAATACCCATTTCAGACTCTCCGTCTACTTTCATGGAAAAGGTCATTAAAGGAACTTCAGCTGGGTCATGTGTTTCTCTTTCAGCTTCTACAAAAGCAATGATGTCCTCCTTACTAGCAAAGGCATCGTTTAATTGAATACGGTCTGCCGTCCCAAACTGGCTTTGTAAAGCTTTTATAGGGGCTCCAATGTATATATAACTCACCAAAGACTTCTTCTCTAATTTCTTTATTTCTGTAGCCTCAGGCGTTGTGATTTTTACTTTGAGCGTTACTTCTCTCATAACGGTTGTCACCATAAAAAAGAAGAGTAGCATAAATACAATGTCAGGCAAAGCCGCAGTGTTAACAGCGGGTAGATCTCCGCTTTTTTTCTTTTTAAATTTTGACATAATTATTTGTCTCCAAAATTTTTAGGTTCAGCTTCTGAAATTCGTTGAGGATAAACTTTCTTTACAGCTTTAATTTGCAACTTAGCTTTATTAGAACGTTCAGCTTCTTTTTCCAACTCTTTCATTGTCTTACCGAATTTTTGTTGAGCATATTCATTCCTTACTTCATTATAGGCAGCCACCAATTCGTTTTGAACTTTGATGTACAATTCATAGGAAGTACTTCTATCATTTTGTAAGGAGACAATCTGTTTAGAAACAGGGATGTTTCCTAAAACGGGAACCTCAGTCATTTTAAATTCAGGCATATCAGGATCTTGGCCACTTGGATCTCCTATAATAAACTTCTTGGCTTCTTCTCTTAAATTACTAACCAACATTGGTTCTCCTTCAACCAAAAGATCATCATTAGCATTTGCTAAAACAATAAAAACGTTTCGTTCTTTAATTTCCGGTGGGTCAGGGTCTTCTTCTTCTATAGGTGGAGGTAATTTACGGGTCAAGCCTGTATCTACGTCCATAGTAGTAGTAACCAAGAAAAAAATCAATAGTAAGAAGGCAATGTCTGCCATTGAACCTGCATTGATTTCTGGTGCTGCTCTTCTTGCCATAATTTAGTTTCTTATTTAAAAAATTTGGTTACTCCTGAGAAAACTGTAACTCCAATTGCTCCAATAGCAAGTATGTAAAAAGCAATTAAACCCATTCCAACTTGTTTAGATGCTGCTGGTCCAGATATAAAGTCATAATACTTTGGAAGCATTTCATCTCCAGCCAATACATATGAAATCCCAAATACTGCCAATAGAGCAATGACACCAACAAGAGCGCTTTTAGCTCCTTTAGGGTTTTTAACCATTGCCATTATAGGAAATACGATTGCAGCTATAGTCGCTAATCCAAATAGGGCGTAACACCAATAAATGATAGCTTCTGAGCTAATGCCGCCGGCATAAAATAATATACCTAGGAGAGCACTTATGCCTAAGAGGACATAAAGTACAATCGATAATGATTTTGAAAGTCCTTCTGACATAATTTTAAGCTTTTTTGTTTTTCAATTCATGAGTAACTAATAAGTCTACAAGACTAATAGATGCATTTTCCATATCGTTAACAATACTATCAACTTTAGCAACGATATAATTGTAAAAAATTTGAAGGATAATAGCTACGATCAAACCAAATACAGTTGTTAAAAGTGCTATCTTGATACCACCAGCAACCAATGAAGGAGAAATGTCTCCAGCAGCTTCAATTGCATCAAATGCCCCAATCATACCAATTACTGTTCCCATGAAACCAAGCATTGGAGCCAATGCAATAAATAAAGAGATCCAAGAAATACCTTTTTCCAATAAACCCATTTGAACACTACCGTAAGAAACTACTGATTTTTCAACCATATCAATTCCTTCATTGCTTCTATCTAAACCTTGGTAGAAAATACTGGCAACTGGGCCACTAGTATTTCTACAAACTTCTTTAGCAGCATCTACTCCGCCTGAGTTTAATGCATCTTCTACATTGGCCAATAACTTCTTAGAGTTAGTCGTGGCCATGTTTAAATAAATAATTCTTTCGATAACAATCGCTAAACCAAGAATTAAACAAAGCAATACAATGCCCATAAATGCAGGGCCACCTTCAATAAATTTTTCCTTTAAAACTTGGTGGAATGACTTTTCTTCTTCGACAACTTCTTCTTCACTAGCTGCTTCTTCTTCAGTTGCGACAGCTTCTGGTTCAGCCATAGTTTCTTCTTCAGTAGCTGAAGAATCCATCATTTCTGTTAGATTTTCAGTTGAGTCCATGTCTTCTTGAGCAAAAGATACATTGCTAATTCCAAATGTTAAGAAGGATGCAACTGCAAATAAAGTGAGTAACTTTTTCATAATTTAATTGTTATTGAAAGGATTTAATTTTAACGATTTTAGTTATATATATTGTATGCGAATTTAATAGTCTTTATTTAATTCTAAAATTTATTTAAAGAACGTCCTGCAAATAAATGCGGAGAGGAAGGGATTCGAACCCCCGATGCGGTCTCCCACATACACGCTTTCCAAGCGTGCGCCTTAAGCCACTCGGCCACCTCTCCAATATTATCATCCTTGCTGATGCCCGAATAACGGCTCGCCAAATTACAAAAAAATAAATTTTATAGGCATAGATTTTTATGTTATGATTGTGTTAAATCGTTTGTTTTTGAACCTTTATTAGGAAATTTCTCCCCTAATATTGGTCAACATCAATTGCTTTTGTTCTTCTATAGTTAATTCTGGACAAGATAATAGATACATTAATTTGGTAATCGCTGCCTCAAAGGTTATATCTTTTCCTCCTAACACTCCTACTGTTTCTAAGTGTATACCTGTTTCATACTTCTTTTGCATCACACTCCCAGTAGTACATTGGGTTATATTTACCACAATGACATCTTTTTTAATCAATTGTTTAAGCTCATTTGTTAACCAGTCTTGCATAGGAGCATTTCCACTACCAAAGGTTTCAATAATGAGCCCTTTCAATTCTGGAATTTGAGCTATAGCTTTAAAAACACTAGGGGTCATGCCTGGGAATAATTTAATAGAGGCTACATTGTTATTGATGGTTTTATGGCAAATTAGTTTTTTTTCTTCAGGTTTTTTAATGACAAAACGATTGTATTTGATGTGTACACCTGCATCAGCTAATAGAGGGTAGTTTGGAGAATGGAAAGCTTCAAAGTTTTCAGCGCTTACCTTAGTTGTTCGATTTGCCCGATAAAGCGAATATTCAAAATATAAAGCAACTTCAGGAACTATAGGAATCCCATTTTCTTTTGCCGCGGCAATTTCAATCGCCGTAATTAAGTTTTCTTTCCCATCAGTTCTAATCTTTCCAATTGGCAATTGACTGCCAGTAAAAATGATAGGCTTATTTACATTTTCCAATAAAAAGCTTAATGCCGAAGCAGAGTAGGCCATGGTGTCTGACCCATGAAGAATAACAAAGCCATCAATAAAAGCATATTCCCTTTCTATAATGTCTATTAGTTCAATCCAAGTGTTTGGTGAGACATTAGAAGAATCAATGGGTTCTTTTATTGAAAGAGCTTTGAGGTCAATATTTAATTTATTTAGCTCTGGAACTTCTTCCAATAAATGATCAAAATCAAATGGGCGTAAAGATCCTGATATAGGGTCTTCGACCATACCAATGGTGCCTCCTGTATAAATGATTAATATTTTAGCTGATTGACTCATTGTTGAAAATGCTTAATGCGTTTTTTGAAGTAATTTTTGCAACTTCTGACATAGGAATTTTAAATATTTCGGCTACTTTTTCTGCGATTCTGACTAAATAGGTACTCTCGTTTCTTTTTCCTCGAAAAGGTACTGGAGCCAAATACGGGCTATCAGTCTCTAATACTATGTCTTCTATCTTGAGTTTGCCTACTGTTTGGTCAAGGCCAGCATTTTTAAAAGTAACTACGCCGCCAATACCTAACTTAAAACCACCATAATTTAAAATATGGGTTGCTTGTTCAAGAGTTCCTGTAAAACAATGAAAAATTCCACGAAGACTGTCATCATTGAGCTCATCTAAGATTGTTAGAATTTCATCAAAAGCTTCTCTACAATGAATAACAATAGGTAAATTCAATTCTTTAGCCCAGCCTATTTGTTTCCGAAAAGCCATCTTTTGTGCCTCTATGTATGACTTATCCCAATATAAATCAATCCCAATTTCGCCAACGGCTACATAGGTCCCTTTTCTTAGTTCATTCTCAATTATTTCTAGTTCAGTTTCAACTGACTCATTTACTGAGCATGGGTGGAGACCCATCATGGGGAAACAATTATTTGGAAACTTATTGATTAGGGATTTCATGCCCACAATAGAAGAGGAATCAATATTAGGCAGATAGAATTTAGTGATACCTTCCTTTATTGATCGTAGAATGATTTCATCTCTATCCTCATCAAATTGGTCAGAATACAAATGCGTATGAGTGTCAATGAAATACATGTTGACAAAAATAACATTATTGAACAGCTTGAAGTCATCAGGGATAAATGATTTACTTTGCTATAATGGAGAATAAGGTTAAACTTTTAATTATAAGATTTAGTTCCATTGGAGATATAGTGCTTACTACTCCTGTGATTAGATGCTTAAAGGAACAATTAGAGGGAGATGTAGAAATACATTATTTGACAAAAAAAGGATATGTGGAACTTCTTAACCACAATCCACATCTCACTAAAGTTTATGGAATTGAGAAAACGACAAACGAAGTAATAGAGGAACTTAAAAAGGAACAGTTCGATTATATTATTGATTTACACAAAAATTTACGCTCTGCACGAGTAAAGAAAAACTTAAAGGGTTTGGCGTTTTCTTTTGATAAATTAAATTTCAAAAAATGGTTGTTGGTTAATTTTAAAATAAATTTACTTCCAGATGTGCATATTGTTGACCGCTATTTAAATACGGTAAAAGCTTTGGGTGTTGAAAATGATGGTCTAGGCTTAGATTATTATCTTCCAAAAGGAATAGAAGAAGAGAAGCTATTGCCAGATGGTTTTGAAGGGATTTATATTACTATTGTTTTAGGAGCGAACCATGCTACTAAAAAGGTGCCACTTCATAAACTAAAGAGTCTGATAGAGCAAATTCAACAACCAATTGTACTTATAGGGGGCGAGGCAGATAAAATGTGGGGAGAAGAATTGGAACAAATGAATCCCAAAAGGATCTTTAATGCTTGCGGTAAGATGTCTTTAAACCAATCAGCCTATTTACTTAAAAATTCACGAGAAGTTATTACACCGGATACAGGAATGATGCATATTGCTGCAGCCTTTAATAAGAATATTACATCAATATGGGGAAATACAGTGCCTCATTTTGGAATGTTTCCATATCTAAAGCAAAACAGCAAATCGATTTCTAAGATTGTTGAAGTAAAAGATTTGAATTGCAGGCCATGTTCAAAAATTGGTTTTGAGAAGTGTCCTAAAGGGCATTTTAAATGCATGGAAGAGATCCCGGTAAGAAGTATTGTTAAGGAGTAGAAATAAAAAAGCAGCGAATTCGCTGCTTTTTTATTAATCTTTAAAAGGCTTTATTTCAAAATCTTCCATAAATTTTGTTGTAAAGTTTCCTTCTCTAAAACTTTCATCTCGCATTAATTGCTGGTGAAACGGGATAGTTGTTTTAATACCTTCTATAACGTATTCGCTTAAAGCTCTCTCCATTTTATCAATAGCTTCTTCACGAGTTTGGGCAACTGTAATTAACTTCGAAATCATTGAGTCATAATAAGGAGGAATTACATAACCAGCGTATACATGAGTGTCAACTCTAATGCCATGCCCACCAGGGGAATGATAGGTAGTAATAGCTCCAGGGCTAGGCCTAAAATCATTATATGGGTCTTCAGCATTTATTCTACACTGTATAGCATGCATTTGAGGATAATAATCATTACCAGATATTTTGTGTCCAGCAGCAATTTTAATTTGTTCTTTAATTAAATCAAAATTGATTACTTCCTCAGTAATGGTATGCTCTACTTGAATTCTTGTATTCATTTCCATGAAGTAAAAATTCCGATGTTTATCAACTAGGAATTCAACGGTTCCAACTCCTTCATATTTTACAGCGGCAGCAGCTTTTATGGCTGCTTTTCCCATTTTAGTCCTTAATTTATCGGTCATAAATGGTGATGGAGTTTCCTCCACTAACTTTTGATGTCTTCTTTGAATGGAGCAATCCCTTTCAGATAAATGACAATAGTTCTTGAACTGATCACCAGCTATTTGAATTTCTATATGTCGAGGCTCTTCAATGAATTTTTCCATATACATGCCATCATTTCCAAAGGCAGCAGCAGACTCTTGTCTAGCACTTTCCCAAGCTCCTTGCAGTTCATCTTCAGAATAAATTACCCTCATCCCTTTACCACCGCCACCAGCAGTAGCTTTCATCATAACAGGGTATCCAATTTCTTTAGCTGACTTTTTAGCATGTGTTAAATCGTCAAGCAATCCTTCTGACCCTGGTACTGTTGGGACTCCTGCTTTGATCATGGTAGACTTTGCCGAAGCCTTATCTCCCATCCCATCTATCATTTCAGGTGAAGCTCCAATGAACTTTATATTGTGTTCTTGGCAAATTTTAGAAAACTTAGCATTTTCAGAAAGGAAACCGTATCCAGGGTGAATGGCGTCCGCATTTGTGATTTCGGCAGCGGCCATGATATTTGAAATTTTCAAATAAGATTCAGAGCTTGAAGGAGGACCTATACAAACAGCCTCATCAGCAAAACGTACATGCAAGCTATCGGCATCTGCAGTTGAATAAACTGCGACAGTTTTAATACCCATCTCTTTGCATGTTCTAATAACTCGTAAAGCTATTTCTCCACGATTTGCAATTAATACTTTCTTAAACATACTGATTAAGTTAAATGATTAATATGAAAAATAGGAGTTAACCTTTAGGATCAACTAAGAAAAGGACTTGATCATATTCAACTGGTGTAGTATCGTCAACAAGGACTTTTACAATCTTTCCGCTCACTTCACTTTCAATTTCATTAAAAAGCTTCATTGCTTCAATTACACAAACAGTATCACCTTCGCTAATTGAGTCGCCAACTTTTGCAAATTCTGGCTTATCTGGAGAAGGTTTTCTATAGAATGTTCCAATCATAGGAGATTTTATCTCAATATAATTAGCATTGCTATTATCCTCTGCTACATCAGTTTTAGCAGGTTCAGCTGCAGTTTGAGGAGCAGGAGCAGCTACTTGTTGTTGAACTGGCATTTGAGCTGGAATCATTTGTGTTACTACCTGAGTTGGCTCAATAGCAAAGTCTCCATTCCCTTTTCCTCGTCTATATGGAGGAGTTTTTATGTTGATTTTGAAATCTTTGTCTTCTATTTCAACTTCGCTAATACCTGATTTAGAAACGAATTTGATCAGTTCTTGAATTTCACTGATTTTCATAAAATTGGTTTTTGATTATGATGAATAAAGATAAAAATTAATATATAGTTAACAATTGTCTAGGCATTATATGCCCACTTCAAATATATAGAACCCCATGTAAATCCTCCTCCAAAAGCAGATAAAATTAAATTATCTCCTTTTTTTAATTCTTTTTCCCATTCCCAAAGGCATAGAGGAATTGTTCCACTAGTAGTATTGCCGAATTTTTGAATGTTCAACATTACTTTTTCACTTCCTACTCCCATTCTCCTTGCAGTAGCATCTATAATTCTCTTATTAGCTTGATGCGGAACAAGGTATTTTATGTCTTCACTTTTAAGATTGTTTCGTTCCATAATTTCAGCAGAAACATCAGCCATGTTTGTTACAGCAAATTTGAAAACAGCTTGGCCTTCTTGATAGATAAAATGTTCCTTAGCGTCAACAGTAGAATGAGATGCAGGCTTTATTGACCCTCCTGCTTTTTGATGTAGGTGAACTCTTCCAGATCCATCACTTTTCATAAGGGTGTCCATAATTCCTACTTCTTCTTCAGTAGGTTCTAGGAGTGCAGCACCACAACCATCTCCAAAGATGATGCATGTTGTCCTGTCCTCATAATCTACAATCGAAGACATTTTATCAGCTCCAACTACAACGACTTTTTTGTATAAGCCAGACTCTACATATTTGGAAGCAGTTGTTAAGCCATATAAAAAGCCAGAACAAGCAGCCATCAGATCAAAGCCAAAAGCATTGGTAGCACCTACTTTATCTGTAATAATATTTGCTGTGGCTGGAAATACCATATCTGGAGTTACAGTACAACAAATCAAAAGATCGATTTCTTCTGCTTTAATGCCCCTTTTTTCAAGTAATTCATTCACAGCATGAACTGCCATGTCAGAGGTACCTAAGCCTTCTCCTTTTTGAATTCTTCTCTCCTCTATACCTGTTCTAGAAAGGATCCATTCGTCGGTAGTATCAACCATGGTCTCAAGAATTTTATTCGTAAGACGAAACTCAGGAACGTATCCTCCTATCCCAGTTATTGCTGCTCGGATCTTTGTCATTTGATAAGTTTTTCTATGTCGCTTTTCGGAAATTATCTGCTAAAGTAGATTAAAATAAGTTAGCTAATCAAGCTTCTTATTTTTGCTTTTCAAGAAAAATTGTTAAAAACAAAAAGGTGGAATACACCCTGTATCCACCTTTGTATTTTTATCTAGATAGCTTATTAAGCTTCAGCTTTTTCCATTACAACTTTCCCTTTGTAATAAAGTTTGCCTTCATACCAATGAGCTCTATGGTATAAATGTGGCATACCTGTAGTTGGGCATGTTGCAATTGTTGGAGCTTCAGCTTTGTAATGGGTTCTTCGCTTATCTCTTCTGGTCTTCGATATTTTTCGTTTAGGATGAGCCATGATTCTATAATTTAATCGTTGTTATCTTTTAATTTTGATAAAGCAGACCATCTTGGATCTACTTTATTTGATTCATTTCTTTGGTTTAATTTGTCTAATTTTTCAAGAATTGTTGAGTTGCATTCTGCTTCTGTTTCGTGAATAGTCTTGTTTGGGAGCAATAAATGAACGTATTCATAAACTTCCTTTGTAAGATCTAATTCATGCTCAGCATGAGAAATAATTTTAATTTCATCAGTGCTATTAAATTCATCTTCTCCAAATTTTATAATCAAATCTTCTTTTCCGGAAGCTTTATATGTTAATGGATCAGTACATCTATCACAGAACATAGAAATTTCTCCTTCAAGATTGAAGTGTAAATTAAACAGAGTAGCTTTTTTCTCAAATCTTACTTTAATAGTAAAATCTGCATTCTCAATAATTGAATAATCAAACTGTTCAAAGAACGTCGAATTTATCTCAAATTCGAATTGATGAATACCCTCTTTTAAACCATTAAAAGGGATAGTCAAATTTTGTTTTTTCTTCGTCTTCATAAATTCCCTACTCCAAAAGAAAGTCGGCAAATTTAGCAAATTATTTAATGCTATTCAGCTAATTCCGGCTTTTATTTACCTCTAATACATTTTCTTCTAAAGCCCTGTTATTTGATCTATTTTTTGAAATCTCTATGGCCTGGTATAGTGCATTTCTAAATGAGCTTTCCTCAGCAATACCTTTGCCGGCGATTTCAAAAGCAGTACCATGATCTGGAGAGGTTCTTATAAAGGAAAGGCCTGCAGTATAATTGACTCCTTGTCCAAATGAAAATGATTTGGCAGGAATTAAGCCTTGGTCATGATACATAGCAAGTATGCCGTCAAAGTTGGAATAATTTGAAGAACCAAAGAAACCGTCAGCAGCAAAAGGTCCTAAGGCAATAATTCCAATTGATTTTGCTTGATTTATAGCTGGGATAATCATTTTTTCTTCTTCTTCTCCAATTAGACCGTTGTCACTTGCATGAGGGTTTAAGCCCAATACAGCAATTTTTGGTTTTCTAATGTTGAAGTCTTCTTTAAGAGATTTATTTAGAAGAGTTATTTTTTTGAGAATAAGATCAGTAGTAAGAGTTGATTTTACCTCACCTAATGGAATATGGCCTGTTATTACGCCAATTTTTGCATTTTCGCTGATCATCAACATCAAAGAATCATTTGAGCTATCAGCATTCTGGAGATATTCGGTATGTCCAGGAAAATTGAACTCTTCTGATTGGATTGCTTTTTTATGAATAGGTGCAGTTACTAAAGCATCAATTTTATTTTCTTTTAAATCATTCACAGCAGCTTCTAAAGAATGTAGGGCATATTTCCCTGCAGTCTTAGATTCTACACCAGCATCTATTTCTACCTCATCGTCCCATACATTCAACAAGCTTGGTTGTTTGCTCTTAATTTTATCAAGCGAAGGAATTACATTGATGTTTAGGGTGCTGATTTGAAGTGATTTTGTATAATAATCGCACAAATTTTTAGATCCATAAATAATAGGAGAACACAATTCACAAATTCTGTTGTCTGCAAGAGTTTTCAAAATAATCTCCATCCCAATTCCATTCAAGTCACCAACAGAAATTCCGATCTTAACTTTTGTATTGACCTTTTTTGTCATAATCCTAATTTTATAGAGTTAAACAAGCGCAACCATTGCCTGTTTTGTCCTTACACCAAGCATTATTGTGTAATTTTATGGCTGCAAAACTAATACAATTTATAGTGTTTGAAGTAGTTATTAATCAAATAGATTGCGATTGAATACAGATGAACTTTTGGCTAAGGCCATAGATAAAGAATTTTTAACTGCCGAAGAAGGTCAATTTCTTTTTGAAAATGCTTCTACCGCAGATTTAGCTTTGGTTGCTAACCAATTGAAAGTTGAGAAGAAAGGGGACCAAGTTGTTACTTGGATTATTGATAGAAATGCAAATACTACAAATGTGTGTATTGCTAACTGTAAGTTCTGTAACTTTTTTAGAGTTCCCGGACATAATGAAGCATACATTACAACGATTCCTCAATATCAGAAGAAAATTGATGAATTGATGCTTTATGGAGGAGAGCAACTACTGCTGCAAGGGGGGCATCATCCAGAACTTGGGTTGAAGTATTATTCCAACTTATTCAAGGAGTTAAAAGGATTATACCCGAATTTAAAGCTACATGCTTTAGGACCACCAGAAATTGCACATATCTGTAAACTTGAAGGATTAAGTCATACAGAAGTGCTAACTGAGTTAAAAAATGCAGGGCTTGATTCCTTGCCTGGTGCTGGAGCAGAAATTTTAAATGATAGAGTTAGAAGACTTATTTCTAAGGGAAAATGTACAGGTCAGGAATGGTTAGATGTGATGAAAGCAGCTCATCAACTTAACATTACCACTTCTGCAACTATGATGTTTGGACACATTGAGACATTAGAAGAACGATTTGAACACTTGGTTTGGTTGAGGGAAGTGCAAAGTCAAAAACCAACAGATGCCAAAGGGTTTTTAGCATTTATTCCTTGGCCTTTTCAAGATGATGGAACCTTGTTAAAGCGGGTGAAAGGAATTAGCAATAATGTATCTGCAGATGAATATATCCGGATGATAGCGATTTCAAGAATAATGCTTCCTAATATTGAAAATATTCAAGCAAGTTGGTTGACTGTTGGGAAAGAAGTTGCACAGGTTTGCTTGCACTCTGGGGCTAATGATATGGGATCTATTATGATTGAAGAGAATGTAGTTTCAGTTGCTGGCGCACCACATCGATTCACAGCAGAAGGAATTCAAGGAGCAATTAAAGAAGCGGGTTTTACTTCTCAACTAAGAACTCAAGAATATGAATATAGAGAGATTCCTTCAACAATTGAGCAACAAGTAATCGATTATTAACGTCTAATGGAACTATGCAAAAATTCCTGGTCAGTTTTATTTTATTTTTAAGTGGTATTGCAGCTTTTGCTACTCATAACTTAGCTGGGGAGATTAAGTACAGGCATATTAGTGGGCTAACCTATGAAATTACTGTAACCATTTTTGCTGATGGAAATCAAACAGCAATCGGTAGGAGGGATATTGAAATAGACTGGGGAGATAACTCTGGAAGGGATTCCTTATTAGTCAGAGAACAACCTACTGTGCCTGGCACAAATTCTATTTTAAAGAGGATTTGGAGAGAACAACATACT
>Ga0316204_10008456_pt1 | contig 14289 bp, 14 predicted proteins | sample 6monrhotite_MG_2_FD_205661 | JGI IMG/M metagenome (GOLD analysis project Ga0316204, IMG submission 205661) | Microbial mat bacterial communities from mineral coupon in-situ incubated in ocean water Damariscotta River, Maine, United States -... | ecosystem: Environmental > Aquatic > Marine >...
CTGGCGGCATGAACGCATTGCGTCTACCTGGCTTCTTTGAGAACTTGGGTCACGGTAACATCATCAATACTTCTGGTGGTGGCTCTTACGGTCACATCGATTCTCCAGCAGCAGGGGCAGCGTCTTTACGTCAAGCATACGAATGCTGGAAAGCAGGCGCTGACCCTGTTGAATGGGCGAAAGAGAACAAAGAATTCGGACGTGCTTTCGAATCGTTCCCAGGCGATGCGGACAAGATCTACCCAGGCTGGCGAGAGAAGTTGGGCGTACATAAGTAAGTCGTACGCTACAGCTTAGCCCAGGCTAAGAGAAAGCCTCTACCTTCGGGCAGAGGCTTTTTTTATGGCTAACATCTAAGCCAACACAAATCCGCGCCACGCCTCAAGCAAGCGGCGAAAATCATCCAAGCCACAGCTTGCTGAAGACTCTTGGTCGTAATGATTAAGCTCAAACGGTGCCTCGTCAAACTCATCATCAAGCAGGGCGGCATGTACCTCAATGCCATCAACACTCATCAATAAATTTATTTCACGACCCGAGTGCCGATACTCCCAACGCTGCCTATTTTGTAACTGCTCAACGCTCAACAACAGAACCTCAATGAGCACCGAATCTTTACCCAACTCCTCCACCAACCACAGACCCAATATCTCATAACCCATGGAGAACTGGGCACTATACTCACCATAGAGATCTCGGCGAAACTCGTAATCCATAGAGACTCCTTACGCTGCGCGATGAAAGCCGGCACGATAAAAAAGTTAACTGAGCAATCGAAAACGGCCCCCAAAGGAGCCGCTGATGAGATCATAAATACATAAGACTATTGGCGTCGGGCAAAGACCCAGGTATTACCCGCACTCATTTCCTCATTAAACAGATAACCGTCCTGATTAAAGGCCTTCATCGCCTCGGGATCAGTGATCTGGTTTTGAATAACGTAACGACTCAGCATGCCGCGAGCCTTTTTGGCATACACCCCCATCATTTTATACTGACCATTTTTATAGTCTTTAAATTCTGGTGTGATAATTTCAGCCTGCAAAGTGTTTAATTTTACCGATTTAAGATACTCATTCGATGCCAAATTGACTAAATAGCGACTTGCCAAACTTTCAAGCTGAACATTCAAACCCTCGGCAATCTTGTCACCCCAAAATTCATAGAGGTTCTTACCACGCTCATTATCAATTTTGCGCCCCATTTCCAAACGATAAGCCTGCATTAAATCCAAGGGTCTCAATAACCCATATAAGCCTGACAAAATTCTTAAATGCGCTTGAGCAAAGCTAAAATCAGCCTCGTTAAAACTACTAGCATCTAAACCGCTATACACATCACCTTTAAAAGCGAGCACAGCTTGCTTGGCATTCGCTGGCGTAAATGGGGTATGCCACTGCTCAAAACGCTCAACATTAAGGTCAGCAATTTTGGCACTGACTTTCATGATGTCAGCAATATCAGCGCTAGAGTATTTTCGAGCACGGCTGATAAGCGCTTGAGCATCGGCCAAATAAGCGGGCTGGGAGAACACTTGCGTTGTCGGCGGCGTATCATAATCAAGTGTTTTAGCAGGAGAGATCACAAGCAACATGGGCAGCACCAATCTTCAATCGGTCAGGAAAAGGGCGATTATAAAGGAAATATTATCGAAATTCCCTCCGCTCACAGCAAAGCCAGGCTTCCCCCGTTAAAGACCTTGCCCCAGGCATGCCTCTACAATGTCGTTAATCAGGTATACTCGCCCCATATAACCAAATGACTTAGGAAAACAATGAACGGTCCAAGAAAAGATAAAAAGTACGTTGGTATCGACAAAGACATCAACGGCGGCATGACTGACACGGGCAAGCTCATTCGAGACGCCTGGATCTTTGGCCTAATCCCCGAAGAAGAGACCTGTGAAGGCTGGCCATTAACAGGGCTTCAAAATTTATGGGAACAAACCAGTGCTGAATGGGAAAAATATGGTTTCTTGCCTAGCAATCTCCCCCCTGAAATCCTAGAACGTTTTAAGCGTATTCACGATCAAGGCATTCAACGTGCTAAAGCAAATGGCTGGAACCCCGACGATGAGGTTCACGAAGGCAATGCCTAATTTATAGCATCACCGCTCAAGGTCCTACACCACACATTATCAGGACCTTGAGCACAGGGAGTTTAATAAAACTGTGCGGGTAAACGACCATCATTCGAGCCGGATAACGGTAGTTGAGCACGAGAGGAAGACCAGCGCTTGGGTGCCGTCGCATAAGGCACCACACTTTCCTCAACCGACGTAGATAACAGTCGATGAGTTGAAAGTAGATCTAGCAAAGTGTTCGATAGCTGAGCCCGCGTCTTGCGAAACATCAAACCTAGACCGCCACCAGCAACATGCACCACGACAGCATGAAAATGAAACCCCACCGTACCTTGCCCAAGTGTTAATAACACATCAAGCTCTACGGGCGTATTTTTAGCTAACGTGAATTCGTCCGTTTCCAAAAACAAGCCCCCACGACTCAAGTCACCGCTAAAACAACGAGTCACCAATCTATCCTCCCGATAAACTGATACATCTAAAAAAACCGTTCTACGTACATCCCAGCGATGTTCCATAACGCGCCTCCTGATTTAAACCAGTTAAGGTTAGACAAAAAACCATACTTCCCCAGGCCTTATTGTTAAACATTCCTAAGGTGATTTTAAATTCGCTCAAACACGTACGCAGAAGTACTGGAGTTGCTGCGCCATCACGGAGCCACCCAATGTGCCTCTGGTTATCCAACTGGGGCCGCATCGTTAACAGCGTTCAATACAAAAAAACCTCTTTATAGATAAGGTAATACTTATAAATACATCAAAACTATTGAATATCATTTATACAACATCCCTCTATAATTCTGGCTAATTCAAACAACGGCCCGCATCAGGAGACATCCATGAGCCAAGTTGATATCGCACAGTACACCATTAAAGAAGAGCCTTTTTACCAAGCACAGAGCAAAGAAATAGAGCTGTACGAAGCCGCCTATAGCAACCGTCTTCCGGTCATGGTGAAAGGCCCAACTGGCTGTGGTAAATCTCGCTTTATTGAATACATGGCATGGAAATTAGGCAAGCCGTTGATCACTGTTGCGTGCAATGAAGACATGACAGCGTCTGACTTGGTTGGCCGTTATTTACTTGATGCTAACGGCACTCGCTGGCTGGATGGTCCATTAACCGTCGCCGCTCGTATGGGGGCGATTTGTTATTTAGACGAAATCGTTGAAGCACGCCAAGATACTACAGTAGTCGTTCACCCACTTACCGATCACCGTCGCACGCTTCCTTTGGATAAAAAAGGTGAGCTAATCGAAGCCCATGCCGATTTTCAGCTGGTTATCTCATACAACCCTGGCTATCAGAGTTTGATGAAGGACTTGAAACAATCAACCAAACAACGTTTTGTTGGTTTTGATTTTGACTATGCCCCAGAGAGCGTTGAAACAGAGATTCTTACCAAAGAAACCGGCATCGACACTGGGCTGGCCGCCAAATTGGTCGGGATAGGACTAACCGCACGCAACCTTAAGGGTCACGGCCTAGATGAAGGTATATCCACTCGCTTATTGGTGTATGCAGCGACCTTAATTAAAGGCGGCGTTGCCCCACAAGATGCCTGTCGCATGGCATTGGTTCGCCCCATCACTGATGACATCGACATCCGCTCCACGCTAGATCACGCCATCGACCAAATCTTTGGCTAAACTAGTTTAGGCGGGCTTTATGCTCACCTTCACAGCCAAACTTATAGCCGATGAAAAGCTCATCCGCCTGAGTCGGTGAGCTGTCCAAGCAACACAAATGACCAGTATTGAGAGTGACGCTATGGCGCTTCCTTACCCTACCCCGCTAAAAAACTTGGGTCCCGCTTACCCCACCCTGAGTACTGCCGAGCTTGAACATTATCGCTCGCAGCTCAACTGCAACTTTGAGCAACTTGATAAGGTCTTCGAAGATTGTATGAAAGAAGCTAGAGCGCTACTTTCCGACGACGGTATTAAAACCTATTTGCACGGCGCTTCGCTCATCACCATGACGGGACGTGGTTTTGACCCCATCCTAATTTATCTGGAAGAAATGCCAAGAATCGGCCACGACTTGGGTGAAGAAACCCTTGAGTGGGTCGCTCAAAGCGCATGGAAAATGACGCGTTCACCCAATGGCAACGCCATTCCCGCATTCTTACAAACCATTGGCGAGGCAGCACGCCGTCTGGCTAGTAAAGAGTCATTGCACCAGTATTTAGACATGGTGCAAGACATGATGAATAAGACATCCAAATCCATTCATGGCGACCAAGTGACTCAGCCTAGCCCCGGTGCCATTGATTTATTAGAACAAATACCACGCCTACTGAATCAATTATCGCTACTGGGTTTGAAAAATTGGATTGAATACGGCGTCACAAACTACAACACTCACCCCGAGCGCCAACGCGACTTTTTCAGCCTACAATCCGCTGATTCCCGAGCCGTCATGCAGCGCGAACGCCATGGCACCTTGTTCGTGGACTGCGAGCGTCAACTCGATTTATTTATGCGCGCCCTATGGCCAGCGCAAGATGAAGCAGAGTTACCCATGCTAGTGCCTTACTCAGAGGCATTTGATGAACTACGAAAACCTCAACCTTATTTCGATCAATTAGGCTTTCGCATCCCTGATGTTTTCGACAACAAACAGGGTATAGCGGGCATTGATCGATACCGTTCTGTGTTGGCTCACATGGCCGCCCATCAACGCTGGAGTGGTCGCCTAGTGGCCGATAACTACAGCCCTTTTCAACGGATTGCCGTTGAGATATTTGAAGATTGTCGCGTCGATACCTTGGCCATGCGACGCTATCCCGGACTGCGTAAAATTTTAATAGCGCTACATCCACGGCCCGATGAGTTTGCCTGCAACGAAAAAGAAGAGTCCTGCATCCTACATCGCCTCGCAATGATGTCTTACGCCTTGCTTGAACCTGAGCATGGCTATGAAAACAGCTTTGTCATCGACTTCGCCGACAAATTCCGCCAAGCCATGGCCAATAACGCACAAAGCAGCACCAAGCACATGGCCAGCTTAGGGCTTTCGTATATTGCACGTACTCGCATGCAGTCAGACCAATCACCTAAAATTAACTTCAAAGATACTCAAGTGCATTATCGCGATGATAACCGCCACTTATGGCAATTCATCGAGGAAGGTGATGAAGAAGAAATGTTTGAAAAACGCGAGCCCAAAGAAAAGAAAGAAGAGCAAGGCGGCCTACCTCCGCGCCATTACCCTGAGTGGGATTACAACAGCAATACTTACCGCCCTGACTGGGTCAGCCTCTATGAGAGTTTGCACCCCAGTGCGAACCCTTTAAAAATCGACAAGCTACTCGCCAAGCACAACGCTTTATCCAAACGCCTAAAGCGTCTGTTGGACTTATTAAAACCCCAGAACTATGTCCGCGTGCGTTATCAAGAAGAAGGGGCTGAGTTAGATTTGGATGTGGCAATTCGCTCCTTGATCGACTTAAAAAGTGGCGCTCAGCCAGACCCCCGTATCAACATGAGCCATAACAATAACGGTCGGAGCATTGCCGTCATGTTACTGCTTGATCTATCAGAATCACTCAATCAAAAAGCCACTGGCGCTGAACAAACGATATTAGAGCTTAGCCAAGAAGCCGTCGCACTAACCTCTTGGGCCATTGAACAATTAGGCGATGAATTCGCCATCGCAGGCTTTTGTTCCAACTCGCGCCACGAAGTGCGTTACCAGCACATCAAAGGCTTCTCCGAACACTGGGGCGACCCCGTAAAAAGTCGGCTAGCAGCCATGGAGGCCGGCTACTCCACCCGCATGGGCGCGGCTATGCGGCACGCGGCACACTACTTGGAAGCTAGGCAGGCCGATAAAAAGTTACTACTGGTACTCACCGATGGCCAACCCGCCGATATCGATGTGCAGGACGACAAGCTACTGATCCAAGACTCACACAAAGCCATGCAAGAGTTGGATCAAAAAGGTATTTTCACTTATTGTATTAATCTTGATCCTAAAGCCGATGAGTACGTGCAAGACATCTTTGGCCAGCAGTACACCGTCATTGATAAAGTTGAGCGTTTACCTGAAAAATTGCCTCAGCTATTTTTGTCGCTGACCAAATAAAACACGAGATTCAAATCATGGCCAACAGCATCACCGCATTTGTCGAGTTCTATTTCAAAGGGGAGAAATTTAGCCCCAGTATGCTGATCGATCTAGATGCGGTAATGCTAGGCCAAAACCACTTCAACCCCTATTCACTACATCGCACCATTGCTCAACAAAACGGCATTGGCAGTTACTCTTATGAGTTAGAGGTGATGGAGTCAGAAGAAATTCAATACAAAGACGCCCAAGGTTTTGTCGCCGACTTCGTCAACGACGGCCAATTTGATATCGAAGGTTTTGAAGCTCAATGGCAGCGTGAACACATTCGCACCCAACTCACCGAGATTGCCACTCAGCACCTAGGCATTAACAGCCAAGAACTAGATGACAAACTACTCAGCACCCTAGTCGCAGCCTACAAACTAGGCCAGCAAGCCGCGAAATAACGCCCCCGACGCAGTACGCTCAACCACATCAGCAAGGCATCACAAAACTAAAGTTTCCCCTCAAATCAGCCGTTTACCTTACTGAGCCGGATGGAAACGGCGATCAGTCCAACTCGTATGATGTGATTGAGGGAGGTAACTGTGATGTGGGATTTAAACAAGCTACCCGCGTATTCAAAATGTACCGACACCATTAGCACCAAACAATACTACACCATAAAGCGAGCCCTAAGCCTAGGCGGCAAGCCAGCTCTTCGCTATCGATTGGAAGACTTCCCCGACTACGATGTCATCATCACTCAACATCAGTGGCGATGCGTTGATACACGCCAGGGCGATTTCCCAGTCCTTGTCTGGTCTGGCTTCGAGCAAGGCGACATTCAAGCGATACATCAACCAGTGCAAGTTACTCTAGAGTGCTACCACTACAGCGTAGATAATCTCGCCAAAGAAATATTAGCCAGCATACTCAAACAACATGAGCGAGAGCGTAGCGAAGGTGTGCTCTGTCCATTACCCAGAAAATTAGCTCGACCTGCAAAGCAGTGGGAAACCAGCAATAAAGTCAGGCTGCGTTGCCTATGACGGCTCACCGAGGCAGAAATAACGTTACTAACGCGCCACCCAATGCGCCGCCATTGTTTAGCTGAACATCGCCGTGGCGGCCAGCATTATTGTGTAAGGCCATCACCGCAGAAGCAAAGTGGAGGCCCAGCCCAGTGTTGCCTGTTATAAAATCAATGGAGATCATTGCCTGACTCAACTGCCCTAACATGCGTTGAGGATAGCCTCGACCATCGTCATTAATATAAATAAATAGCCCATCTTCACACTCCCTAGCGGAGAGGGCTATTTTACTTTTGGCATAACGATAGGCGTTGTTAATCATCGTATTTAAAATACCCAGCATCAGTTCTCGATCATAAAACCACTCGATAGAGCCAGCAAAATCCATCGCGATCGATATACCTTTTAAGGCCAGTGTCTCTTGATTTTCAAACACAACCTCTTCCAATAAATCATGAACATCATGATTATCAATATTCGCAAAATACAGGCCATTCTCAAGTTTATAGAGCGCCAAAAGTTGGACGAAGTTATTATTCAGTCGCCGACTTTCATAACGTAATTCTTTTAGACTATGTAAATCTTCGGCAGTAAATTTTTGGGTATTTTCACTCAGTTTTTCTGCAGAATTTAAAACAATACTTAATGAATTCTTAATATCATGAATTGAACTCGCGACGATGGTCGCCATATCGAGTTTATTTTCACTAGGCATTTTTCTTTTGACCTGTGCTAGAAGCGATAGCCCAGTACGCGTTATTTAACACCTTATACCGTTCAGCAAGATCTGGATTATCGTGGGCAAAATCCAAACAGGCGCGTGTCGACGCCAATTGTTCGCGGCAACTGCCGTGCTTTTTCATCGCCATAATATAGGCTTGGGCAGTGTTGATATTAAGCACTTGGTTATGAGGGGCAAGTAGCATCGCTTTTTCAAACAATGCAATAGACTCAAAGAGCGCCCCCTGCTCCAACAGTTTAACGCCTTGGTTATTCACACTAATCATTTCTTTACGCGCCACGCTAACGATGTGAGTTATTTCATCTTCACGACCTGCATCTTTATACACCATCGCAACTTGATCCAATAAAGTCTGATCATCATGATTATTATTGACTAATTGCTCAACAATGTTTTGGGCTAAATCATCATTCCCCTTGCTGATACACAACGCGGTTAACTGCAGTGCGGTTTCATTGGAGATGGCTTCGGGAGATGATTGATAGAGTTCAACGGCTAGTTTGGCCGCCTTCTCAGCCTCCTCTAAATTAGATGTCGTCAGGAATATTTTTTCCTCTGCCAAGGCCGCAGACAAGGATGCATTTACATCGCCTTTATATTCTTGCTTTAGCTGAGCCACGGTACGCAAGGCTTCGCCATGTTTATCTTGTTGAAGCAAGACTGCGGCCAAACAGGAAAAGTCTTCACTCTTGCGCATCATCGAGTTTTTGCCTATTCGCAGCACTCGCTTTCTGAGGCTCTCTGCCGCTTCAAAATTTGCATTAATTTCTGAGGCCTCGGCCAAGCTGCGTAAACGAACAACAGATTTAGGCGACCATGCCACTGCTTTTTCTAAGCTACTTTGTACTAGTGCAGTATCACCCTGTTTTGTGTATATCTTAGCCAGCCAATCATAGGCTGAGACAAAGGCCTCATTCGCGCTCAAAACACATTCAAATAAACGCTTTGCGTCATCATAATTACGCTCTAAATAGGCAATTTTTCCCAGTGAAAAATTCGCCCAAAGAAAATCACGATCCAGCAATGCTTTGCCACAAATCGCCTTAGCCGCCACTAAGTCTAAGTCATGAATTAACAGCTCAACTTGAAGCTTCATTAATTCATATCGATTTTTTACGCCAGCCTCAATATAGCGCTGACACAACGTCACCGCCACTTGCTTGTTACCACTACTCAAGGCTTTGCTTAACGGTTTTAAAGCATCTTTCTTTTCAGTGATTTTGCGTAATCGCCCTTGCAACACCGTCCGGTTGACGGGTTTGGATAAATATTCATCAGGCTGATATTCCAGGGCCCCCATCACCATCAGCGAGGTATTTTCAGCCGTGACCATAATAAACACTGAGGAATACGGCAGGTAATTACGCAGCTTGGCTTCTTCAAGCACTTGTTGGCCATCCTTGCCTTCGCCAAGATTGTAATCACACAAGACGAGATCAAACGTCTGCCTCCCCATCAGTTCAATAGCTTCTTCGCCCGTGGCAGCCGGAGTGATGTTGTCTGCACCGAATTGGAAAAGTGTGTTGCGTAGCATCGAACGCATCTCGGGGATGTCATCGACGATTAAGATCTTTCTTCGCTGAAGAGACCACAGTGCCGCCATTGGGCTAATCCTCTTTCGAAAGGCAGAGGTACTCGCTACTTCGCACAAAAGCCCTAACCTGCTGCAGAAGCAACACAACCCGGCCCTCCCTAATCAGTACCTCAATCACAAAGCCTCCATTTACATCAAAGCTCTTTTTCAAGTATAGGTAATATAATGCCCTCTTCTACTATTTATTGAGCGACAGCGCTCGTGAAAGACAACAAACATTGTTAACTTTATAGCTAACGCCCGTATTAGCGTAGAAACTGATTTAGCGTCTGTTCGATGTCAAAGAGCTGTTCCGGCACAGGGTTGTATTCGATGTGCTGGTATTGGCCCGAAGCCAAGGCTTGGTATTGCTGGCAATATTGATCTGCATGTTGAGAAATGTCGCTCACTGCGGCGACTAACTGTTCAATATCTCGCTGATCGGTATACAAACCAAAACTGGCTCTGACCATACCGCGATGGACTTGAAACAAGGCTTCCATCGCCGCGTTATCCAAGGAAACCGCCTGCTCTGCTAGCTCAGAAAAGCTATCTTTGAGCATATCTTGCACATAAGGATGGGCGCAAAAACACTCATTACGCACGGCAATACCGTGATAATCATTAAGTATTGCTGCGACCAAACCATGGCCCACACCATCAACATTAAACGTAATCGTGCCCACACGCTCAATGGCCAAATCCCCGTAGACGGTCACGCCGGGAATATTCGCAAATTGCTGTAGCGTCCATTGAGCGAGGGCTTTTTCTCGCTCAAACACCTCATCCATCCCCAGCTTATTTAACGCGCTAAGCACACAGGCTAGCGCCAAAGTGCCAGGGATGTTCGGCGTACCCGCCTGCTCTCTGTCTTCCAATGACGTGGCCAGATCATAACCCCATTTACTTACCGCCCCGACCATGCCTCCGCCAAGCTGAGTAGGCGACATCGCCTCAACCAACTCACGCCGCCCGACCATCACACCGGGAGACCCTGGGGCGTAGACTTTGTGTCCAGAAAAAATAAAAAAATCAATATCACAGCCCGCCAGATCAACAGGAGCATGAGCGACCATTTGGGCCCCATCGACAACCATCAACGCACCATGGGCGTGCGCCAATTGAGCCATGTCAGCCAACGGATTTAAGATACCCGTGACGTTACTCACCCCCGTCACGGCAATATAATTAACCTTACCCGCGTGACGCTTCAATAAGCCCTCAAGCGCGTCCAAATCGACCTGCCCTGGGTGAGCCCCCTCACCTACTAAGGGAATATGCTCGACGATCTTGCTATGGTGGCGATGCGGTAAATCATTGGAATGGTGCTCCATCGACGAGACCAACACCACCTCTTTCCCAGCTCGCGTCGCAGCAAGACCCTGAGCTACTCTATTCGCTGCAGCGGTGGTGCCGCTACCTAGAAAAGCGCAGACATAATCAGGCGCTGGCGCATTGACAAAGTCCAGCACCATTTCATTCGCCCAGGCCATTGCTGCCGAGGTGATTTTGGCACTGCTATGCACTGTAGTGTGGGTATTGGCGTAATGAGCCAAATACGCCGCTACCGTCTTCATTGCTGGACGAAACATGAGACTCGATGCGCCAGAGTCAAGATAAATGCGCCGCTGCATTTTACCCGTCGCCAGTGGGTATTGAGTATCGAGCCCAACAAACTGTTTTTTTAAGGAGGAATAAACGACTTCTGACACCGGCAATAATCCATGCTTTAAACAAAGAAGCAGTCTAACAGATGCGCTTTTTCCAATCACGAAGAGCAAGCAGCTTGCATATTCAAAATCAGCGACTAAGCTTCTCTCTATCCTAGTGACTAGGATCTCATTTGTACCGGACCCTCAAGGAGGATGGCCATGCAAGGATTTCGTCATTTCGCGCAAGAATCTCACACCGGCCAGACATACGAGCTGTGCGCACTTGTTGATGAACTCGCAGATATCGGCTCCTCAGCTATCCCCTTATTGGTTGATGCTCTTCATGACAGCAGTACCGATGTAAGAGCCAGTGCAGTCAGTGCTCTGGGGCGCTTAGGCAATGGTGACCCACTGGTCTGCGATGGCCTAATCGATCGATTACTCAATGATGTCGATGTCTCCGTGCGCCGCTGTGCTGCGGCAGCCCTGGGGGTACTCGAACCGCTCCCCTATAGTGCCAATCACGCTCTACAGCATGCGCTGTTAGACCAAGATGACGAAGTCACGGAATTTGTCGCCATGTGCCTAGCTCAGCTATACCTGCATAAAGCCGCCCAGCGCCAACGCCGCCAACTCTACCTAGGCCAGCATGTTTGCCCAGTTAAATTCAACACTCGTACTCATCGCCACTTTAAACCCCTTTACGCATCAAAAAGCAGCGAAAAAAGCCCTACGTAAACCAAACTCCTTGAGCAAATTAGTCAAGTTGTCAACAATACACGTCGACCAAGACAGCAACCAGCAGCGCAATTAGCACACATTCTAAATCTACTCAAATAAACAAATTAATTTATTGATTATAAAGGATATTCCAGATTTGGTTGTTTTTTACCCACTCTTGCGTAAACCTTACACCAATATGCTCGACTTGCATTGTTAGCAATTAATTCACAGACTTATCCACAGCTTTTAGATCTATAACACCCCATATAGCGCTTCGGCTTGCGGCTATGATCCGTGTTATAGCATTATCTAGAACAAGGGGGGTCGTCGGTCAATGGTTAAGCGCGGCCGTTATTGTTCAATTAACGGCGAAGAGCGTGCGTAATTGCTATCACACTAGCCGCCATAATTCCGCTCAACGCTAGCGCCCAGACAATGGTTGCGCCTGACGGAAAATCAAACAACGCAGAAAACGACAAGCCTATCGCATAAGCAATTGCACCAGTGACGTAAGCAATAACAAGCCCATTACCTCGGCCATGACGAACGGCAAGCGCAGGCATAATCAGACTAGCAAAGACCAGCAAAACACCGATTAATTGCACCGAGACTGTTACCGCAATCGCAAACAGGGCGTAAAAAAGTAGCCGATGCCGACGTTTTCGCAGGCCAAACCACAGGCCGAGTATCGCAGCGTAAATCAGTGCTGCGGGGATAAGTTGCTGGTAATTTACCCACAGGATCTGCCCAGACAACAACTCCTTGAGCTGCTCCCCCCCCTGAGGATTGCTATTCAAAACAAGAATTCCAGCGCTCGCAGCCAACACAAAGACACAGCCTATGATTGCTTCCTGCACATCCGGCCAGTAGCGCTCCGTGTAAAAGAGTAATAATGCCCCCACCAGGGCAGTCGTCATGGCAATTGTTTGAACCTGCCAGCCACCGGCTTCCCAGCCGAAGCTGTAGGCAACAATCACCCCCAGTCCCGCAATCTGTGCAACAGCGAGATCGATAAAGATGATACCCCGAGCCAACACCTGTTGCCCTAACGGTACATGAGTGGCCAGCACCAGCAGCCCTGCCAGGAAAGCAGGGCCGAGAATACTAATATCAAGTCCTTCCCAGTTCACTCTAGTGCCGCCAATAATCGCGAGATGATCTCATCATAAAGTGGTATGAGATCAGTGGCCGCTTCACTGCCTCCCACGGTATAAGGCAACTCAACCGTTGCAATTGCCGTTTGCTCCGCCAGCCAAACAGCGGGCCGCTTATTCTGGTAATTTGCATAAAGGATCATGCTAGCGGGTTGTTCAGCCATCTGCTGCTTGAGTTTCGACAAATGGCCCGCCTTAGGTGGCAGACCTGGTTTAGGCTCCAAGGTCGCAACCTCCTTCATGCCTAACCAGTCCAGCAGATAACGCCAATCCTTGTGGTGTACCACCACCTCCACACCCTTCAAGGGCGCTGCCTGCTGTTCCCACTTGTGGATTGCATCGCCCCACTGCTGCATGAATCGCAGTAGCTGTTGCTGATAAAACTCAGTATTGCCTGAGTCAATTTCAACCAAGCGCTGGGCCAGTGCCTCGGCGATTATCATCATCCGCTTAGGATCGAGATGGACATGAGGATTCCCTGCGCCGTGGACATCCCCCATGGAACGATCAACCGCTTGATGAACATCAAGCCGCTCCACTTGCATAGCCGCCATCAAGTACCCTGGCTTACCTGGCTGCACCTTTGGGTTGGCAGCTCGGCGCAACAGCAATGGCAACCAAGCTGCCTCCAGTTCAGCACCACTGCATATCACCAAATCGGCCTTACGAACCTTGGCAATCAAGCTGGGACGCGCCTGAATACGATGCACATCCTGATAGGCCGTAGTGGCGCTATAGACACTCACCTTATCACCACCGATGGCGGAACTGAGCGCCGCCCACTCGGGCTCACAAGCAAACACCTGCAAACCAGCGTGGACCGGCAGCACCGCCAAAAGGAGCAAGCCAACAATCATCAGCTTAAATTTTCTCATGGTCCGACTCCTTAAAACTGATGCGCGCCGTGAGCACCCATGCTGACCACATATTGCACAAAAATCTGATTATCGCTGTGCTCATAGGACTCATCACGATTGAACTGCAGACGAATCAAACTGAACTCACTGCGAGCGTAATCGATCATAATGCTAGTGCGTTGAGGTGTGTGGCCTTCGTTGTCGAGACCCGCTTCAGCCAACACCTCCTGATCTGATCCGAGATTATCAGCATCAAGACGATCATAACGTAAACCAGCACTCCAGCCAGGCATGAACTGATAAACTGCCTGGCCATACCAACCACGCTGCTCACCATCATAGGTCGTTGTCTCAAGCGATGTACTGCCCACCATATCGACACTGCCTTTTTCATTACGCAGAAAATATTCAAATTG
>Ga0316204_10008457_pt1 | contig 14288 bp, 13 predicted proteins | sample 6monrhotite_MG_2_FD_205661 | JGI IMG/M metagenome (GOLD analysis project Ga0316204, IMG submission 205661) | Microbial mat bacterial communities from mineral coupon in-situ incubated in ocean water Damariscotta River, Maine, United States -... | ecosystem: Environmental > Aquatic > Marine >...
ACGGGAATACCCAGTTCCGCCGCTTTGTCCAAAATAGCTTGAAGTCGCGTCAACGAGTCCTTGGCGATTGTGGCATCCAGAACGGGATCAAGGTTCGACTGGCAATCGACTACCAGGAGAGCGCTGGTGTGCGGCGAGATCAATATCCTTGACTGTAATTTGTCGGTCATCGAAATCCTCAGAAGCGAAATCGCGCGGTCAACTCGATAAAGTCGACACTTTTGCTCTCACCGGTCTGGCGAATGAAGGCACCGGGTTCGAGCCGCGTGTAGATGGCGGTGAAGTCGAAATTCCTCGTAGGCGCCCAGGCGGCTTCGATCGAGAGGCCCGTGGCGACATATCGGGCGTCGCTGCCGCCAGGTTCTCGTATGATCTGACCCGACGGACTATAGACGCCGTCGTTTCTCTCGAGGCGCCAGTAAAAGTTGACGTCTGTATTGATGGAAAAGTCGTCCGTTACCTGAAGGTTCAAATGGGGATTCACATTGAAAAAGTTGCGTGGCCCCAAGACGGCCGCCTGACTGAAATAATTGCCGCGGGGAAACAGCGGATTGAAGGTCTGAAGATCGGAATCGTTCGGATCTTCGTCACCGCTTGCGATGTTCGCTCGCAGCCCAATGCGCGGCCGGAGGAGGGCGTCTGCGAAGGTAAAGCCGGTATCGCTGGCGAGCGTCCAAGCGGCAATATCGCCATCACCGAACGAGCCGAATTGGTAGGCGGCCTCCCAGTTCCAATCCCAGCCTCTCGCCTCGCCCCATAGCCGCGCACCAATGGTGTGCCGTGTTTCGGCCTCGACGCCCTGAACGAAATTGCCGAGATCATCATGAAAGCCTAGATAGTAGAGATCGACATTGCCCGCGGGCAGAAAGCTCGGCTGACCGACGGCGTAGACACCCCAGAGGGCCTCGTCGTCATTGGTCTCATCGTCGAACACACCGTCCTGATCACGGCGTGGCCGGGCCGCCACCGCATTGATTTCCCAATCGGCAAGGTTCAGGAACCCACGAAAACCATCGAACGTTCGCCGCACATTGGTGCCTTCGCGCACGTCGACCAGACGGCCGGATCCGAACTCGATCTCTTGACGGCCGACTCGAAGTGTCGTGGCGCTGTTTTCAACGAGGCCGAACGAGAAGTCGACGAAGGCGTTCTGGAGGTCGAGCTCGTTTTCATCGACGGGGCTTGGTCCGCCGGCACGGCCTTCCGCCAACGCGCTCGACAGTTCGCCGAACACACGCAGATGGGGTCCGAGATGCATATCGGCATGCAGATTGACGCGCTGGAGCCAAACGCCGTCTTCGTCCTGCGGATCATCGCCGAATACCGGATTGCCCGTATATTCGTAGCGCTCGCGAATAGAGCCGCCGAGGCTGAGATAGAAATCCGTACTGTCACTTAATGGGATGTGTTTGAGGGGATCGAACGGATCAGGCGGTATATCGGGAGAGTTCAGAAACCCGTAGTTCTCCTCGAAACGAAATTTCTGAAAACTGGGCCGCGATTGCTCCGAGGCCTCCGCCTGCAGAGAGATCGCCAGAATGGCCGTGGCCGTTATGACCGCTCGCGACCTCATCGGTCACGCGAGGTCGAAGAGCAGCACTTCTGTGCGATGATTTGTGTCGAGGTTGATTTCGCGTTCGTCGGTGATGGCGGCGCCATCACCCTCGCGGAGCTCATCGCCATTGAGGCGAACAAGGCCACGGGCGACGTGCAGCCAGACCCGGCGGCCGTCAGCAATCTCATGGGTGATAGAGTCGCCATCAGCGAGTTCGCCGGCATAAAGCCGTGCGTCCTGATGGATGGTCACCGCGCCTTCTGTACCATACCGGTCGCCAATGAGACGCAACCGGCCTTGGCGCTCCGCCGCCGGAAAGCGCTTCTGCTCATAACCGGGCGCGATGCCTTGAGCCTCCGGGATGATCCATAGCTGCAGGAAATGCACGGGCTCGTTCTTCGAGGCGTTGAACTCGCTATGAGTGACACCTGTGCCCGCCGACATGCGCTGGACGTCACCGGGAACGATGACGGAGCCGTTGCCAAGGCTGTCGCGGTGCTCGAGCGCCCCCTCCAGCACATAGGAGATGATCTCCATGTCCTGATGTCCGTGCTCGCCAAAGCCGCCACCTGGTGCGACGCAGTCGTCATTGATGACCCGAAGCGCGCCGAACCCCATATGGTCCGGGTCGCGGTAGCCGCCGAATGAAAATGTGTGGTGGCTGTCGAGCCACCCCATTTGGGTATGGCCGCGGGTGTGGCGGTCTCTGACGATAATCATGCGATCTTCTCCTCGTGCCCTACGGACAAACGGCCAGGACCAACGGCGGCGAGTAGAAGGAAGCCCCCGACGATGGCGAGATGCTCCAGCGCGGTGGTAAACTGGCGCTGAAATTCCGGGCCCTCGAAGCTCCAGAAAGGATGACCGATCAGGGTCGCGACCACGGTGAATGCGGCAAGTGCGAGCGCCGCGAGCCGAACTCTCCAGCCGAGCGCCACGGCGAGGGCGCCAAGGAGTTGCACGGCCACCGTCGCAGCAACCGCGACGGTGGGAAGTGGAAGGCCAAGACTTTCGAACTCCGTGATCGTAGCGCGCCATTGGATGAGTTTGGTCGCCCCGCTGTAAAAGAAGACAGTGGCGAGACAGAGCCTGGCAACGAGGAACGCCGGAGCGTAGGCGCTTGAGGCTGGTGCCTGGGAGCGGCTTTCGGAGGCGGCAGATCTCATGACGCGCTCCCGAATTGAGCCAAGGCGAGATCGGCACCGAGGAAGCCAAGGGTCATGGCAACGACGAGAAGCGCCCCCACGATGCGCGGCGGCGCGGGCAGCGGCAGGTCGAACCACCGGCAGCCGACGCCGATCGTGAAGCCAAGCAGAAGGCCGACAATCGCACCAATCATGTCCGCGCCCCTTTCGTCTCGCCCGATGGCCCGCCGCAAAGCGGCTTGGCCTTGGCTTCGCGGTGGGCGGCAAATCGGTCGGTGACGACATAGCCGAGGGTCATGGCAAGAACGAGTAATGCTCCGATCAGAACAGGCGGGGCCGGCAGGGGAATAGCCGCAAGACGACAGGCAACGCCGATGGCTAGGGCAAGCAGAAGTCCCAGTGCGATCTTCATGTGACGTGCCCTTTCTCCTTTGACGCTTCGCCGAGACGCCGCGCTGGCGCAAGGTAATGGTGCACCTGTGGCGGTTCTGAGCCGCGATGAAAGGTGCTGGCGCGTGCATGAATGTCTTCGTCGTGCTTTGTCGCACGCTCGTGTTGGCGCAGATGCTCGGCCCAACTCGGCAAGAAAAACCATTCGATCCACAGGCGTGGATCGGCCGCGTCCTGATAGACACCCCAATCGTGCGCGCCGTCACGGTAGCGCTCGTGCGAAAGTTCCCGCACGGAGGACAGGAAGGATTCGGTGTCCGCTTCGTCGATTTGGTAGCAGATCGTCACCAGCACCGGCCCGCGATCGGGCGCATCGTCAAAATCGGCCGCGACGACAGGATCGGCCCAGCTCAACGCTGGCGTCAGGTCAAGTTCTTCGCCTTGCCCGAGCTTGGCGCGCCAAGTGAACGGGATGGCAAGGATGGCGCCGGCCGCGGCGATCAGGAGCGCTGTGGAAGTTGACATTGCGGCGGCTACTTGGCCCCAGCCGGCGGAGCCAGCCGCCATGCACCCGAAGAATACCATCAAGGCGATCGCGAGGCCGCGCGCCCGCACCCAGTTCGGGAGTGCGGTTTGTGCCGAGACGTTGAGGCTCGTCAGCACCGTAATCCAGCCGAGTCCCCCCAGCACCGCCGCCGGCAGCGCCATCGTTGCGTCCTGAGCCAAGCCGAGCAGCGCCATCGCGGCGGCGGTCGCCAGCGTTCCGGCGGCCACGAGGAGGTTGGTGTCAACCTTCTTGCGAATCGTCGGCAGAGCGAGTGCGCCCGCGACGGCGCCTCCGCCGATCGCAGCGAGAAGGATGCCGTACAGCTCGGCGCCGCCTCCTTCTATTCCACGGGCAACAAGCGGCAGGAGCGCCCAATAGGCGCTGGCAAAGGTAAAAAAGCCGAAGGAGCGTAGCAGCGTCGCCTTGAGCGCACCGTTGCGGGAGGCATGCCTGAGCCCCGTCGCCATGGCACCGAAGATCGGCTCAGGCGGCAACGTGCTTTTTGTCGACGTATCCGGCTTCCATAGGAGAAGCGCTGCGATAATAACGAGGTGGCTGACGGCGTTGACGACGAATGGCGCCGACAGCGCAACTGCTGAGATCAGGAAACCGGCGAACGCCGGTCCGATGGCGCGCGCGATATTGATTCCCATTGAGTTGAGCGCGATCGCCGGCTGAAGATTCTCGCGTGGCACAAGGCTCGGCACGACCGCCTGCCAAGCCGGCGCCATCAGCGCCGCGCCCGTGCCAATTGCGAAGGTGAAGGCGAGGAGCAGCCCCGGCGTCATAGCGTCCGCTGCGGTGAGCGCAGCCATCGCTCCGACAATCACAGTGAGCACGACGTTGACGATAACCAAGAAGCGGCGCCGGTCGACGCGGTCCGCGAGTGCGCCGGCGAAGAGCGCGAAGAGGAAGATCGGAGCCGTCGTGGCTGCCTGAACCAACGCGACGATTGCCGGCGACGGGCTCAATGTCGTCATCAACCAGCCGGCGCCCACATCGTGCATCCAGGTGCCGATGTTGGAGATCAGCGTCGCGGTCCACAGCAGCACGAAGGCACGATAGCTGAAAGGACTCCAAGCCGAACCAGTGGGGGCCTTTTCGGCGGGTGGCGGCTTTTCTTTCACCGCTTCCATCAGACCGCGAAGCACGAACAGCCAAGTGCGCCCCAGAAAGATTTCAGATCGCGGACGGGAATCGGATTGTTCCAGGCTATACCGTGGTCGTGGCCATGGATGCCGCAAGCGCTGGCACAGCCGTCGTGGCAGCTCCGAGCGAATTTTGTCTCGGGCATCGTCGTGGCCGCCGCCCGTTCAGCCGGGCTAGGCTCGGATTTGACTGGACTCCAGCCCGGAGAAGCGGGCGGCAAAGGCGGCGCGAGGTTTCCATAGTCGCCCTCGCTATGGACAATTCGTCCGCCCACCATGGTGAGCACGGCGTTGATTCGCCGGATATCTTCCGGCGCAACGCTCATATAATCCGCCGACAGCACGGCAAGGTCGGCATACATGCCGGGCGCCAGCGTGCCCTTGACGTCCTGCTCGCCCGAAAACCAGGCCGAGCCATGGGTCCAGATCCGGAGCGCATCTTCCCGGCTCAGTACGTTGTCTTCGTCATAGAGCGAAAGGCCGCCCAGAGTCTTGCCGGTGCTCAGCCAGTAAAGGCCGACCCACGGGTCGTAGGAGGCAACGCGCGTCGCGTCGGTGCCACCCCCAACCGGCACATCCATCGCCAGCATCTTGGCGATCGGCGGCGTCGCTTTTGCGGCTTCGGGTCCGTAGCGGTCGACGAAATATTCGCCTTGGAACGCCATGCGGTGCTGGGTCGCGATGCCACCGCCGAGCGCCTTGATGCGTTCGATGTTCCGCTCGCTGATTGTCTCCGCATGGTCGATGATGAAGCGGGTCTTGAAGGGTTGCCGCTGGTTTACCCGCTCGAAAACCGTCAAAAAGCGGTCGATAGACTCGTCATAGGTGGCATGAATCCGAAACGGCCACTCGTTTTCCGCGAGCAATGCGACGATGTTCTCGAGTTCCTGCTCCATGTGAAAGGTCAGGTCAGGACGCGGCTCCAGGAAGTTCTCGAAATCCGCTGCCGACCACGTCAGGTTCTCTCCCGCGCCGTTCATGCGCAGCATGTCGGAGCCGGCGCCTGGCTCGGTCATGGCGACCCAGCGCTCGTAGTCCGAGAGCTCTTCACCGGCCTTCTGCGCGAAAAGATTGTAGGCGATTCGTACAGTTAGGTGACCGTCGTCGTGCAAGCGCTGAACAACGTTGTAATCGTCCGGAAAGTTTTGACCGCCGCCGCCAGCGTCGATGACCGAAGTGATGCCGAGGCGGTTCATCTCTCGCATGTAGTGCCGGGTCGAATTGATCTGATCTTCGACGGGGAGCGTCGGCCCTTGAGCAAGCGTTGAGTAAAGGATGAGCGCCGAAGGCTTGGCGATCAGCATGCCGGTCGGGTTGCCGTTAGCGTCCTTTTCGATCAATCCGCCCGGCGGATTGGGCGTGTCCTTGTTGATACCGAGAACATTCAGCGCGGCTTTATTGAGGAGCGCCCGGGCATAGAGATGGAGAATGAATACCGGTGTTTCCGGCGCGGCGGCGTTGATTTCGTCGAGCGTCGGCATCCGCCGTTCTGCGAACTGAAATTCCGACCAACCGCCAACAACGCGCACCCATTGTGGTGCCGGCGTGCGCGCAGCTTGCTCTTTCAGCATACGCAGTGCATCGGCGAGAGACGGAACGCCTTCCCAGCGGAGCTCCATATTGTAGTTCAGCCCACCCCGGATCAGGTGCGTATGGCTGTCGTTGAGACCTGGAATGACCCGTCGACCGCCGAGATCGATGATCTCGGTGTCACCATTCGCCAGCTTCATGATATCGTCGGACGATCCGATTGCCTTTATCAGACCATCGCTAACGGCGACGGCCTGCGTGTCTGGGTTGGACGGGTCAAGGGTCGTAATCCGCCCATTGCGCAAGATCACATCAGCCATTGCTCCGTCTCCCTGTTGTTGCGCTTTACCAGGCCAAGGTGCTAACGCAGCAAAGACACCCGCCGCCGTTGCGCCCTTTACGGCCTGCCTGCGGGTTATGGCACCGAGTAGTCGCCGCGGTCCGTTCTTGGGTGATGGGGGCATTCCTGTCGTCTCCTGCACACGGGACCTGTCTTAGTTCTGCGGCTATTCAGCGGCGGTCTTCGCTTTGCCCGCGGGAACGGGATCAAGGCGCGGACCGTGCTTTACGCGCTCGTCCGACTTGTGAACCATGGTGTAGGCGTAATCGACGCCCATCCCGTAAGCGCCGGAATGCTCCTTCACGATGTCCATCACCGCGTCATAGGTATCCCGGTGCGCCCAGTCGCGCTGCCACTCGAGCAGCACCTGCTGCCAGGTGACTGGCGCCACGCCGGCTTGAATCATGCGCTGCATGGCATAGTCATGCGCTTCTTTTGAAGTGCCGCCGGACGCGTCCGCCACCATGTAGATTTCGTAGCCGCCTTCGCTCATCGCCGAAAAGGCGAAGGAGTTGTTGCAGACCTCGGTCCACAGTCCGGAGACCACGACCTTTTTTTGACCGTTTTCGGCCAGCGCATCGCGCACTTTCTGATCGTCCCAGGAATTCATCGACGTGCGCTCAAGGATCGGTTGATCTGGAAACACGGCGAGAAGTTCGGGGTAGGTGTGGCCTGAGAAGCTCTCGGTCTCCACCGTCGTGAGCGTCGTCGGGATGTCGAACACCTTGGCGGACTTTGCCAGCGCTACGACGTTGTTCTTGAGGGTTTGCCGATCGATCGACTGCACGCCGAAGGCCATTTGCGGCTGCTGATCGATGATAATGAGCTGGCAGTTGGTCGGCGTAAGTAGTTCAGGTTTAGTTGGCATCTTTTCCCTCTCCGTTATTGAGATGAGTGTCGTTAGGCGCTTCGCACTTGAGTCGATTGTTGGTACGCTACGTTCGGATGTAAAGTAGGCACCGTTTGGTAAGTAAGGTACCGAAGATGATACAAGGCAACCACGACGCTGCAATTCCAAAGGGGTGTCCGCTCGATCAGGTGTTTCGCTTGCTGTCCGGAGAATGGACAACCCACATCCTTTGGGTTCTGAGCAACAACGGGCCAACCCGACACGGCGAACTGCGGCGGCTGGTCGACGGAATCTCTTCCAAGGTGCTGACGGACCGGCTGCGCATGCTGGAGGCAGAGGGCATCGTCTTTCGCGACTACGAACCCACGGTCCCACCTAAGGTGACTTATGGACTTACCGAGCAAGGCACTGAGCTCGATCAGGCGCTGCGCGCAATCGAGGATGTCGCCAAGCACTGGCAATGAGCGAAGCGCTGTTTCCGGCTGCTCGACGGCCCGCCGGCGGTCGATCAAGGTCGACATGTTGTAGCGATCGGGATTGAACGTCGTCACGGCCATCCACCTCCATTGCACGCAGACGGCCTATGATCGGCTAGGGCGCCGGCTCAGCCGACAGGCTAAAAGGCAACCGCGACGCTTTCTTTCAGGATTCTGGGGCGAGTGAGTCCGTACTGCCGCAGCGAATTCTAGAGGCTTTTCCGAAACGCTCCAGGCGTCGCTCCGACGAGACTCTTGAAGACAGTGGTCAAATGGCTTTGGCTTGAGAAACCGACCGCGTATGCCACCTGAGCTATCGGATCATCCGTTTCGGCCAGAAGCTGCCTTGCTCGGCCTACTCGCTGCTCCATAACGAAACGATACGGAGACACGCCCGTGGAACGCTGGAACGCTTTGGGAAAGTGTAGATTACTGACGCCAGCGATATGAGCCAACTCGGACAGCCGAACGTCTTCATCGAGATGCGCATCAACATAATCGATTACGTGCCTTAATTGGCGAGCATTAAGCCTGCCGTCCCTTACAGCTCGGGCTGAAACGGCAGATGTAAACGATCGGAGGAATTGAACAACAAGAGCTTGGGAAACAATATCTGCGTACAGACCGCCGGTCGCCGCTGGCGTATAGAGTTGGCGCAGCAACGCCTTCCCATACCGTTCAATCTCGCGATCGAACTTCACAGGAAAATCCGGTAGGCCGACTCGGCTGATATCGCTCTTGAAGGCCGCCCGCCCGCTGGATGCTATGACTTTGGGCGGAATATATATTTGGATGCTCTCCCCCACATCTGATAGACGCCAAGAAGATGCGGTTCCCGCCGGCCAAAAGCTAAGACCGCCCGGCCGGGTCCAACCACCTTTCCGTTTGCCACCATCCAATCGATAGGAAACGTGCAGGCTTCCGCGTAACACGAGTACGAGGGCGTGATCTGAGATCGGCGGAAGATCGTTTTCCTGCGGTGGTGTCCTCCAGTGAGCGACCGTTAGTTTGCTCCATTCTTTGCCAACGCTCGAGCCGAAATTGGTCGAAGACCAAGTGCTCTCATACAGGCTCATCTTCTGCGTCGCGTTGACTAATTCCTGCACCATCTGTGTATCACCTAAACGGATTAAGTTTCCGCCGAGAATCTTTCTCTTCATTTAACTCGAACTATTAGCGGTTGGCGAATACTATACTTCTCCAAAGGCTATTTTACCTCAAATTCTGTGGTCTGTTCAGTCCATTCGTCCGCGCGTTCAAGAGGCCGCGAGCTTGACACCCTATGCCTTCGTCACATCACGCCGTATCAAACGAGCGCACGTGCACATGGGGCGCGGTGATCCCGGAAAACAAGAGATCACTCGCCGTGTGGGATACCGAAACGGCCATCACTTCCAACGAATGTACGTCAGTTTCTACGGATAACAGACTTGAAACGGTCGGCGGTCACGGTCCAACGGCTCATCGCGTGGGCCAATTCGCGATCCTGAAATTCGACTTTGGACGCTGTGTGGCTGTGTGGGTTTAGCTGAAACTTGATTCCGAGTGGTACCCATATGGTACCTGGCGCCGAATTCAGGTCATAGCCCAAGAATCAGAAAGCCCGCTAGATCGTTGATCTAACGGGCTTTATTTGGTTGCGGGGGCAGGATTTGAACCTGCGACCTTCAGGTTATGAGCCTGACGAGCTACCAGACTGCTCCACCCCGCGTCAGAGCCTCCACATCACTGTGGAGAGCGCGCTTTATATCAGCTTTGTCAGATTTGTGAACCTCCAAAGCGCCCTTTTCTCAGAAAAGAATCCGCAGAATTCCGGGATTTTCGCAAAGCGTTGGCAGTAGGTCCGCCGACCGCCAAATAATCGGCAGCATGGCGCGATTGTTCAAGCACTGCCGTCCTAAAGACCCACATCTTCCTTCAGGCAAACAAAGGGAGAGACAACATGGATATCACCGTTAATGGACGTTCCCGGCAGGTAGAGGACGCCCTCACTGACAGCCCGCTGCTCTGGGTCCTCCGCGATGAACTTGGGCTGGTGGGAACAAAGTTCGGCTGTGGTATCGGCACCTGCGGCGCCTGCACCATTCATGTTGATGGAAGAGCGGTGCGGAGTTGCCAGACAACACCGGGCGATGTCGCAGGGCACGACGTAACCACAATTGAAGGTCTCGCCGCGACAGCACCAAGTGCCAACCTCCACCCTGTGCAACAGGCCTGGATAGACCACTCTGTTCCACAATGCGGTTATTGTCAGGCCGGGCAGATCATGTCTGCCGCTGCTCTCCTCGCTGAAAATCCCTCACCTAGCGACGCCGATATAGATCGCGACATGTCAGGCACCCTCTGCCGATGCGGCACCTATGCCCGCATTCGACACGCGATCAAACAAGCTGCTCGAAACACCAACAAGGAGGCGAGCTGACCAATGGCACAACAACTTTCACGTAGAACCTTCCTTACCCGCAGTGGCTGGACCGCAGCTGGCATCACAATCGCAGCGACGGTTTCTGGTTGCAGCCTCGTTCCCGCCTTGCCTTCCAGAAATGAGTTGGGGGAAACAGATGCTTTCACCTGGCTTCAGCTCAAACCCGATGGACAGTTTCTGTTTTGCTCTCCCAGACAGGAGATCGGACAGGGCATATCCAGCACCCTGAAACTTGTCTTGGCCGGCGAACTCGGTGTGGAGTTGGAACAAATAGAGGTTATTGCGCCTGACACCTCTATCATTGCGCAAACGAAGTCCACCGTGGGAAGCGAGTCCATCAAAGACTTCCTAGGGCCCGTCACCGAGATCGGACAAATTATGTCCGCGACCCTGCACACGCGCGCAACGCAGCATCTCAAGGCAAACCGGGCGGACGTAATCTTCAACGGAACTGAATATGTCACGCCTGCCGGAACCAAACTTTCTTTGGTTGAGCTCGCGGCAGGCACGCCCATCCTCCTGGACCCAAGCGAGACGCCCACCGTGCCGCAGGCAAGACAGACAAGGCAGCCAAGCCCCTTGCCGATCAGTACTCCCACTGATCGCATCACCGATATTGTTACAGGCGCACCCCTCTTTGCAGGAGATGTCCAGCTACCGGGCCTGGTTCATGGGGCCTTCATCCGAGCCCCTAAACTCGGTGCAACACTATCCAGTATTAGTTTCGACCCAGTGCCCAAAACCCAAATCCTGACGCTTTTTTTTGATGGAGAACGTGCCGGATTGGTTGCGCCCACCCAAGCAGACCTCATGGGCGCATTGGACCTCGTGGAGACAAGCTGGACGACAGCGGACCCCGCAAGCCAAGAGGCCATCGAAACCTCACTGACATTGCGCGAACCTGTAAGAGAGCTCGAACATACCGTGCTCGAAACCTCCGGGAGACCAAACGATGTCGCTGACATTGACCTGTCAATCTCCATACCTTTCGCTGCCCACGCCGCCATTGAACCGAGAGCAGCCGTTGCGCGATGGAATAAAGACTCTGACCCGACGCTTGAAATATGGACCGGCACACAGGACGCCTTCTACGTTCGTTCCCATCTCGCAAAACATTTCGGTTTGAGTGAAGAAGAAGTCGTTGTCTACAGCCAACGCGTGGGCGGCGGTTTCGGTGGCCGTACCTTGTGCACTGTCGAACTCGAAGCAGCCTTACTGGCAAAAGAAGCCAAGCGCCCTGTCAAAGTCCATTGGACACGGCCGGATGAATTTCAGGAAGGCTTTCACCGCCCCCCATCCAAGCACCATATAAAGGCAAGCGCCAACGAGGCTGGCGCGCTTACCGACTGGAGTCATGGCTTCAAGTCTGGCCACGTGATTTTTACATCAGCTGCCATGCCCCCGTGGATGCAGGCAGTGACGAGTTTCACCAGCGACCCGGGAACGGCGCGCGGGGCAAAAATGCACTATGCCGCCAACCGCGCGGAAGTTGCGTTCTCCGACGTCCGCATGCCGGTAAAGACCGGACCATGGCGCGGGCTTGGAGCAGCCCCAAACAATTTCGCCATTGAAACCGCCATAGATCAGTTGGCGTCAAACAAAGCTCTGGACCCCCTGGCCTTCCGTCTTGCCAACCTGCCACCAGAACACAAACGCCTATCCGTCTGCCTTGAGCAAGTCGCGAAAAACGCAGATTGGCAAGGTCGCTCGACAACCGAAAGATCGGCACGCGGCATTGCCTGCGGAATTTACAAAGGCGTGACCTATGTTGCAGTCATCGCAGATGTCGACATTGATCGGAAGACCGGGACCTTTCGGATAACCCGCCTGACCTGCGCCCATGATTGCGGTCGCGTGATCAATCCGGATCAGGTGCGCGCGCAAATCGAAGGCAATCTCATTTGGGGTCTCGGCATGGTCAAAAGCGAAGAGCTCTCGGTCGAGCAAGGACGCCTAAGCGCCGACTATTTGGGAGATTACCAGATCCCAACAATCTCCGATGCCCCCGCCATCTCAATTGAACTGATTGAGCCGGAAAACGCAGCATCCGTTGGTGCGGGTGAAGCCGCCATCGTGGCATCAGGCGCCGCAATCGCAAACGCAGTCGCGGCATTCACGGGGCAACCGATTACCGAGCTTCCCATTCGCCTGTAGAAGAAACGCGCCTTATTGATCAGCCGGCACGACTGAGTGGATCCACTCAGCCATGTGTTGCCAGACACCGGGGGCGAAGGCGTGGCGCCCCGCCATCACATATACGGCCGGGAGCCAACCAGGCCATTGCGACACAAGCTGGTAGTTGAAGAGGGGTGCCCGCAAAAGCCCATGGGTCGCCTGAGGAACAACCCAAACTTCATTCTCTGATCGCAACGGACCAACAATCTGACGATAGGTTTCTGAATCCGCGACCGGATCGACGTTCAAATCATCCGACCCAAAAACTCCAAGAAACGGGACGCTGACTTTAGCTAGCGCTCCACGCGCATCCGATCCGCGGTTTCTTTCAACAAAGACTAAACGCTCTGCTGACATCGGCGCGCGAGGGATTTCTTGCGCACGCCGTTGGCGACCATAATAGGCGCCCTGCTCCTCCCAGTTCACAGCCCCACCAACCAGGACCGCAAAGGCCGCGGTCGAGCCCGGGCGCACCGCCTCGGGCACGACCCAGCCGGCTTGCGAAAAGCCTAGAAAACCCACCTTGGATGCATCCACATAGTCGAGCTGTTGGATGGCAAGGAGAGCCGCAACCGCTTCGGAGGCCCTGTCAGTCATAGATTGATTGAGCCAATTCCCCTCGCTCTCGCCAACGCCAGGTTTGTCCCAGGAGAACACACCAACTCCCGCTTCTAGGAGAAGGCGCATGGGCACCAAATACCCATCGCTTGAATACCTGTCCTGTGGGCCATCTCCGTGAACAAACAAGGCAATGGGAGGATGGCTTACTCCGTTAGGAAGAATAAGCGTTCCGGACATCACCCCCTGGTCGGTTTCGAAGGTGATCTCGTTGTGGACGTGTCCCGAAAGATCAAAGTCAGAAAGCCCCCGCAGGAAGGCAAGGCCTAGGACGAACGTGCCCGCGACAAGACCAACAACAGAGTAAAGGAAAAAGCGGCGCACCAGAGGCCATCTCTCAAGCTGAGGAAAAGCCTAGTTTGCCGACGACACCGCACCTGAGCAAGCAACAAGATGTGATGCTTTCAATTCAAACGTGCTCAATGTGCCTCTTGATCGTCAGCCGCAACGACTCTTTTTGCTGGCCATCGGGTGAACTTCTCACACCTTCCAACCATTCTTTGTAGCCGGGTTCGAGCGCCTGCCATTCCCGGTCGAGGATTGAGAACCAGGCAGTGTCCCTATCGCGGCCCTTATAAACATTTGCTTGTCTGAACACGCCTTCAAAACGAAAGCCCAAACGTGTCGCCGCCTGGCGCGAGGCCGTATTGAGCACATCGCATTTCCATTCATAGCGACGGTAGCCCAGTTCTAAAAAGGCGCGCTGCATCATGAGATACATTGCCTCTGTCGCTGCCGGTCGTTTTTGCAAGAGAGGCGAAAAGTTGAGGTAGCCGACCTCGATAGACCCGGCCGCGGGTTGGATCCTCAGATAACTTGCAATGCCGACCGCTTGGCCGGTTTGCGAGTCAGTGATCGCATAGAATTGTATATCGTCCTGTCGACAGATCGCGGCCATCCATTTTTCAAAGATGGGAAATTCAAAAAAAGGCCCGTGGGGAAGATAGGTCCAATTGCGCCCCTCGCGGTCGAGCGCAAATGCATCGAACAGATCGCGAGAATGCACATCCGGGTCCAACGGGTAGAGCCTGCAGAAATACCCGTCCAAAAGGGTATGCGGTGGAGCTAAGGCAGCTGACCAATCCGGAA
>Ga0316204_10008460_pt1 | contig 14278 bp, 7 predicted proteins | sample 6monrhotite_MG_2_FD_205661 | JGI IMG/M metagenome (GOLD analysis project Ga0316204, IMG submission 205661) | Microbial mat bacterial communities from mineral coupon in-situ incubated in ocean water Damariscotta River, Maine, United States -... | ecosystem: Environmental > Aquatic > Marine >...
CGGTGCCGCTGCTCGCGTTGAAGCCGGTGAGCACGCCCGAGGCGAACACGCCTCCCTGATCGGTGTTGGCGGTGATCTTGCCGTCGCAGTTCAGCACCTCGATCCAGCCGCCGCGGTTGGTGATGGTGACGTCGGCCTTCCGGGGCAGGGTGACGATCAGCGGGACCTCGGCGGTGGAGATGCTGGCGGGCTTCCAGGGCACGGTGGACTGGATCCCGCCGCCGTTGCTGTCGCCCCAGGCCCGCAGCCCGATGCCGCGGCCCATGTTCTCCAGGGCGGGGCCGTCGTGCCCCTCCAGGTTGTACTTGAGCTGGGCGGAGATGCCCTCGGCGTCCTGGCAGCGCACGGAGACGTTGCCGCCGGAGTGGTTGATCTGTACGGGCTTGCCGGCGACGTAGCCGGGCGCCTTCTCCGTGAGGCCGCCCTCGTAGCTCATTGGATCGGGGCCGCCGACGTCGCCGCTGATGTCGAAGTCGAGGGAGACATCTTCCAGTCCGCCCTCCTGGGCGAAGGAGGCGGGGGCGGCGAGGAGCAGGAGAGACAGCATGATCGGGACTCCGGTTCAGTGGCGGCGATGTTATCAGGCGCCATGGTCCCCTCGACACCCTACTGTGATCTCCACATCCACGTCGGCGCCTCCGTGGCCCCCCACGTCATGTGGTCCATTGCTCACCAACAGGGCTTCAAGCTCCCTGTCGCCAACTACTGGGAGTTCGTCGAGCTCGTCACCGTCGACCCGCGCAAGGTCAAGACGCTGGAGGACTATCTTCGGATCCTCCACGTCTGGACGGAGCGCATCCAGTCGAGCCCCGCCGCCATGGAGCGGTCGGTCTACGAGATCATCGGCAAGGAGTACCGGGGGAGTCGGGTGGAGCGCATCGAGCTGCGCTTCAACCCGATGAAGCGCAACCTCGAAGGGGAGCGCGATCTGGACCACATCATCCACGCCGCGCTGCGGGGGATGGACCGGGCCTGCCTGGAGTACGGCGTGGAAGCCGGGCTGATCTTCTGCCTCGCCCGGGAGTTCACCCCGGAGCTGAATGAGATCATCCTGGAGAAGGCGATCAAGTATCGGGACCGCGGCGTGATCGGCATCGATCTGGCGGGCACCGAGAAGCGGGCGGTCGAGCTCTCCGTCGACTCGGTGGCCAAGTACGCGCGCATCTTCCAGCAAGCCCGCGACGCGGGCCTGGGCACCACGGTGCACACCGGCGAGACCACCAACACCTCCGGTGAGGGGGTAATGGCGGTGCTGCGCGAGCTGAAGCCCGATCGCATCGGTCACGGCATCCGGGCGGCCTACAACGAGGACGCCACCAAGATGCTGGCGGACACCGGCTGTGTACTGGAGATCTGCCCCACGTCGAACCTGAACACCCGGGCTGTGCGGCACCTGGAGGAGTTCAAGTACGTGCTGGCGACCTTCCTCGACGCCGGAGTGCGCTTCACCGTCAACACGGACGGGACCTATCTCTGCGGGACCAACATCCACAAGGAGTACCGGCTCCTCGTGGACTCGGAGATTCTCTCCGAGCAGGAGGCCGACGTGGCGCGCAAGCTGGCCTTTGAGTCGAGCTTCTTGAACGCCTGAGCGCCTGAGTCCAGCAGGCAGAGATGCCAGAGACAGGGCGGGCCGCCCCGGAGAACCGGGGCGGCCCGCTGCACTCGGGCAACGAGCCTGTGCTAGTCGCTGCTCTTCTTCCGCCGACGCCGACGCCGCTTGGGCGCGCCGCTGGACTCCGCGCCGGCCGAGGCGGGCTTGGCGTCGCTCTGGGGGCGCGACTCACTGCGGGGCCTGTCGGAGCGGGGCCTGTCGGAGCGGGGCTTGCGATCGCGGTCGCCATCGCGCCCCCGATCGCGGTCGCGGCCGCCGCTGCGGCCGCCCTTGCGATCCCGTCCGCCGTCACGACCACCGTCGCGGCCACCGCTGCGGCCACCCTTGCGGCCGCGACCGCCGTCGCGCTCGTCGCCGGTGCCGCGGCGGGCCTCCGCCAGCGCGGCCACCGAGTCGAGCCCGGTCTCCTTGATGCGCTGCTCGCGGTCCCAGAGGAAGAAGGTGCGCAGCACGGTCGCCAGCAGGGCGTCGCCGTCCGGGCGCTCCTTCAGTGCCCGCACCAGGCCGAGGTAGCTCTCAAAGGCCGAGGTGCCCATGGCCTTCTTGATGCGCTCCACCTGACGGTTGACGCGCAGACGAGCCGCCTCCTCGGGGTTGGGCAGCTCCTTGCGCTCGAACTCCACCTTGAACTGGGTCTCCAGCACCTTCAGCGTCGCGAGGCTCGTGCTGCTGATGAGGGAGATGGCCTTGCCCGTACGCCCGATGCGGCCGGTGCGGCCGATGCGGTGCATGTAGACCGCGGGGTCCTGGGGGAGGGAGTAGTTGATGACGTGGGTGATGTCCTGGATGTCGATGCCGCGCGCGGCGACGTCGGTGGCCACCATGAACTGCACGGTGCCGGCCTTCACCTGGGCCATCACCTGCTCGCGCTTCTTCTGCGGGAGCTCGCCGGAGATCAGCTGCACATCCATGCCCTGCCGGTCCAGGAAGGACGCGACGGTGCCGGTGTCCTCCCGGGTGTTGCAGAAGACGATGGAGGTGCCGGGCTGCTCCTGATCGATGACGGCCATCAGCGCGCGAGCGCGGTGGTAGTTGGAGTCCGTCTCGTAGATGACGTGGGTGATGCCCTCGACGTGGTCCGTGTCGGTGGAGAGCATGATGTCGACCGGGTCGGTCAGGTACTTGCTGACCAGCTTCTTGACGCTCTCGTCGACGGTCGCGGAGAAGAGCAGGGTCTGGGCCTCCTGGGGCACCTTACTCAGGATCTTCGAGACCTCCTGGAAGAAGCCCATGGAGAGCATCTCGTCGGCCTCGTCCAGGCAGCTCACGACCGCCTCGGAGAGGTCCAGGTTGCCGCGTCGGATGTGATCCAGGACCCGGCCGGGGGTGCCGACGACGATCTCTACGCCCTCCTCGAGGGCCTGCTCCTGCGGGCCCATGCCCACGCCGCCGTAGATGGTCAGGACGCGGAGGTCCTTGTACTTGCACATCCCATCGAACTCACGGGCGATCTGACGGGCCAGCTCGCGGGTGGGGGAGAGCACGATCGCCTGGGGCTTGCGGGCCCCCGGGGTGACGCGCTCGATGATCGGGATGCCGAAGGCGCAGGTCTTGCCCGTGCCGGTCTTGGCGCGCACCACCATGTCCCTGCCGGCCAGGCCGGGCTCGATGGTCTCGGCCTGCACGCTGGTGGCCTCGGTGTAGCCCATCTCGGTCAGGCCCTTGAGGAGCTCGGCGGAGACGGGGAACTCGGAGAAGCGGCGGCCGGAGGCGTAGTCGCCCCGGGGGCCGCTGTCGTTGGCGTCATCGCCGCTGTTGTCGATGGTCTCGGCGTCAGCGGTGGCGTCGGCCTCGGCCTCGACCTCTTCGGTGACATCGTCGGTGCTGTCAGTATCAGTCGACGCGTCGTCTGTGGCGTCTGTGGCGGTGGGCTCGGCGGCATCTGCCGCCTCCTCGGGCCGCTTTTCGGAGGTAGTCAATGGTTCTCCTGAAGAGTGTTTGCGCTGTTCCGATGGTTCAGGCGCAGGCTCAGGTATTGCCCTGCTCCTGTCCCGTCCACCGCCCCCGGTGGTCGACCACTCTCCGACTCTTCGTTAAGATGCCCCCTTTTCATCAGCCGAGCGCAGACAAGACGCGGCTCAGCGGAGTTGAGATGTTGGACCTGGAGATCGAAGAACTGAGGGCGCTGGTTCACGGCACCTCTCGTGTACTGCTGACCGGTCCGGAGGGACCGGACGGCGACTCTATCGGCGCCTGCCTGGCGCTGGCGCGCTGCCTGCGCCAGCTCGGCGTGGCCGAGGTGGATGTCGCTGGGGTGCCCTCCTACCGCTACCGGTGGATGGACGGCGCGGCCCAGATGGTCGCCGATGAGGACGTGGGCAGTGACACCCCCGAGACCGCGTACGACCTCGCGGTGGTGCTGGACGGCGACGCCCACCGGCTGACCCCGCCCGTGGACGCGGCCTGGAAGGTCGCGCGAAAGCACGCCATCATCGACCACCACGGCACCACCACCGCCGACGGGTATGACGTGGCCTTTATCGACCACACCTCAGCGTCGACCTGCGAGATGATCCTGCGGATCATGGACGCCTGGGGGCAGCCGCTGGATCGCACTCAGGCGGAGCTGCTCTATGTGGGCATCCTGTTCGACACCGGCGGCTTCCGGCACTCCAACACCTCGGTGGACACCCTGCGGGTGGCCGGGCGGCTGCTGGAGACGGGCATGAACCACAGCGCCATCACCACCCGTGTTCTGCTGGAGCGGCGGCCCAACGCCATGCGCCTCCAGGGACGGATCCTGGAGACCGCCACGTTCCACGACAACGGCTCGGTGGTCATCGGCACGCTGCCGCTGGCCCTGGCCGAGTCGCTGGAGCTGGTCAACGGGGACCTCGAGGGGATCGTGGACTCCCTCATCTATGTGCGCGATGTGGAGGTCGCGGCGCTGATCGTCGAGCGCAGCCCCGGCGAGGTGAAGCTCTCCCTGCGGAGCCGGGGAAAGGTCGACGTGGCCAGCCTCGCCCGTGAGCTGCATCACACGGGCGGAGGACACGCCAAGGCCGCAGGTGTGGTGCTGCCCGAGACCCTCGACGAGGTCATCCGACGCCTTCCAACGGTGCTTGCCGAGGCCGCCCGGCGCACCCGGGCCGCCTGAGAGAGGGCGCGACGAAAATCTCTGGAGGACATCAACACTTCACCCCCACGACACACTACCGGGGTGGAGGCGCTGGTGATGGCTTGGATTGCCACGGACAGAACACCCCGCAGTCGACCCGCCAGCAAGCGGCTCGGTCGCGATGAAGAGCAGGCGCTCGGCCGCAGGATCCTCTCGCTGGAGCGGACCGCTGCCGAGGCCGTGGGGGCTGTCAGCGAGGCCGCGGCGCTGCTGAAGGACATGACGAAGCGCACCCAGGAGGTCGACGCTCTGGTGCGGGCCGTGGCGATCTTGATTGAGCGGGCCCGCTCTACGCCGTCGCTGCGCGATGGGGCGACCCGGGCCGCGTGCGCCATGACGGAGGCCGAGCGCGGCCGGTGGCGGCTCGCGATGAGCGCCGAGGACGTGGCCAGCAGCGAGGCTCGCAAGCACGCCGGGCCGTTCATCGACGAGGAGGACCTCGCCCAGGAGGGCCGCATCGGCCTGCTGAACGCGGCGCTCCGCTGGGATCCCGAGCGCGGCATCCGCTTCCGGGTGTACGCCCGCTGGTGGGTGCGCGCCCAGCTCAGCAGGGCCATCGATCACACCGGCCGCCCCATCCGGCTGCCCACCAACGCGGCCGACAGCCTCCGCAAGCTGCGGGAGGCTCGTGAGCGGCGGTCCAACATGGGCGAGGGCACCGACGTCGAGAGCCTGGCCCGGGAGGTCGGGCTGGAGACTGAGCGCGCCCGGGAGCTGCTCCAGCATGGCTACACCGTCTCGCTGGAGAGCCCGCTGGAGCGGCCGGGAGGATCGCCGCGCACGCTGGCCAGCGTGCTGCGGGACGATCGGCTGCCCCTGCCCGATCAGGTGGCGGCCTCGGCGCAGCAGCGGGAGCGGCTCCGGCACGCGGTCGATCGCGTGCTCACGACCCAGCAGCGCAAGGTGATGGTCCGACGCTACGGCTTGGATGACGGCCGGTTCCGCACCCTGTCCGAGGTCGGCGAGGAGATGGGGCTCTCCCGTGAGCGCATCCGTCAGATCGAGCGGCTGGCCCTGGATCGCATCCGGCGGCGCTGCGACGCCTCCTTCTCCGGGCAGCGCGCCTCCTGAGCGGAGGTCAGTCGCTCGCGCGCGGCAGGGTCACCTCGAAGATGGCGCCCCCGCCCGGGTGGTTCCTGGCGATGATGCGGCCCTGGTGCTCCTCGATGATGCGCCGGGCGATGTTCAGGCCCAGCCCATAGTCCTGGCCGTCGGAGTAGCCCCGATCGAAGATGCGGGCGTTCATGTTCCTGGGGATACCGGGGCCCTGATCCCGGATGCGCCACACGACGTGCTCCAGCGACAGCTCGACCGTGACGGTCACCGCGGTGTCGGGCCCGGTGTGCCGGACAGCGTTGCTGAGCAGGTTGGTGAGCGCCCGATTCAGCCCGCTCAGCTCCCCGTCGATCATCGCCGGCTGCCCGGGGAGCAGCTCCACGGTGATGCTCTGCTGGCGGGCCTGCCAGGAGCTGAGCGCTACCAGGCGCGCGGTGAGCTGTCGGAGGTCGAGGCGCTGGGTCTCCCGGCTGCGGTCCTCCAGGTGGTCCTTGGCCATGTCGAGGATGTCGTGGCAGAGCTGCTGGATGTCCTGGAGCGGCCCTATGGCCTCTCCGTCGCCGAGGCTGTCCATCAGATCCGCGGCGATCATGGCGATGCTGGCGGCGGGCTTGCGCATGTCGTGGGCGACGTCGCTGGCCTGCTCGGCGCGCTGCCGGGTCTGCCTGAACAGCCTGGCGTTGGTGACGGCGACGGCGGCGTGCGCCGCGAGGCCCTGCATCAGCCGCGAGGCGTCGGTCAGCTCCTGCTGGTTGATGCCCTTGCTGTCGACGTAGATGGCCCCGAGCTTGGTGTTGCGATCGACCATGGGCACGCACATCACGCTGCGCAGCTTGAGCAGCTCGGCGCTCTGGGAGCCCCGCCCCAGATCGTCCCGCTCGGAGAGGTCATTGGCGATGATGTGGCGACCGCCCTCGAGGGCGCGGCGCACGATGGTCATGGCGGGCGGGCGGGGGGTGTCCAGCTCGTTGCGGAGGCGGGCGGCGGCCACCATGGGCTCGCCGTCGTCACCGATCAGGAGCACGAAGGCCCGATCGCCGCCCAGCAGATCCAGCGCGGCGTCGGCGATGGCGTCCAGCAGAGTGAGGTGATCCCGCTCCCGGGCCACGCGGATGGCGAGGTTCAGCAGTGTATCGAGGCGCCCGTCCGGGGAAGGGGGGGGCTGCTCCGTGCGGGCGAGGATGCGCTCCGCCCGGTTGCGCAGGGGCACGTCCCAGACATCCTCGGCGTAGATCAGCACCTGGTTGGCCTCGGCCCTGGCGGCGTCCATCCGGTCGGAGGCGACGTGGGCCTCCGCGGCCCAGAGGCGAGCGGAGTGCAGGGCGCGGGTGGCGCCGGCCTTCCGCAGGGGCGAGAGGGCCGCCTCGATGGAGACGTCCAGATCCGCGGCCTGACCCTGGCGGGCCTGGCAGACGGCGACCAGCACCGCGGCGGTAGCGCTGGCGATGGGGGCCAGCTCCGCCTGGGCGAGGTTGTGAGCGTCGCGGCTGCGGTGGAGGGCGTCGGTGGCGCGCTGGTAGACCGCCAGCTCGGCGCTGCGACGGGCAAGCTCTACCCGCTCCTCCCGCAGCCCCTCGGCCTCCACACGCTCTCGCGCCCGACGCAGCGCCTCGCCGGCGGCGCCGTACTCCGAGCGGGCCATGAAGATATCGGCGAGGCTACACGCGGCCTCCACCTCAGAGCGCGTATCCCCGCCGTCCCTGGCCAGCAGCTCCGCCTGTTCACCCGCCCGCACTGCCCGCTCCCAGCGGCCGGCCTCCCGGTAGCCCAGGCTGAGCTTGAGCAGGGTGCGGATCTGTTCCGGCCGGGCGTTCATGCGCTGAAACAGGGCGAGAGCTTCATCCCAACAGCCGATGGCCCGGGCGCGCTCGCTGCTCTGATACAGCGCTGACCCGGCGCGCAGCAGAGTCCGCGCTCGCTCGCCGGGGCGAAGGCCCGTGCCGCGTATCGCCGCGTCGGCGAGCACCTCGCCGGCGTCGCGGGCCCGGCTGACTGAGAGCAGCAGCAGCCCCCGCTCCACGTCCAGCAGCGCCCGCGGCCGGAGGCCGCGGCCGGAGGCCGGCGGGACCGAGGAGAGCACCTGGATGGCGGACTCCAGCGAGTGGGTCCGGGTGCGGGCTCGGGCCAGCAGCAGTCGCATCTCCAGCCAGCGCGGAAGCGTCGGGTGGTCGTCGCCCGGCGGCGGCCGGTCGGCGATGACTGCGGCGGCCTCTCCGGCCTCCCGGGCGCGGCCGGCCAGCAGGTGTGCCTGTGCCGTCAGCGCCAGGAGCTCGTCCCGTGCCAGATCGTCGAGGGCCAGCGCGCCTGCGCGCTCGAGCCAGGCGCTGGCGCTGGCGTGATCCCCCACGTCGAGGTGTAGCCGGGCCAGGGCAGTGAGTACCGGGAGCTCGTCCGTGGTCAGCGGTGTGGAGAGCTGTCCCTCGAGGAAGGTCCGGGCCTCATGCCCCCGGCCGCACTGACGCAGAGTCTCGGCTCGGGGGGCGATCAGGGCCCGCGCCCGGGTCAGCTCCCAGAGCTCGTCGGCCAGCTGGGTCGCGGCGGCGCAGTCCCGAGCGAGGAGCTGGTCCAGGATGGCCGGCCCGAGGGCCTCAGCCCGCACAGCGTCCCCGCAGCCGACGATATGCACGCCCGCGCGGGCCAGCGCGGGGACCGGCCCCGACAGCAGCCAGTCGGCGAGCTTCGCGTGCAGCGCCGGGCGATCCGCGCAGCGTGTGAGCAGCAGCTCTCGGGCTTCGGGGCTGCCGGGCCACCAGCGGCTGCGCTCGCTCTGTGCCAGCCCGTGGGTCTCCAGCTCGCTCAGCCTGGTACGCACCTCGGCGAGGTCGAGGCCGCTGACTGCGCTCAGGTCCTCGGCCGTCAGCGGCGAGCGGGAGAGCGCCAGGGTCGCGCCGACGCGGAGCGTGTCCCCCTGGGGGCGGCTCACGCCAGCGAGCAGCTCCACCGCCGGACCGGGCAGACCGCCGGAGGCGAGGCGGAGTCGATCCACCAGCTCCCTGGAGGGGACAGCGCCGCCGCGGATACCGGTGTACAGCCGCGTGAGCCCTTCGTCATCCAGCGGACCCAGCGAGCAGATCCGACCCCGCCAGGGCGGCGCGACCTCGCCGGTCACGCAGATGGGAAGTCGGGCCTGTCGGTGCAGCGCGGCGAGGGTGGTCTGGCTCCCGAGGTCGAGGGCGGCGTAGTCGTCCGCGAGGATCACCAACCCGTGCGGGGCCCGATCCGCCAGCGCGGCCGCGGCCAGCTCACCGCGTAGCGTGGGGTCGGGCTCAGCGGACAGCGGCTCTGGCGGCCCACGAAGCAGGGGCGAGGAGAGGGCGTCAATGATCGGACACCACGACAGCCCGCCCGCGGTCAGACGCAGCCAGGGCCGGCCGGCGAGCTGCCCGACGAGCTGGCGCAGCGCCTGCGTCTTCCCGGCGCCGCGAGGACCGATGAGGCTGAGGGCGCCGCCGTCGTTGAGCCAGTCTTGCAGCGGCTCCTCGAGCGCGGGCCGGGGAAGGGAGAGGCGGGCCGCGCGGCGGCGGAGGAGGGCATCGTGTGGGGCGAGCTGCTGGTGGCCAGCCCGGTTGAAGGCCTGCGCGGCCTGGGCTGCGGTGGGCCGGCTGGAGGGATCGACGCTGAGCATTGCGGCCAGCAGCATGCGGAACCACTCGGGGCCGCGCTCGGGGGTGGGCGCGCCCTGGCGGCGGCGCATCAGCGCCTCGGACAGATCCAGCTGGGGCCAGGGCGGCGCGCCGTGGGTCAGCTCCCAGATGACGAGGGCCATGGAGAAGACATCGGCTGGCGCGGACGGACCGGCGCCGGCGAGGCGCTCGGGCGGAGCGTAGCCCAGCGTCCCGGCGCCCAGCGCGGCCCCGAGCCCGAAGTCCACCAGCGTCACCCGCGGCGGCGCGACGCTCGCGATCACGGCGTTGGCTGGCTTGATGTCGCCGTGGTGGCTGCCGACGGCGTGGGCCGCGGCCAGCGCGTCGCAGAGCACCGCGGCCAGCGCCAGCGCGCCGTCCATGGCCATCGGGGCGGCCGACGACGCCAGCAGCGCCTTGAGCGGCTGTCCCGCGATCCGCTCGGTCACGACGTAGGCGACCGGGCTCTCGCCGTCATCGAGCACGCCGACGATCGCCGGGTGGCAGGCGCGGCGCAGCGCCGCGAGGCTCTCTCCGGGCGGCGCGGGGAGGAGCTTGAGAACGGCCTCTTCGCCGTCGGCCCCCGCCACAAGCCAGGTGCTGCTGTATGGCTCCGGGCCCATTCGAGAGCGCAGTCGCCAGCGCCCGATGCGCTTACCGGGTCCTCCGAGTCCCTTCATGGGAATGCTGCAGCTCCTGAATGTAGGAGAGTTACCGGTATCCCAGGCGATCGTCCCGCTCAAACGCGCTCAACCGCTGACGGCGCCGCCGGGCACCGGACGCAGCAGGTCGTCCAGCTCATGCAGTTCGTAGCGTTCGACGAGGGAAACCAGCCGCCGGGCGTAGGCGGGGTCCGTCGCGTAGACCGGCGCCAGGGCGGCGGCGTAGCGGCGCCAGTCTCCGGAGGCATCCTGGGCGGCGGCATACCGCGGATCGCCGGCGATCAGCCGGGCGTGGTCCCGGACGCTGTCGCCCAGGCCCTCGTAGCGGCGGAAGCGGGCCGTGGCCGGCGTGCCCACGCCCTCCACGGTCTCCAGGAGCACCGCCGCCGTCGCCGCCCGGCCGGCCTTCATGCCGAAGAAGTTGTTGTAGCGGGTCGCCAGCGTCGATCGCCCCCAGCCGCTCTCCAGCGCGGCCTGGGCCAGGATCACGGAGGGGGGGAGGGCGTGGTCGCGGGCGGCCAGCAGGGCCTCGGGGGCGATCGAGCGCAGGAAGGCGCCGCGGTGGTCGTCCGGCCAGGTCGCTGCCCGGACCTCCACCAGCGCCCCCGCCGCCGCCCGGGAGATGTCCTCGCTGTCGCTCTCCCGGATCAGCCGGGCCAGCGCCGCCTCGGCCGCGTCGGCGTCCGTGAGCGAGCGCGCCTCAGCCAGGGCCTGGATCGCCTCGCTGCGTGGGCTCTCCTCCGTCACCTCGGGTGCGGGCGATACCCCGGCGCGGGCGCCGAGCTGGCCCGCCACCGTCGCGGTCAGCTGACCGGTCAGCCCCAGGACCAGCAGCAGCAGCCCCAGCCTGGGGACCAACCTGAGGAGCCCGCCCTCACGCCTCCGGGAGGAGGAGGGCGCGTCGCAGGGTGATGTAGTCGTCCGAGAGATAGAAGGAGAGCAGGGCCGCGATCCGGATCGAGAGATCCTGGAAGCGGGGGTTGTCCTCCGGGTCGCGGCGACTGAGGGACGTTGTGAGTCCATGACGTTCTGCCAGCGGAAGTTCGGCTTGGTAACTCGGGTACACCAGAAACATGCCCCTGATGGCAGCCTGAATCTGTCCGCACAGCACCAGACCGGCTCGATCCGCCGTGAGCTGCATCACCCGGTGGGCGGCCACCAGCTGGTCGTTTCTCTGGGCGATGGCCGCCGCGCTCGCGGCCCCGTCCGGGGCGGACTTACGCCCGACTTTCGTGAACGCCTCCTTGGTGATCCCGGCCTTCTCCAGGATCCCCCCCACGGCACCCTGGGCGTACCGTCCGACCATCTCAGCGAGCTTCCAGCCCTTCATGGCCGGCAGCATCACCAGCATGAAGTCCAGGCCGGCCATGCCCTTCTCCCAGGCGCCACTCCACACCTCGCCGGCGGTGACCCGGGCGTGCTTGAAGCGCAGGTGGGCGATCTCCGCGCCGACCACGAAGCGCAGCTCATCCGGGTGCAGGAAGCAGGGGCTGTCGGGCTCCAGGTGGGAGCCACCCAGCAGCAGGAACGGCGGATCCCCCTCGTAGGCCCGCAGGCCCACGGACTTCTCGCCTCGTGAGACGAAGGCGTCCACGCCCGCCACTCCCAGGGCGAGGCAGGCGTCGGCGAGGGCGGCCCGCGCGTGGAGCTCCTGCGGGCTCAGCCGCTCGCACCAGGAGGCCAGGGCGCTGCTGTCGGGCACGTCCGCGCTGGCCAGCAGGGTCTGCAGCTTCCCCAGCGCGCCGTCGTCCCGGGCGGCGGGGTGCTGCAGGGTGTCATCGACCGCGTCGGTCGCCAGCGATCGGATCGCCGGTGCGTCGTCGCTGGCCGCGTCGTCGAGCGACAGCCCACCGGAGGCCAGCACCCTCGCTACAGCCTCGCAGCGCGCGGCCCAGCTCGCCGCGGCCGGCCCGTCCTCGCCGCGGGCCGCCGCGCCCGCCCGCTCGATGCGCTCCGGCACGAGGGGCTGCAGCCGGGCCAGGGCCACCGCGGTCTCGGCGTCGTCTCCGTCGGTCCGGCCGCGGGCCTCCAGCAGCAGCTCATGCACCCGGATCCGCAGCCGCTGGGTGTCCTTGAACAAAGCCGCCTCCGTCGCGAGCAGCTCCTCCAGATCGCCGTCAGGCAGCGCGGCCAGCCGCGCCTCGAGCACCGCCTGCGCCTCACGGTTCTCGCCCTCCGCCAGCAGGTGCACCGCGTAGTCCAGATCCACCGCCGCGCGCAGCGACTCGTCTTTCTCCACCGCCAGGACCACCGCGCGGACCCGGCCGGGGCCGGAGGTCTGGGTGGCCGGGACGAGCGCCTCGTAGTCGTCGCCGTTGCTGCGGGTCGTCTCCCACCAGACCTCCCCGCAGCTCACCCGGTCCCGGCGGCCGGTCCTGGCGGTCAGGCTGATGGCCGCATCCAGAGGGAGGGCGCGCAGATCGCCGACCGGCGACACGGCCACCAGCAGCGCCCTGCGGTCCGTGAGCAGGTAGCGCCACTCGGTGGGATCGCCGTCCATTACCGGCTCCTGGATGGGGGCCGCGGTTGACGTGTGGAGCCACGCGAGCGCCCGCTCGTTGTGCTCCAGCGCGCTGCCCAGCCACCGCCGCTCGGCCGGGGTCATGGCCTCCACGAAGCGGGAGCGCTCCGGGAGGGCCGCCCCCGTCGTCTCGCCCAGCCGCGCCCTCGCCAGCAGCCCCATGACGGCGTCGCCGCTGCCCTGCGGGACCCCGAGCGTGTAGCCGCCGATCGTCAGCTTGTCGCTGAGCACGCCGGGCTGGTAGCGCAGCGGCTTCGCCTCCAGCGCGGGGGCCGAGAAGCCGTCCCCGGCGGTCGCCGCCGCCAGCAGCAGCCCGCCCGGGAACAGCACGAGCCAGGGCTGCGCCGCGCCGTCGCTCAGCGGGATGTCCCCCTTGAGCGGCGCCGCGTCCAGCGGATCGTCTGGCAGGGGGCTGTGCTCGACCAACCAGCGGATGAGTTCGGTTGGGATTCGCATGGAGCCTCTGGGGTGTGGGTGTCGCAGCGGGACATGACTGACCCGGCCTGTGTGGGGCACCGGGCGCTGCCCAGGCTCCGCTAACCGGCCCCCGTGCTTCGCGGCGCGAGGATCGAATCTTGCAGGTCCGGTCCATCAGAAGGGATGTGTATGCGCGCCACAATCTGCCTGTCCGCTCTCACCCTCGCCGGCACGTTGACTGCTTGCAGCGACTACAAGTTCCGGCCCAGCAACGACGTCTACAAAGACACCGGTCGACTCGACGGCGACGACCGGCCGGGCAACGGCGACGCCGGCGGTGACGACACCGACGGCTACGATGTCTCCGACGACTCCGGCTGGACCTACCCGGGCGATCCGGGCGGCGACGGCGGCAGCCCGGGCGGCGGCGAGCCTCCCGCCGACGGGGCGGGCGACGTGGAGGGGCGCATCTGCGACCCCTCGGGCACGGACTGGGTCGTCGGCGCGCTGGTCTACGTCGCCGTGGACGTCGACGGCGACGGGGTCGAGGACTACCGCGTGGAGACCACGACGGACGCCGACGGCTACTTCCTGCTGGAGGATGTCCCCCCGGGCACCTGGACCGTGGTGGTGGAGAAGGGCAGCTTCTCCACCAGCTTCATCGTCGAGGTCATCGAGGGGGAGCGGATCACCCTGCCCGAGGCCGAGTGCCTGGACGGCGGGGGGGTAGACATCGCCGTAATTACCGGCGAGTACGACGACATCGGCGCCATGCTGACCGCGCTCACGGTCTCCTACGACAGCTACGATGGCACCACCACCACCGACTACCTCAGCCTGCTGCTGAGCCCCTCCGAGATGGCGGAGTACGACATCATCTTCATCAACTGCGGCGAGCACATGACCGACTGGGCGCCCGCGTACTGGTCGGACGTGGGCACCAACCTCGCCGACTACGTCTTCAACGGCGGCTCGGTCTACGCCTCTGACTGGTCCTACCCCTTCGTCGAGGCCGCCTGGTCCAGCGCCGTGGACTGGTATGAGTCCGCCTCTTACGGCGACGACAGCACCATCGGCGCGGCCTTCATGGGCGACGTCGGCTACATCGATGGCGCCATCATCGACACCGACATGCAGGCGATCCTCGGCACGAGCACGGCCGAGCTCCACTACAACCTCAACAACTGGTCGGTGCCGGTGGCGACCGGCGGCGGGGCCTACCCGCTGGTCACCGGGACGGCGCCCCTCGTCGGCGGCGGATCGGTC
>Ga0316204_10008461_pt1 | contig 14273 bp, 12 predicted proteins | sample 6monrhotite_MG_2_FD_205661 | JGI IMG/M metagenome (GOLD analysis project Ga0316204, IMG submission 205661) | Microbial mat bacterial communities from mineral coupon in-situ incubated in ocean water Damariscotta River, Maine, United States -... | ecosystem: Environmental > Aquatic > Marine >...
GAAAATATAGTACATCCCGAGATTTTCGGTACATTACGGCGACAGTAAAATCTGACACCGCCAAAACCCGAATCGACAAGGGAATTAAAACAGTTATCGGCTGCAAAAATAATTTTTTAAGTATCGCTGCAAGAAAACCCGCCAAGAACCACTAAAGAAGCGACTAGCAGCGGCCGATCACCAATCATGCCAATATGGATGTTCGCAGAAAATGCCAAACAAAATCTCTAAAAAACAAGATTTAGTCGAATCCCAACAAGCGGGTGACGTGCTACAACTGATGATTGATCAGATCAATGCCGCCGTGCGTGATAACAACTCAAGCATGGGCAAACTGATAGGCAGTCACTCAGCCATTGCCGCCAAGGCCGACGCTCTCACAAGCAACCCTGACAGCAAGGTCCTGGATGAACTAAAAGATTCATTACATCAAGAACTTAGAGGCATGATCGTTGCCTTTCAGCGCCATGATGAGCACAACCAACGGCTTGAACATGTCACTAATGCCCTGGCTGAGGCCAAAACACTGGTCCAAAACCCGATCGCAGCTTCAGACCCTCAACAATGGCAGGCACTGGTTGAAAAAATTGCAGCAAAATACACTACCGCTCAGGAACTTAAAGTTCATGGACGTAAGGCAGGCGCCGCCAGTCCAACCGACCCAGATGACGATATCGAACTGTTTTAAGCTTACTCAACAACCGGTTTAACCAAGCTAGCGGCCTGTTTAGCCCGACTCAAGGCCTCATTGGCAGAATCACCACTAGCCAACGCAACCCCCATACGCCGTTGCTGAAAGGCCTCGGGTTTGCCAAACAGACGAATATCCGTTTGCGGCACCTGTAAGGCCTGCGCCAAGCCTTCAAAGGCAATTCCAGCCCTATCCATGCCGCCATAGATCACCGCACTGGCACCCGGGCTACGCAAGCGGGTATCCACCGGCAAACCCAAAATGGCACGGGCATGTAGTTCAAATTCATTCTGGGGCTGACTCGCCATGGTAGCCATACCAGTGTCATGCGGGCGTGGACTCACCTCGCTAAACCAGACATCATCACCCTTGACAAACAACTCGACACCAAACAGGCCGCGACCACCCAAATTGCTGGTGACCTGCTCGGCAATCTGTTGCGAACGCTGCAGGGCCAGTGGCGTCATCCGTTGCGGCTGCCAGCTCTCAACATAATCGCCCTGTTTTTGCAGATGACCAATAGGGTCGCAGAAATGGGTTTCGATCTCACCCTGCTCATTCAGGGCTCTGACTGTCAGCAAAGTGATCTCAAAATCAAAATCAATAAACGATTCCACAATCACCCGCCCGCCTTTAACCCTGCCTGCCGACATGGCGGTGTCCCAAGCCTTGGCCACTTCATCCGGCCCCTCGACCATGGACTGCCCCTTGCCGGACGAAGACATCACCGGCTTGATCAGACAGGGATAACCCACCCCACCGTCAATAGCCATCTTCAATTGATTAAGACTATCGGCAAAGGCGTAGCTGGAAGTAGGCAGCTCCAACTCCTCCGCCACCAAACGGCGAATACCCTCACGATTCATGGTCAACTGGGTAGCACGAGCGGTGGGAATGATCTCCGCCAGCCCCTCTTTTTCAATCTCAGCCAGCATATCCGTGGCAATGGCCTCGATCTCGGGCACCACCAGATGCGGTTTTTCCTGCTCGATTAACTGGCGCAGCGCCGCACCGTCGGTCATATCGATAACATGGGCACGATGAGCCACCTGATGGCCAGGCGCATTGGCATAGCGATCAACACCAATCACCTCTACCCCTAAGCGTTGCAGAGCGATAATCACCTCTTTGCCCAATTCGCCACAGCCCAGCAACATTACCCGTGTAGCACTGTTCGATAAAGGTGTTCCCAATTTCATCATCTCAACTCCGTTTTACTATTTCGATTCGACCAACAAGGCATCCAGGTCACCGCAACGATCCAGGGCAAATAACTCCATACAACCACCAACCGGCTGATCATTGATAAAAATCTGCGGCACCGTCATGCCACCACCACTACGCTGAATCATGGTCTGGCGCAATTCGGGATCAGCGTCGATAGATATCTCCTCATAACCCGCCCCCTTCTCATCCAGCAACATCTTGGCTCGCACACAATAACCACAAAAGCGACGCGTATAGATTTCAATCTTCGCCTGACTCATTCACACACCTTAAAAAAACAAAAACAATCCCGGCAAATTAACAGCTTGGCCAACCGCCTTCAACACAAGCCTCAACCATTAACTTGCACAGGTAATAAATGGCCTTCAGCGACCGATACAACAAACAGAGCCATCACAAACAAAATACGGTCCGTATGTTATCGCGCATTGAACAACTTAATCACATTGGCATTGCTCTATCGGCCGAGCAGGATAAAAACCACCTGATGGAAACCATCCTCAGTGGCGCTCAATACCTGACCAACGCCGACGCCGGCACACTGTATCTATTGGAACAGCAAAAGCTGCACTTCAAGATCATCAATAATAGAAGCCTGGCCATCGAACAATCCGCCGATGATGCCGAGCAACAGGCGTTCCCGCCCATCCCACTTTATGATGAAAGCGGACAAGCGAATCAAAAGACTGTCGCCGCTTATGCCGCGCTCACCGGCACGACCATCAATATTCCGAATATCCGCGCAAACGACAAATTCGATTTTAGTGGCACGCTGAGTTATGACGAAAAAAGTGGCTATCGCTCACAATCGTTCCTGACCATCCCCATGCGCGACCATGAAGATGACATCATCGGCGTATTGCAATTAATCAACCCTACCGAGCAACTAACCAATAACATCCTCGCCTTTTCAGATGAGGACCAGCAGCTGGTTGAATCACTGGCTTCACAGGCGGCCGTCGCCATCACCAATCAGCGCCTGATTGCTGAACTCAAAAACCTGATGGAAAAATTCATCGAAGTCATTGCCAGCGCCATCGATGACAAGTCCCCCTATACCGGCTATCACTGCCGCCGCGTACCGGAAATCGCCATGTTGTTGGCCGATGCAGTCAATGAAAACAAGGTTGGACCGCTTGCGGATTTCAATCTCGATGACAACCAACGCTACGAACTTAAGATTGCCGCCCTGCTGCACGACTGCGGCAAGATCACCACGCCGGTGCATGTGGTCGACAAAGCTACCAAACTGGAAACCATCTTTGACCGCATCCACCTAATCGAGTCGCGCTGCGAAATCCTGCGCCGAGATATTGAAATCGCAGCTTTGAAACAACAACTCAGAAACTCAGGCTCAAATCATCACAGCGATACACTGAACCAGCAACTGCAGCAACTTGACGAAGATTTTGAATTTCTAAAAAACGCCAATAAAGGCACCGAGTTCATGCCCGAGGCAGCACAACAACGCGTCAAAGAAATAAGCCAAAGGAGCTGGCAAAACCAGCAAGGTGAAACCAAACCGCTATTAAACAGCGAAGAAATCGACAATCTCACCATCGCTAAGGGCACCTTGCTGGAGTCTGAGCGCCAGGTCATCAACCACCACATCAGCATGACCATCAACATGCTCGAAGCACTGCCCTTCCCCAAGCATCTGAGCAATGTGCCCGAGATTGCCGGCAATCATCATGAACGCATGGATGGCAAGGGCTATCCGCGCGGCCTGAAACGAGACGAGATGTCTATTCAAGCCCGACTCATGGGCATTGCTGACATCTTTGAGGCGCTGACGGCCTCTGACCGCCCCTATAAAAGTCCCATGTGCCTATCGCAGGCCCTGAAGATCCTCGCCAATATGGCCGAAGAGGGCCACATCGACCCCGACCTGTTTGAAATATTCGTCAGTCAAAAGGTTTACCTACGCTACGCCGAGAAGAACCTCCGCCCAGAACAAATTGATGAGATTTCGCCAAACATCTGCAGCGCCCCCTCAAATCAAATTTAGCGGTTGACTAAGCTCCAAATAATATACCCAACCCATTGCTTTAACATACGTTAAATATTAAGATGTCTTAATATTTAAGATGGGCTTAAGTTTTGGGCGTGAACACCGTCCTGATTAGCCGTTGTTTGGGGAAGCGATACCAACCTAAATAAGTTGATCTGTTATCGGTACGGGGAGGAATAAAGATGGGAAATAAGGATTTCTCAATCCAGGTTATATGCACTTCGGCAACAGCCGCGCTGCTGCTGGCCTCCATGCCGTTGAACGCAGAATTTGAGCTGAATTTCGCCCCTAAAAGTTCCAGTGGTGGTGGCGGTGGCGGCTGGGGTGGAAGTTTCGGTGGTAGCAGCAGCTTTTCGAATGTTGAATGCGGCTCCAGCAGCACCGGTGGCGGCAACACTGGCTATGGCGGTGACAGCAGTGGTGGTGGTGGTGGCTGGGGCGGCGGTGTTGGTTTCAGCCTTGGACGTGGCTGTGGTACCGGCTATTTCCTCCAGGAAGTCACCGATGGTTATTTCCATGTCATTGTCGGCGATCCGGCCGATGACTTCGCCATCGAATGGTACATCCGCAGCTCCGGCACTTACAGCACTTCCCTCACCACCGGCTACCTCGACAACATCTATGACCCACTCAGCTCTAACGTAAGCAAGACCGGTAATGGCGCCGGCAATCCGCGCAACACCCATATCCGCTCAATCGTCCGTGGCGATGGCCTGGAGCAGGAATTTCTCAAGGCCTCCAACACCAATAAACCAAAAATCACCCAGGACATCATCAATGCTGATATGACCTCACACTTTGTGGCCGACATGAGCAACTCCGATTACAGCGACTCATCCACCGTCGGCACCATCATTAACCAACAGTCCATTCTCGACGCCAACATTCCTGCTGAATCGGCAGACTTTGATATGGCTGACTTCTCTAGCGCAAATGTGACTGCTGGCCTTTATAGCCACAATACCGGCAGCGGAAGCGGTGAGTTCAAAACATACAGTTATGCCAAAGATGGTTTTGAGGTCTATGACGTCAAATGGATCGACTACTGTGACCCCGCCCAAAACCCCGACCACGGCTGTGATATCGGTGGTTCCAACGGTGGTGGTGGCTGGGGCGGCAGTAGCGATGGTGGTAGCGATGGTACTGGCGGCTGGGGCGGTGGCGGCTGGTAACAGTTAAAACGGTTTAGACAGAGCGATCATGAAATCACCCATATAGCCGAAGCAAGCCACATCGTCCCAGATCTGCTTAAGATTTTTATTAAAAAAGTTTATCTGCACTACGCAGAATAGAACATCAAGCCAGAACAAAGCGATGATGTTGATTTGGATGAACCTGCCTGAGACTGCTCAAAACTCAGTTGAACTCATCGTCAAAACCAGACAACAAAAGACCCGCCACAGAGGGCAGGTCTTAATAAAAATAATTTAAATGGCTACGCTGTTTTTCTTTTACGGCTAAAACCTAAGCCAGCCAAACCTAACCCCATGAGAGCCAGAGAGGTAGGCTCAGGAACCGATGCGGTCTCTTCCAAAGTGATATTAAAGCTATAGTTACGAGCCAAACCACTCGCAAATGTATTAGTACCAAAGGTGGGGGCCGCCCCAACACCATTTAACAAGTTACCCGAACCCGAGTTAGCAGGGCTGCCTGTCAAGAACACACTATCACCACCAAAAAATGGGATAACACTGCCACTACTATTACCCGCAGCATCAGCATCTAAAAATCCTGGTGCAATCAGATCGCCAGGATTAAGCGTGATCGAACTCAAAACACTTGAAAAATCAAAGCTAAAGTCACCCGTCGCATTATAATCAAGCCCAGATGTTCTCGTGTCGCCAATTGCAAGGATAGTAAAATCATTAGCTACCGCATCGTTCACTCTGACCACAAAAGGTGTCACTGCACCGCGGTTTGCGCCAACTCTAAAGTCAAACTTTGTTACATCGAATTGCTGGGCAAGCCCAGTGGTGTTGGTATAACCATCGTTTTCGCCGATGACCATAATCGCTTGCCAACTATCAACGCCTCCTCCAAAGGTAGTATCACCTATGAGAATCGGGGCCGCGTTGACAGAAGAAACGCAAAAAACTCCCACTGCAGCCATTAATATCGAAAACGATGATTTTTGAGCAATTTTCATTTTATTAATTTTCCAGGCATTTTTTAATTGTTAATACGGCAAACCAAATAACACTTTCCAAAATATTGAAGCATAGACTGTGCCATATAATATTTCTCTATATTATCAGCATGTTAAAACTATACTCTTGGAAAACCTGGTAAAAATGTAAAGTATTCCGGCACTTTTACCCGTCTTTATGCAATCTCAACGTTAAACAGCAAGCCATAAAACAAGAAGGCTCTAAAGACAATCCTGGGCAGCCAATAACCCCCTACTTCCAAATATGATAAGCGAATGCTCCACCACGAGCTGGTATATGCCGATCATCACTTGAGTAGAGGCATCACCATTCTGTATGGCTCAGACTTTGGACTAAGCGGGCCAAAATAACGGCAAAGAAACATAACCCGTCTGTCTATCACATCATCGCCAACACCGGCTCATCAAAAGCAGCCAGCTGTTCGCGCAAACCCAAGATCTGTTCTTCCCAATAGCGTGGCGATTCAAACCAGGGAAAGGCCTGTAGAAAGGCGGGATCATGCCAGCGTCGTGCTAGCCAGGCGGAATAGTGCATCATCCGCAGTGCGCGCAAGGGTTCAATCAAACTCAACTCAAACGGGTCAAAATCAGCGAACTGCTGATAGCCATCCATCAACACCGATAACTGCTGCTCCATTTCATTTTGATCACCCGACAACAGCATCCATAGATCCTGAATCACGGGGCCGCTCAAACAATCGTCCAGATCAACAAAGATAGGCCCATTGGCAGTCCACATAATATTGCTTGCATGACAATCTCCATGCAGACGCTGATAACGCAGGTCATAGGCCGACTCAAATGCATTGTGCAGGCGCGCCACCACATCTTCGGCAATACTGCGATAGGCCAGCTCAAGCTCTTTGGGCACAAAGCCATGCTCAAGCACATATTGATATGACTGCACCGCCATTCGATCCACCTCAATGCGTGGCCGGCACTGAAAACGATCTGCCCGGCCAACCATGTGGATGCGGGCCATATAACGCCCCAGCCAGCGCAGATGCTCGTCGTTGTCCAGCTCAATATTGCGACCACCGACACTTTCAAAAATGGCAAAGCGGTAACCTTGATGACGGTGCAGGGTTTCGCCATTTTCATTGCGCAGAGGTGCGGCAACGGGAATCTCATTTTCCAGCAGCTCGTGACTGAAGGCGTGTTCTTCAAGAATGGTTTGGTCATCCCAACGCTCGGGGCGATAAAATTTCACGACCAGTTTTGGTCCATCTTCAATGCCGATCTGATAGACGCGGTTTTCATAGCTATTCAGCGCCAGCATACGGCCATTGCAAAGATAGCCCTGACTCTCAACAGCGCTCAGGACAACATCAGGCTCAAGCCCGGCATAAGGGGGGATAATTTCAGACATGCGGGGATTGTAACAGGCGGTTACAAAAGCTGATCAGACCGGCTCATCAATCGGACAAACCTTGCTGCGCTTTTCACCCGCAGTGAGTTGATAAGCCAATACAGACTCTTTGACACCCTTCACCTGCAACGGCATGGCAGCAGAAAAACAGAGCTGAGTCTCATCTCGCAACAACTGTCGCACGACATCCGACACCACCACCGACAAGGCCTTGGCATGGCCGCAAAGCCGCGCCGCCAGGTTCACCGTTGGCCCAATCACGGTGTAATCAAGCTGCTTTTCAATGCCAATATTGCCAATCATGGCCTCACCCTGATGAATCCCTATACCCAACTGATATAGGCCGACGGCATCACCCGTGGCCTGAACGCAGGCCTCTTCAGCCATCTTCAAGGCGCACAAACAACTATTGAGGGTTTTATCCGGACCATCAAACACGGCCATTACCCCGTCACCACTGAATTTGTCGATATAACCACCATATCGATAGACAGACTGCACTTGAGCACTAAGATTCTCACCGAGAATACGAAACAGCTTCTCCGGCTCCATCTCCTGCGACAACTGGGTGAAACCACGCACATCAGTAAACAGCACACAGACCTCGCGCCGTTCTGGCACCAGCTTTTTACCCTCACGAACCTGCTGCTCAACCATTTGCTGAGTACGACTATCAACATACTGGTTCAGATTGCGACGCATCACATCCAGCTGCCTGGCATATGCACTGCGCTGCAGGTGATTATTCAGCCGCGCACGCAATACCGCCTCTGAAACCGGCTTGCTGATAACGTCATCACCACCGGCGTCAAAGGCCTGCTGGCTGATCTCATCTTCAACCAAGCCAGTAATAAACAACACCGGCGTATGTTCAAAACGTTCAAAGCGGCGCAGACGGCGACACAATTCAATGCCATCCATGCCCGCCAAATGGATATCAAGAAGGAACACCTCCACATCCTGCTCGGCCAGCATCATCAAGGCAGTCTCGGCATCACTGGCCTGCAACACTTCCATGCCAAAACCATCCAGCATTCGCGTCAACACCTTGCGCACGGTCGACATGTCATCGACCAGCAATATTCGTTTACCCGCCAGGGAATAACTCATATCCGTTTTAACTTATAGAATATCAAGCACATTTTCTGGTGGACGACCAATGACCGCCTTATCGCCATTAATCACAATCGGCCGCTCGATCAATTTCGGCGTAGCCAGCATGGCATCAGTCAACTGCTCCAGAGACAACGACTCATCGGCCAGGCCTAACTCTTTATATTCGGCCTCGTTACGGCGCATCAACTGACGTGGTTTCAGGCCCAGCATTTTCAAGATCTGCTTCAGACGGGCCTTTGAAGGCGGAGTTTTCAGATACTCAACCACCTCAGGCTCAACCCCGTTTTCCTGCAACAACTGCAAGGTTTGACGTGATTTTGAACAACGTGGATTGTGAAAAATGACAACACTCATATATGACTCCATTCATAAAAATTTATTGGGCGGATGCCGCGCCGCCTAAATCACCTACTATTTGTGCCAGCTTAACAACCACACACCAATCGGCAGATACAGGATGTTACTTGAATAGGGTAAAATAAAGACTATGGAAAACAAATCTCAAAATCTAGTAAATGTTACCGCTGTGGCCAGTTACATCGATGCCCAAAGTGCCCCTGAAGCCAATCGGTTTGTCTTCGCCTACAAGATCACTGTTCAAAACAATGGCTCTGAAGCGGCCAAGCTGACCCATAGACACTGGCATATCACCGATGCCAACGGTAAAGAGGAAGAAGTGCACGGCGAAGGCGTGATCGGCAAACAACCCTACCTCAAGCCCGGCGAAAGCTTTGAATACAGCAGCGGCACCATACTCGAAACACCCGTGGGCGCCATGCAGGGTTATTACGACATGACTAGTGATGATGGCAGCCAATTCAAGGCCGATATTGCGCCCTTTACCCTGTCCGTCCCTGGTAGCCTGCATTAATTAATGCATCCATAAAAAAAAGGCTGCCGAAATCGGCAGCCTTCTCATAACAACTTTACCCAACATCAAGCAGCATTAATCAGATGCACATCCCTTTGCGGAAATGGAATCGAGACGCCCTCACTATCAAAGGCCAGCTTGACCTTCTCATGCATATCAAAATAGAGTCCCCAATAATCACTCACATTGACCCAGGCACGAGCTAGCAGGATTACCGCACTGTCAGCATGTTCCGCGACATACACTTCGACATCCTTTTCCTTTAGCACCCGCTCGTCACTCTCAAGCAGATTGCGCAACACTGACTTGGCATGCAGTAGATCATCGCCATAACCAATGCCAAACCTCAAATCCACACGACGAGTCCCTTCAGCCGTGATATTTTTGATGCTGCCGTTTGATAAAGAGCCATTAGGAAGAATGATGCGCTGATTGTCACCCGTGGTAAGAATAGTATGGAATATCTGTATTTTTGCCACCTTGCCAATAAACCCTTGAGCTTCGATCACATCACCCGCCTTAAAAGGCTTGAACAACAGAATGATTACACCACCAGCAAAGTTTTGCAGACTGCCCTGCAACGCCAGACCAATCGCCAGGCCAGCAGCACCAAGGACAGCGATGAACGAGGTCGTTTCAATCCCCACCATCGAGGCAACACTGATCAACAGCAACACCTTCAGAACAACGCTCATCATGTTTTGCAGAAAATCACGCAGCGTTACCTCAACGCCAGTCTTTTCCATCGCCTTACCTGCACCCTTAGCGATGCCCTTGATAACCCACAAACCGATAATCAGTGTCAGAATCGCCAATATCAGTTTGGGACCATAGGCTATTCCAAGCTCGATCGCCTGGTCGTAATATTTCTCAAACTTTGAAATCTCGAGATTTTCCATTAAATTCCCCTTTTCTCAATTTTTAAATTCAAAAACCACTTTCATAAACCGGCAAGTATACACTCCACTGAATTCCCGTCACATCAAAGTCCATACAAATAATAACGTAACTTATTCATTACACTCTTGGGATTGTCGTCACACTAAAGACAGGAACACCAATGTTCGTCAGTGGCGATAAAATGACAAATGGTATTAATTTTCAAACAACAAAAGCATTGTTTCTTTGCAGGTCACGAAGGCAAAGCCATCATAAGAATTTGGGCATAAAAAAAGCAGCAAGGGTGTTTCACCCTTGCTGCTTTTTCTTGTTGCGTATTATGCCTCTTGAGGAGATGCGCAATGAGAGCAACGCTTGGCTTCAATAGGAATCTCTGACAGGCATTCCGTGCACTTCTTAGTAGTAGGTGCCTCTGGTGCCGCCTCTTCTTTTTTCTTCATACTAGTCATCAGTTTGATAGCCATAAAAATAGCAAAGGCAACAATAAGAAAATCCAGGACTGTATTAATGAAGGCTCCATATTTCATTACTGGCGCACCTGCGGCTTCCGCTAGGGCAAGCGTCTCATAGGTCTTATCACTAAGGTTGATAAATAACTGACTGAAGTCCATGTTACCCATTAACATACCGATCGGAGGCATTATAATATCTTTGACCAGTGAGCTAATAATTTTACCAAAGGCCACACCAATGATAATACCAACGGCCATATCAACCACATTGCCTTTCAAGGCAAATTTCTTAAAATCTTCTAACATGTCATTCTCTCCAGAGATAAGTAAACTTACATTTAAAATGTTAGGCGCAATCTAAAGGTTTGGATCGACATATACAACGCGGATCTTCTACATATTACAATCGTTTACAATGCTCAGTTTAATACAGGTTATTAATCTAAAACGCGTAAGACAACCCGCACTGACTGATACTCAGTCTAGTCAGTGAATAGCATTTTTCCAATCTAATTCTAATAACAAAACCGGAACTAATTGACCTGCTGCAGTTGCTGCTTGAGACGTTTGACCGACACCGGCATTTTAGTACCCAGGGTTTGGGAAAATAAAGAGACCCGCAGCTCTTCAATCATCCAGCGGTATAACTCCAATTGTGGATCAACAATACCCTGCTGCCGATGCTTTTCAAGGCGCTCAACATAGGCCTGCCACAAGGGTTTGATTTCCAACACCGCGGCACGGTCACGATCGATGCCACCACTCAATCTTTCCAGGCGCAAATTGATAGCTTTAAAATAACGCGGGTATTCGCGTAACCACTCAAGCGGGGTTTGTTTGATGAAACCAGGATAGATCAACGTTGACAATTGCGCCTTAATATCAGCGACAGCATGCAACCAGGCAGGCGAGACATTGCCTTTCAATTTTTTATTTAACTGGTGATGCTCCGCCAAAGTATTGCCAATCATGCCACACAGCTCGTTGGCAACATCAAGCATCAGCTGTTTGCCTTTTTCCACACAGGTTTCAAACTGCTGCTGTGTCCTGGGCAATTCAACCTCACTCAAAAATGATAGATCAATAACCGCATCAATCAGATCAGCTTTTAACTGTTCACACTTTCCTGTCGGCGCATAATAAAGGCACATCTGTTTGATGCCGGGCATATTTTTATTCAGATACTTAATTTTTTCCGGCACGGAAAACATAATCAAACGCCGCAGCGCTAAGCGCGTTTCACGTTCGGCCTGTTCCTGCGTATCACAAAGTTTTATGGCAACACTTTCCTTATTATCAATCATGGCCGGATATCCGCGCATCTGCACACCATTGCGTTTAAAATCTATCTGCTTTGGTAGTTCAGCAATATCCCAGTTAAGAATACCTTCACGCTCACCATCCCAGGCCGGCACGGCAGAAAAACTTTGCTGTGCTTTATCTTTCAGGTTTTGTTGTAGCTGCAACAGGTCACGCCCCATGGCAACGATCTTGCCATTTTCGTCTACCACCTTGAAGTTCATCAACATGTGCGCTGTCAACTTACTTAAGTCCCAATCTGTACTAGTGACCTTAATACCGGTCATGCGCAATAATTGTTTTTGCAGACTATCGAGCAACGAGTTATCGGCTGGTGCCAATGCCTCTAGACAGGCATCGGCGAAATTCGGCACCGGTACAAAGTTACGCCGCAATGATTTGGGCAGCGACTTTAACAACTGACAAATCTTTTCATGCAACAATCCTGGCACCAGCCATTCGAAATACTGAGGCCGCAACAAATTCAATGCCGGTAGCGGCACAGTCAAGGTTACTCCATCTTCGATATGGCTAGGTTCAAAGTGATAGGCAAGTTTGAGTGTCATGCCTTCGATTTTCAGACTGTCTGGAAACTGCGCCTCGGTCACTCCACCAGCCTGGTGCAACATCAAGTCTTCTTTTTGCAGATATAAAAACTTCGGCTGTTTTTGTTCGGCCTGCTTGCGCCATTTTTCAAAACTACGGCCATCAGAAATATCTTCGGGGATATGTTTATCATAAAAATCAAACAACACCTGATCATCCACCAGCACGTCACGGCGGCGTGACTTGGCTTCCAGCGCCTCGATGTCGGCAATCATCATGTTGTTGTGCCCAAAAAAACCTGCGCGGGTGTTAAATTCACCCTCCACCAGCGCACCGCGGATAAATAGTTCACGCGCCTCTTTTGCATTAATACGACCGTATTGAATCTTACGTCGGGGATTCACAACCAGACCATATAAAGTCAAACGCTCATAGACCATAACTGCCGCCGGTTTCTTTTCCCAATGCGGATCAAAATAGCTGCGTTTGCACAGATTTCCGGCTATTTTTTCTATCCACTCCGGCTCGATCTTGGCCACGGTACGGGCATACATACGTCCCGTCTCCACCAGCTCGGCAGCCATGACCCACTTCGGTGCCTTTTTAAACAACACTGATCCGGGAAAAATATTCAGTTTGATACCACGGGCACCGGTGAATTCCTGCTTTTCATTTTTATTGGCAACGTTACCAAGCAGACCCGCCAGCAAGGCGCGATGCACAGCATCAAAACCAGCGACCTCTTGATTCAATTTCCAGCCCAGTTCACGCACAACTGATTTCAACTGACCTTGCACGTCATGCCATTCGCGCATACGCATGTAGGAAATAAAATTATCACGACACCACTTGCGCAATTTATTGTTGGTCAGATGTTTCGATTGCTCATGATAGGCACGCCACAGATTAAGGTAGGCGATAAAGTCAGAACCGTCATCGGCAAAGACCTTGTGCTTTTCATCCGCTTTTTGTTGTTTGTCATGGGGGCGTTCACGCGGCTCTTGCACACTCAAGGCACTGGCGATGATCAACATCTCGCTGAGACTGTTTTCATCCTTGCCCGCCAACACCATCCGCGCCACGCGTGGATCGAGTGGCAGTTTGGCTAGGTGTCGACCGGACTCGGTCAGTTGCTTGCGCGCATCGACGGCACCCAACTCTTCCAGCAATTTATAGCCGTCAGTGATGAGACGATTTTCCGGTGCCTCGACAAATGGAAAGTCCTCAATATCGCCTAGGCGCAATGACTTCATCTGCAAGATGACCGAGGCCAGATTGCTACGCTTGATCTCGGGATCGGTAAACTCGGGCCGAGCGTTAAACTCGTCTTCCGAATAAAGCCGAATGCAGACACCTGGGCCAACACGACCACAACGGCCAGCACGCTGATTGGCTGAGGCCTGGGAGATCTTTTCGATCGGCAAACGTTGCACCTTAGTGCGATGGCTGTAACGACTCAGCCGCACCAAGCCAGGATCGATGACATAGCGAATCCCAGGCACGGTCAGCGAGGTCTCGGCGACATTGGTCGACAGCACAATCCGGCGGCCCTTGTGCGATTGAAAAATACGATTCTGTTCCGTTGCCGACAAGCGCGCATATAAGGGCAGAATTTCAGTGTGAG
>Ga0316204_10008462_pt1 | contig 14270 bp, 15 predicted proteins | sample 6monrhotite_MG_2_FD_205661 | JGI IMG/M metagenome (GOLD analysis project Ga0316204, IMG submission 205661) | Microbial mat bacterial communities from mineral coupon in-situ incubated in ocean water Damariscotta River, Maine, United States -... | ecosystem: Environmental > Aquatic > Marine >...
ATCAAGAATCAAATGATGAAACTCATAAGATCAATCGGGCAAAGCGGATATTAGATTGAGCGAGGGTTTTGGGACTGCTGAGCGGTTAACTGAGAAAAACGACAGTGATTCTGCAAGGTTTCTATTAACCATTTGAGACTAGAGTCGTATGCTGATCTTGATTTGACGTTGAGGTTTTGGCGATTTTGTTTCCAATGGAACGAAAAGAACCATGAAAATTGAAATTCCGTCTCCGGTGTTGGTCCGGTTGCAGATAATGTTCAATTCGGGAATGACCTTGCAGGAGGTCACCGAAGCGCTTGAGCTTGATCTGATCGATGAGACTTCCGATACCGTTCCGGATCAGCCCCTCGCGCATCCAATAGAAACCTCCGAAAAGATCGAGCTGGAAACTCAGGAAACTCCACCGGCGGTGCCGGAGGAGGGGATGGAAAATGCGGTTGCTTTGGGCGAAAATACTGTTCCAGCGGAGGCCGTCGATTACCTTTTCGGCCTGACCAGTGCAGTCCAGGACTTAGGTGGTGATGTTTACGATTTGGCCGGGCATGCAAAAGTTCGAAATTCTAAGTCGCTGTCTAAAGTCAGTCAGAATTTGATCTCATCGATGCAAACGGTTGCCAAGCTGGTCAACGCCGTCAACAGATATGTACCTGCCGCCGACTTTGAGGAAATGGGACCCACAGTTGCAACAGACCGTTGGGTCGTCCCATCCCCAACAGAAAAGCGCAGTTCATCGCCATCTTCGAAGGTGAACACCAAACCTAAGTCCCTTCCGCCAATTCCCCAGGGCGTAAAACCTGGACGCGACCCCAAGGTTGAACGTCGGCTGAAAGTTCCGCAACCCAGGAAGAATGCAATGCCGGCACCGTCGGTCGCCCCGCCAACGCCAAGCCCCACCGTCACTCCATCCAACAGGAGAACCGATCCACCGGTGCGGAAGGTGGCACCAGCGACGGATACGGACTTTCAATCCCGAATTGCTTCCACGCTGGATCAAATTGATGAGGCGTCGGGCAAGCAGGACGGGGCGAAGCGTTCTGGCTGAGGGCGGAGACATGGTGCCCGGTTTGGCTAATCTGATTAATTTGTCTTAATTCCTATCAAACGATTGCCACAGTCATGCTTAATCGCTCATAAGAACAGAGTGAATGCCTGCATGCGGGCAGAGTGGACTGAACGGGCGGACGGAGCGGAATGACGGACGAGACGGTGGAAAAATCCAACACCCGTATCATTGCCGTCGCTCATCTGAAAGGCGGCACGGGCAAGACGACGACAGTCTGCGCGTTGGCTGCCAGCCTGGCGTCGCTGAAACCGGACCTGAAGGTCTGCGTCATTGATCTCGACCCGCAGGGTGCGACCAGTTTACATCTTGGCGGAGAGGGGCCATTTGAAATCGGGTCGTATGATGCGGTTATTTCCGGCAAGCCGTTGATAGGGACCATCCGCAAGACGCAAATCGATCACTGTGATCTGGTCCCGGCAACACCACGGTTGATCCTGTCGGAAATGGATCTGGCATCGCGCTCCATGTCGTTTGAGGCTCTGGCGACCCATCTGAAGGACTCGTCGGAGGGATATGATGTGATCCTTATCGACTGTCCGTCGGGGTTTGGCATGATCTCAACCATGGTCATGACCATCGCCGATTTGGTCGTCATCCCAACGCCCCCTATGTTCTTTGCGGTACGTGCGCTTCGTGAAACTATTTCCTATCTCAATCGTCTTCGCCGCGATGCCAGGGTGTTTGCCGCCGTCGTCCTAACCATGGTTGAAGTTGACAATCCCCTACATGTGATGATGGCAAAAAAAGTCCGCCGTGACTGGGGTGATCTGGTCATGCCGACCGATATTCCACGAGAGGCCAAGGTCGAAGAAGCGGCAATGGAGAGCACGTCGCTGCTCCGGAAATTTCCTGGTGCGGCATCAGCTAGGGCTTACGAGAGATTAGCAAGTAGTCTGGCGTTTCGACTGGGTCTGATTGATGAGGAGCCGGCGCTTGACGTTCCCGTTTCGGCCAATCCTGAGGCAGACGCACCACCACAGGCAGAATCTGAACAACTTGTCGTGCCGGAGAAAAGGCCCACACCAGAACCTGATACACAGTCTCAGCCAGCAGCGGAGCCTGATCAGTCGCCCGCAGAAAACCGTCCAATTGCCGAAAACCTGAGCCCTGTAAAGAAGGGCGCGGCTTCTCCGCCAACAGGAGGCCTGCCGCCGCTGTTGAAGGGGATGGTCGCATTTATGCTGGTTTTGGTGACGACAATCATTATCTACGCGGCTGTCCAGGCCGACATGCTGGCCTGGGTCATGTTCATCTATCTGATCCTGATTCTGATCTTTTTCCCGGTGCTGGTATTCTTGCTGGTTTAGGACGAGTCTGGTCAATTCCGATCTCGATGTCAGATAACCTCATCTTCACGAGACGTGGTTTCCCCGTACCGGCTTAGCGTCGGTGGTTTGAGGTCTTTGTAGAGAACCTTCAGGCGGTCATTGACGTGTTCATTTGATTTTTCGAAAAGACTGGACCCGTCATCACCGGTATCGACAATAAACGGCCCGAAATTTTCCACTTCAAAAATCCACAGCGCTTGAGCCAGACCCAACTCGTCGAGCCATAGGGCGTCGATTGTGCGTTTGATACCGCGCCCAAGCAATGCGCCGGTGCCGTAACCGACGGTGGTCAGATATTTGGCTCCGACCGGTAAAAACAGGTCGCGATAACTCTCTTCCGACATGCCCCCTTTGCCGATGATCAGCTTGGCGTTTGATGCCTCGAACCAGTCCGGCATCCATTTGCCGAAGCGGAAGCTAGCCGTCGCGGTCACGGCGCCAACATTGAATGTGCCATCTTCATTTTTAGACGCCGCCGGGGAGCAGTGGAAGTTGATGTTGGAAACCGACGGCAGATCAATCGGCAGTTTTTCGCCGGTTTCGAGTACGCGTTTGTAAACACCTTCGCGGGCCGTATAGACGGTGCCGGAAATGAAGACGATGTCGCCCTGGTTAAGGTCGGCGACCTGCTGATCGGTGACCGGAGAATTGATGTGAACGGTTGTCAGTTTAGGCGCGTTCATTGAATTCCCTCCCGGCGGTAATAGGGTGTGAACCATTCCGGATCGTCGCGGTACTCGATCCGTCCGTCGTCATAGATACGCGCAGTAGCCCGGCGTGACGACAAACAAAAGGTATGGATGCTAATGGGCATACCACCGGTGTGGGTGTATCCAACTTCAATATTGCAGTCGACGACCATGGAGTTGCCGACGTATCCCATGGGACCCATGCCGATGGAATTTCCCATCTCTTTCAGTTCCTGTTCAAGAATGGCGATTTCTGGGTCCGGGTTGCGTTCACCGACGACACGTAATGAACAAGCCTCCTTGCCGAGGCGCATGCAGGTGTCCTTGTTGCCGCCCAGACCGACCCCGACAATGGCCGGTTGGCAAAACAGGCCACGCCGTCCGAATTGGACCATGACATCCAGGAAAAAACGTTTGATGCCATCAATGCCGTCACCGGGGAACAGCATCCGGTAGTCAGTACCGAACAGGCCACCTTTGTGGACGGTGATCAGATCAAGCCAGTCGCCGTTTGGCTCGAAGGCATACTGTACTTCCGGTGCGTGCTGGCCGACGTTGTTATCATAGTCCTTGCGACTGATGGGATGAACCCGGTTAGGGCGTAACGGGATTGCATGGGTGGCTTCTGCCGTCGCCTTGCGAAGGGCGTGTTCCAGGGCAACGAAACCGCCCTCGACCTGGGCTTCATTCCCGGATTTTACATAAAATCGTGGCAGGCCCGTATCCGCACACATCGGGCGGCGGTCCTGTTCGGCGGCTTCCCAGTTTTCGACCATGGACTGCAGAACGAACTGACTCAGGTGTTCGGGCTCATTTGCCATCATTTTTTTGATGCCGTTTTTGAAGTCCGGCGGAATTTCGATGCTGGCCTTGGCGGTCAACTCAAACGCCGCTTTTTCGATGGCAGATATGGGAATCATCGTTTCAGTCTTTCCTTAATCTTCAACACCGGCAAGTTTGCGGGCAAAATTCCGCTTTTCGTCAACGTTCATGCCACGCGCAATCTGGATGCGCTGGGCTTGTGGTGAACCGGCACCATGCATGGATTCTGTAAGGTAACCCACAGCATTGCGGCCCAAGGTGATGTTTTCGATGAGGCGCAGGATTTTCATGCGATCAACGACATCAACGCCGTCGCGACCAACCAGGAGTTTTTTGATCAACGGTCCGATTTCTGCATGCTCCAGGTCCTGCTCGGAGGGCAGGGTGACCATCAGGCCGCCCGCCAAGTCCTGGGCGATGCGGGCGATTTCATAAGGAAACCGCGTGACGTTCTGTTTGCAGATATTGGCCAACATCTCATCATTCATGTAAACGCCGGACTTCATGGGCCGTCCTTCATAGGCAGACGCCAAGGCGCTTGATCGTATGGTTTCATTGAGGTGGGTCATTTCGACCAGTTTGTCCCGGATATGGGAAACTTTTGAGACACCATTCATCTCGGCGATTTCCGCCGCCGCCCCGATCAGCACGTCACCGACCCCGGTTTTGCAGATGTAGCTGCACCTGTGATAGGTGGTAAAGCGCTCGACCAGAGGGGCAGCAAATTCAACTTCACCATCCATGAAGACCCGGTCCCACGGGATGAAAACATTCTCGAAAACGATCATTGCTTCCTGGCCACCGAATTCGGCGTTTCCGGCATCGATGCTGCCAGGCTCCAGTGCGCGTGTGTCGCAGGACTGGCGGCCATAGATATAGGTAATGCCGTCAGCGTGCGCAGGGATCGCCCCGACTACTGCAAATTCGTGGTCTTTTTCGCCCAAACGAATGGTCGGCATAACGATCAGCCAGTGTGAATTTACGCACCCGGTTTGATGACATTTTACGCCAGAGACAAAAACACCATCGTCGTTACGGTCGACGACATGCAGATAAACATCCGGTTCCGCCTGCTCGTGCGGAGCTTTGGCGCGGTCTCCCTTGGCATCGGTCATAGCCCCGCCGATCACCTGGTTTTTGGTCTGAACCTGCTTGAGAAAGCTCAGGAAACGCTGGTGATAGGGGGTGTCGTGGACTTCATCGCAGTCGTAAGTTACGGAATGCAGGGCATTCAGGGCATCAAGACCAACGCAACGCTGAAAACAGGTGCCGGTTTTCTGCCCCAGCTTTTTTTGCATGCGGCCTTTCTGCACCAGATCGTTGGCATTCTCGGCGATATGCAAGAAACGGTTGACCGACCCGGCTGTATAGGGAGAGCGGGCGCTGGCGAGATCAGGATCAGTCTCCGCCAACGTGTAGGTTGCCGCCAAGGCATTGATGGAGGGTCGGATAACGGGGTGATCAACAGGCTCGACAATCTGTTCGCCAAACAGGAAAACCCGCATTTTTCTGCCGCGCAGGCTTTCAATATAGTCTTTGGCCGTCGTGATGGTATCGTAGGCGCCCCAGATGTCAGCACCCTGAACGGTGAGTTCTGGCTTAACCGTCGTTTCCAATTCCGGTTTTCTCATTGCGAGGCTCCAATTTACATCAAGTCCTATATAGCTCTATAGTTTTTCTAAAATCAAGACTAACTCTTTTGCATCAGTTTCCCGACAATAAACTCAGCAGCCACGGAGGCGCTAATGACGACAATCGCCAAAAATTGAGTCGTGGTTAGCGGCTGATTGAGAATATACACCGCCAGAACTGCCGCGATCACCGGTTTCAGGAAAAACAGGTAACTACCTCTTGTAATATCTGGTACCGCCGCCAAACCACCAATCCACAGGAATTGCGTGATTGTGGTGTTCCAGAAGGCGATCGTCAAAAGCGACGAGAGAGCCTGTTCGTCCAGAGCGAATAGTCGGTCAGGAGTGGCCCAGATGCCGAAGCTCAGACCAACGATAATCCATAATCCGATGGCACCCAAAAACATAGAAATCGCCGTAATCCGCAACGCGCCGTATTCGGCGATTATCGGTCGAATGAGAACAGTATAGGCTGCAACCGCCGCGGCGCAGGACATGGCCAGAAATATGCCCAGCAGACTTTCCGCCGAGCCGCTAAGCTTGGCCAGATATCCGTCCGTAATCAAAAGCGCAATGCCGATGATCGCGCAGCTACCGCTGGCGATTTTGGATAGGGTGATGCGTTGGCCATTGACCAGCAAGGTCGAAATGGCGACGAAGATCGGGATCGTGGTGACCACGGTTGCGACTTGCGGAACGGAAGCGAAATCCAGCGACCAATGGAAGACCAGATAACCGACCGTGATGCCGAGCAGTGACAGACCCACGAGCCGCCACCCATGAGTGCGGAATGGTGCAATCAGATCGCGGCTAGATGGAAAAATCAGGGCCAGGATGACCAGCCCGATGCTGCCAAGTACAAACCGCCAAACGGAAAGTTCCGGCCCGCCGATTCCCGACAACACGGCGAAAAACTCAGTTGATGCATGGCCTAGAACACCGATGAAGACGGCGATATAGGCCAGCGTTGAATGTCGATGCCAGAGCGCCACCGTCAAACTCCTTTGGCAAATTTCAGCAACATATTGGCAAGTTCTGCCGGGCGTTCCGCCGGCAGTAAATGGGCGGCGTCGGCCATATCGACGCGCTCAACATTTGGGATACGCCGGCTCAAACGTTCAACATCCTGATGATCAAGAAAAACCCGGTCCTGTAAGCCAGTGATCAGCAAAACGGGAAGGGTCAGGTCTTCATATGAAATGTCCCAGTCGGTTTCCCCGGCGTTGCTCAGCAAGTTGTAATGACCGCTGCTTTTGCTGAGGGGGAGATAGGGTTGGGTGTTCAGGAAGTTGTCACGGTTTGACGCCTGCCAGTCCTCGTTGAATAGCAACGGTGCAAAGAGGTCCCTGAACATATCCAACCCGCCGACTTCCGCGCAGCGTACAAGCGCATCGTTAATCCATTTGAGGCGAGGACCATCACGGCGCAGGGTGTTAATCAGCACCAGACCATGGCAGTCAACGTCGCCGAGTCCGCGCAGCCATGCTTGGGCGGCAAATAACCCGCCGATGGATAATCCGGTCAGAATGACATTGGTCGGAGAGACATGGGAAAGCAGGCGTCGGGCGTCCTCGATGATCAGTTCGGCGTTGATCGCCGTTTCCGGGCTAAAGGGGCTGTCAGCCTGACCTCTGAAATTGAAGCTGAGGGTGCCGTGCCCGTCTTTGCGTAAGGCTTCCCCGATGACCCCCTCCCACATGCCGGTGTCACCGGTAAGAGCATTGAAAAATACGAAGGTTTTGCCGCTCTCAGTCGTTGGGGCCGAATGAAGATAAAACAGACTATTTTGATCGTCGATGGAATGGACAGGCATAATGCTTTTCTCTTTGATTTTCAGATGGAAACGGATTTCTGCGGTACAGCCGTGGCTAGTTCATGACCGCTAAGCATCTGCCCAATCCGCTCAGCAGCGGTTTCACCGTGGTCGCGGGCCCGGCGCTCGGCCTCGGTCGGATTGCCTACAAGAACCGCCTCCAAAATTGCCTGGTGTTCATCCCAGATGGAATCGACCGGATAATCCGTGGTGATGGCCTTGCTCATGATCCGGCGAAGCTGATGCCAGAGGGGCATAACGGTTTTTGAAATGATCGGATTGCCGGACCGTTCGTAGATAAACTGATGAAAATCCATGTCCGCATCAAGAATGTCGCGGTGTGATCCGGACCGGCATGCTTTGCGCCCAGCTTCAATGATAGCTGCACCACGTTTTTCAGTGCGACTGTTGTCCCGCGAGGCTGCTTCGCGGGCCGCAAGTCCATCAAGCGTCGCCCGAAGCTGGTAATGCTGCGTCGCTTCCAGCGCGCTCAGTGCCGTAACCTCAACCCCACGCCGTCCCGTATCGCGAACAAACCCCTGACTTTTCAGGAGATGCATGGCCTGAACTATGGGTTGGCGAGAGACGTCCAATTTCGCTGCCAATTCGTCCTGGTTCAGGCGCTGTCCGGGCTGGAACTGTCCCTCGCAGATGGCGTCGCGAATTGACTCAAAAACCTGCTGGGCCAGGTCGGGTTGGATGGAGATGGGGATCATGCAGTATCATTTCGTATTTTGTATACGAAAACCAAGATACGTAAGATTTAAATGTGAGTCCAGATAAAACCCCAAGGTCGTAAAAGAGGCTTCCTTGCTGGATACAGGGGCGTTATATTCAATAATTCGAATGTTTAGGGAGGAATAATCAGGTGCAGGCATTTTTGAAATCAACTTTATTTCTGGTGGCAGCGTTCTATTCGTCATCTTCTTATGCGGCGGAAAGTTCCCCGACCGCGGAACTCCGCTTTCTGTCTCCGGACGTTGCGACCAAGATTGTTGTCGCTGCCGTCGAGGATTGTACCAAGCGAGGCTATAAGGTTTCGGCATCCGTGGTCGGGCGGGACGGAAACCTCGCCGCGTTTTTACGAAACCCCTTGTCTGGACCCCATACGATAAAAGTCAGCCAGAAAAAGGCCTATTCGTCGGCAACCTTGCAAGCGGCGACGTCTCAGATGTCGTCACGGGCCGACCTCAGTTTTGCGCCGGGCATCCTTCTGATCGTCGGTGGTGTGCCGATAACATTCGGAGGTCATTTCTACGGTGGCGTAGCTGTCGCCGGTGCTGAACCTGAGATCGACGAACAATGCGCCCAATCAGGAATTGATGCGGTCGCGGATATTCTGGAATTCGCTGACTAACTCAGGACGTGCCGAAGCACGAAGACGCAGCCGACCCCGCCAGTGGCCGCGACCGCTATGCGAAATACACCACACGGAAAGCCTTTTCTCACCGTGCATACACAATTATGTTGTAAGATATTCTAAATTATTGGTCATTTGGAGAGATGCAGGATGATCTGTATGCGGACTGACAAGATAATCTTAAGGTCTCTGGCTTTGGCGTTGGTCTCTCTGCTGCTTACGGGAGCTGCCAGCGCCGAGACAATTACCATTGGCGGGACCGGCTGGTCCATTGGAATTGCCAGACAGCTCGCTGCCGCCTATATGGAGAAACACCCCGATGTTCGCATTCAGGTTCCTGACAGTGTCGGCAGTGGAGGTGGGGTCAAGGCGGTATTGAAAGGACGGTTCGATCTTTCGTTCACCTCTCGGCCAATCAAGAAAAAAAACCAAGGCAAGGGATTGATCGCCACCCCCTATGTCAGAACGCCCTTTGTCCTGGCAGTATCGCCCAAAGCCGGGGAAAATCTCGCCATGACAACGGATGAGTTGATCGCGACCTTTGCGGGCGAACTCACCCATTGGAAGAACGGTACACCAATCAATCATGTCATCCGTAGTGAGCGTGAAAACAGTAGCACATTGATGGCTGAACATTTTGCAGGGATTGGACCTCTGATCAACGAAAAGCGAAAAAGCCGCGGTGTTTTGTATGCACGCAATGACCAGGAAGCTATGGATATTGGTGAAAAAATTATCGGCACCATTGTGCCGTCAGCTTTACTGGGCATTCGTTCTGAGCAGCGGGATCTTGAGCCAATAAGCGTTAATGGAATCGCGCCAACCCTTGCCAGCCTGGAGGCTGGAGAAAGAATGATGGAGATTACCCTTTATGTGGTTCAAGGGCCAAAACTGACGCCAACGGCCCGAGCGTTTCTTTCATTCCTGCGATCTGAGGACGCGGCAGGTATACTCCTGCGATATGGCGGAACGTTGCTAAAAAATTGAACGTTTGAATCACATGCATGAAGAAGACGATCAGTTTCAGGTTTTCTCCCAAGCCGCCCACAGAATTCGCAAAACCCTCTGGGTGACCATGGCATTGGTTGTCGTGGTGGTTGCGATTGTTATCCCGGTGTTTAATTTTTTTGCTGAGTTAGGCAGGGAAGAAGCGAGAGCAGAACAGGCAATCAGTGATCTGGCGGACCGTATTTCAGGATTTGTCGCGCTGAATCCAAACATGTGGGACCTAATGGACGAAAGGCTCGACGATCTAATGTTGGGTTCATCGTACCGGGTCGAAAGTAGTTTAAAGTCGCTGACTCTCGATAACGGCTCGACCGTCATTGTCGTCGGGATCAAGCCACCGTTTCCGAATTTTTCTGTAACCGACATCGTGACAACCGGAACGAAAACGGTCGGAAAACTGACATTTGATATCGGGCTATCGGGAATTCTGTCACAAAACGCATTGTCGTCAGGATTTGGGGTCATTATCTCAGTCTTGTGCTTCATCATTTTCTGGTTCTTTCCAGTCCGTCTGATTGATCAGGCGTTGCGTTTGATTGATCGATCTCGATCGGAACTACAGGCGCAGTTTCAGGCGATCTCCCGGGCGCAACGGGAGGCCGAGGCTGCCAATATCGCCAAGTCGGAGTTCCTGGCGACGATGAGCCATGAACTGAGAACACCGTTGACAGCCATCAAAGGAAGTCTCGGAATTCTTATAAAAATCAATGAGAACGAGGCCGCGGAAGAACCGCTGGAACTTCTCAACATCGCTGACCGAAATAGCGATGCTTTGCTGGTGTTGATCAATGATCTGCTGGATTATGAAAAAATTATATCCGGGTCCATGACGATCGAAACCATTCCCTACGAAATCTACGGCCTCACTCGAAACGTCGTTGATACCAACCAGGGGTATGCGGAGACTTATTCCGTCAGGTTCGTGATAGCCGAAATTGAAGAACCTGTCTGGGCGAGGGTCGACCAGCACCGCTTTGATCAAATACTGCGCAATCTGTTGTCAAACGCAGCAAAGTTTTCAGAGGCTGGAGGGCGTGTGGAGATCTCAGTCAAAAGAGAAGGTGCAAATGTTAGGGTCAGTATCAAGGATTCTGGAGTCGGCATACCTGAAACGCATAAATTGACAATTTTCGAACGGTTTTCCCAAATCGACTCGTCGGATACCCGGAAAAAAGGTGGCACAGGTCTCGGCCTCGCAATCAGCAAGGAACTGATCGAAAGCATGGGTGGCGAAATTGGGTTCGTATCGGAAGTGGGGATTGGGTCAACATTCTACGTTGACCTCCCGGAAATCGATCCACCACCCGAGTCTGTAAGTTAGGTTTCGGCGGTCAACTCAGGGCATACCGTAACACGACCACACAGCCGACGCCGCCAATGGCCGCGACCAGTGTGGGAAAGCGCCAGGCTAATAAGATGGTCAGCAGGGCAGAGATGGCCTCTGCGGGACCGGCGGAAAACGCCGCCGGCGTGACGATGGCCGTCAGAATGGTGCCGGGAACCGCATCAAGTGCGCCGGCCAGCCGCCCGCTGACCCGAACCTTGCTGATGGCCCAATAGCCGACAACTCGGGTCGCCGCCGTGACGCCCGCCATGCCAAGAATGGTGATGACAACCCAGAGATCAAGCATCGGCGTGGTCCTTCTCCTTATAGAGAAGGGCGCCGCTGATTACGCCCGCCATACCGCCCAGAAAAATATACCAGACACCCGGCAGATACTTGTGAGCCAGAAAGGCGACACAGGCACTGACCAACAACGGCGGGATGTCGCGCCGGGTTTTACAGAACCCCATGACCAGAGAAATGAAGACAGCGATGAAGACGAAATCAAAGCCGTATACTTCTGGTTCTTTTACCAAATGTCCGAAGGCAACACCGAGGACCGACCAGAACAGCCAGTTCACATAAAACGGAATGACCAGACCGAAGACATAAGGCACGGCCAGCGGTCGCTCGCTTGAGCGACGTAATGCGACGGCCCACGTCTCATCAGCGAAAACCAAAACGAACGGCCAGCGGCAATAGATCGGGAGGTGACCGATATGTGGGGCAAGGGCGGCCCCCATGAGGACCAGGCGCAGGTTTACCATCAGGGTGACGCCGATGATGGCCATTACGGGGATTGGTGATTCCCACATGCCAAGCGCTGTAAACTGCGAGGCACCTGCGTAAACAAGTCCGCTCATCATCAGGATGTCCAGATGCCCGAGACCAGCCCCGGCCGCCATGGCCCCGACCATCAGTCCAAATGGCGCAGCGCCAATGGAGAGTGGCAGCATTTCGATCATGCCGCGAAGGAACGAGTCTTCTTTCGAGGGCGTCATTTTCCGCCCTCGGGGCCGTGAGAGGTGACGTGGCCGTTTCCGAGTTCGTATATTTTGTCATGTGGGCGCTCAAGAGTACGGATGTTATGGACATCAAGCCCTAGATACCGCCCTCGAATCACGCTGCCAAGTAGCCCGTGAGATACGGCGACCCAGATAGCATCGCCAGCCCAAAACTTGCCCGTATCATCCAGCCAGTCGTCAACTCGTGCGAACAGATCATCATAACTTTCACCTCCGCCCGGAATGACGAAGCTGGTGGGCCCGGCGATGTGTTGTTCCCATTGTCCAGGATACTCGTTTTCAATTTCGAATTGCGTCATTTCCTGCCATGCTCCAAACTTTATTTCCATCAGGCGCGGGTCGGTTTGAATGGTGTTGAAATGAATGCCAAGTGTTTTGCAAATGATTTCAGACGTCGCCAATGTGCGACCAAGCGGACTGGAAACGAAATGAATCTGACTTATGTCAGAAATGAGCTCGGTCAACATTTTGCTGTTTTGCAAAGCCTGCTGCTCCCCGTTTTTTGTCAGTTCAGAATCATTCTGTCCCTGATAGCGACCTTCAACATTAAACAGAGTTTCACCGTGGCGAAGAAGAAATAGGGGCATTGGGTTGTCCTGATCAAGAGATCAAAAAGTGGTGGCAGGGATGGGGCGGATCAAGAAAATATGGACGCGGTAGGCGACAAATGCAAACCGGTTGCAATCGATGTAGACAGGGCCTCGCCGCAGGCTTATAGGTTGCGTATTGATCACGAAATCTTTGTGAAAGTTCTCATTAATGAGTTCCGTTCTGTTTCTCGGCCTGTTAATCGGTATGCAGCATGCTCTGGAAGCAGATCATATGGCAGCGGTATCCTCCATCGCTGCACGCGAGAGTTCGGTCAAACGGATTGTTTTTCACGGAGCCGTGTGGGGCGTTGGGCATACGCTAGCCCTGATGGGGTTCGCGGGGACGGTTCTGGTTTTGGGGCTGGAAATCGGCGGGCAGATGGTCGGCTGGCTGGAATTCGGGGTTGGCGCCATGCTTGTCGTCTTGGGAGGACACGTTCTTTATCGTTTGCATCGCGACCGGATCCATTTCCATATTCACAAACATGGTGAACAGCGTCATTTTCACGCCCACTCCCATGCAGGCGAACAGGCGGAGCATAACACGTCGCGGCATAATCACCGGCACCGACAGGGTTTGCCTCTCCGTACCCTTCTTGTCGGTATCATACATGGTATGGCGGGGTCGGCAGCGTTGCTGATTTTGACAACGGCGACACAGACGTCGGTTGTTGGCGGCTTGGTTTATGTGATGATTTTCGGATTCGGTTCGATCCTCGGCATGGCGGCTCTTTCCGTTGTCATCGCCGTGCCTTTTGCCTACTCGGCAAAATACCTTAACCTCGCGCACGGCGGCCTGCAGTTTGTTGTTGGAGCGGCGACGATGATGCTGGGTGGTCTGGTTATGCTACGTCACGGCTTTCCGGAAATTCTCTGACGATCAAGACACGCAGGCACTGTGCTGGATCGCCTGGCGAGAACTGAGGATCATATGAGTTGATGACTCCACCGGGTCGGTCATATCACAAAATATCGCCTAATGAGATCTGGTTCACAGACAACGGGGCTCTGTTTCCTCTATGCTGTAACGATGAAATGGCGAATAGGGAATTGTTTCACATATCCGGATGGCGGACGTCAGGAGAAAGGGGAACAAAGTCGTCATGGAGACCAGGTAAATGTTATGATTTCCCACGCACACCCTCTACGACTAATGTAGAGATGCTGGAAATCGTAAAACCGATTGAGGGTCGCGATGAAAAATTTGATAGCGTGTTTCACATCAATAATTTTGACGGTGGTCTGTTTTCCGGTTATGGCCGCGCAGTTTGTTGTGGTCGGTGTTGAGGGAAAAACGCCGGTTGCTCTGGGCGATGTCGTTGACGATGCCAAGCCAATCAAGCTTGATGCGGGAACATCCCTGACGCTAATCAACGCCAATGGACAGAAACTTAAACTCGCAGGACCGCATAGCGGGCCTGTTGGCGGCAAGACACCGTCAACGGCGGCAGCATCTGCTGGAACTGCCAGCTCGACGGCGGGCTACGATGTGGTCAAATCGCTGGCTGGATTATTCAAATCCCAGCGCAGTTCCAAATCACTGGGTGCCTTTCGGGCGGCTCTGGTCAAATCTCCGGGACCATGGATGTATAATGTGGAATCCGGTGCGAGTTA
>Ga0316204_10008463_pt1 | contig 14269 bp, 12 predicted proteins | sample 6monrhotite_MG_2_FD_205661 | JGI IMG/M metagenome (GOLD analysis project Ga0316204, IMG submission 205661) | Microbial mat bacterial communities from mineral coupon in-situ incubated in ocean water Damariscotta River, Maine, United States -... | ecosystem: Environmental > Aquatic > Marine >...
AAAACTATTACTAAGCATCGCAACACTAACATTAGCATTCCAGCTCCAGCTGGCAAATGCCGGCAATCCAAAAGTAAAAATGGAAACCAGCAAAGGCACGATGATCATCGAGCTTTACCCTGACAAAGCACCAATATCCGTAGAAAATTTTTTAAGCTACGTTAATGCTGGTACTTACGACGGCACTATCTTTCATCGTGTCATCAAAGACTTCATGAACCAGGGCGGTGGCTTCACCCCTGACTACAAAAAAGTCGACACCAGAGGTCCTATTCAGAACGAAGCTGATAATGGTCTGAAAAATCTAAAATATACGGTTGCCATGGCACGTACTGGTGAACCGCATTCTGCTACCAACCAGTTTTTTATCAACACCAATGATAACTATGCGTTAGATCACACCGGCAAATCCATGCGTGGCTGGGGTTATACTGTATTTGGCAAAGTCATCGAAGGACAAAACATTGCTGGCGCGATTTCACGTGTAGCGACCGGTCCTGGCGGCCCATTCAGCAAAGATGCTCCACGCGTGCAGATCATCATCACTAAAATGACTGAGATAAAAGAATAATCATTATTGTCAGGCCGGTCGTTAGTTGATGGCTTATAACCAGCAGCTAACGGCTAGCTTCGCTTTAGAAATTCTGGCAAAAAGTATTCGCTAACCAGCAGTGGCTTACCTGCCACACGAAACACCGAACGCCTGCCCCACACGGGTTCACTTGAATGCATGAATTTATTTGCCTCATGCGACGTAAGTAATTGCGCGACCTGCACACCTTCTCGCTGCATGGTTCTATCGGCGAACAGCATGGCACCAAGTGGCCGATTGCCCATATTGGCATATCGCCGCTGCGCACCCTGAATCGTGGTAGATGGGATCACTGTTCTGGCATACACCAGCGGTGTATCCGCGCAGCACAATAAAACCTGCCTGACCAATGCAGAACAGTCATTTTTCAGTGACATGGCTGACGCTTCTTCCGCATTTAACTTTTGCCATTGCTGGGACAGTACCTGCACAGAAAAATCTTTACCGCATATTTCGATCAAACGTGCCGTTAATGATGAAGCATCAAACAACCAGGGCATTAAAGACGGCTGGATAGACTGGTTAAACAGTTGATGACGCTGGTACCAGCGTTGTTTTGACTTCACGTTAGTGCTTACGAATAACAAATAGGAGGGTTATTTTAACGTGAAAAACGCACTTACAAAAATCTATTATCTTAAGTCAGCCATTTTCTGAGTACAGCTTCCAGATAATCGCGCTGCACCGGTTTTCCAATATAATCATCCATGCCCACTTCAAGGCAGCGCTCACGGTCACCTGACATCACATTCGCTGTCATCGCCACCACGGGTAAACGCTGTTCATTCAGCGTTTTAATATCCAGCTTACGAATCTCACGGGTAGCATCAAAACCATCCATTTCAGGCATCTGGCAATCCATCAATACCAGGTCAAATGATTGCTCTTTGAGCAGCTTCAGTGCCTCGACACCGTTATCGGCAAGTGCGGCTTTCAGACCAAATTTTTCCAGCATCTTCTGTGCCACCATCTGATTTATCGGATTATCTTCCACCAGTAAAACTTTAGCATTCAGCAACAATGGTTTGTTTTCATGCGCAGGTAGCTCGATACTATCGCTTACCTCATCTGTACAAGGGTAGTTAGCGATAAACCAGAAGGCTGAACCTATGCCTTCCTCACTCTCGACACCCAGAGAGCCGCCCATCATCTCAACCAGCTGGCTGACAATAGCCAATCCTAACCCGGTGCCGCCATACTTTCGTGTGGTGGAGCCATCAGCCTGGGTAAATGCATTGAACAATGTCTCCAGTGCTGATTGCGGGATACCAATACCGGTATCGGATACAGTAACTTTCACATCGACGCTATCTGTATTATTTTTTAATACTTCAACGCTTATTTTGACTTCACCCTTCCTGGTAAATTTTAATGCATTGGAGACCAGGTTGACGATTACCTGACGAAGCCTTGTCGGGTCTCCGATTAACGTGTCGGGCAATGAATCGTCTATTTCCTGTATCAGCGATACACCCTGCTGCTCTGATTTCAACGAGTGCAAAACAACGATATCTTTTATGATCGATTTAAAATCAAACGCGATATTTTCAAAACTTAATTTACCTGCTTCGATCTTTGACAGGTCTAAAATATCGTTCAGTATGGCCAGCAACGCATCTGCCGACTTGTGTGCCGTCTTCACGAACTCATGCTGCTCTTCGTTTAAATCGGTATCTTCCAGCAGCTGCAGGGTGCCTATAACACCATTCATAGGTGTCCGGATTTCATGGCTCATATTCGCCAGGAACTCACCTTTGGCCTGACTCATTTTTTCGGCTTTATCTTTCGCTTTCTTCAGCTCGGCTTCGATCTGTTTTCCGTGATGTATCTCATCTTTCAGGTTATCATTCAGACTCTCGAGGTTAATACTGGCATCGGTAAGATCGCCGATCAAAGCTTCATTTTTATACGATAACTCGAGCTCAGCGATGGATGATCTATACATGCGGTAAACCGCCATGATCATCACACCTAAAAAGAAACCAGTCATCGCAGACAGCGCGTAATAGACTTCACCGCCAACATAAAACAGGCGGATCATCAGCGGCAACAGTACGCAACCAACGTATCCGTAATACACCCAGGCGACCGAGGAATAAGCCACACCTGAGGCAGAGACGCCTACCAGGATAAAAGCCAGTACGATCTGGTGCAACTCGTTGTATGGAAACATCAATGTCGAAGTAATGCCCCAGCCCGCACCCGTCAAAAAAACAGAGACCAGGTACCAGCGCCGGATAACAAACCTATCGATAGAGATTTTGCTTTCATCAGAATACAGCTTGAAATAATGTACTGCTGAACGATAGACAAACAACAGCGCCATCACGCCGAGCCAGACGCTTAATACTTCATGTGGCAGGTCTTTCCAGATCAAACCTACCCAGATCACAGCCATGGCTATGCCCGCTATATTGCTGAAACCAGAACCGGTGATTAAACGCTCTATCTGAGTCTGCAGTATGCGCTCATCATGCTCACTGACAGAATCATCCACCAGCTTACTGGCATCGATGCTCGGGTTATGTGTTTGCGATAACATTTAGTTTATTTTTTGGCCAGATTAATCGGAAGGTCATTAACATTTAAAAAATAGCCTATTCGCCGAACAAAAGCCATGAATTACAGGTTTATGACCGCTCAAACATTGGCAAAACGGTCAGCTTTTCCTAACCAGCGCCTGACCAGTGGCTTAACTGACTGCGGATGATTTTTCATGATGTAAATAGCTGTTTTCTTAACTTCGGGGAACCAGTGCTCGTCTCGCACGATGTCTGCGATGCGCATCTGCATCAAACCTGTCTGTTTCGTCCCTAGCACCTCGCCCGGCCCGCGTAACTCCAGGTCTTTCTCTGCTATTTTGAAACCATCATTAGTCTCCCTTAGGATGCCCAGGCGCTGTTTCCCCATCTCTGATAGCGGCGGTTGATACATTAATACGCAGGCACTCTGCTTACCACCGCGGCCAACTCGACCACGCAACTGATGCAGCTGCGCCAACCCCAGGCGTTCAGCATTTTCTATCACCATCAGCGAAGCATTCGGTACGTCGACACCGACTTCGATCACCGTCGTAGCCACCAGCAGATCGATCTCATTATTCTTAAACCGAGCAACAACCGCCTGTTTATCTTCCTGCTTCATCCGGCCATGGACCAGGCCGACACGGACACCGCCTAACTCTGCCGTTAACTGCTCTGCCGTTACTTCTGCCGCCTGGCACTGCAGAAATTCAGACTCTTCTACAAGGGTACACACCCAATATGCCTGCTCACCGTTTTCGCATGCCCTTTCGATACGCTGAATAACTTCATCACGCCTTGCAGTTGATACTACGACCGTGATTACCGGCTTACGGCCTTTGGGCAGCTCGTCGATCACAGAATAATCGAGGTCTGCATAGGCCGTCATTGCCAGGCTTCTCGGGATCGGTGTTGCCGTCATGATCAACTGGTGCGGCACGACGTCATCCTGGCTATCTGCAAAGCGGCCTTTTTCGCGTAATGCCAGACGTTGATGCACACCGAAACGATGCTGCTCATCCACCACCAGTAATACCAGGTTTTTAAATACCACGTCATCCTGAAACAGGGCATGCGTGCCGATGACGACCTGGCTTCGGCCGGTGCTGATACGATCTATTTTCTGTTCGCGTTTTTTCCCCTTATCTTTCCCCGTCAACAACAGGCAGTTATCCTCACCAAACCATTGTTTAAAATTGGCAAAATGCTGCTCAGCCAAAATTTCTGTTGGCGCCATCAGTGCAAACTGAAAACCGTTATCAATAACGACCCTGGCGGCAGCCGCGGCCACGACCGTTTTTCCAGATCCAACATCGCCCTGCACCAGCCGTAGCATCGGATGCGCTTTATTCAGATCACTAAATATTTCATCGATAACTTTTTCCTGTGCTGAGGTCAGGTTAAACGGAAGCTGCTCAACGAAGGTCGAGTGTGTGATCTCATCAACTAAAAGTGCTTTTGCTGTTGTCTGTTTAATCTCAAAACGAGACTGCAACAGGCTTAGTTGATGTGCCAGCAATTCTTCAAATAACAAGCGTTGCTGGGCTTTACTCTTACACTGGTTTAAAGCGAACACGTTTTCGTTTTTATGCGGACGATGAACATGCAACAAAGCATTCATCAGGTCCGGGAACTGGTACTTCTCCATCACTTGCTCAGGCAGCCAGTCGATCAATTGACCCTGGCTAATCTTATTGAGAACCTGGTCAGAGAGTTTTTTCAGCAGGGTCTGGTGCACACCTTCCGTTTTCGGATATACGGGGGTCAGCGACTGTTCGATCTGTGCATCCTGCTGCTGAAGAACCTGGTATTCAGGATGGATGATTTCCAACCGTGTTGCACCACGCCTGACTTCACCAAAACAGCGCAGTTTTGTTCCGTTGCTTAAATTACTTTGCTGGGCTTTATTGAAATGAAAAAAACGTAGAACGATGGCACCGGTATTATCCGACAGGTAACACAATAAACTGCGACGGCCACGACCCATAAACTTCACTTCGTTATGGTCTATGACACCTTCGACAAGGACCTGCTGCCCAGGCTGCAGCGAGCCCAGTGCAGTTATCTTTGTCCTGTCCTCGTAACGCATCGGCAGGTGGAACAATACGTCCTGTATGTTATAGATCTCCAGGCGCTTAAGTTTTTCAGCAACCGCCTGGCCTACTCCTTTAAGAACCTGTACCGACTGGTACTCAAAACTTTCCGTCTTTTCATCTTCCATTGATTATTCTAAGCAGGCTTTATCCAACCCGGTTAACTGGAAAGTTCCATGACAGCATCCATCTCGACACCTGCATCTTTAGGCAATGCAGAGACACCGATAGCAGCGCGCGCAGGATAAGGTTGCTGAAAATATTCAGCCATCACTACATTGACGTGAGGAAAGTCTGACAGGTCAGTAAGAAATATATTCAATTTCACTATATCTGACAGATCACCACCGGCAGCATTAGCGACCGCCTGCAGGTTCTGGAAAACCCGATGTATCTGCAGTTTGATATCACCTTCGATCATTTCCATGGTTTCCGGTATCAATGGAATCTGCCCCGACATATATACGGTACTTCCTGTTTTTACCGCTTGTGAATAAGTACCAATCGCCTGTGGCGCTTTATCAGTAGAAATAATTTCTTTTGTCATGTTTAACTCTTAAATATTTACGGTTATGTTTTCGTACAGGTTCATCACAGGCGTGTTATGCGCATAACGCTTGAGATACGGCGTAAGCGTCGCATCAGCATCGCCAGGTGATCTCGATTTGACACTTTGATCAGATAAAATAGATTCATCGAAAATCCGTCACGGTCTTCCATGTATACATTTTCGATATCAACTCCACAATCTGAAACGATGGTTGCGGTTCTCGCCAGCAGACCTGATTTATTTTCTATCTCCAGCTTTATCTCACAGGTGAAGTCACCACTGGCATCATCAGCCCACTGTACATCGATGTATTTATCGGAATGCTCACGCTTGCTGGATGCTTCAAGATTTTTACAGTTCTCACGGTGCACCACGATACCACGACCCTTGCTCAGTTTCGCTACAATCTGGTCGCCGGGAATCGGGTAACAGCAACGACCGTAAGACACAACCATGCCCTCTGTACCACTGATTGCAAGTGCAGACTGCGACTTCATCTCTTTGGTTTCTTCTGAATCACCATCCGAGATACGTTCTGGAACGAGCTTTCTTACCACCAGGCTCGGCGGACGGTTGCCCAGACCGACGTCCTCTAAAAGCTCAGCGATATCATCAAAGCCATATTCTTCTAACGCGGTTTTAATATTTTTCTTCTTAACATCATCCAGCCGCATACCCAACGGTTTCAAACAGCGCTCCAGTAATCGTCTGCCCTGTGACATAGCTTCATCTGACTGCATGTTTTTCAGGTAGTTGCGAATATTGCTCCTGGCTTTTGCGGTGACCACATAATTCAACCAGGCTGCATTTGGACGTGAACTCGGTGAAGTAACGATCTCAACTGTCTGGCCACTGTATAACGGTGTGTTTAAAGGCGCAAAACTGTGGTCAAGTTTTGCCGCCACACAGCGATTACCGATATCGGTATGTACCGCATAAGCAAAATCAACCGGCGTAGCATTGCGCGGTAGTTTCATGATGTCGCCTTCGGGAGTGTAGACATAAACCTCATCATGGAACAGGTCGACTTTGACGTTTTCCAGAAACTCCAGTGAATCACCCGCCGACTGCTGCATCTCCAGGATGCCGGTCAACCAGTCGCGCGCCCTCGCATGTGCAGTAATCTCGCCTTTTTCGTCAGGCGACTTGTACAACCAGTGCGCAGCGATACCACTCTCGGCAAACTTGTCCATCTCTACCGTGCGCACCTGCACTTCCATCGGAATACCGTGCGGTCCGTATAGTGCGGTGTGCAAGGACTGATAACCGTTACTCTTGGGAATGGCAATATAATCTTTAAAACGTCCTGGGATGGGTTTAAACAGATTATGCGCGATACCCAGCACACGATAACAGTCATCGACCGAATCGACCAGTACACGAAGCGCATAAACATCGAGGACTTTACTGAACGGTAGCTGCTTGTCCTTCATCTTGTTATAAACGCTGAACAGGTGCTTCTTACGCGAAACGATCTGTGAGTCGATCTCCATTTCGACCAGCCTTGCCCCCAGTGCCTGGTTGATCTTATCGATCAGCTCTTTACGATGGCCGCCTGCTTTTTCGACCGCATGCTCCAGCACCCGATAGCGCGTAGGGTACATTGCTTTGAACACCAGGTTCTCCAGCTCATGGCGGATGGTGTAGATACCTAGCCGGTTGGCAATCGGAATATAGATTTCCAGCGTTTCCTGTGCGATGCGGCGGCGCTTGTCGGGCCTCAAGGGCCCCAGGGTGCGCATATTGTGCAGGCGGTCTGCCAGCTTGATCATGATGACGCGGATGTCTTTCGCCATCGCCAGCAGAACTTTTTGAATATTTTCCGCCTGCTGTTCGATCTTGTTTTTGAACTTGATGTTGGTTAATTTACTGACACCATCGACGAGGTGCGCAACATCTGTACCGAACTCGCGCTCGACCAGCTTTCTTGTTGCCGGTGTATCTTCTAAAACATCATGCAGGATGGAGGCGACGATACTCTTAACATCCATGTGCATCTGCGCCAGGATACGAGCGACGGCGATTGGATGATAGATATAAGGTTCGCCGGAGATACGCTGTTGCCCTTCATGCAACTGCGCGCCGAACAGATAGGCACGATAAACTTCTTTGACCTGCTCCTGCTCCATGTATTGCGCGATCAGATCACAAAGATCAGAGATCAGAAAGCGCTCTTCTGTTACCGCTGCATCTTCACCTGGTGTGGTAACTTCATCCATTGGCTTAACTTATAACCATATAGTCAGGGCAGCCAGTCAAACCAAAAACAATGGGCGCATCAAACACACAAATATTTGTGCTTGATGCGCCCATGATTAAATCCGATAGACAGCTTACAGGTTGTCTTTGAGGCCAGCTTGCAAGCTTTCTTTAAGGCTGCTCTCAAGCTCGGCAGACAAGTCGCCTTCGATCATTGCCTCAATATCATCCATCGGCGTCTCTTCTGGCGCTTCCAGGATCGCTTTATTGATCAGGTTCTCGGCGATCTCACGCAATGCTATAACCGTTGGTTTGTCATTATCTTCCGGTACTAACGGTTCTGCACCCATCGCCAGCTGACGTGCACGCTGTGCTGCAACCAGCACTAGCTCAAAACGGTTTTCTACGTTGTCGAGGCAATCTTCTACTGTTAGACGTGCCATATTTATTTCTCCAAATATATCTTTAAGTTAATCATTAATGTAAGTTATCTCTGACCAGTTGGTGATTTCGTATATCGACACCCAGAACTAATCAGCTGTGCCTAATAGCTGTGCCAGCAAGTCGGCATGTTTTTGCTGCTGGTGTTCATGCAGCATACGATTGCCTTTAATTATAGCGGCAAGATTTTCTCTCGCCTCATCAAAATCGTCATTGATGATCAAATAGTCAAATTCGACATAATGCGACATCTCATTGATCGCTTCGTGCATACGCCGATCGATGACAGCCTCATCATCCTGTCCCCGTGAAGTTAACCTTTCACGTAGCGCAGTGGTAGATGGCGGCACGATATATATAGACTTACAATCAGGCATCAGCTGCCTGATCTGCCGGGCACCCTGCCAGTCAATCTCCAGGATAACATCCTTGCCTTTTAGCAACTGTTCTTGAATATGCTGCTGCGAAGTACCGTACATATTACCAAATACGGTGGCATACTCAATAAACTCACTGTTTTCCACCATGGATTGAAACTTTTCCTTGTCGACAAAGCGGTAGTTGACACCATCGACTTCGCCTTCACGTGGTGTGCGCGTGGTATGTGAGACTGAAACCTCGAGGTCCACCACCTGCTGCAATACAGCACTGACCAGGGTCGTTTTGCCTGCCCCGGAAGCGGCTGAGATTATGTAAAGCGTACCGTTTGTCACACTGAAGCCCATTATCTGTGAGTAAAACTATTCAAGAGGTGTATTCTAGCAAAAATTGAATTATTAATTTCATATCATCTCGATCCACAGGAGAAATGACAGTTATTAATCAATAACTTCGATGGACTGAAAGCCTGGCAATATTCTCCAGCATGGTCTTGCTTTCAGAATCCGGCAGATGCGCAAGCTCATCAATAGCAAGCTGCGCCTGTAGTTGTGCCATTTTTTCGGTATATTGCAGTGCGCCGGTTTGCTGAATGATTGCCTGCACCTCGTCGATCTGATCGTAACCGCCTTTTTCAATCGCCGACCTAATCACCGCGACCTGTTCAGCAGTACCCTGCTGCATGGCATAAATTAGTGGTAGAGTAGGTTTGCCTTCTGCCAGGTCATCTCCGACATTTTTACCCATCTGCTCGCTGTTTGAACTGTAATCCATAACATCATCAATAAGCTGGAATGCAGTGCCGAGATAACGCCCATATGCTGCCATGGCCCTCTCTTCTTCTTCACTGCGAAGGCACAAAACAGCACCTAACCGGGTAGCCGCTTCAAACAATTTAGCGGTTTTACAATAGATTACTTCCAGGTATTTATCTTCGGTGGTCTCTGCATCATGCACATTCATCAACTGCATGACTTCACCTTCGGCGATAACATTAGTGGTCCTTGCCAGAATTTGCATGACACGCATATCATCGACGTCCACCATCATCTCAAATGCACGCGAATACAGAAAATCCCCCACCAGTACACTGGCCGCATTGCCAAACAGGGCATTCGCCGTTTCATTACCCCGGCGAAGATCTGACTCATCGACAACATCGTCGTGCAACAGGGTTGCTGTATGAATAAATTCGATTATCGCGGCCAGCAGATGATGCATATCTCCTTGATAACCAAAAGATTTAGCCGACAATAAAACCAATAATGGCCGTAAGCGTTTTCCACCAGAATTGACAATATATTGACTTAACTGGTTCACCAGGGCGACATCCGAGCTTAAACGCTGACGGATAACCTGGTCTACAGACTGCATATCAGGCTGGCACAGCGCCATTACCTCATCAAAACTCAGCTGTTGCTCAGGTTGCTTTTGTGAATCTACTTCGGACAAAATATACTCGGTTATTAACCAGACAAAAAATCAGGAATGCGAATCCTATGTAGTCAGGGCCGGCAGGTCAAGCAAATCAAAGGATTAACAACCGCCATACTGACAGAAAACCCCTATTATGTTAATAAATTATCTATATTTAGGCTTGTCAGGATGACCACAGCCACGTATAATTTGCGCCCTTTCTGTCACGAATATTTGGAGAACAGCCATGTACGCAGTCATTAGTACTGGTGGCAAACAATATAAATTAGCTCAAGGCGATGTATGTCGCGTTGAGAAACTGGACGCTGAAGAGGGTACTTCTGTCGATTTAGACAAAGTACTGATGATCGCTGACGGTGACAACATCAACATCGGCACGCCTTTTGTCGATGGTGGAAAAGTTACCGCTACAGTTAAAGCTCATGGTCGCGCTAAAAAAGTCGAAATCATGAAATTCAGACGTCGTAAACATCATCAAAAGAGAACTGGTCATCGTCAGTATTACACTGAAATCGAAGTGACCGGTATTTCTGCGTAAGTAATTAGAGGTATTTGAGCAATGGCACATAAAAAAGCAGCCGGTAGTACCAGAAACGGGCGTGAGTCACAATCGAAACGACTGGGCGTTAAAAAATTCGGTGGCCAGGCAGTCGTTGCCGGCAACATCCTGGTACGTCAGCGCGGCACTAAATTCCACGCAGGTAACAACGTAGGCATGGGACGTGATCACACTCTGTTTGCTAAAGCAGACGGTAACGTGGTTTTTGAGACCTGTGGACCACTTAACCGCAAAACAATCAGCGTGACTCCAGCAAGCTAAACAGCTGAGAACACCAATGCGGTTAAGAAAAAAGCCCCGCATGGGGCTTTTTTTATTGCCTACATGTTATTCGAACCCGGCAATAATGAATAATTCTAAGCATCTGATTTTTAAGCTAAACTACCACTAATCATACAATAGAGAACAAACATGCGTTTTGTAGACGAAGCAACCATAAATGTTATTGCCGGTGACGGTGGCACAGGCGTGGTCAGCTTTCGTCGTGAAAAGTTTATTCAGTATGGCGGACCTGACGGTGGTGACGGTGGCGATGGCGGCAGTGTATACCTCATCGGTGATCATGACATTAATACATTAGCCGATTTTCGTCATGTTCGCACCTACACTGCCGAATCAGGCATACGTGGCGCCGGTGCAAAAATGACAGGCAAAGGTGGTGACGATCTTTATATTCCCGTACCAATTGGCACCTTGATTTATGATGATGATATCGATGAGCTCATCGGTGATATCACCGAAAACAAACAAAAAGTTAAGGTTGCACAAGGCGGCTTTCATGGACTTGGCAATACCCGCTTTAAAAGCTCCGTTAATCAGGCACCACGCCGCTGCACCCCCGGCTCACCCGGTGAACGCCGAAATTTACGCCTGGAATTAAAAGTCCTGGCGGATGTTGGACTGCTCGGTTTACCCAATGCCGGAAAATCCACCTTTATCCGCTCAGTTTCTGCAGCTCGACCCAAGGTGGCAAATTATCCATTTACCACGCTATATCCAAATCTGGGCGTGGTACGCGTTGGCATGAACCAGAGTTTTGTGATTGCAGATATTCCCGGCATTATTGAAGGCGCATCAGAAGGCGCCGGCCTTGGCATACAGTTTTTGAAACACCTGTCGCGCACACAATTGCTATTGCACATTATTGATCTCGCACCTTTTGATGGTAGTGATCCTGTTGAACAAGCCACGACCATTATTAATGAACTAGATAGCTTCAGCCACGAACTTGTAGAGAAGCCTCGCTGGCTAGTGCTTAACAAAGCGGATCTTATTGATGACGATGAATTAAAAGACAAAAAGGATGACATCATCAAGCGGCTGAACTGGCAAGGCCCGGTTTATACTATTTCTGCTTTAAGCAAAAGCGGCACGGAAAACCTTGCTTTCGACATTATGAAACAGCTGGAACTTGACTGGGAACGAGACCGTGAACAAGAGAACAATCAGGAAGAGCAGGATCTGAAATAAGAGTTAATCCAATGACTACGCGCCCGATTACAACGAGTAAGAACACAACACGTAAGGCTGTCGCTGAATCAAAACGCTGGGTAATAAAAATCGGCAGTTCACTGATCACCAATGACGGCCAGGGGCTCAACCATCGGGCAATTCAGTCATGGGCCGAACAGATAGCTGGCCTACGCGAAGCCGGTAAAGAAATCCTGCTGGTCTCCTCAGGCGCTGTCGCTGAAGGCATGTCACGCCTCGGCTGGAAACAACGCCCTCATTCACTTCACGAATTGCAGGCAGCTGCAGCCCTTGGCCAAATGGGCCTGGTGCAGAACTTTGAAAGCTGCTTTAAGCAACACGATATCCTTACCGCGCAAGTATTGCTGACCCATGAAGACCTGGGCGATCGCCAGCGTTACCTGAACGCCCGCAGCACACTCAAAACGCTACTCGAACTAGGCGCCATCCCAATCATCAATGAAAATGACACCGTCGCCACTGATGAGATCCGCTTTGGTGATAACGACACACTGGGCGCACTGGTCAGCAACCTGGTCGAGGCGGACACCCTGGTCTTATTGACGGACCAGAAAGGACTGTTCACGAAAGATCCTCGCTATAACAAAGATGCTGAATTGATTGATCAATCAAATGCCTGCAATAGCGAATTATTAATCATGGCCGGTGATAGCGGCACCTTAGGCCAGGGCGGCATGCGAACAAAAGTCACTGCAGCACAACGTGCCGCGCGCTCCGGCGCCAACACCATCATCGCTTCCGGCGCAGAGCCCAATATCCTGCAGAAGATCGCACTTGGTGAAACTGTCGGCACCTTACTGACAGCGGACAATGAGCCAATATCGGCGCGCAAACAATGGCTTGCTAATCAATTAAAGATTTCCGGCAAACTCCATCTCGATGCAGGCGCCAGCAAGGCTGTTCAGCAATCTGGGGTGAGCCTGCTAGCGGTGGGCGTCAGCAAAGTTGAAGGTGATTTTCAGCGCGGCGAAGTGGTCTCCTGCATCAGCAGCGATGGCATTGAAATTGCCCGTGGACTGGTTAATTATGACAGCAAGGAAAGTCGGCTGCTCAAAGGTGAGACCAGTGAGAAATTTGAGAGCATCCTGGGTTATGTTGATGAGGCGGAGTTGATTCATCGTGATAACTTGGTGTTGTTGTAGAGTATTTTCCTTTCATATTAAAAATCTGACTTTTTACATCCTCTAATAGATTGCGTTTCTCGCACCGCGGGCGAGTCACTTTTTTTCAACAGCTAAAAAAAGTAACCAAAAAAAGCCGTCCTTATCCGATAGCCCCGAAAAAAGCTCGGGGCGCCTGAATTCACCGCTATTGCCTACGAGCCCGTCCTGATGCGCCGTCCTCCGGGCGCACAGGACTAATTTCGCCTTCCATGGCGAAATTGCTCTACCAATACCGGTAAATTCAGCAATCAAAAGAGGAGTTACCAACAAGAGAAAAACAAAAACTAAAAGCACAAACAAAAGCTTGCTATGAAAACACTTGCCTGATGGTACCCTCTGTTTTTGACTTTCCCTCCACCTTAGCAAGCCATCGAAAGGGTGTTGTTAGCATGGGCTTTCTGCGAGTTCTGGCGCTGCATGCTAACAACACCCTTTCGATGGGAACCCCTGCTTTTTAGGGGCAAAGCTGACGTGGCGGTCTTTTCTGGGTACTCTTTTGGGCTGCTGCAAAAGAGCCAATAAATATTATTATGGCGCCCGCGGTGCAAGAACCACAAGGCCTAACAAAAAGCACCCCGTAAGTTCCAAACACCAATACAAAAGTCACGCCCAATAAAAAAGCCGGGCTGATCACTCAGCCCGGCTCTCGCAATTCGCAATCTTATGGCAAATAAGCGTATAACTTACGCCATTGAACGAATATTGTTGTTCATACGACTCTTGGTTCGCGCTGCTTTATTCGCATGGATCAAACCTTTACCAGCAACACGGTCAATTACAGGTGTAGCCTCTTTATAAGCTGCTTCTGCTGCCGCTTTATCACCAGCTTCGATCGCGTAGTAAA
>Ga0316204_10008464_pt1 | contig 14269 bp, 8 predicted proteins | sample 6monrhotite_MG_2_FD_205661 | JGI IMG/M metagenome (GOLD analysis project Ga0316204, IMG submission 205661) | Microbial mat bacterial communities from mineral coupon in-situ incubated in ocean water Damariscotta River, Maine, United States -... | ecosystem: Environmental > Aquatic > Marine >...
GTCCGGCATTTTGCTCATTTATTCGAGCTTTTCAAGACAAGATTTTTCCAACATCGTTAATAAAATCTATCAGCATAAAGATATTTCGGTCACGTTAGTTGATGTGAAAGGCATAAAGAAAACAATTAGTACCGAAAAAAATAATCGGCTAATGGACGCACTGCTAGAACAAAATATCCAATTAGATTCAGCCTGTGGCGGCGGAGGTGTTTGTGGTCTTTGTCGAGTGAAACTAATTGATATGAAAGCTGACCAAGAAATGAGCGATTTATCTGAACATGATCTTTTGGATGAACAAGAGTTAAAAGATGGTTATCGTTTAGCTTGCCAATTATCGGTTGATAAGAAAATGGAAGTAGAATTACCGATTTGCTTGGATAAAACTGTCGAAATTGGCTCAGTTTCAGGATAACAATGGTAAAAATCTGCAAGCTAAGATGAAACTTTTGCTGATTTAGTGTATCTTACTTATTGTAATTTCTTTAGTTACCAATATTATTGGACACAAACGGTTAGTGGTGTATAAGTGTTTAAGTCGAAAAACAAGTTAAGAATAGTTGCGTTAGTGCTATTGACCTTTATTGGTCAAGTCTCGGCATCGACCGCTTTTTCTGCTTGTCAGATGAACACTCAAAGCCAAGATCTGCAACATAACATGCAAGAAATGGATCATTCTTCTCATATGACAAATATGCGTATGGCAGGTATGCAAGCCTCTGATTCAGATCTCGTCAGTAACATGGATTGCTGCCAAAACGAGTTTAACTGCTCTATGAGTGGATGTCTTTCTGTTGCGTTGAATTCTATTTATGAAGGATCAACTCCTTCTATTTCTGTGACTCCTATCGTTTTAGAGTTTACAGAATCAATTATCCAAATCCCTAATTCCTTGTACCGACCTCCCATTCTTAGCTAACACAAAATAGATCCGTCTCAGGATCGAGCATTATTGTTTTAGCGAGAATAACATTCTCAAAATTTTCATCATATAGGCTGTTAGTTGTTGCGTATTTCATCGTAATGGCAACGGTGTGTTAGGTTTATCAATGAGTATTTTTTATAAAAAGGCACTGTGTGCCACAGGTATTTTTGCTGCGTTATATTTGTTAGTGGGGATTTTTTCGGTGTCTTTACGAGCTGAAGAACTTGATACAAAACAACTAAACATCGAAGAAGAATTAACACTCAATGCGGCAATAATGGCAGCAGTTCTATACGATCCGTGGCTTCAGGAAAACAGGTATCAACAAAATTCGCTTGAATCTATGAGCGTAGCCGCTGGTAGTTTACCTGATCCAAAAATATCGCTGGGTATTGCAAATATTGCTGCGGAAACTTTTCAATTTGACCAAGAGATGATGACACAATTTAAAGTTGGTGTATCTCAAATGATCCCTAGGGGTGATAGTTTAGCAATCAAACAACAACAACTTAAATTGATGGCAGGTGAATATCCGTTGCAGCGCGAAAATCGTAAAGCAAATATTATTGTAAAGGTGAGTCATCTTTGGCTTGATATTTTTAGAGCGCAACAAAGTATTGCCTTAATCGAAAAAGATCGAGCCTTGTTTGAACAACTAGCGGATATTGCACAAGCGAGTTACGCCTCGACCCTTGGAAAAACACGCCAACAAGACATTGTTAGAGCACAGCTTGAATTAACTCGATTAGATGATCGTTTAACGATGCTCAAGCAACAAAAAGAAACAGGATTGCGACAATTATCGGAATGGACGAATGACGCATTTACTGCTGATTATTTTATAGGTATGAAATTTGAGCCATTGCAGCAAAATAATTTACCGGTCATGGTAAGTAGAAATCTTCCGAATGTAAAAATGCTTAATCCAGAAATCTATTTGGATAAAAAAATCATGACCGCGCAAAAAATGTCAGAATTTTTAGCTATGCACCCTTCTATTTTAGCTTTAGAGCAACGCATTCTTGCAAGTAAAAGCGGAATTGAGTTAGCAAAACAAAATTACAAACCAGCATGGGGGCTAAATGCTGGATATGGCTATCGAGCAGATGATCCTTTAGGGCGAGAGCGAGCGGATCTTTTTACTATTGGTGTGTCGTTTGATTTACCACTATTTACTGGGAATCGGCAAGACCAACAAATGCGATCGGCTGTTTCTAACTCAGCGGCAGTTAAAACAAGAAAGTGGATGATGGTAAGAAAAATGATCGCTGCAGTAGAAAGTTCTCGCGTACAGTTAAAACGCTCAATAGAGAGACAAAGGTTATATCAGAAAAAATTATTGCCGCAAATGCACGATCAAGCAGAGGCATCTTTAACAGCCTACACAAATGACGATGGTGATTTCGATGAAGTTATTCGATCAAAAATAGCAGAGTTAAATGCCTCGATTGAATCGATAGAAATTGATGTTGAGAAACAAAAAAGCATCGTGCAGTTAAACTACTTTTTTATGAAAAATAATCAAGAAATAATTACGAGTAAATCGAATCGGTCTACTTTAGCGGGAGATTTAGAATGAGCCATAAATTTAACTCAAAAGAATCAGCAACTATAGGTCTTATATTGGGCGTCTTAGTCACCGTAGTTGGATATTCATTATTCGAGCCTGACAAAGGAATAAACTCCGCTTCATCAGAAATGAGCGAAGAAAAGAAACCTTTGTATTGGGTGGCACCAATGGATGCTAATTATCGAAGAGACAAACCGGGTTTGTCACCTATGGGTATGGATTTAGTTCCTGTTTATGCGGATGGGGATGCCGGTTCGGGCGCAGGTGTGGGGACAATTAAGATTTCACCGGAAGTGGTTAATAATCTTGGCGTGCGTACTGCGGTGGCGGAATATAAGTCATTGCACTCTAAAATAAAAACCGTAGGGTATGTTAAATATGATGAAGATCAATTGGTACATATTCACCCTAGAGTTGAAGGTTGGATTGAAAAACTTTATATAAAAGCATCTGGCGATCCTGTGGTTAAAGATCAACCATTATACGAAATTTATTCGCCAGCACTAGTAAATGCTCAAGAAGAATTAGTGCTAGCGTTAGAGCGAAAAAATCAGCGTTTAATCAATGCTGCGGAAGAGCGTTTACGAGCGCTGCAATTACCGCCAATTGTCATTGCTAACCTAAAAAAAGATCGAGTGATTAAACAAACAGTTTCTTTTTTCGCACCACAAAGCGGTGTTATCGACAATTTAAATATTAGAGAAGGATTTTTCGTAAAACCAGGCACTACGATTATGTCGATAGGTAAACTGGATCAAGTTTGGGTTGAAGCTGAAATTTTTGAAAGTCAGTCTTCTCAAGTAACAAAAAATTTGCCTGTTACAATGACGCTAGATTATTTGCCAGGTACAGAGTGGCAGGGAAAAGTTGACTATGTTTATCCGACGCTCAATCCAAAAACTCGAACTTTAAAGGTTCGACTGCGTTTTAAAAATAAAAACGAAAAACTTAAACCAAATATGTTTGCTCAAGTAGTCATTTACCCGCAAGCGAAAGAGAAAATTCTGCTTGTTCCCCGAGAGGCTGTTATACGGTCGGGTAATTCAGATAGGGTTGTGTTATCTCTTGGAGAGGGACGATTTAAATCTATTAAAGTCAAAGTGGGACGATATGATGATGAGTCAGCAGAAATATTGGCGGGATTAGACGATGGTGAAATGGTGGTTTCTTCGGCGCAATTTTTGTTAGATTCGGAATCCAGTAAATCGTCAGATTTTAAACGTATGAATCATCCACTTGAGCCAGCTATGCATTCAGAGGGAGAGGTAATGTCTGCCGAAGTAGAAGGTGTTATCAACAACATTATGTTAGATCACGGAATGCTTAATATTAGTCGTAATGCGATTGAAAAGTGGGATCGTCCTGCTGCAACTTTGGATTTCTTGGTTGATGAATCACTTGAGTTGAAAGATCTAAAAGTCGGTATGCGAATTCAGTTTGTTTTTTATATTTCGGACGGCAATTTTATTATTAGTGAAATTTATCCACAATCAATTGAACCTTCTGCTGAAGTCAGCCAATAGGAGAAAATGGAATGATTAAATCGATTATTCATTGGTCCGTTGGCAATCGCTTTTTCGTTTTGCTTGTCACAATTTTGTTGGTTGGCATAGGCATATATTCGTTAAAAAATACGCCGGTTGACGCGCTTCCAGATCTATCCGATGTACAAGTGATCATAAAAACCACTTATCCAGGACAAGCGCCGCAGGTAGTAGAAGATCAAGTGACCTACCCTTTAACAACTGCAATGCTTTCTGTTCCTGGAGCTGTGACTGTAAGAGGTTATTCATTTTTTGGCGACTCTTATGTTTATATTATTTTTGATGAAAAAACGGATCTTTACTGGGCAAGAAGTAGAGTCCTTGAATATTTAAGTCAAGTCGCACCTTCATTGCCATCTAATGCCAAACCTCAATTGGGTCCCGATGCTACTGGTGTTGGTTGGGTTTATTTATATGCTTTAATTGATCGAACCGGGAAAAATGATATTAGCCAATTGCGTAGTTTGCAAGATTGGTTTTTAAAATTTGAACTGCAAACGGTACAAGGCGTATCTGAAGTTAGCTCTGTTGGAGGAATGGTTAAGCAATATCAAATTCGGGTAGACCCTGATAAATTACGCGCTTTTGGGATGCCGCTAACCCATATTCAAATGGCGATAAAACGAGGTAATCAAGAAATTGGTGCGTCAGTTGTGGAGATGGCTGAAGCAGAATACATGGTGAGAGCAACAGGCTATTTAAAAAGCGAAGAGGATCTAGGCAATATTCCGTTGGGAGTTAATCAAAATGGCACCCCATTGTTACTTAAAGATGTTGCTGATATTGGTACCGGCCCTCAAATGCGTAGAGGAATTGCGGAATTAAATGGCGAAGGAGAAACTGTTGGTGGGATTGTTGTTATGCGGTTTGGCGAAAACGCACAAAATGTCATAGTTCAAGTAAAAGAAAAATTGGAACAACTTAAAAAAGGATTACCCCCAGGCGTAGAGATTATTCCCGTTTATGATCGCAGTGCGTTGATCGAAAGAGCCGTCGAAAATTTGTGGTTTAAACTATTGGAAGAGTTCGCTGTCGTCGCGTTGGTTTGCATTGCATTTTTATATCATGTTAGATCCTCGTTAGTGGCAATTATTAGTTTACCCGTTGGGATCTTAGTCGCGTTTATTGTTATGCATTTTCAAGGTCTAAACGCAAACATAATGTCTTTAGGAGGAATTGCTATTGCCATTGGTGCAATGATCGATGGTGCAATAGTGATGATCGAAAATATGCACAAGCACATGGAGAAAACGCCACTGACAGAGGAAAATCGCTGGCAGATTGTCAAGAAGTCCGCTACGGAAGTTGGTCCCGCACTTTTTTTTAGTTTGTTAATCATTACCGTTAGTTTTGTTCCTGTATTTACTTTGGAAGCTCAGGAAGGGAGAATGTTTTCTCCGCTCGCATTTACTAAAACTTATGCGATGGCTGCTTCTGCTGCTTTGGCAATAACGCTGGTTCCTGTGCTAATGGGATATTTTATTCGTGGTAAAGTCTTACCCGAACATAAAAACCCAATCAATCGAATGTTGACAGCGATTTATCTTCCGACGCTCGTTAAAGTATTAGAATTTCCTAAGACAACCTTATTTATTTCATTACTAATTCTAATCGTTGGAATGTGGCCGCTTAATAAAATTGGGAGTGAATTTATTCCGCCATTAGATGAAGGTGATTTGATGTATATGCCGACGACTTATCCCGGAATTTCCATTGGTAAGGCTAGAGAATTATTACAACAAACGGATAAATTAATAAAAACTATTCCGGAAGTGGTTACTGTTTTTGGTAAAGTTGGGCGAGCTGAAACGGCTACGGATCCGGCACCGCTAACCATGATTGAAACCTTCATTCAATTAAAACCACAAAAAGATTGGCGTGAAGGTCTTACTACTGAATCTCTAAAAAAAGAATTAGATGCTTTAGTTAAAATACCCGGTGTCACCAATGCGTGGGTAATGCCAATAAAAACCAGAATTGACATGTTGGCGACCGGTATAAAAACACCGGTAGGAATAAAAATTTCAGGACCTGAGTTAAGCGTCATTCAAGATATTGGTTTTCAGTTAGAAGGTATTTTAAAAGATGTACCGGGAACTACATCGGTTTACTCTGAGCGGGTTGCTGGTGGTCGATATATCAAAGTCGATATTCAAAGAGAAAAAGCCGCTCGTTATGGTCTAAATATCGCCGATGTTCAGCAAGTAGTGTCTACCGCCATAGGGGGAATGAATGTGACTCAGACAGTCGAAGGGTTAGAGCGTTACCCAGTGAATATTCGCTATCCACAAGACTACAGGAACTCTCCGGAGCAATTATCTTTATTACCAATCGTAACGCCGAATGGTCAACGGATCGCATTAGCGGACGTGGCTAAAATTTTTATAGAAGATGGACCGCCAGGTATTAAAAGTGAGAATGCTAGACTAAATGGTTGGGTTTTTGTCGATATTGATGGAGTCGATGTTGGAAGTTATGTCGTCGAAGCGCAGCGAATTGTTGATGAAAAATTGCTTTGTGAAAAATGTAATATAGTTCCTACTGGATATTCCGTCAGCTGGTCTGGACAATATGAATATATGGTTCGCGCAAAAGAAAAATTAGCTTATGTTGTTCCTTTAACGCTAGCAATAATTATTATTCTATTGTTTATGAATTTTAGAAACTTTGTTGAGGTGGCGATTATTATGGGAACGTTACCTTTGGCCATGGTCGGTAGTATCTGGCTGATGTATTTGCAAGGTTTCAATTTCTCGGTTGCAGTTGGTGTCGGGTTTATTGCATTGGCAGGTGTTGCCGTTGAAATTGGTGTCATTATGCTAGTGTATTTAAATCAAGCCTATCAGTGTATGTTGGAAGACTGCAAAAATGATTCGATAGAACCTTCGCTAAATATTTTAACAAAAGCTGTCTTACATGGCGCTGGAATGCGTGTACGACCCGTGATGATGACCGCTGCGGCAATTATTGCGGGCTTGTTGCCGATTCTTTATGGCACAGGAACGGGATCAGAAGTGATGAGTCGAATTGCCGCACCTATGGTTGGTGGAATGGTTAGCGCCGTGATACTAACTTTACTTGTCGTACCGGCAACTTACTTTTTGTGGCGAAAACAATCGCTAAAATAAAAATTTAAACTCAAACTAAAAACAGGAAATTAAATGAAAAATAAAGTTATATTTTTACTCGCGTTAAGTATGCTTTCAAACGGTTTGTTAGCTGGTGGTAATCACCAGCATGAACATAAGGTTGAAGTAAAAAAACAAGAGCATGGCAATCATTCACATGATAAAACTGTTAGTGCAGTAGGTAAGCCTGCAGATCCAGCACGGGCTACTCGTGTTATTAAAGTAACTACTAAAGATACTATGCGATATGAATTTTCTGATGAACTAAACATACAAGCAGGAGAGATAGTTAAATTCGTTGTGACTAATGTAGGAAATATGGCTCACGAGTTTTCTGTTGGAGACGCAGATGAGCAAAAGGCGCATCAGGCAATGATGGCGAAAATGCCAAGTATGGTACATGAAGATGGTAATACGGTTACCGTAAAACCAGGAGAAACAAAAGAATTAACTTGGAAGTTTACCGGTAATAGCGACGTGGTTTTTGCCTGCAACATTCCAGGTCATTTTGAGGCGGGTATGTTTAAAAAAACGACCGTTGAAAGTTCTAATGATATAAAAGAAATTAAAGCCATTATTGGAGCGATTAAATATGGGTGGGAGAATGGCGATGGCAAACCTTTTAGAAAAAACTTCTTGGATTTCGAAGGTGCTCGTTATGTCGAATCAGGTGGTCAAAATGTAGGACTTAATGATTTAGTTCTTCATCATGTAGAGCCGGAAAAAGATTCGTTAGAATATCTTAAGTTGGATTTTTCGGATATTGAAATTAATTTTGAGGGAGAGCCAAAAGTCAACTTTGCATGGGTCGTGGCAAACACTCGTGTTAAAGGAAAGGTTCGCAAAAATGGTAGAGTGTTCGACAAAAGTGGTTATCAAACATTTCTTTTTAAATTAATCGACGATCAGTGGAAAGTTGTACATAGCCACTCTTCGTCAAGAGATTATAAGCCCAACAAACACTCACATTAATCTATCGAGTAGAAAGGTTTTTGCAAATATTTTGTTTTGGCGGGTGTACATGATAAATACAGGCGCAAATAAACTTTTTGTCTGGCGTGACAGTGTGATGTACCTAGGTGAAAGCTTTCAACCAGAAATGCACAATCACCATGCGGTACAATGCTGTATCGCGTTGACAGGTAACTTGAAGGTTCGAAGCTGTGAAACTGAGGACTGGCAACATTGTCATGCTGCGATCATAGGGGCGAACGTTAGTCATAGTTTAGCATGTACTGGTGGATTTTTATGTTTACTCTACTTAGAAAAAACGTCAAGCTGCCTCGACACGATTGTGGGTTATCAATGCAATAGTCAAAAATGTAACATTAAAAAAGAGCCTTTATTGTTACATGAACCAATCCCCGGTCAAGTTGTTGATATCTTAATGCAAGCGATTTCGAGTCGCGCTGAAAATACGGACGCTGCCAGCTTGAGACAAGCCTGCCTTGAATTGTTTAATATCTACCTTTCAAAAACTCAAGTGCTCGATGTTAGATTGACGGGGGTGTTGAATCTCTTGCGTAGCAACCTTGCGCATAATTATTCTGGTGCTGAACTCGCGAAGTCTAGTAGTCTTTCTGAAAGCCGTCTACAACATTTATTTAAACAGCAGTTAGGAATTCCTATTAGAAAATACGTTCTCTGGATGAGAATTCGACTAGTACTAAAAAAAGCGATGAGCGGAACTTCGTTGACCGAAGCGGCACATTATTCAGGGTTTGCTGATTCAGCCCATTTTTCACGAACCTTTAAGTCAATGTTTGGCATTGCTGCTTCTTCGTTATTATCTGCAAAAAATGGTTTACAAGCTGTTTTCTGTGAATAAAACAAGATTTATGACATTTGAAATATAGCTGATTCATTCAATTCATCTCATTTTATGATCACTATGATTAACCTTAAGTGGGGTTCTATATGAGAGATGACGAATGAATTGGCTAAAAAAAGGCTTGCGAGGGAGCTATAGATTATTCTTCGTCTATGTATTGGTTGTGTTGCGGACACCCTTATTGCATCGGGAGCCGAAATGATGAGAACTGTAAAGACAACTTGTAAAATAGGAGCTTGTGAGCCGCAATGCGGATTAGAGATCGATGTTGATAAAGGCAAGATAATTGAAGTAAGACCCGATAAATCACATCCGATCAGTCAGGGTTATATTTTCATTAAAGGTAAAGCCGTTCCCGAATATCAAAACGATCCAGAGCGCTTACTTCATCCGATGAAACGAAGCGGAGACGATTTCGAAAGGATCGATTGGTCAACTGCAACCACCGAAATCGGGAATAAATTACGTCAACTGGTAGATCAATATGGATCAACTTCTGTTGCGATTTATTGGGGAAACGCCGCAGACACGACAGGTATGATTGCCGCGAATACCATCTGCTCTGCGCTTGGTTCGCCTAATTCTTTTAACGTTTTATCGTTAGAATATACCGATAGAGGAATGGTCGCCCAAGAGGTCTTAGGTGATCAAACTTTAATCCTACAACCAGATGCAGACAACTCACATTTTGCCTTATTGTTAGGCACTAATCCGTTAGTGACTCAAGGGATGACTTTATTACAAAGACGCCCTCGTGTTGGTGGAGATCTTAAAAATATCGGTAAGCGTGGGGGTAAAGTGGTGGTGGTCGATCCAAGAGTAACCGAAACCACTCGGATCTCTGATCAACATATTATGATAAAACCTGGTACCGATCTTTATTTGCTACTTGCGATGATCCACCGGATATTGTCTAACAAGAGCTACGATAAAAAATTTGTTGAACAGTATACTCAAGGTTTATCGCAATGGTGGGAATTGATCGAAGATTACACCCCGTCTAAAGCTGCAATAATCACCGGCATAGAAGAGTTGGTGATTATAAAGTTAGCCGATGAATTTGCTGCTGCAAAAAGCGGGTTTGTGACTACTCGAGTCGGTGTACAAACTAGTCACAATACAACATTAACCGAATGGAGTGTTATGACTCTTAACGCCATTACAGGAAATATCGACCGACCGGGAGGAGTATTCTTCAATCCTGGCGCTCTAGATAATACGGCATTGATCCACAAATTTACCAAAAGAAAAAATCCAGCGACTTCTCGGATAGGTAAATTCCCGCAAATTTGTGGTGGACCGCCTTGTACGGTTTTCGCTGATGATGTTTTATCAAATGATCCCGACCGAATTCGAGCATTGATCGTTATTGCAGGTAATCCCGTACTGTCTTTTCCGAACACAAAAAAAGTCGAAAAAGCTTTGGAAAAACTCGAGTTGTTGGTGACGATTGATTTGTATCAATCTGATACAGGTAGTTTCGCGGATTATAATTTACCCGCAGCGACAATCTATGAAAAAGGTGGCTTGCACTTTGTAACTATGCCTTTTGAACCTTACCCTTTTGCCGAATGGCGAAAAAAAATTGTAGAACCTCGAGGCCAAGCTAGAGCAGAATGGGATATTGCACGCGATCTGTCGAAGGCCGCAAAAATTCCGTTTTTAAATAATTCGTTGCTTAATTTTGTCGACAAAATCCTCAGCTTTTTTGGCTGCTCCTTTTCTGAAAAACACTTAGCACAACTTCTGTTTATGAGTGGCATGGCTAAGAAAAAGCTTTCGGTTAAAAAGCTAATGATGGCGGACTCAGGAATAAAGGTTGGAGAGATCGAGTGGGGGAGTTTTTTAAAAAATGGGTTGCTAACACAGAATAATAAAATTCAGCTGGCACCTTCCAAATTTGTATCCCGATTAAAGGATGTCATTGTTACATAAACATGGAATAGGCTCCGACCTTTATTCTCATCATCAATCTATTTGTTTGAAGAGCAAATAATTTAAGCTCGAAATTCATTACTATTTGTAAGCATATTACAGGTTTGTATGGTGGTAATTAATGTTTATTTGTAGTTAAAATCTCTTCAAGAGATATATTTTGCGTAACTTAATAATAGACATGTAATTAACTTAAATTTAAATTACTATCCACCTATCAATCGAAATAGATCGAGCTCAGAGTTAGTGTTTAATCATTGGTTGCGGTGATAAAATGAACAATAGTAAACACAAAATCAATCCAAAAGGATCAGTTACCAGGCTGCTAGTGGAACTAAGCCGTGGAAACAAACAAGCGTATGATGCATTGTTCCCAATCGTCTATTCAGAGCTTCGCAAGCGAGCAAAACAACAGCGATATAACTGGTATAACCAGCACACATTGGGTACCACCGCACTCATCAATGAAACTTATTTAAAACTAGTAGAAAAAAATCAAGTCGACTGGCAATGTCGCTCGCATTTTTTAACCGCTGCAGCGCAAGCTATGCGTCATATTCTCATCGACCACGCGAGACATAAAAATGCGGTAAAAAGGGGCGGAGAAGAAAAACACGTTGCGTTAGACGACGTGTTGAGTGAATTGCACCTCGAACAAAAACAAATAGAAGACTTATTGTCTTTGGACAAGGCGCTACTGAAGTTAGCAGATATTAGCAACAGAGAAAGTCAAATTGTCGAGTGCCGAGTTTTTGCGGGAATGAGTCTACAAGAAACTTCCGCAGCGCTTGGTGTATCTAAAGCGACAGTTAAGCGAGATTGGACTCTTGCGCAGGCTTGGTTATTAAGGGAAATGGAGTGTTAAAAAGCAATGATGCTAGTAGAGACGGAACATGAAACCATCAAGGATATTTTTTATGAAGCGTGTCAGTTAGATATTGAGGAGCGGGATGCTTTTTTGCATAAAAAATGTGGCAATAATGGTGAATTGATAAGCGAAGTTAACTCCCTTTTGAGATCTTACAAAAAATCAACCGAGTTTTTTGGAGATTTAGCAAATAATATTTTGGGTGTAGATTTAAATGATGAAGAGATAGACAATGAATTAAACCCTGATCCTTACAACATTATCGGTTCAGAAGTAAATCGCTATATAATATTATCAAAAATCGCTGATGGCGGTATGGGAGTTGTTTATAAGGCAAAAGATAACCAACTTGATCGGGTTGTCGCATTAAAGTTTTTACCGCCGTTTTTAGTTAATGACCATCAAGCAATTAAACGATTTAGACATGAAGCAATGACTGCTTCTAAAATGGATCACCCAAATATTGGAACTATCTATAGCGTCGAAGAAACTGCAAAGGGTTTTCCATTTATTTCGATGGCGTTTTATCAAGGTCAAACACTTCAAGAGTTATTAAATACTAAGAAATTATCCAACAGCTTCATCCTAAACATTATCAAGCAAATCATATCTGGACTTACCGCAGCGCATCAAAACAATATTGTTCATCGCGATATTAAACCCTCAAATATTATTTTGTTGAAGGACGACCGTATTAAAATTGTTGATTTTGGTTTAGCCAAGGTCTGCGACCAGCAAATGACAAAAAGCGGAATTAAAATGGGCACTTTATCCTACATGAGCCCAGAACATATTAAAGGGGACGATCTGGATGAAAGAAGTGATATCTGGTCACTCGGAGTTTTATTTTACGAACTTTTATCCGGTCAAAGGCCTTTTACCGGCTTAACTGATCAATCTTTGATGTATGCTGTATTAAACGATGATGTCGATTTTTCATTGTTAGATGTACCTTTTTCAACCAAAAAGCTAATCGGAAAGTGTTTGCAGAGAAATGTTGGACAACGTTATCAATTAATAGAAGATTTATCGAGTGAGTTGAATAATCATTCGCAACGACTAGCAGAAAATTCGACTACTAAATCGACTAAGCTATTTGAAAATTTTTTACTTAATAATAAACTAAAAATATGGTTCGGAGTTTTCGCTTTAGTGACGCTGATGGTATTGGTGGCCGGATACTATTCGATACCAAAAACACCGACTAGAATAGCCAATATTAGCCTCCCAGTAACAAAAAGTATTGCGATTTATAGCTCGCAAGAGTCGTTATCAGATTTTCAGCTGGGATTGATCAATGATATATCGCAAACGCTTATGACTATTGCAAAAAATAATGCAGATGTTTGGGTTGTTCCTTTTGAAAAAGTTAAAAAATATCAGGCAGTGGACTATGCTCAAGCGCGCAATACCTTTGGTGTTAATCTGATTATTAATCTTAAACTAAGTTATATTAATAACCAGCATCTAGTAGAAATTTCCCTAATTGAATCTGAACAATTAGTCATTGTAAATAAGAAGCAAGTTATTCAATCAACAAATAATGTAGCAAGTTTACAACAAAGTATTCGAACGGCCATTTTAGAAATCTTAAATTTATCTAATGTACCCAAAATACAAAAAGAGCTTTCAGCTCTAGTGACAACGGATCATATCGCTTATGAGGCTTATCTTAAAGCGCTCGGGTTGTTGCAACGGCTAGATCAAGAAGGCAGTATTCAACAGGCAATTAGTTTATTAAAACTAGCGTTAGATAAAGAAAATGAATTTTTATTAGCTAAATCTAAACTAGCAGATGCTTATTGGTTAATGTATCAGGAAAGTAAAGACATCGACTACGCTAAAAAAGCGGAAAAAATTTACGAATCGCTGCTGTTAAAAAAACCTGATGATATTAATTCCTATTTAAGTTTAGGTAAATTACATACTGTTTTAGGGCGTTATGGGACGGCGTTAGCTTCCTATAAGTTAGCACTTGAATTTCATCAGAATAGCTTGCAAGCTTTTGAAGGAATGGCCGATATATATGAAAAAACAAATGAATTAAAACTTGCAGAAGAATACTATTTGAAACCAATTCAATTAAGTCCGGATCGCTGGGATGGGTATAACGATCTTGGCGGGTTTTATCTTCGACGTGGCCGATATCAAGACGCGGTAAGGTTATTCAAGCAGGTTGTTGCGCTGACTCCAAATAACGCGTGGGGTTATAGCAATTTAGGTAGCGCTTATTGGTACTTAGGACAAACTAACAAGACTAAGGAATATTTTGAAAAGTCATTAGTAATACAAGAAGATGATACATTGTATAAGAATTTAGGTACCATTTATTTTTACGAAAATAGTTTTATTGAAGCGGCTAAGTATTATACAAAAGCGTCTGAAATCAATACTCAAGACCATGTACTATGGGCTAGCTTGGCTGGGGCACATTACTATGCAGGTGAGGACGAGTTGTTAGTCAATTCAGC
>Ga0316204_10008466_pt1 | contig 14267 bp, 10 predicted proteins | sample 6monrhotite_MG_2_FD_205661 | JGI IMG/M metagenome (GOLD analysis project Ga0316204, IMG submission 205661) | Microbial mat bacterial communities from mineral coupon in-situ incubated in ocean water Damariscotta River, Maine, United States -... | ecosystem: Environmental > Aquatic > Marine >...
CTATGGCGGTTGGGCCCACCTCTTACCATTCCGAACAGAGAAGTTAAGCCAACTTGCGCAGATGGTACTGCCCTTTTGAGGGTGGGAGAGTATGTGGATGCCACTTTTTATACCCCTATTACCTTTTGGTAGTAGGGGTATTTTTGTTGGTACAAGTCAAAGTGGAATTTGATACGGTATTTACAAGGAGATGATTACCCATGGAATTCGAATAACCAACTTTTAGAATTGTTTTTGCGTTTATATAAATAGAAGGACAATTCAATTATGGGAATATCGGAAAAAATAAATGCCATTTATGTCTTACAGAGATTTGTAAGAATGAGCCGTATATTGATTCCAACGTATATTGAATTGAATAGAAAATTAGAATTATCAGAGAACGATAACTATCGAATTGAAAGAATAAAATCTGTATATGATAATTTTCGTGCAGATCCAGTTGCTAGCCAATACTTGATAAATTCGAATATTTTAAGTCTAATACAGAAGGTTTATTCTTCAATGAAAACTGATGAAAAGGATACACCAGAAGGATATCACAGTTATCAGTTATTTATCAAAGAAAGTGATCGATTGATTCAGCAATGGGATCATCAATTATTGAACTAGTGCTATTTTCCAGAACCTTTAAATACGATTGCGATGGTATAGAACATAATCTTGAAATCAAGAGCAAGGGACATGTTTCTAATATAAAGTAGGTCATATTTCATTCTTTCGACCATCTGATCAACATTTTCGGCATAACCAAATTTGACTTGACCCCAAGAAGTTATTCCAGGCCGAACTTTGTGTAAAAACAAGTATTGCGAATCCATTTCAGAAATCTTATCAATATAAAATTGACGTTCTGGTCTAGGGCCAACTAATGACATATCTCCTTTTAATACATTCAGAAATTGAGGGAATTCATCAAGTCTTGATTTTCTCATGAATTTTCCAATTTTCGTTATTCTGTTGTCATTCGAACTAGATAGCTGTGGTCCTTCTTTTTCAGAGTCTAAATACATAGTTCGGTATTTAATGATTTTAAATGGAATACCATTTAATCCAATTCTTTCTTGAGTGAAGAATACTGGACCTTTTGAAGAGGCCTTAACCAATATTGCTAAAATAATATAGAAGGGTATAAAAGTTATTAATGCAATAGTTGAACAGATAATATCTATAATTCTCTTTGTAGCAAATTGCCAATCAGGCATTGACGTTGGTGTAATGTCGATTAGGAGGGCTCCGAATATGCTATTCATTTTAACTTGACCTGAAAGAATATCATATGCATCAGGAATCACAGAAATCTTGGCATCAGTCGCGCTTAGAGAACTTATCATTCCTTTCAATTTCTCATGTTCAGAGCTCTCAAGAGCAAGAATGACTTCTTCAAATTCATTGTCATTTATGATTGATTTGATATCATCTACGTGTCCTAGATACTTCATTTCATCATTTAGAGAAAAATCGTTCCCGTTGATATTTATGTATCCAATAAAATCAAAACCTGGATTTTGTTTGAGCTTCTTTATATCATTAATTAAATCAAGTGCCTTTTGTGAACCACCGATAATAATGGTTTTAAAACCTAAATCTCCTCTATGGATTTTCTTGACATAGATTGTGGTAGAGATTATCCTTGGGATTATCGTTAAAATGAAGTGTAATCCTGAAAACAAAAAGAACAATAAGTAAAATTGAGTGTAGTTATTGACGTAATCATTTAATAGTATGAAAAAGAAAATAACAATAGAGCCTATGAAAGTTCCAAATAAGGTAAGCTTAATAGTTTTTAGACGATACCTTTTTTTTATATCCAAGTATGTTCCTTGAATTGCATATAATAGAATCCATAATAAAGGAACACCTATGAGTGTCAACCAGAAACTGCCTTTGAATACTAGCTCTGAATCTTCTAAGTTGGTAACCCTGTATGCATAGAATATGAACCAAGTTAGAGCCGCAGTAATAAAATCGACTGTAATTAATAGTAATGTTTTTTGTCTTTTACTCACTATTCGTACCTAAGAACTTTGATATTATCAATGTAGATTATAGCATCTGTTTGATCGGCGTCTAAGATCGAAAGAAGATAAATTTCATATGAAGTTGCGTTAAGCTCATAGCTTACGTCATCTTGGAGGGCTATATAGATTTTCTTCCATTGTAATTCAGTTTCATCTTGAGCATTCATAATGACTAGTGGAGTGTGTTCATTTGTGCCGCCAGGTCCCTTGGCTACTACACCTAAGGCCATTGAATTAAGATTCATGTAATCTATTTCGACATATACATCTTCATTTCGTGGAAGGTTAAGATTTGTATTCGTAGTTCCTTTGTAGGTTGAATCGGTTTGACTCAATGAAATCATACCACAGCTGTTGCCATATTTTACAATTTCAGGGTGAGTACCAGAAGTGATGATATTAATGTTGGTGTCTGAAATAGCGTCTTTTTCAAAATCAATACCCACGTCTTCAAAATCTTCAAGAAGCTGAAATTGAACATTAGATTTGTAAGTGATAGTAGGTGAGATTTCAATTTCTTCGTCTCGAACTAGATTAATTTCTCCATCATACCTTTCATAAAATGGATATCTCGTTCTAGTTGCAGAAATACCGTTGATTTTCATGCCGGCATAAATAGTGAAATCGTGTTTGCCTTCAGCAAGAATTGGAATACGAGCTGGTAAAGAAAATACTCCAAGGGCCTCATTATCCATGTAGACCCAGGCATCAGTAATTCCTTCAGAATTTGGACCCTGAATTGATTCGTTGGTGGTGAAGTCAAATTCGTTAATCACTAGCCAAGATGGTGTCAAATCATCTTTCTTACAGGCAAATAAGATCAACGGAACTGTGAACAATAGGTAGACTTTCTTCATGCAATAATTTTGGTCTTAAATAGAACGAAAAAAATATTTAAATATTTTGTTCGAGGAGATTTTGATTTACAGTGATCTTCTCCATAATCTGATATGCAACTTCAAGTGCCAAATGGCCTTGCTTTCCAGTAACAATTGGGTCAGAATTATTCTCTATTGATTCGCCGAAAGTTCTTAATTCTTCAAGGATTGCATTTGAGTCTTCAATTTTAGGCTGTAAAACTTCAATTTTCTTTTTTTCTTTTCCAGGTCCTAGATCGAAAATTATATCGAAAGGGTCTGGTTCTTCAGAAAGAGAAGTCATTTTAACGATCTCTGATTTCTTCTCAAGATAGTCAATTGAGATGTAGGCATCTTTTTGAAAAAGACGTGTTTTTCTCATGTTTTTCATTGAGATTCTTGACGCTGTGAGATTTGCTACACATCCGTTTTCAAATTCAATACGAGCATTTGCGATATCTGGGGTGTCACTGACTACAGCTACTCCAGAAGCAGATATGTTATTAACCTTAGAATTTACAACTGACAGAATTGCATCAAGATCGTGAATCATTAGATCTAAGATAACAGGCACATCAGTTCCCCTAGGGTTGTATTGTGCTAATCTGTGAACTTCAATAAACAATGGATTATTCAGGTGTGGTCTTGCACTTTTGAATGCAGGATTGAATCGCTCCACGTGTCCTACTTGAATTTTAACATTCATTTCATCTGCCAAAGCTATTAGTTGAGCAGATTCCTCGACGGTGTTTGTAATAGGTTTTTCTAAGAAAACATCTTTTCCGTTTTGGATTGCCTCTTTAGCAATTTCAAAGTGATGAAGGGTAGGAGTTACAATATCCACACAATCAACTTCTTTAATTAGTAGGGATGAATCATCAAATCTTTTTAACCCAAATGTTTCGATTGCTTTTTTAGCATTCTCTTCATTAGGGTCATAAAAACCGACGAAGTCGAATTTATCTTTTAATTCTAGAATGAGTTTAGCGTGAATTCTCCCTAAATGTCCAACACCAAATAAGCCAATTTTTAACATTTGCTTTAAGTTTACTCAAAGTTATCTAAATCTATTGAGAATCTTGTGAAGTATTGTTAATAATAAGCTTGTTTTGGCGGTCTATTAATTCGTAGATTTGTTCAAACTCTGATTATGAAAAAAGCTCTATTTCTCTTTCTTTTAAGCTTGTTTTCTGTGACATCATTCAGTCAGTCGACTGATACGGTGAGTGTTATGGCTTACAATCTTTTGAAGTTCCCTCAGGTGAATGCTGCAAGAGTGAGTTTACTGAAAAATATTCTTCAGGAGGCACTTCCAGACATTTTAATGGTTTGCGAATTGACTTCATCTTCAGGAGCTTCGGCTGTATTGAATGATTGCTTAAATCAAGATGGTATTTCCCATTACGCAAAATCAACTTATGTTCCCGGAACAGACACTGAAAACATGCTTTATTACAATACCAATAAGCTTGGCATAATTGAGGAGAATGTAATTTCAACTGATCTAAGAGATATTAATGAATACGTGCTTTACTATAAGAGCTTGGATATCGCTACCACTTCGGATACTACTTTTTTCTACGTTTATGCTCTTCACTTGAAAGCAGGTTCAAGTGATTTTGAGTTGCGAAATACAATTGCAACTGATATGAAAGAGTATATGGCGGCTAGAGGACCAATGGAAAATGTATTGGTAGGTGGTGATTTTAATATTTATGGAAGTAGTGAAGCTACATGGAATACTGTTTTGAATGGAGAAGGTGTGACTTTGGTCGATCCAATAAATACTCCTGGTGAGTGGCATGCTGACTGGGGATATGCAGATGTTCACACCCAGAGTACTAGAACAACTGAGTTTGACAATGGTGCCACAGGTGGTTTAGACGATAGATTTGATTTAATCTTTATGTCTCCAGACCTAGAAACCTGGGGTAATCAAGCAAAGTATATTGATGGTTCTTATTGGGCATATGGACAGGATGGAAATCACTTTAATGATGCCTTAATAGATGCACCTGTAAATTCAAGCCTACCTGCGAATATCATTCAGGATTTATACGAGATGTCTGATCATTTGCCTGTATATATGGAGGTTGAAGTTCAGACGGCATTCAACAGTATAATTGATTTAAATCACGGCCTTTCTGCATTTTATCATTCAACAGAAGAGAAACTAGTATTCACTTTTGGAAAGGAAGAATTTCAAACTGGTCAATTCTCAATTTATGATTTAAGTGGTAAAGAAATCAAATCAGCCCTTGAAATTGAATCAGACAATTCTATCTCACTTTCTGATTTAGAATCTGGCTTGTACGTCTTGAAGGCGAATGACATCCCGTTCGTATACAAGTTTATAAAGTAAGATTTAGCGATAAATAAAAGCCAATTCCATCTGAAGGAATTATTCCTGGACCAGGGTAGGCACTGGCTCTCCTTGTGAAATATTTGTTGTTGGTTAGATTATTGCATCCGGCACTCAACCCAATATTGTGATTAAATGAATACTTAAATCCAAGATCCATTACATAATAAGAAGGTATTAAGCCTGCTACAGCATTGGGGTCAAAGGTAGCATTGGTTCCATCTGTGAAATGTTTGTGAACATATGTAAAGAGGTAAGAGCAGCTAAACTTTTTAATATTCAATTGATAACCTACCTTAACTGATACTGGGGGCACCAATTCAACATACTTATTACTGTAAGCGGGTTCTAAAGACTGTCCATATCTGGCATAAACATATGATGCATTTATGAATACCGAGGAGTAAACTTTTACTGAATCACTTTTCTTGAAATAGTATTCTCCAAATGCCTCAATGCCTGTGCTGTAAGCCTTACCAACATTAGTTCTTAATCTATAAAAATCAGAACCATTATCAGATTGATTAATAATACCAATCTTATTATTGTAGAAAAGGAAGAAGGCACTCGCGTCAAATTGGAATTTATCAGTCTTTCCTCTAAATCCGAAATCGGCATTGAATCCTTTTTCATCTTCAATATTTTCGTCAACTTTTTGATTTGGGTTGACAATTCTGATATCTGAAAAATTAATTCCTCTATAGTTTTGAGAAAGATTTGAATAAACCTCTAATTCATTGTCAAACCTGTAAGTCAAACCAATTCCGCCTAAAAAGATATGTCTTTGATTAGATTTGTTTTCTGAATAGGTCGTGTCAAAAAGAAGTTCTTCAGTTAAAGGATGGTATTGAGTTTCACGGTAATGACCTTCAGCCTTCGTGTCTATGAATTCATATCTTGCCCCGGCCGAAATCCAAAAATTGCGACTTAACCTAAACATGTTTTCCACAAAGCCTGCATAATTAGTTGATGGGTATGTATATTCGGATCCCTCAAGATTAGATGGGTTTAAGAAATTGAAATCAGGATCATATCCATCAGAAGCGAGCCCTTGTTGTGAAACGGTTTGACCTTTGTAGTATCTTAATCCACCCACTAAAACACCTTTCATTTTTTTACCAATTGGATAATGTTGCAAGAAACGTGCTTCTGCACCAAGATTATCGAACTGTCCTTTTATTAAATCACGCTGAAGTAAATCATCAGTTCGTGAAATCTTATCTAGGTTTCCTAATGCATCTCTATTCGCGATTACCTTAAATGCTTTAATATCGACCTTTGTGTTGTGAGATATCGACCAGTTGAAATGTGTAGAAAAAAGGTTCCATTCGACGGCAAACCAATTTCTATCTCTAATGGATTGTTGTGGGTTGTCTTCAAAAAGAGCATCTGTCAATCCTCCAGCTTGTTGAGCTAGGTAAGTCATACGAGTATATTCGGCGCTGAGAAATATGTTTTCGTTGAAGTGATACTTCAGCTGCCCAAAGAAATTGTGCTGTGAAAATTCTGAATTATCACGCCAACCATCTCCTTGTTTATATTTCTGATAAAAGAGGTAAGAAAATTTCTTTTTGAAGGTGCCCGATATACTATTGAAAGTAGAAAGAAGATTATAAGCGCCGTATGAATGGTTCCCTCTGTATTGGAACTTTTTGTGTGAAGGTTGAATTAAATTGAAGTTGAGCATTCCACCAAATTGAGGTCCGAATTGAAGAGAAGCCGCACCTCTTATCATTTGAATGTCTTTTATTGCTTCAGCAGGTGGAGTATAGTAAGTCTCTGGATATCCTAAGGCGTCTGCACTAATGTCATAGCCGTTTTGTCTTGTATTAAAGTGGGCGGTTCTATTTGGACTAAGACCTCTTGCTCCAATTCCTAGCTGAAGTCCGCCGCCATCACTCTCCCATATATTTAGTCCTGGAACAGATGCGTAAAGTTCTCTTGCATTGTTGGTTGATTTATTGGCAATAAGGTCATCAACCGAAATGAGTTGCGTTTTCTTACCATGTGTTAACACCATGTGCTCAACTGTTCTTAAGCTTCGAGACGTAAAATCAGAATTGCCATATACAATGATTCTGTTTAAAGTCATTGTGTCTTCTAATTCGAGTATAATCTCATTCTTGCTTTCAATTTTTAGATCGATAGATTCTGAGATTTCCCTACATCCAATAGATTTACATTGAATAGTTAGTTGTTGACATTCTAAATTCTCTAAGTAAAATCTGCCAAACTCGTCAGCAATGATGTAAGTTGGCTGTTGAGTTGAGAGTATTACAGACGCAAATGGAATGGGATTTTTAGATTCCGACTCAATGACAGTTCCGAACAACTCACATTGTGCGTTCGTTGAAAACCCGATTAAAATTAGATATGTGAAAATTGTTAATCTCATTTGATGTAAGGCTCTAACCAACTTCGATCAGCATAACCGTTCTCTACCGCTAATAAGTTTATATCATCTTTGACGTACAATTGATGCGGTCTCGCATTAATTGTTACAAAGACTTCTGCTCTAATTTCTGGATTCTTGAATTTTAAAATTTCGCCAAATTTAGTAAAAGAAGTATCAGCAAATTCATCTCCTAAGAAATTAGCATAATCAAGAATCATATCTGGTTGAGTACCCATCATTTTCTCTTGATTAGGAGTTAAAAAATCTGAGTTTTCAATTTCGAATTTAACGTCCATACTTTCATCAACTGCGTAAAATGTCGCTTCGGCGGTTTTTTCCATTAACATCACCCTCCAACTGAATCTGTATCCTTGTTCGGTATAAAAGACGTCACCTTCGTTTAGAAGATATCTGAAGGGTGTAATGAGTTGGATAAGGCAGAAGACCGTTAGAAAGGCAACAACTTGCTTGCTTGTAGTTTTTTGAGGGGTTGTTTGTAGTTTTGTTTTACTCGCGCGAAAGAATGAAAGAATTTTCTCATGAAAGGAAGGAGAGAAGAATATCAAAGTACCCACCATCATTACCCAAGGGAATACACCTATAGGAAATAACATCCAAGTAGTAAAGTGGAAAACAATAACAAAGAAGTACCCGAATTTTCTTGTTTTAGGTATTATCAAGATGAACACAATTAGAAGATCATAAATGCAGCCGAACCAACTGAAGGTGTAAGCAACCCAATCTTGCTTTAAGAAGTCTCCAAATATTGGCCAGTGATTGGCAGTATGTAGCCAATATTTTAATGGTTGTGCATTCAGCAGCCAGTCTGATTCTAACTTTGCAATGCCTGCAAAAATGTAGACCACTGCAATTTGAAACTGAAGTATTCTAATTTCCCATAAGGAGCATTTTTCAGAAGGGCTTGTAAAACCAAGCTTTTGGTCTAATGAGAATTGTCTGTTTGCGCTTATGAAAATTAATAGGAAGGATATTAAGGATACAAAGTAATAATGATTGAGATAGTTTGCTTTGTCTAAAAGTTCAATATAAGTGAAACTCAAAAAGAAAATGATGGTGGCATATCTATAAAATAAGCCAACAGTTATAAGTACAGAACATACTATGAGACTAATAAAAAGGAACCAAATTCCTGCTTCAGATGGATATGGAATCCACTCAAAACCTTGATAGGAAAAGTGAAAACTAGGTTCAATGTATAATGATTGTACCCAACCTTTAGATATGAAACGAATTGTAGAGAACAGCATGAGCAGGCCAAAACAGATTCTGTATACTGTTAAAGGAGCTGCCGATACTTGTTTGAAAAGTATCTCAAGAGGTTTTCTTGAGCTAGTCGCCATCATTATCTTGGAATGTAATCAGCAATCCTAATGCTGATGACATGTCTGTTTTAATAAGTGTTACGAGCGATTTGACTTCATTAAAGGCAGATTGAACAGCTGCATTATCAGAGTCAACCTTATCAGATAAAGGAGTGCCCACAGAGTTCAAGGAGCTGGTACATTGATCAAATTTTGAGATTATTTGATCAGCCAAAGAAGATTCAATTTCGCCTTCAACATCACGGATGTACTCTTCGAATCCGATACCGGTTCCACCGACGAATATATTTTTTAATCCTGAGATACTTTCCTTTGCTAATTCAATAGATGACTGAGAATGGTATGCTTCAACGTAATTTGGAAGAGTTGTTCCTCCAGTCTGGTTTCCTGCAGGAATCCCAATTTTCGCATTCTTCAATAATTCAATATCCATTACGAATGCATTGAATAAGATACTCGTAGAACCACCAACATCATTTCCATCCGCGGCAATGAAATCGGTGTCATCTGAGTCCCATTGCGTTTGTGCAAGTTCAATTTCAGACTTCATTTTTGTGACAGTTTCAGTTAAAAGCATTTTTCTGTTTGCTGACTCAGGGTCTGTTGTGAATTCTGTGATGATTTGCACGTCATTTGTATGGAAGAGCAAATAGTCAAGAGCAGGAAATCCAATCGCTTGAACGTTTTCGACAGAGCCTAGATTGTAAGAGCCAGAAGTGATGTTGCTCTTAATTTTTGAGGTGTCAGTGGGGTAGGTATTTAGCGCTCCGACAATTCCATAATCTTCGAAGGCTCCGAAATTGAATGGTTTAATGTGTTGAAATTTCTTGTAAGCAAAAATGAAGTCATCTTGAAGGTCATCCAAAGCAGATTGTGAAGGATTGGCAACAAACGTCTGAGTTGTTGATTCAAGATCAGAAATACTTGTGGCGGATTCAGCAATTGACGGTTTAATCACATTAGAGGCCAAATTGTATAACATTGCTCCACGATCAAAGTCAGGTTTGTCTGGTTCTTTATCGCACCCAAATGATGCGATAAGAACTAGACTTAAAAATATGATTCTTGTTTTCAATTTCATTTAGAAGTTATAAATGGCATTGATTTCGTTTATTGCAGATGTCAAATCAGTTGTTGTTACTGACCAAAAGTTATTTCCTATTGTTGTGTCAAGCAAAGTATTGATTTGAGTTATTGAAATCGTTCTTGTGTCAAGTGGAGCGTACTTCAAGTTTGAAATGAATGCATAGGCCTCAGAAAGTTCATGTAAAAACTTAGCATTATCGGTTCCGAAATTATCTCTGGCACCTTCTAAGTAATTTACAGCTTGAGCAGCCGAAACTTTTTCCCACATATCTGTGATGATAGCAATTTGGCTATCTCGAGTTTCGAAGTCATTATTGATAATTGCAGCACGGCCAGTTAAGAAAGCGTTCATCAATGTCGCATTAGAATTTAATTGAGCATCTCTTGAATTACAATACTTAGCCCAAAACCTGAACTCTTCTGTACTCGTGAGAAAATCAATTGGTGCTCCAAAATATCCGTAAGCTTCATCCCAGTAATGCTCCATGTTTGTATAATACTTGCCTGCATCAGGATCTACCACCTCAGTGTTGTCAGCATTCATGTTTGCAGTGCTTAAATACACATTGCAAGCTTGGTACATAAATACTGCTCCCATCAATCCTTTTTCAATGATTTGAACATGCTCGATACCATTGGCATCAAACAAATAAGTTGATGTTCCAGAGGTTAAAGTTCCAGCTTGGCCGCTTGAGGCAGTTGAAGCAAAATCAATTGAAGCTGCTGCCAGATCACTCATGTAGGCAGTGAAAGCTGAAGTGTCAGAGAATAAACATTTGTTACCTAATTGCTTTGTTGAAGAAAATGAGAAGTTTCCACCTCCGTTATCCCCTTCATTGTAGAACATATCTCTCATGGTATTTGCTGAGATTGTCGCAGCTGTACCTGACTTCATATAAGTTGTCATTTCTTCAAGCTGATTTAGTCTATCTGTTTGACCGGAATAGCTCACTGTATTGTTGCCTTCAAGGTCAGTAAAAGCGTAAGTTGATGGAGTTTCGTAAAATGTACATGATCCGTCATCTTTTTCAGCTTCAGAACTGTAGTTTTGTGCATCTACGTCAGTGCAGCCTTTTTTCTTACAAGAAGTAATTGTTAGAACACTTAGTGCGGCTACAAAAGTGAATTTGTGAATTCGATTAATCATAATTATTTTGGGCTTATTTAGATTCGTTTTAAATAGTTGGGACAAATGTAGACAGCCAGTATTGAACTCACAATACCAAAAAAGTGGTATAATTAATCTGCAGATTTTATGATAATCTCGTCAGCGAAGATGTAGCTTGGGTTTCCGGCACCTAAATGCCAGTCAGGACATCCTCCAAAATTCTTAGCAACAATTCGAAGGTGTCTTGTTTTGAAGTTCTGGTCAAAGCCGAATTCCTTAATGAAATTGCCGGTTTTCTTTGGAGAATCATAGTTGATAATCTTTTTTATCGGGAACCAATCTTTCCCATTCGAAGAGGTGAAGAATTCAACTTCTGTTGGGAACCAAATCCAAGATCTTACATCTTGAAGGCAGCTGAGATAGACTCCTTCAATTTCCATTTTCTTTTTAAAGTCTAGTTCAACATCCAAATCTTCACCATAATATCCTTGCCAAGAACCTGTTCTAAAATCTTGATTACCTCTAATTTGATCAATCAAAGCTTTGTCTGATCCGCCTGAGTATTGATTGTAGTAATCTGTGTTTCTTTTAAGTTTCCATTTAGCGTTTGCTCTATGGAATTGTGCGTATATAGGGTAGCTTTCTTCATGAACGCCATAAGATTTAGCAATGATTTGAGTCGATTGTTTTATTTTGATTGGGCGAGAATATATCGCACTCTTGTCAGTTGGTACAGTCCCATCTGTAGTGTAGCGGATGGCTACTACAGGTTCGGCTGATGCGATTTTAATCTTACGTTTTTTTACGAAAACTTTTTCCGATTCTTCAATGAATGGTGATGGCATCAAAGGATTGCTCTTAATTTTTATGATTGGAGAATTGCCATAAAAACCTTGTTTTTCCTTAGCCATTTGAAAGATTATTTCTCCACCATTCATAATTTCATGATGGTATAAATAATTTCTATTCAACTGTTTTTTATTGAGTTTGATGTTCTTTACATAAATGTTTTCAGGAGAATAGTTTTCAGTTTTCATTTTGAATTTATTGCCATTCTCAAGATTAATTGTGTACGATTCAAATAGGGGAGTACCCGTTAAATAATAATCTGTTCCAGGGGTGACAGAGTAGAACCCTAAAGAGCTCAGTATATACCAAGCAGACATTTGACCACAATCCTCATTTCCTGCTAGTCCAGCTGGGTCATTGCTATACAATTCAGTTAAAATTTGGTGAACGTACTTTTGAGTTTTCCAAGAGTTTTTGGTGAAGTTGTATAGGTAAGTGAGGTGATGTGATGGCTCGTTTCCTTGAGCGTATTGTCCAATCAGTCCTGTAATATCTACTTGGTTTCTTCCTTCGGTTTCAGAAGATGCTGTAAATAGATTGTCTAACCAAAGTTCAAGTTTGTCTTTACCTCCCATTAATTGAATCATTCCTGAAATGTCATGAGGTACAAACATTGAATATTGCCATGAATTTGCTTCTGTATAATCAAAAGTGACTTCGTTTGGTTTGAAATTGTTTTTCCATCCACCGTTATATCTTGGCTGCATAAAGGTGGAGTTTGGGTTGTAAATATTCTTGTAGAATTGACTTCTTTCATAAAATCTATCGGCAATTGAATCATGTCCCAAAGAGTCGGCGAAAATTGCAATACACCAGTCATCATAAGCGTATTCAAGCGTTTTTGAAACGGATTCTGATTCATTCTCAGAGCTGATAAACCCCTGTTTTTTATAGTGCTCTAGGCCTAAATGGTTCTGATCGGCACTATTTATCATTGCTCTAAGCGCAAGCTCGGCATCAAATGATCTAATTCCCTTGTTATAGGCGTCTACAATGACCGGAATGGCATGATATCCTATCATACATTTGGTGTAGTTTGCAGACAGTTCCCAAATTGGCAAAATTCCTCCTTGTTTATATTGAGTAAGTAGTGTTTCAATAAAATCTTTCGATTTTTCTTCTTGAGTAATTGTGAAAAGCGGATGTTCTGCCCTGAAGGTGTCCCAAAGAGAAAATACGGAATATTGAGTATGGTTCTTAGAATGATGGATTTTCATATCCATTCCTCTATATCTGCCGTCTACATCTGAAAATGTATTTGGATTCAAGAAAGAGTGGTATAGGGCAGTGTAGAACGTGACTTTCCTATTCCGGTCATCTTCTTGAATAACTATTTTACCAAGCTCTTTATTCCAAGCTGCCTTTGTTTGGGCTAAATAAGTGTCAAAATTCCATTGCGGCATTTCTGTGTCCAGATTTTTCTTTGCACCATTTATATCTACAGCTGACATCCCTACTTTGATACCTAAAACAGGGAAGTCATCACCAAATTCTAAGATTAGTTTTGAGGCTCTACCTTCAGTATTTTTCTTGAATTGACGTTTAATTGGTTTTTCAGAAAACTTTATAGCGAAATAGAAGTGTTGCTCTTCAGCCCATGCCTTAGAGATTCTTTTACCCACGATTGTGGTGTCATTCAAGAATATAAGATCTGAATCAGTGAGGTTATCTCTGTGTTCTAAATCAATGATTATTTTCCTGTTCGTCTTTTCAGGATAAAAATATCTGTGCATTCCACTACGAACAGTAGCAGTTAATTCTGCCGTGATGTCATCATCTTCTAGATATACTTGATAAAAACCTGCTTTTGCATTTTCGTTTTTGTGACTGAATTTGGATCCGTACCCTTTTTGGGTCTCCTCATCATAAGGTTCCCATTCATAGTCTCCTGTAAAAGGCATAATCAGTAGGTCTCCGAAATCTGAAACTCCTGTGCCTGAAAGATGAGTATGACTAAAGCCGAAAATTCGCTTGTCAGTATAATGATATCCTCCGCATCCATCCCATCCATCTAAGCGAGAGTCGGGGCTTAGTTGCATCATTCCGAATGGAGCAGAAACGCCTGGGTATGTGTGGCCATGAGATCCTGTCCCAATAAATGGGTTGACTAGATGAGTAAAGTCTGTTTCTTGTGAAAAAGAAGAAAACGAGATGAAGCCAAGTAGTAGAAAAAAGTGCTTCATGCAATTTTTAGCTTACTGCTTCTTTTGAATACTCTTTGATTGCAGCTACGGCTCCTAGAATAC
>Ga0316204_10008467_pt1 | contig 14267 bp, 16 predicted proteins | sample 6monrhotite_MG_2_FD_205661 | JGI IMG/M metagenome (GOLD analysis project Ga0316204, IMG submission 205661) | Microbial mat bacterial communities from mineral coupon in-situ incubated in ocean water Damariscotta River, Maine, United States -... | ecosystem: Environmental > Aquatic > Marine >...
TTTACTATTCTTTCAGTTTCAATCTCTAAGGTGCCATTATAAACTCCCCTTATTCTACCCTTTTTATCTATTAAAATAAAATTTTCGGTATGTATAAAAGCTCTTTCATCTTGTGTTTTTCTAAAATCTTCATCGGCAAAATAACCTTGACGAGCAATATTATATAATGCATCTTTGTCTCCCGTTACTAAATTCCATTTCGTATCAATTATATTGTTATTAACTGCATATTTTTTTAACACATTTACCGAATCTTTCCATGGCATTACTGAGTGCGACAACAACATCACATCATCATCGTCATTATAAATTGACTGTAAGGCATTCATTTGTTTTGTTAATTTAGGACAGATACTGGGACAAGTTGTAAAGAAAAAATCGGCTATATAAATTTTACCTTTATAATCTTCATTCGTAATAATTTTATTATTTTGATTTATAAAACTAAAAGTAGGGATCGTATGAATATCACTATATTTCTCTGAATTCTCGTCAATCCATTCAGGTGTGAACTCGGCAGAATTAAAAAAAGGTAAAACAGTTTCTCCTTCCACTTTCTTAACCTTTACTACAATTGAAGTATTGTTTTTTTTATTACATGCTAGTAAAACAGATAGTATTAAGATAATGGATAAATGCTTCATAAAATTATATTTTTTCTGTGCTATTTACTGAATTGCATTTCTTTAATCCTATCAAACCAAAACGCTCTCCATTTTTCACCACAAAATTTGCTCGGATCTTTCCATCTGCCTGCCACATTTTCTGTGACCCAGTTTCTTTTCCGTTTTTAAAATTAAAATCAGTATATAATTGTCCAGAATTATACCATTCTTTGGCGCTACCGTTATATTCACCAAGAGTATTAAAATAATATTCAAATTTTTGTCGATTATTTTTATACCAACCTTTATGAATACCAGATTTCTTACCTTTTGTATAATACCGCTCTTCCGCTAAATTACCGTTTTTATATCGCTTTCTTTCGTAGCCATGCTTCCTGCCATTAACATATTCAACTTCTAATATCAAAATATCAGTTTCATAAGAGTCTATCAGTTTTCCATAAAACGGATATTCTAGATAATGTAGCACTCCATTTTTCAATGACAAATTCTCATCTGAACTTTTAATTTCAGAGGGTTTGGTATGCATCTGACATGAGACACAAAGAATAAAAATTAATATGTAGCGATACCATTTCACTAGTTGGTAATATTACCTGGTGTTCCAAAAAATCCGTTTCCATTTATATAAGGATCCTCGCTCGTAACATGATAATGGTATATTCCATTAGGAAAATCAGCAGTTGCGCCTGTATGCCCATGATAAGCATCTAGCTCAGCATTAGTTACTATTGTTCCATTTTCTAATGGCCCGTAAACAGGAAATCCATCCGCCAATAACCCTAAAAAAGCATTTTCACCAAATTCTTGTGTCAAATAAGTAGGTTCCACATGATAATGATATTGATTTGTCCCCGTTGGGTGGCCTAACCATTGATCAAAAGAATTTACCTCATTTGTTAATGGTTGATTATTCGGACCCGCATATTGATTAAAAAATACTACCCCATTTCTTGAAACGCCAATCGGACCTAAACGAGTTGATTCTTTATTAGTTGCTTCTGCTGGGTTTAAAGAAATTGTAAATACAACATTTTGAGCAGCAATTTCATTCGGATTTTGATTCCAGCTTGAATTTGTACCATTATAGTTTTCATATAAAGCATTTGATGTTGGCCAATATGGACTTGTATGATTTGGCAGATCTTGAGTGGTAAAAATTACAGTATTATCATCTACTTCATAAGAAAGTCCAGTACCGCTAAACTTTGTCAATACAGGAGTAATATCATAGACTGTTCCCATTGGTACATCTGGGTCTTCATTCGAATCAGTATCATCTTCTGAACAGGCACCTATCACGATTATTAATAATAAAAAAAGGAAACTACTTTTTGAAACATTTTTCATAAATCTCATTTTATAATTCATTGTTTAGCTATTCTATTGTCTTATTTCTACTGATTTAGATATTAGTTCTTCTTTAATTGCATTGTCATTGACACTTAGGCTTTCTTCTAATAAATTGTTCGTTTCAAATGGATCAATACTTAAATTGTAAAACTCCTCTGCTCCATTATCGAAAAAAATATACTTATGGGTAGTATTTCTAACGGCATAGTCGGACCCTCCCGAATCTGTTCCAATTTCTGCATATATATACTCTCTAGATTCGTTTGAATTTGACAGCAATTCTTTAAAGCTTTTACTATCATTAATTTCTGGAGTATTTAAACCACCTATTTCTGCAATTGTTGCAAATAAATCTATGGCATTAATCAGCGCATCTTCTGTTTGATTTAAACGAGTTACGTTTTTACCTGAGATAATCATTGGCACTTGTATACCTCCTTGATAGATACTTCCTTTTGCACGTCTCCTATTATACTCTTGCACAACTTGATTAGGAGTACCATTATCTCCAATAAAGATTATCAGTGTATTTTCTCGATCTTCATCACTCATCGAATTTAAAAGCCTACCCATTTCTGTATCCATTGCTTCTAACATAGCCATATAATATGGTCTTGGGTTCGCGTCAATGCTAGCTTCATCACTGGGTAATGAACCTTGTGTATGTAAATTATTTGGAGGCAAATGAAATGGAGTGTGCGGTGCGTTATAAGCCAACCATAAAAACCAAGGTTTCGTTTGATTGTCGACCCAATCGATTGCTAAATCTGTAAACTTAGAAGTGGTATACTCTGTTGAATTATTGGTGGTACTATTTTCAGTAAAATTCCAGTTTGTATAGGACTGAACACCGCCCGATAAGAGTCCTGCATAATAATCAATACCCATATTCAAAGGGTGAGCGGCATCGCTAGATAAATGCCATTTTCCAATAACTGCATGACTATACCCTGAATTTTTACTGTTCAAATATTCTTGTAATGAAATTTCGGTAGTAGACAACTCATCTCCTACTTTTGTAACACCCGTTCTAAATCCATATTTTCCAGTGATAATACTTGCTCTTGTTGGTGTGCACGTAGGGTTAGCCCATACATTATTAAAGGTAACGCCATTATTTACCATGCCTTGTAAATTTGGCATTGTAGGATTTATCGCACCAAGGTTATACCCTGGACTAGCATCCAATCCCATGTCATCTGCTATTATTAGTAAAATGTTGGGTGTTTTTTGAGTAGGGTTGTCAACTGGTGAATCCTCGGCTATGGTTTGACTATCCTCACAAGAGAATAAAATAAAAACAAATAGCAATAGAATCCTACATATGTTTTGCTTCATAAAAAGATTTTAATTTTAGACTTACCGAACTACGATTGGTTTAATACCCATCATTATTTAACAGAAAAAGACCCTCATTATTTCAAGGGCCTCTAAATTATTGTGAATTATGAATCTCTTGGCGGTGGTGGTCTACGTTCATTAGGTCTTCCCGATCCTGGAGGTCTCTGACCTTTATCACCTCCTCTATGAAGTGCATCTTTAATTATCATTTTGAATTTTTCTTTCTGCTTTTTAGTACAGATATCTTGTATATTTCTGAAATGATTAAATATTTCTGTTTCTTTTTCTTTCTCTTTTTTACCAATAAGGGTTGTTAACGAATCTATTACATTTACATCTATCGAAGTCACAGAAATCTTACTAAATAATTCGTCTTTCAACTTTCTGAGATCATTAGATAATAATCTCATTTTTCTATGGTGTTCACCATTTAATTCGTTAAAACTATGTAATTGATCTTCATTAAATTGTAGTTCTTTAACCATAAAATCTCCAGGGCCTCTTGGTCCTTTTCTGTCTGGTTTCGCTAAATGATTGAATAAGAAGAACCCATTAACAACTAATAAAAATGCCAGTAAAATATATAGGAGTAGGTTTTTTTTCATAACGATTTAGTTAAATATGGATGTTTCTTCCGCTGATGACAGACCATAAGATTCGGCAAACTCATTAATGTTATCCTCGTAAGAAGTTGAATTCAGGTTTGTAAACGCAAAGATATTTAATACAACAATGCACACTAGAGAAGCTAGCTGTAATCTAGGAGTAAACCATGTAAAAATTAGCCATTCCTCCTCCTTCTTTTCCTCAAATAATCTATTCATCATTTTCTCTTTAAAGAAAGGTGATGCCTTTACATGACCAATACTATTACCTATCTCTAAGACATGATCCACTTGTTCTTCTATGGAATTTTTACTGTTCATTATATTATCTCTATATAGTTAGATGCCATTATTTTAAAAAACTTGCTACTCATAATTATTCTTATAAAAATCATGTAACAACTTCCGTAGATTCTTCTTCGCCCGAAATAATAAAGATTCTATCGAAGGTATACTTTTTTCAGTTATTTCACTTATCTCCTTATAACTCAACCCCTCTATTTTATGGAGGGTAAATACTATTCTTTGTTCCTCTGGGAGCCTATCTATAGCGCTATATAAAACTTCAGCATCTTCTTTATTTTCAAGCAATATTCCTGGATGTTTGAACTCTGTAAAAAAAGAGGTTTTATCTAATGGAACTTCATTTCCAAAAAGCGATTGCAAAAAAGCAAAACGTTTTTTTGTATTTTTTTTTCTAATAAATTCTAAACATTTGTTTGTAGTAATTCTATAAATCCATGTAGACAATGTTGAATTGCCTTTAAACTTTTTAACTGATTTAAATACTTCAACAAAAACTTCTTGAGCAATATCTTCAGCGTCTTCTTTATTCGGCACAAAAGACAGACATCTACCAAACACTTTATCTTGATACTCTTCAATTAATCGATCAAAGGCATTTCTATGGCCATTTTTCAAATCATCAATAAAGTTCTCTTTGCTCAATTCGTGAAATTATAAGGCTAAAATAAAAAATACCATCCAAGTTTGGATGGTACCTTTCAACAATTCTTATCGATGTTGTTATTATTCTTTATCAAAAAATATTTTGTGTAGTAATCCAGCTACTAAAGCTCCGGCTATTGGGGCAACCCAAAATAACCATGATTGCGTAAGATATTCTCCGCCAGCAAATAAAGCTTGACTCATAGAACGTGCTGGGTTTACAGATGTATTTGTAATTGGAATACTAATTAGGTGAATTAAGGTCAACCCTAATCCAATAGCAATAGGTGCAAACCCCTTAGGTGCTCTCTCGTTGGTGCTTCCTAAAATAATCAGTAAAAAGAACATCGTGAGTAAAAATTCCGCAACAAATGCCGATGTCATAGAAAATCCTCCGGGTGAAAGATCCCCATATCCGTTTGCAGCGAAACCTCCAATATCGACAAAGTCACTTTTTCCTGAAATAATAAGATACAAACCAGCAGCAGCCAAGATCGCTCCTATCAACTGAGAAATTATGTATGGTACTAATTCTTTTGCTGAAAATTTACCTCCGGCCCATAAACCAAAAGAGACGGCAGGGTTAAAATGACCTCCAGAAATATGACCAACAGCATACGCCATTGTTAATACTGTAAGACCAAAAGCTAATGCTACTCCTGCAAAGCCAATTCCTAATTCTGGAAATGCAGCTGCAAAAATCGCGCTTCCACAACCACCAAATACTAACCAAAAAGTTCCGAATAACTCGGCAACATATTTTTTCATAATAATATAAGTTTAAATTAATTGATACATTTGTGACACACCTAAAAAGATAAAGTCACATACTCCAACAATATACGAATTTGTATCTCGCTTAAAATGTTTCTTTTTTGTACCTTTGCATCAAAGATTCTTCTTATGAAATTATTACTAATTACATTGGTCTTATTGGGTTTAGCTTTCGCTGGAATAGCGATTAAAATATGGGCAAAAAAAGATGGTGAATTTGCTGGTACTTGTGCAAGTCAAAACCCTATGTTGAATAAAGATGGTGATTCTTGTGGCTTTTGTGGTAAAACTTCTGATCAATTTGATACCTGTAAAGAACCTCAACATAATTAGTTAAGTTTGTAGCCAATGCTACTCACTATCCTCTTTTACATATTTCTTTTCGCTGTTACTATTCAGCTGTGTTTTTATATTCTTATTTTTAGGAAATTCTTAGTTGCAAAGCCCAGTCCTACAAATCTAGTTAACCCACCTATTTCAATACTAATAGCTGCAAAAAATGAAGCGGAAAATTTAAAAAAAAATCTTCCTACTATTTTAACACAGTGCTATCCGAATTTTGAAGTAGTTATTATTAATGACGCTTCTACCGATAACACATTAGAGGTAATTAAAAACCTCCAACAAGATCACCAGCATCTAAAACTCGTATCCATTGCCAAAACTGATGTGTATAATGGGAATAAAAAAAATGCACTCTCTAAGGGTATCGAAGCGGCCAGACATGAACATCTGCTCTTCACTGATGCCGATTGCAAACCAAAAAGTGAACAATGGGTTGTAGAAATGACAGGTCATTTTTCTCAAACGAGTAACATTGTTTTAGGATATGGCGCTCATGAAAAGATTGACAATTCGTTCCTAAATAAATTGATTCGTTACGAAACATTATTGACCGCTATTCAGTATTTTTCTTACGCCAAAATTGGTATCCCGTATATGGGAGTTGGTAGAAATCTAGCCTATAAAAAAGAGATGTTTAAGCAGAATAATGGTTTCGAAAGTCATGAACATATCAAATCAGGTGATGATGATTTATTCGTATCCGAAATAGCAACTGCCAAAAATGTAGACATCTGTTTTAATAAAAAAGGTCACACCATTTCTGAATCGAAAAAATCATATAAAGATTGGTTCTTGCAAAAACGACGGCATATATCTACAGCAACAAGTTACAAACGAATTCATCAGTTACTGCTGGGTCTCTTTTTCAGTTCTCAATTTCTATTTTGGACAGTGGCAATAATCTTACTTATTTTATCGTTTAATTGGCCAATTGTAACTATTTTAGTGCTTATACGACTAATTGCTCAATATCATACGATCTTATATTCTGCTAAAAAATTAGAGGAAGAAGATATCGTATTATTTGTTCCCTTATTAGATATTTTATTGGTGTTTTCACAATTCGGTTTATTTTTAACGAATCTATTTTCTAAACCTAAACACTGGTAGTCTTTTTATATGAAAGAAAAAATAGAAATTACTGAGGCTATATTGAACGCGAAGAAAGGCGAAGAAAGTGCCTATACTCTCTTGTTAAATACCTTTTGGAAAGACGTATATCGTTTTCAACTTAGTAAAACTGACGATGAAGATGAAGCTGAAGACATTACCATTAAAACTTTTGCGAAGGCATTTGATAAAATTTCAACTTTCAATGACGATTATAAGTTCAAGACTTGGTTAATCTCCATATCTAAAAATATCTATATAGATCATCTTCGTAAGCAAAAAACAGTTACTGTTTCTTTGAGCAAGGAGAATGATGCATACAAAGTAAAAGATGATGAACCAACGCCTGTCGACAAACTTATTATTGAGCAAAATTTAGCGCAGCTACTGGGGTATATTAAACAATTAAAACCTCATTATCAAGAGATTATTCATTTACGCTTTTTTAAAGAATTGAGCTACAAAGAAATTGCTATGAGTTCGAATGAACCTATGAATAATGTAAAGGTTAAATTACTACGTGCAAAGAAACTACTTGCAGAGATTATTAAAAAATCAAATTCTTAAAAAATTAGTACTTTCACCTTCTTATATTTTCTATATGAAGAAATTACTACAATCCTTAGGTCCAGGACTTTTATTTGCAGGTGCAGCCATTGGTGTATCTCATTTAGTCCAATCTACCCGCGCTGGAGCCGATTTTGGCTTTGGTCTGCTATGGGCATTATTGTTAGTAAATTTATTCAAGTATCCTTTTTTTCAATACGGACCAAGATATGCCACTGCCACAGGTGAAAGCCTAATTGATGGTTATAAAAAATTGGGTAAAGGTGTACTCATTAGTTACTATGTATTAACGTTCGCCACGATGTTCTCAATACAAGCAGCCGTTACCATTGTGACTGCTGGTCTAGCGGCGAATCTTTTTGGAATCACTCCCAATTTGACAGTTTGGAGTATCATTATTACCGCTATTTGTCTTTTGATATTAATGCTAGGTAAATACAAATTTCTGGATAATTTCATTAAGATTATAATTATCACCCTCACCGTGAGCACAATTATAGCTGTAGTCATAGCTATTCTAAATGTAGATACTACTCATAGCTTCACCCCAACATTTCCTAAGGGCACTGTAGAAATTGCTTTTTTAATTGCTTTTTTAGGATGGATGCCTGCACCATTAGATATTTCGGCTTGGCACTCTCTTTGGGCTTTAGAAAAACAAAAAAACACGAGTGATGATTTCAATATGAAAAAAACCATGTTCGATTTTAACTTGGGTTACATCGGTACTGTTTTTTTAGGTGTTTGTTTTATTTCATTAGGAGCATTAGTAATGTTTGGTTCTGGAGAGCAATTCAGTAGTTCAGCAGGTAAATTTGCGCAACAGCTCATTAGTTTATATACAGAAAATTTAGGCGAAGCTACTTCTATATTTGTCGCCATAGCAGCATTTACAACTATGTTCAGCACAACCCTAACAACCCTCGATGCTTCACCAAGAGCTATGGCAAGATCCACAGAATTAATTTTTAACAAAACCTTCAAGTCCAATTATTTAATTTGGATATTATTACTAGCGATGGGAACTATTATTATTTTATCATTTTTCATTTCAAATATGATAACTATGGTGAAGATCGCTACTATTCTATCCTTTTTGACCGCACCTTTTTATGCAATCGCGAATTTTATGCTAATATCTAGTAAACACACTCCTAAAAAGTGGCGCCCATCATTTGCTATGAAAATATTGAGTTATATGGGTATTATTTTCCTTATCGGATTTAGTATTTGGTATTTAATGAATTTGTAACTTTGCAATCTAATTTTAGTTATGGCAGTAACACCCGAAATAGCACCTGTTAAAAAACCAAAATGGTTACGCGTTAAGTTACCTGTTGGTAAGAAATATACTGAACTTCGCGGTTTAGTAGATAAATACAATCTGCACACCATTTGTACTAGTGGGAGTTGCCCAAATATGGGAGAATGCTGGGGTGAAGGTACTGCTACCTTTATGATTTTAGGAAATACCTGCACACGTTCTTGTGGATTTTGTGGTGTTAAAACGGGTAGACCTGATACTGTAGATTGGGAGGAGCCAGAAAAAGTAGCGCGTTCGATAAAAATAATGCAGATCAAACATGCTGTAATTACCTCAGTAGATAGAGATGATCTTAAAGATGGAGGTTCTATCATTTGGGCTGAGACCATCGATGCAATACGAAGAGCCAACCCAACAACAACATTAGAAACGTTAATTCCTGATTTTCAATTAATTCACAAAAATATTGATAGAATTGTAGCCGTAGCTCCCGAAGTAGTATCACATAATGTTGAAACTGTACGTCGTCTGACTCGTGAAGTTCGAATTCAGGCAAAATACGATCGAAGTTTAGCTGTTTTAAAATATTTGAAGGATAGCGGCATCAATAGAACAAAATCTGGAATTATGCTCGGTTTAGGTGAGTTAGAAGAAGAAGTAATTCAAACCATGAAAGACCTCAGAGAGGCTAAGGTTGATGTTGTTACTATTGGTCAATACCTACAACCTAGCAAAAAACACCTTCCTGTAAAAGAATTCATCACTCCAGAACAGTTTAAAAAATACGAAACTATTGGTCTAGAAATGGGTTTTAGGCATGTAGAAAGTGGAGCCTTAGTACGGTCATCATATAAAGCTCAAAAACACATCCTTTAAAGTATTAACAGTATTATAACACTGTTTAACCTTTTGTTAACTAGAGGCATACAATATTACTACGATATTTGCGTTGTAGTTATGAAACAAGACAGCAATTTTGTTTCAATTGTATAAATTATTTGAGTTAGTTAAAAAAAACGCCTTAATATTTAAGGCGTTTTTTTAGTTTAAAACAATTAATAAGAATAACTATTCTGCTAGTTTGGCACGAGAATTGTAATTATAAAAATGAAGCAAAGTAAAATTTGTTTTCATTGTATGAATTATTTGAGTTAGTTAAAAAAACGCCCTCTAGCGAGGGCGTTTTTATTTTTTAACATAATACTTCCTCTTAAATTAATATCTTTAACCAAGAATCAAATTTTGAATGGAATTTAATAGGGAACTTTTATTTTTCTTTAGTGCATTAGGAGCTTTTAACGGAATAGTTTTAAGCTTATATTTTCTTTTCTATGTGAAATCTCAACATGTTTCAAATAAGTTTTTAGGTGCATTTTTACTCATGCTCAGTATTAGAATTGGCAAGTCAGTCTTTTTCTATTTTAATCCTGAATTGTCATTTCACTATTTACAATTTGGACTAACCGCCTGTTTTTTTATTGGCCCTTTTTTATTTTTCTATATAAAATCAGTAATTCAACCAGAAAGCAATATAAATACTACTTGGAAATATCATATTGCCATTTTATTACCTATTATTCTAATTGTGGGTTATGTGTATCCATTTAAAAACAATATTGATCTATGGCGACCCTACATTATTAAAACGATATATCTTCAATGGTTTGTATATCTTATCGCTTCTATATATGTAATAAGACCTAGAATAAAAGCATTGTTTAATAGCACACAAAAAATAACTCAATTAGACATTTGGTTATTTAGTATTCTAATCGGTAATCTTGCCCTTTTATTGGCGTATTACTTTACCAGTTTTATAAACTACATCTCTGGCGCCCTCACATTTTCTTTTCTGCTATACTTGCTACTGTTATTTTTATTGTTTGGGAAAAACAGGAATTTAGTATTGCTGCATAAAAAGCATCGATACATTGATAAAAAAATGCATGATAGTCAAGCTTCTGATTTAATCAAACAATTAGGTATCATAATGGCTCGTGAAGAAATATATAAAAACCCAAATTTAAAATCTTCTGATGTTGCCAAAGAACTTGACCTATCCATCCATCAGTTTTCGCAATTATTGAATGACAATTTAGGTAAAAGCTTTCCTGTTTTCATTAATGAATATCGCATAACAGAAGCCAAGAATATATTGTTATCGAACGATCAATTAACATTAGAAGCCATTGGCTATGAATGCGGCTTCAATTCTAAATCCACCTTTTATACTGCTTTTAAAAAAATTGTGGGGACTACTCCTGCAAAATTTAAAAAACAATTTTAAGTTCATATTTATAAATCCGTACTTCGGATTTATAACATAAAAACGTTTTTCACAAAAGATATTTCATATTGCCTTAAAATCATAAGGCATGCGTTATAACATATTCATCATAGTATCACTTTTTCTTTTTAATGGGTGCGATTATAAAGCCTCTGATAAAGATAATTTATCTTCTACAAAAGAATCAAATAATAAAATTCTCTTTATTGTCTCAAACCAACATACGTATGGCAATACCGATATCAATACATCAAATCATTTTGCCGAGATCGTTTTAGCATATGATGTTTTAATAGATCATAAATATATCATCGATTTTGTGAGCCCAAAAGGTGGTGCTATTCCGATTGGTTACTTAAACACATCAGATTCAATTCAGAAAAAATATTTGTATGATTCCAATTTTATGAATAAGCTCAAAAACACCCTCAAACCAAATGCAGTAGATCCTGCAAATTACAAGGCAGTCTATTATGGCGGTGGCGGTGCTGCAATGTTCGGTGTACCGGAAGATGAAAGTATTCAAAAAATAACAATGGACATATATGCTAATAATGGGATTGTAGCCGCAATATGTCATGGTACTGCTGGTATCGTTAATTTAAAGACTAGCGATGGTACTTATCTATATAAAGGTAAAAAAGTAAATGGATTTCCCGATCTCTTTGAAAACAAGGAAGCACGATATTATAAAACCTTTCCTTTTTCAATTGAAGAAGTGATTAAAGAGCGTGGTGGGAATTTCTTGTATTCAGAAGAAGGGTGGGATAATTATCATGTAACTGATGATAGGCTAATTACTGGTCAAGATCCTACGGCATCAGTTTCAGTCGCAAAAAAAATTATTGAGAAACTCGAAAAAATTAAATAATCCAAATTATAAAAAATGAAGAAAATTATCATAACTGCTTTTTTAATATTTAGTCTTATAAATGTTAATGCACAATCGGAAATAGAAAAAATCAACAACGTACTATATGATTATATTGAAGGAACGGCAAATGGCGAACCTGATCGGCTAAAAACGGCATTTCATGAAGATTTCAATCTATATTTTGTTTCAAATGACACCATAAGAGTATGGTCGGGTAAAAAATATATAGAAAATGTAAAACCAGGTGTAAAAAGTAATCGAATAGGGAAAGTAATTTCTATAGATTATGAAGATAATGCCGCGGTTGCTAGAATTGAAATTTTGATGCCAGCAAGAAAGCGAATATACACCGATTATTTACTGCTCTTAAAGGTTAAAAATCAATGGAAAATCATTCACAAATCATTCACATTTAAAAATTATCCTAAATAAATCAAAACACCATCTTATGAAAAGAATTTATAGTATAGTTATAGCTTTATCGTTTACGACTTGTATAATAGCTCAAACATTTAATGGCCCGAAAAAAGATATTGATGACATACTTGAAAATGTAAAAAAATTCTCATCGTACGTTATGGCTTCTGATTACGAAAAAATTGCCAATTCTTATACTAGTGATGCTAAAATATTTCCAAATGGACTTGATATTTTAGACACTAAAAAAGAAATTATTGAATATTGGACGCTTCCCGACGGGTTGCAAACTTCTCATCACAAAATTTATCCAGAAGAGATAATAATTAAAGGAGATACAGCTTATGATTACGGATATTATGAAGGCAGAACAAAAAAAACAGATGGCTCCGAATCTGCTTGGAAAGGTAAATATGTGATTGTCTGGAAAAAAGTTAACAACAATTGGAAAATGTATTTAGATATATGGAATGGTATTAGAAAAAAGTAAAAGGATGAAGAGATTAACCACTTTTTTGATAGCTTTTATAGTTATGTCTGCATTTTCACAGACCGAACCCAATTTTGATAGTATATTTTCACAATGGAATAATAAAAATATCCCCGGAGTAGCGACCGGCCTTATTTCCAATGGTAGAATACTTCATTTAAAAGGATATGGAATTGCAAATATTGAGAATGGAATACCAATAACTTCACAAACTAAGTTTCAACTTGGCGAAATGTCGAAACAATTTACTTCTCTAGCAATCCTTCTTTTAGAAGAACAAGGAAAAATTTCTTTAAATGACGATATTCGAAAGTATATTACTCAGCTGCCTACTTATATTAATACTATAACTATTAATCATTTATTAAATCATTCAAGTGGACTTTATGATATCAATCGTTTAAATAATGTAATTAATGGCTCTCTAAATATTTCTACGCAACACCAAGCTCTAAAATTAATTGCCTCACAAAAAACACTGGCTTTTAAGCCAGGAACAGATTTTTCGTTTCATGAATCAGTTACCGAATCTGTGCTAATGGCCGAAATTATAGCTAAAATTTCCGGTCAAACTTTTGCTGATTTTGTTAAAATCAATATTTTCGAACCACTTGGAATGAAAAATTCTATCATTCGAGATGACCACAATACCATAGTTAGTAATGTTGCCAAACCTTATCAGAAAGTTGAAAACAAAGGTTATAAGAAGAATGAAGTAAATAGTAGTGTTGTTGGAGCAATTAACGCATACAGCACCGCTGAAGATCTTACAAAATGGTATTTAAATTTTACAAACCCTAATAGTAATCTGGGAAAGTTGATTCAAAAACTCGACAATCCTGTTCAACTTTCTAACGGTAAGAAATTCGTTTATTATTGGGGTGAAATGGCAATTGGTCGTGAATTTACACATCCAGAGAGAGGTCTCCCTATATTTTGGAATTATGGTTTTCAAGGAGCTTATGGAACCAATGTGTTTAGATATCTAGATCAAAATATCACAGCTTTCGTTTTAGGGAACAACAACCAATACAACGGGGCTTTGGCTCAGAATCTAATAAATCTTTTAGTAAAGGATATCTATCCGTTACCTGCAAACATTGATTTTAGCACCAAGAAAATTAAGAAGTTAAAAACTAAAGCATTAAAAAGCTTTGAAGGCCATTATTGGTTCAAAGAAGGGTATGCTTCAGAAATATTTGTAAAAAATGATTCTCTCAGAACTAAATGGTTGTTTGGCACGAGATATCAGACACTGATTCCATT
>Ga0316204_10008468_pt1 | contig 14267 bp, 16 predicted proteins | sample 6monrhotite_MG_2_FD_205661 | JGI IMG/M metagenome (GOLD analysis project Ga0316204, IMG submission 205661) | Microbial mat bacterial communities from mineral coupon in-situ incubated in ocean water Damariscotta River, Maine, United States -... | ecosystem: Environmental > Aquatic > Marine >...
AAGTACAACATTAGCACCTAAAACTGCTTCTTTTTCTACATGGACACCTTCGACAACAATGCAACGCGACCCAATAAAGGCATTATCCTCAATAATTACTGGAGCTGCTTGTAAGGGCTCCAAAACGCCTCCAATACCAACACCTCCAGATAAATGAACATTTTTGCCAATTTGAGCGCAACTACCAACGGTCGCCCAAGTATCAACCATGGTTCCTTCATCTACATAAGAGCCAATATTAACATAACTAGGCATCAGTATAGTTCCAGCCGAAATATATGCACCATGCCTTGCTACTGCATGAGGTACTACACGTATTCCTTTCTCGGCATAACCAGTTTTTAAGGGTATTTTGTCATGAAACTCTAATGGGCCAACTTCAATGGTTTCCATTTTTTGTATTGGGAAATATAAAACAACCGCCTTTTTAACCCATTCATTAACTTGCCATCCTTCATTTGTAGGTTCGGCTACACGTAATTTTCCTGAATCCAATAAGCTAATCACTTCTCTAATTGTAGAAATAGTTTTTTCTTGATTTAAAAGTTCTCGGTTTTCCCAAGCAGCTTCTATAATTGTTTTGATTTCTTGCATATAGTATAAATTTCGACACAAATATAAAGGTATATATCTATTAAGACCAATAAGTATTGATATTGAACATTAGAATGTGACTTTGTTAAATAGGTGGTGTCTTATAGATAGTATTGCAAAAGCATAAACCTAAAGCTAATTAGTTGCATACATTGTTTTGGTTGATATTTCTAGATTTTTTTGTCAATTGAAAATCTAGAAAGCTCAAATGTTTTAAAAACTCTCTAATTTTTTTGGAGCGTTTTTTATTTACATTTGCAGCATAAATTATTTATGGGAAGAATACTAGCATTAGATTTTGGGCAAAAGCGAACTGGAGTTGCCATTACAGATGAATTGCAAATTATTGCATCAGGACTTACAACAGTTGCTACATCAGAGTTAATTTCTTTTTTAAAAGAGTATGTTTTAAAAGAGAGTGTGGAACTTTTTTTGGTTGGAGAACCAAAGCAAATGGATTACTCTACATCTGAAAGTGAAGTTTTTATTGCTCCATTTATAAATAAACTTGAAAAAGAATTTCCAAATATTCCAATAAAAAGAGTAGATGAACGCTTTACTTCAAAAATGGCTTTTCAAACCATGATTGATAGCGGATTGAAAAAAGGAAAGCGTAAAAACAAAGCTTTGGTTGATGAAATAAGTGCGACTATAATTTTGCAAAGCTATTTGTATTATAATTGATAAATTATAAGTATTGTATTTTTGCAAAACCTTATAAAAAGTGAAAATGATTTTACCAATTGTTGCTTATGGCGACCCTGTATTGAGAAAAAAAGCAAAAGCAATTTCGGCTGATTATCTAAACTTAGACGCGCTTATTGCAAATATGTATGAGACAATGTACAATGCTCTAGGTGTTGGTTTGGCAGCTCCTCAAATAGGATTACCTATTCGTATTTTTTTAGTAGATGCCTCTCCTTTTGCCGAAGATGAGGAGCTAAGTGACGATGAACGCGAACAATTAAAAGATTTTAAGCAAACCTTTATTAATGCAAAAATTTTAGAAGAAGAGGGGGATGAGTGGGCTTTTAACGAAGGTTGTTTAAGTATTCCCCATATTAGAGAAGATGTTTTTAGAAAACCAAAAGTTAAAATAGAATTTCAAGATGAAAACTTTAAAACTCATATAAAAGAATTTGATGGACTTTTAGCAAGAGTGATTCAGCATGAGTACGACCATATTGAAGGGATTTTATTTACGGACAAAATATCTACTTTAAAAAAACGATTAATTAAAGGGAAACTTTCAAATATTTCCAAGGGAAAAATAAGCATTGATTATAAAATGCGTTTCCCAGATATGAAAAAAAAGCGCTAATAATTCAATAAATATTTAAAACGAATAATATATTTGTCGCCTTTAAAAAACAATACACTATGGGTTTAGAAACTATTTTATCAATTGCACAAAAACCAGGACTTTATAAACTAGTGACTCAAACAAGAGGAGGCTTTATTGCAGAATCTTTAGTGGATGGTAAAAGAATATCTGCAAACCTTAGAAGCAATGTAAGTTTACTAAGTGAAATAGCAGTATATACCTTAACAGAAGAAGTACCATTGAGGGAGGTTTTTAAAAAGATAAAAGAAAAAGAAAATGCTGCACAGACAAGTGTATCACATAAAGACAGCAAAGATGCTCTAGAAGAATATTTTTTCAATGTATTACCAGATTATGATGAGGATAGAGTATACGTAAGCGATATTAAAAAAATAATCAAGTGGTATAATTTATTACAGAAAAATGATTTGTTAAATAATCTCGAGGAAGAAACTACAGACGAAGAAGAATAAAAAAAGGGAAATGAAAATTTCCCTTTTTTGTTGAAACCTTTTAACGTAAGTATTAAAAATCCCTCTAAAATATATAGCTAAAAGTTTCTTATACTATTAAGTACTTTCATACTAAATAGTTAATAGCAGAGTAAATTTAAATTAAATTGCCTTTTATTACTAATTGATTAGTAATTTTTATTAACAATTTTTTTTAGCTCCATTAAAACTTTTTAGCCAAGCTTAGAAAATCCCAAACCAAAAGTTACCTTTGTGCTTCTTAAAAATCACTAAGTGCTTTCAATTTATACTAAAGAATTTAAATACAATTTAAAGCTAGCAACTCCTGTTATGCTTGGTATGTTGGGGCACACTTTTGTGAGTTTGGTTGATAATATCATGGTTGGTCAATTAGGTTCTGCCGAACTTGCTGCAGTATCACTTGGTAATAGTTTTATATTTATAGCTATGTCTTTAGGTATTGGTTTTTCTACAGCTATTACGCCATTAATAGCTGAAGCAGATTCTGAAAAAAACTTCAAAAAAGGTAAATCGTCTTTTAAGCATGGTCTCTTTTTATGTACTGTTTTAAGTTTAGCGCTTTTTGGGTTGATACTTTTGGCTAAACCACTTATGTATTTAATGAAACAACCGGAAGAAGTGGTTGTTTTGGCAATGCCTTATTTAGATTTGGTGGCATTTTCACTAATTCCTTTAATTATTTTTCAAGGATTTAAGCAATTTAGTGATGGTTTGTCGTTGACAAAATACCCAATGTATGCAACCATTTTAGCGAATGTTGTAAATGTAGCTTTGAATTATGTATTGATTTTTGGAAAACTTGGATTTCCACAAATGGGAATTGTTGGTGCAGCCATTGGGACCTTGGTTTCAAGAATTATCATGCTTTTCTTTTTATGGTATTTACTTAAAAATAAAGAGAAATCTAAAGCTTATGTCACCAATATTAAATTATTCTTACTAAACAATAGCATGATTAAAAAAATTCTTAACCTAGGATTTCCAAGTGCTATGCAAATGTTTTTTGAGGTAGCTATTTTCACAGCTGCTATTTGGTTAAGTGGACTTTTAGGTAAAAATCCTCAAGCTGCTAATCAAATTGCACTTAATTTATCTTCTATGACTTTTATGGTTGCTATGGGATTAAGTGTGGCAGCAATGGTAAGGGTTGGCAACCAAAAAGGATTAAGAGACTTTAAGGAGCTTAGAAGAATTGCATTTTCCATTTTTTTATTAGGAATGGGATTGGCTTTTATTTTTGCAATTCTATTCTTGCTATTCCATAAAATGTTACCAACAATATATGTAGATTTAAACGATGCTTCTAATTTTATTGATAATACCGAAGTGGTCTCAATTGCTGCAAAATTATTGATAGCTTCAGCAATTTTTCAATTAAGCGATAGTGCTCAGGTGATTATTTTAGGTGCATTAAGAGGTCTTCAAGATGTAAAAATACCAACACTTATTACCTTTGTGTCTTATTGGGTTATTGGTTTTCCGATTAGTTACTTTTTAGGTATGGAAGATGCCTATGGAAGTTTTGGAATTTGGCTTGGTCTTTTGGTAGGGTTAACTTCTGCTGCAATTTTATTGTATCTTAGGTTTAATTATCTAACAAAACGTTTAATTTCGCAAGAAGAAAACAATATGTAATATATGGAACTTCCTAAATTTATTCTTGGAGATAACACAGATTTGCCAAACGCTATTTTTGTAATTCATACCGAATTCCCGAGGTTTATAATTAATCTTGAAAATGATGACGTAGAGTGGTTGGAAGATTTTGACCAACACGATGAAAAAGAATTACTAACTGAAATGGAAAATTTAATTGAAGGAGCGTCTCAGTTTTACGATAGGGAAGTGAGTAGATATGATGATTAATTAGATGATTGAGCAGTTATTACAATACGACACCGAACTTTTTATATTCCTTAATAGCTTAGGCAGTTCAACCTGGGATGGACTTTGGCTAATAATAACCAATAAGCTAACATTTATTCCGCTGTATGCTATTTTGTTATTTTTAATTTATAGACATTTAGGTTTGAAAACATTATTGCTTTTGGTATTTGTAATAGCTGCAATGATTACGTTTACAGACCAAATAACTAATTTATTTAAAGACGGATTTCAGCGCCCAAGACCATGTAGAGTAAATGACTTAGAAGGATTAATACGCTATGTAGCTCCAAGATGCGGTAAATATGGTTTCTTTTCTGGTCATTCTTCAAACTCAATGGCAGCAGCAGTTTTTGCAGGATTATTGTTGAAACCATATTATAAAAATCTTATTTTTATACTCTTATTCTGGAGTGCGATTGTTGCCTACAGTAGAATCTATGTTGGTGTCCATTATCCATTAGATATTGTTTGCGGACTCGCTTTTGGAGCTATTGCTGGCTTTATTTTCTATAAACTACAAGTCAACCTTAGAAAGCGTTTTATTTCTTAGTAAAAATGTAAAGATGGCTTACCAATCTTTTTTTATAGCCTCTTTCCCCATCTACTTTTCTATTAAGGTCAAAGACTTCTTTTTTTTCAATGTTGAAAGACTTTTGAAAGAACTCTAACTCCTCACTTTGTAATTCGTTAGATAAAATAGCAAATTTAGATTGTTTTGGAAAATTGTATGTTGAACTAGAGTTTACTTGCGGAATTTTAGCACCATATTGCCAAATCATTTCTGGTGAAATTCCATTTAGTGAGTAAATAAGTAGGTTTACTTTGTCTAGTTCTAATTGTAAATTCGATATTGGGTTATAATCTGCTTGATTCTGAATTTTAGATAAAGGCAATACTGAAATTAGGGCAGCAACCGTAAAAGCAATACTTAAATAGAAAACCTTTTTTATTTGTTTCCTTTTTAAGTTTACAACCATAAGGATACCAATTGATGCTAAAAGCACAGAAGCTAGCAAAAACCACCATAATATGGTTCCAGTTAAAAATGTACCAATTGCAAACCCAATAAGCGGAAATAGAATACCAATACACGCGATCAATCCGAAATTAAAATAGACAGGAATTATTTCTTTTTTATCCTTGATATCTTTAAATTTCCTAATTAAATATTCAATATAAAAACCTGTATTAATAGCCATTGGAATTAAAACGGGCATTAAATATCTAGACTTCTTTTCAGGAATTATAGATAGTAAAATAACTGCAAAAATAGTCCAGTAGAAGCTAAACCTATAAGCTTTTAAGTTACTAACGCGTGATTTCATATATGGATATAAAAGAGCTATAAACGCAGGTATTGTCCACAAGCCACTTTGTGTAAAGAAACTCCAATAGTAATAGAATGGGCGTACATTATAACTTCCCCAATTCCCTGTTTCTTTAGAGGTTATTTCAGTAAATGTTACTGGATCTTCTAATCTTACATATAAATACCACCAACCACCAATAATTAAAGCTATAATAATAAAAGAGAAAATAGAAAATGTCTTTGTTTTTAAATTTTTGAATTTATAACTGAATCCATAGGCTAATAGAAAAGGCAGTAATAAAGCGTACAATGAAATAGGTCCTTTGCTTAAAATGGATAAGCCAAAAAAGACACCAGCTATAAGTGTATGCTTCCAATAGTTTGTTTTTTTTTCGAATAGTTGAAATAAATGTAAAATGGCAACAAGCATAAATCCATGGGTGAAAATATCCCATGGAGCTTCAATAACTATTCCTATAACGTAAAATGAGGTAATGGTTATAAAAGTATTTATTAATGCATGTTTTTTATTGTTTAATAGTTTTAAGCTCAACAAATAAGATGCAATTCCTGTAACAGCTACCATTAGTATTCCAGGAAGTCTTAAAGCAAAAATATTTTTAATTCCAAAAAGTAAACCAGATAAAGCAGCTAACCAACTTGGTAACGGAGGTTTTTGGTAGCGTGGTTCACCATTCATAGTGGTTAATAGCCAATTGCCATCATCAATCATTTCTCGTGCTGTAATAAAATTACGAGCTTCCATGATAGTTACATCAATCACATCGATATTAATGCAAAGCATCAATAAAACGATTACTATAATTGAAATAATTGGATTTGGCTCAATTTTATTCAGCATCTTGTTTATGTAAAAGAATTAAGTTTCTAACGTAAATAATAGAGCCTAATAAATGACCTATGAAAAGTACAGGATCTTCTCGGATAATGGCATAGGTTAAAATTAATACAGAGCCTACTAAGCTTAACAGCCAAAACCCTAAAGGTAGCGAAGATGACTTTTTATATTCCGAATATAACCATTGATATACAAAGCGCAATGTAAAAACAACTTGCGAAATAATTCCAAGCCAAAGTAACCATAATGGAATAGCTTCATTTCTAAAAAGCACATCTCTGTCAATTACATTGTTATTAAAATAATAAATGGCAATTAGTATGGGGAAACCATATAAAAACCACCTTAGTGACCAATGAAATTTTTGCCACTCGTTCTGTAATTGCAAGTTTCGAATGTATATAAAATAAGTAAGGGTTTGACCAAGCATAATGGCAAAATCATCCCTTAGATATCCGTAAAGAAATAATAAAAATGACGCAATTAAACTCAAGGTCCAAAACAGAGTTGGTGTAATTACTTTTCGTTGCTTTTCCGAAGTAATCCACTGCACTACTAATCTAGAAGAAAATAAGATTTGGGCAATAAATCCAATAGTATATATTAGCCAATCACTCATTAACCTTTTTTGCTAACATCATAGTTAATGTACTTTCGTTTCATCCATAAATAAGCAAAACAATCGCTTAAAGGTCCTAACAATCTGTTCCATAAACCAAATTTTGCTTCTCCAGCAATACGCGGAAAATGCTGCACTGGAATTTGAATTATTTTTCCATTTTGCAACAAAATCATTGCAGGTAAAAAACGATGCAAGCCTTTAAACATTGGGATGCGTTTAGCATAAACTGTTTTAATCACTTTTAAAGGACATCCAGTGTCATCCATCCCATCATGAGTGAATGCACGTCTAATACCATTGGCAATTTTAGACGACATATTTTTCACGAAAGAGTCTTTGCGATTTGCTCTTACACCTGTCACTAAATCGTATTCTCCAATATGTTCTAGCAGTAAATTAAAGTCTTCTGGAGCTGTTTGTAAATCAGAATCTATATAACCTACCAATTCCGTTTTTGTATAGTCAAAACCAGCTTTAATCGCAGCGCTTAAACCTCTATTCTCTTTAAAACTTATGTAGTTGAAATTAGGATTTCTATTGCAAATGGCTTCAATAAGTTCTTGACTCCTGTCCTTAGAACCATCATTAACAAACAAAATACATGTTGCAACTGATGCTTTCTTAGAATATTCAAGTAGTTCACTTTCTACACGCTCTAGATTATCTTCTTCATTATAAACAGGAACAACGATAGTAAATTTGTAATCCATTCAAATTAGTTTTCTGCTACAAAAGTATTCTTTTTTTAAGGGATTACAACATATCTATTATGTGTAATATTACGTATAGATTCTAAAACAAATCTAAACTATCGTTATTAAAAATTAAAAAAGGTAGTAAATTGCAGCTTCAAAATGTATTAATGAAAATTCTTGTTACTGGAGCAGCAGGTTTTATAGGCTCTCATACAGCCGAAAGGTTGAGTGAATTAGGACACGACGTAGTTGGTGTGGATAATTTTAACGATTATTATGACCTTGAATTGAAGCAAATGAATGCACATTCAATCAAGGAAAAAGGCGTTGAAATAATCAATTTAGATTTAAGAGACCAAAACCTTTCTGATACTTTGCCTTTAGATATAGACTATATTTTTCATTTTGCTGCGCAACCAGGAATTTCAACAACATCTACTTTTGAAGATTACTTTACCAATAACATAATTGCCACCAAGAATATTATTGATTATGTGCAAAAGTGTAAAAATTTTAAATTGTTTGTAAATATTGGCACCTCTTCAATTTATGGTTTGGAAGCCACTTTTACCGAAAATGTTGCGCCAAAACCAGCATCTCATTATGGTGTTACAAAATTAGCAGCTGAACAATTGGTACTTCAAAAGAGTAGAGAAAACATATTTAAAGCATGTTCATTAAGGTTGTACTCTGTCATTGGACCAAGAGAACGACCTGAAAAAATGTACACCAAATTGATTGCTTGCGGAATTAATAATCAAGCATTTACTTTATATGAAGGTAGCGACAAACATTTGCGAAGCTTTACTTATGTAGGTGATATTGTGGATGGTGTTGTTAGTGTAATAGGTAACGAATCTATAGTAAATGATGAGATTATTAATTTAGGGACTGAGGTAGAACACACCACACAAGAAGGCATTGAAGCTGTAGAGAAAGTTCTTGGAAAATCCATTCAAATTCAAATTGTTAAGAAAAGGGCAGGAGACCAATCTCGCACAAAAGCTAATATTGATAAGGCTAGAAAGCTGCTAAACTATAATCCGCAAACGACATTATTGGAAAGCGTGACACATCAAGTTAATTGGTATAAAGCTAATTTTTAGAACGCTTTATTTTTCGAACTTAAATGCCGAAGTCCTTTTAATAGAATCTATTCTTACCATTTTTTCTAGAAACTCCTCAGGGACGTTTCTAATTTTATTATGCCTAATAAGCATAATAAAATTATCATTAGAGTTTGAGATAGAATCTATTGATGCTTCCTTTATTATTTTTATATCACCACTTGAATAAAACCTACTAGAATAAGATTTTTTCCCCCAATAATAAATAGGTGTGTTCGGCTCATTTTCTATTAATTTTTCAACAATATATTTGTCGGTGTTTAAATCTTCTAACAATTTGTCATCACCAAACGCCACAACACAAGTCGCTATTATCACTAAAAACGGAAAAATTGAACCTAGAATAAATAACAACTTTTTGTTTTTAAACTCATGCCAATAATGCACCATTAATAAGGTAACTGGTATGGTAACAGGTAAAGTGTAAGTATGTAGTATGTTTTTTGAAATGGTAAAGAACATAGGTGTCCATAACAACCATAAAACCAAAAAGGAAACCCATTTGTTTTTTAAAATAGTTTTACGTTCCTTCCATAATTTAATAAGGACAAATTGTATCCAAGGAAAAGAAAAAACCAATAAAAACACCCAAATCATTCCTAAAGGTTGCTTATGACCACTGCCATATAAATCTCCTTCCCAGCCAGATACTACAAAGCGTTTAAAATGTTCGCCCACAATAAAGTAATCTAAAAACCCAGGAGACCTATTTTCAGCAAGTAAGTACCAAGGCAAAGCAATAGCAATTGTAATTAGTATTCCAGTTAACCAAGGTATTTTGTTCCAAACGTCTTTGATAGATATTTTTTGAATAATGAGCCAAATAAAAAGAGGAGGTGCTGTTAATACTAAAACTATAGGTCCTTTAGATAATAATCCTAAAGCTATCGCAATAAAGAATAAATAATTCCAAAAGCTACGCTTTTCGTTTTCGATAGATTTCCAAAACGAAATCATTATTAGGGTGATAGAAAGGCATAATACTGCATCTGTAGACACAACACCTGCATGCAATAAAAACTCAGGTGTGGTTAACAGGATAAACGCAGGCAGGTAAAAGCTTTTTCCAGCTTGCTTTACAAATTTTCCTAGTATGAAGAGCAATACTAAACAAACTAAAAAATAGGGTAATCTTGCAGCAATTTCATTCACTCCAAACATACTAAAACTAGTCGCTGATAACCAAGTTGACAAAGGTGGTTTCGCCCAGAATGGCACACCATAATCTATTTGTAATACTACCCAATCTTGAGTCTCGTACATTAGGCGAGCTATTTCAGAATATCTTGATTCGGTTTTATCTAACAGCGGAATAAGTCCAGTTAAGATAAATCGTAATACGATAATAACGATTATCGAATAAAAAATATAGGCTGTTTGTTGTTTTGTATTATTGAGCATTATTATTTTCTTGAAGCTTTACATACTTTGTTAATCTTGTATAAATCTATCCAAAGTTTAAAAAAATAGGTGAATTTAACTTTAGAATCTCCTTGATCTATCCATCTTTTTAAAGGAACTTCCAGCATGTGGTTGGTGGCTTGGTCAACTCCAAAATGCACCATTAATCTATTAAATATTTCAACATCAAATAACCATTTAGAAATAAAAGGGGCCTTAAAAGCGACTTCAGAAAGTTCTTTTGTAAACAGTTTACAACCACATTGCGTGTCGTAAACTTTCAAATCTAGAATATTGGAGATGGCAGTAGCTATAATTCTACCAATTAAAAAGCGTGATTGACTACGTTTAATAGTTGAACCAACCTTCATAATTCTTGAACCAAAAACAAAATGAGTAGAGTCATTAAAATATGAAGTTAAGGAGACACATTCTTCCAGTGATGTAGCTAAATCTGCATCTAAGTAGGCAATGTATTTATAATTATATTTGTTGTTACATTCAGCAAAAGCAGCTCTAATTGCTTCGGCTTTTCCAACATTTTTTTTGCAGTTTAATACAGAAATATTTTCTGGATAAGTTTCTTTAAAATTTGCTAGAATATTTGCTGTATCATCAGTTGAGCCATCATTTACAAAGCATAGTAAAACGTTAGAGTGATTATTTATAAAATTGAAATAGGCTTTTCTGTCGAGCCCTTTTTCTTCATTATAACAAGGAATTACAATGCAAGTTTCAAATGAAGTGTCAGCCAAATTGCTCATAAATAATAGCAAAAATTTAAAGGCGCAAGGTAATCAAAAAACGTTAGATTAATTTTAATAAATATTCAGCAGCAGCAAAAGGAGTTGTTTTATTATCCTCTATAAGTTTAAGCTGTTTTTGTAATTCTGGTTTAATTATTTTGTTATTAAAAAAATTAAAATTCAATTGACCTTCAATAGTTTGAAGTAACCAAAACTTATTTTGTTCTTGTCGTTTTTTAGTAAAAAAATTATTTTTCTTAGTCATAATAAAATACTCCATTATCATATGCCACACATCTTCAATCCCTTCATTATTTAAAGCACTACAAAGCGAAACTGGAGGCGACCACGACGATTCTTTTTCTGGATATAAGTGCAATGCTCTTGCAAACTCAACTTTGGCTAGTTTTGCACGCTTTACATTATCACCATCTGCTTTATTTATTACGATTGCATCAGCCATTTCAATAATACCACGTTTAATACCTTGAAGTTCGTCACCAGCACCTGAGAGTTTTAAAAGCAAAAAGAAATCGACCATACTATGTACAGTAGTTTCACTTTGGCCAACACCAACAGTTTCAATGATAATTGTATCAAATCCAGCAGCTTCACAAAGTATAATAGTTTCTCTAGTTTTTCTAGCAACACCTCCAAGTGAGTTGCCAGAAGCCGAAGGTCTAATATAGGCGTTAGACTCTTTTACAAGATCAGCCATTCGTGTTTTGTCTCCCAAAATACTACCTTTGGTAATCGTACTACTTGGGTCTACAGCAAGCACCGCAATTTTTTTATTTAATGAAATCAGGTGTTTGCCTAAAGCTTCAATAAACGTGCTTTTGCCAACTCCTGGGACACCAGTAACTCCTATTCTAACAGAGTTATTGGCATGAGGCAAACACCCTTTAATAATAGTGTTAGCTTTTTCAAGGTGTTTTGGGTTTTTGCTCTCAACCAAGGTGATGGCTCTACTTAAAGCAGTAATATTACCATCTAAAATACCTTTGATTAAGTCTCTTGCACTTGGTTGCTTTTTTCGTTTAGAAACAACTTTAGAAATAGCACTGTTATCAGTAATTTCTGGTGAAGGAATGCCTTTTTTTTCCTCTAGTGCTGAGTTGTATTTTTGTTTTTTTTGCAAACTATTGATTTAACGGAACAGCAATTTTTACATCGTCCCAAGCCATAGTTAAAGATAGGTTATCTGTAGAATTATCAAAAGCAATTGTAAATTGTTCTACAACACTTAGTATTTTTTGTACTGGAACTTCAATACTAACGGCGTCAAAATCTGGATTACGCATAGGTTCCATGGAATCATTAACTCCCCAAGGATACTGTTTTGCATTAAAAATAACTTTCCAAGTTGCTTCACCTGGAATTGTCCAAAGTGTGTATTTTCCAGCTGCCAAATAATCTTTTCCAATTTTTAAAGGTTGATTGGTTTCAAAAGTGGTTGCTTCGTTGGCTCCTGTACGCCAAACCTTATTAAACGCTACCAATCCACCAAAAATATTACGATCTCTTTTGAAGGGTCTGTTATAAAATACTTCTAATTCTAAATCATTAAGCTTAAACTCAACAGTGTCTTTGGGGCTTAAAGGTTTCTTCAAAATATCACCATTTATATAGGCATATAAAAATATACCTACAGCAATTAGAAGCAACACAAAAATAAGACCCTTTAAAAATTTATTCATTTTGAAATAATATTTGAAATTAGTTAGAAGTAGTTTTAACTTGAACGCTAAGTTATTACACTTTGTTTTAATTTCTAAAAAAATAATCGGCTTTTTGCAACATCATTAATTTTATGTCGTCTTTAAGTTGAATTCGAATTTATTTAATCAAAAAATAATACCTAATATTAGTATTATGAAACGACCTAACCAAAACATCAATTAGTGAATACATTAACAATAGATATTATTGAGCGATGTAAGCACAACGATCGTAAAGCGCAATTAAAACTTTACAATCAGTATTGTGATGGTATGTATATAGTGGCTAAAAGATTTTTAAAAGATTCTTTTGAAGCCGAAGATGTAGTACAAGAAGCGTTTATAAAAGCATTTACAAAACTACATCAGTACAAAGCGGAAGTCACTTTTGGGGCTTGGTTAAAACGAATCGTCATTAATAAGAGTATCGACTTAATAAAATCTAAAAAACAACAAATGTTGGAATTAGATGAGGTGCACCTAAAAGTAGTCGACTCTGGTTATGAAGACGAATGGTTGGTAGACGATACCATTACTTTAGATGAGGTAAAGGAAGCAATAAACCAATTACCCGATAAGTATAAATATGTCGTGATGTTGTTTTTAATTGAAGGTTATGACCATCAGGAAATATCAGAAATTTTAAACATTACAGAAGTAGCATCACGAACACAATTATCAAGGGGTAAGACAAAATTACGGGAACTATTAAAAGTAACACAAAATGGCACAAGACATTAGAAAATTGTTCGAGAACGAACAAAAAATAAGCAAGGATAAAATGCCAAAAGGTCACGAAGCAAGGTTTTTACAAAAACTAAATCGTGAACTTCCTGAGCAGCCTAAAAGAAGCTTATTTACTTTTTTAAATATTGCAGCAAGTATGGTGATTTTAATTGGGTTGAGCTTTGGAGCTTTAAAGCTAATAAATACTGAAAGTATAGTTGAGCCAGAAGAAGTTGTTGTGGAATCTCCTTTAGGGAAATTATCACCTGAACTTAAGAAAGTTGAAGATTATTATTTGGCTAACATCAATTTAGAATTATCTAAGATTGAAGTTACACCAGATACTAAAGAGCTTTTTGATGGTTATTTAGAGCGCTTGGAAGAGTTAAATAAAGAATATGAGCTTTTATCTCAGGAGTTAACTAAATCTGGACCAACAGAGCAAACTATTAATGCATCTATCGAGAATTTAAAATTGAGATTAAACTTAATGTATCGTCTGAAAGAAAAATTAAACGAATTAAAAAACGACAGTAACCCGCTTGAACAAATACAAGCATAATTATTAAAACATATCAAAAAATGAAATTGACTGTATTAAAATAATTTTAAAAATTATTTATAGAAATTAATTTGATACACGAAGATTGCATTTGACTGATAAACAATTAAAAAACGAACAAATGAAACAGTATAAATTTATAGCATTAGCAGTTACCTTTCTAAGTGTGTTTAGCTTAAATGCTCAACAAAAACTTGAAA
>Ga0316204_10008469_pt1 | contig 14266 bp, 6 predicted proteins | sample 6monrhotite_MG_2_FD_205661 | JGI IMG/M metagenome (GOLD analysis project Ga0316204, IMG submission 205661) | Microbial mat bacterial communities from mineral coupon in-situ incubated in ocean water Damariscotta River, Maine, United States -... | ecosystem: Environmental > Aquatic > Marine >...
TATTTGCTTAGGCGTTGCCCAGCGAGAGGAACCAAAGGTATTAAGACCGCGTTGTTGGCGTCCGCGCCAAACTGAACCAATGACTGCAAATATAGTTCCAACGAACCCGCCGCCTGCTACGATTTGTCCACCTTTAGCAAAGATATTCGGTTCGTAAGCATCAAATTGATACCACCATGGGAACAATTTCCAGGGTGCATAAACCGTGTGCCGACTAATAGAGAATAAGCCTGTTCCCAGATAAGCGTCATAATCAAACTGTAAGGCCACCCACTGTGTTGCATACCATGTGGTCAAAATAATCGTCGTGAAGACGATAATTATCTGCCCAATCAATATGCTCTGTGGCGACATAACCTTAGTCCTTGCTAATTTGGACCTAAGGCTGTCAGAAAGAAGGTTGGGTCGTCTAGTTGCTAAATAATGTATTCGCGTGAAGTTTAGTGAGCATTCGTGAACTTTAGTGATATTTAGTGAAAATGGTATTTTTTACGGGGTGAAAAAACGTATTTTGTCCAAGTTTCTTTGTGGATTTACCAACGTCAATTCTATCTTGATGAATTTGAAGCGAACCATCACTGCCGCCTATAGAACTGCAAAGGCAAAATCCGCATAGCGCTTTTTAGCGAGGCAGAAACGGAAGGGGTTCAAGGTGGCTTGGCATAATTATGATAAATTACTTTCGGCTCCTAAATCCCCAAAAGCAGACATTGGCCAAATAGGTTGTTAATGTCGCCTGAAGGGGTATATGAAGCATATTTAGAACACATCATATTTAAGGCCAATCTACCGACTGAAATTTTTCATTTAGACGCTCAGAAAATTCGGGCTCAATACCTTTTGCAAATGCGAGCAAACCCTGCACATGATTGCGAAGACCGTGAATTGTTGCGTTGCCCTGATGCTTTGCATGAACCGCTGGACCATGATTGTCACTTGTCAGGTAGTGAATATGCAGACGAAGCATGTCCTTAAATCTCCGGGTTAACTTGGGTTGGTCACTATTTACTCCGAGCCCAAGGACAATTTTTCGAGCACCTGGAGGCACAACACTTGTCTTTGTCATTTGTGGTGAGAACCCGTATGACCTCATTTCACTGTAGACCTTTCCGATAACTTTAGAGGCTTGTGAACGATCAAAGTCGTGTAGCGTAGAAAGCGTCAGGTCGTCCGCATAACGGGTGTAGGTAAGTCCATGTTGACCAGCAATGTCTCGTACTTTCTGGTCAAAATCTCGCAAAGCTAAATTGCTTAATTTGGGGCTCGTCGGTGCGCCTTGAGGCAAATAACCTAACCAAGGCACACTATACTCTGGAATGGTTCCGGAATGCGGGTGAGCCCTCCATTTCATTCCACGGAAACCATTATCCTTACGATAGCGAGTGCAAAGACGCGCTAGCTCTAGAGCCACCAATGGCTCATAGCCAGCTTTGTGGAATATTCGGAAGACCTGCAATTCCGTCACAGATTCAAAAAATGACTCTATATCTAGCTTTATCAACCATTTTGCATCACAGTGTAATGCTGCGGCGTCGCGAATTCGGCTTCCTTTACTAAACCCGAAACTTGCTTCATCGACCGCCAAATGATCCAAGATAAAGTAATCAATCCATCGTTGCAGCTTAAGCAGTTTTTCTTCTGGAATACATATAATGCGATACCGTGCTGCCCCGTTAGGCGAAGGCTTCTTATTCGATCTGAATAGTGTGTACGGGTCACGGCGGCGTTCAATTATTTCCCGTAAGTAGTTGTAACCGACCCCAGAAAGTACTGAAAGATGGCGAAGCGTGAGTATTGGTGTAAGATTTGGTGATCGAGTTCGAAAACGCTCCGTAATTTCTATGGATGCATCGATACTATCCGGATCAAGACCAGCCCGTTCCGCTTTTAACCTGAATTGTTGCGACCGCCACGTCATGACCTACTCTGAGCACCTTTAGGTGCTGACAGATGAAGACTTCGCGGAAGACATCGTCCCAGTGAAGTTTTCATCTGTGATCCCCGCCGAAGCGAGCTAATACGCGGGGCATAGAAATCTATGACCCAACCAGTCCACGTTAGTAGACCAGCGTTGGCCCATCTCAATGGTCCGGGCCTCATCTAGGTCGTCTTAATGATGACGGTCGCAACGATTGTGGTGTATAATATAATGCGCCACCATTTACTAGGGGAAGATCACGTTTAATTCGACGAGGCTTCCGTAGATATTCGACTTCACGGAATGCAGTTTCTGTCAGTCGACCTTCTTCGTTGATCAATTTAGAACTCTTAGCTCTAGACATCACAGTTTCAACCAAATCGACAGGAAGTCCCGTTCGAGCTGATACAGCAGAGACCGTTCGAGGCCGCCCGCGTAGAGCCGCCAATACGAGAATGAGTTGTTGAGTTTCAACAGGCCCGTCCAATACCGCATTAGATCTCGCTAACCTTTGTTGTCGCAATCTCGAAAGTGCAGAGACCAGCTCCTCACGAGCATCGCCCGGAGCGACTACAGGCATTATCAACGAAGTTGATCGTTGTTTGAATAAAGGCTTCCAGCCAACCCAAGATTTATGAAGGATTAGCGGCATGTTGTTAGGCGCTCCATGGTCAAAGGCCATTAGTCCGCCTGCATCACCGTATCCTAGGGGAGTAAAGTCGCCTGTCGGCCTCATTTTGCAATACCGTTTACATAAATCGATTAGGTTTCTTCGAACAGCTGGTAATTGATCATGTATCCTTGGGCACCCCTTAACAACACTTACAGTTGGATTAGAGGGATGGGCTTCGATGGCCTGAATACCACTTTCAGTTCCTGAGTATGCAATAATGGTAAAACGAATTGTCTTATTCGACCACCAACTTCTTAGTGTTGGCACTCGCCAAGCTGCTGTAAGCATTTTGAGTATGCGGGCTCCACTTCCGATAAAATCAGAGACAATCACGAAATGATCTGGGCGAATCTCCCTCCATTGTCGCATTGAGGGATGGAGCGTGAAGCGTGCTGGCTGCGCACGAGATAAACCCGTTAAGATAGATGCAAGGACACCTTCACTGCCTGTTTCATGTTTATAAGGCCGCTCTGCTCTTACAGGCGGAGGTGCATTACCTTCCGATCGTCGGTTCTTTTTACGACGAGGTACTTTATAGAGAGCAACTGGTTGGCGCCTATAGGACCTTGGATGTTGTTCAACGAACAGTGCAACGCCTTCGTCATTTGGGATATTGTTTAAAATAATATTCCTTAAGCCTGCTGATAACTCATCCGCTTTTACAAAATGAATTGTGCGTAGGAGGCTTTCTGCCAAAGGGCGGTCATCAGCTGAAAACTGATTAACCCATACCTCGGTTTCCGCATTACTAATGCCTTGAATTCTCTGTGGCTGTACAATCATTTCGTTCAAGCTTGTTTGGCTCCCTTCTTGTTAATAACAACATTGACCTGTCACAAGTTGAAAATCAAGCTCATTCAATTTACGTCAAGAAACAAATCTATTTGATTTGGTGGACCAAGAAGACATGACATCTAAAGTCCGTTTTGTGCGGACAGTGCTTCGGTTTTCGAAAACAATGCTGATGTCTCCTCTTCCCCCCTAAGCAGACTATATCCACAGCCTATTTTCCCCCACTCACAAATCTTCATTGACATTTGTTCTGTTTTTGTTCCTTATCGTTCGTCCGTTTTACAGGACAAATAAACAGTGCGAAAACCAGATACGATTGAAAGGCTTTACCTCGACTTTGATGGGTTTTTTGCATCTGTAGAGCAGCAGGCACGTCCGAGTTTGCGCGGCAAGCCGATTGGGATCGTTCCTTTTGACGGCACTGTGCATACGGTTGTTATTGCATGTTCTAAAGAGGCTAAAGCCCTTGGCGTTAAGAACGTCATGCGTTTGGGGGATGCAAAGAAGATTTGTCCGAGCCTTGTTTTAGTGCCGCAAACTCCTGATCTTTATCGCCGCGCCCACAATGCACTGCTAGCCGAGATCAATAGCGTTATCCCTGTGGAAGCCATAAAATCTATAGACGAACTTTGTTGTAAATTAGGACGTCGCGATATTGAAAACCCTGAATACCTAGCAAAACAAATTAAATCCCGCATACACGATAATATCGGCCCCTATATTACTTGCTCTATTGGTTTTGCTGCTAACCGCCACCTCGCCAAGATCGCTTGCAAGATGGATAAGCCAAACGGCGTTACCATTTGGCATCCGCATGATATGCCAGCGCCAATGTTGCCGCTCCCTTTTGATGACATTCCAGGCATCGGTCACAGTATGGAAAAGCGCCTACACCGCGCAGGTATCTACGACATGAAAAGCCTGCTTGCAACAGAGCCAAAGCAAATGCGAAAGCTTTGGGGCAATGTAACGGGTGAACGGCTTTGGTATGCGCTACATGGTTACGCGGTAAAGGCCGAGAAATCCAAACGCGGCATGTTTGGGCATGGCCGCGTCCTACCGCCCAATTTACGAAACTTCACAGACGCAAGAGATTGTACGCGCATGTTACTGGTCAAAGCCGCGCGGCGTATGCGGCGAGAGAATTACTACGCAAGCATTGTCTATATGTGGCTAAGCCTGCGCCGTGGCTCCATGAAAGAAAAGGGCTGGTCAACGCGCCACAAGCTCCACATGGCCAATGATGACCGAGCCTGCCTGAAAGCTCTTGATGCCATGTGGGCGCAAGCACGAAAATCTCTCCCCAAAGGTATAAAGATTGTTCGTGTCGGCGTGACGCTTGGTGAACTTACCCGCTCGGACACACGCCAGCTTGATATGCTCATCAATGATGATCCCGAAAGACAGAAATGGGAATCCATAACAAATGCAATAGATGGCCTAAATAGCCGCTACGGAAAATCACTGGTAACAATGGGGCCGTGGAAACTCCCACCCGGCGGAAACCTTGGCGGAAAAATTTCTTACACCCGCATTCCAAGGGCGGAGGATTTCTGGTGAGTTGGAAAGTCCGCATACAAATACTCGACCTCGGTATTGACGACCGTATAGAATCAACATGCAAATCCTGCGGTTACACATGGTACGAATTTGTATCTGACTACCTCGATAAACCTTACCCACGCCAACTCTACCTTGATGAATTTGAAGCAAAGCTCAAATGTCAACTATGGGGCTGCAAAGGCAAAACCCGCATAGCCCTTTCTAGCGAAGCCGAGACGGAAGGGTTTCAGGGCGGGTTGACTTAACTATGACAAAATAGCTTTCGGCTCCTAGATCCTCAAAGGAGCCCTTAGAATTTACAAATAAAGGCATTACTCGATCCAATACCAAGACCTTGGCTTAATTGATAATATTGTCTATAACGCAAATTGTATTTTTTAGAATAACAGGATTCACCAGTGACAAAACCCGATTGTTTAAAAATTGAGTCCCTTTCTGATTTCATTAAAAAGATCGACCAAATAAAGCGAAGCTCGGAGAAAGCAGGAAATAATGCAGATTTACTATTTCGAGGGCAGAGACAAGATCACGAGTTGCGACCTAAGCTGGCAAGATTACACCTGAATGGCAATATCCTTAACATTGAAAAGTTGATGCTGGATGAATTTAGAAGAGCATGTCTTCCATTGGTTGATCATCAACCTGAGAACAATTGGGATTTACTTGCCTTAGCACAGCACCATGGTTTACCAACCAGGCTTTTAGACTGGACTTACAGTGGTCTCGTAGCTCTTTGGTTTGCAGTTCAAAAAATTCCTGAAGCTGAAAATGATGGAGTAGTTTGGATTCTGAATGCTCATACCGCCGACTATAGAGATACCGATAAACTTGCAGATCCACTTTTGAATAAAGTAACCAAAATATTTCGTTCGAGAGTTATTTCAAAAAGAATCTCAGCCCAATCAGGGGCATTTACAGTCCATAAAATCAATGATGACAATAAGATCGTATCCTTTGAGACCCATCGTGAATTTAAAGAAAAGCTAACAAAGCTTCTAATTCCTGCGAAAGAATTTGCTAACATTAGAAAGTCTCTAAAGGTTATGGGCATTAATCATCTAACGGTTTTTCCTGACATTGATGGTTTATGTCAGCATTTAGAACGACGATTTTCTAAACTTCAAGACGAACAATAAATTAATGGTTGCGCTATTAAACATGTGTGTAAGGCCAATAGCTAAAACCATCGGGAAAATTTTACCTTATTTCAGAAATATCTATCTTAGGCCAAGCGAGGCCTGATAACAAATCAGGATGTCTAAGCTCCGTGGAAGGTGCTCCGTATTCTCTACGAAGGCGATCAATGTCATTTAGTACTTCAGTCGCAATTTCAGATATGATTAATGACTCACCATAAACACGTTTCAGTAAGCCTGCCCTTAATTCGGACGCATCAACTGGAACATGATCATAGCTGTTTTTCCATTCTGGATGAGGCTCGCGACGAGCAACAAGCGACTCCACTGTACGATAGGCAAATGGCCGATGACCAAGTTGCTCGCTCACGTCAAGGGTAGCCAAGAAGGCCTGCTCATCCCCCATCCATGCTAGCGCACTGGATAAAGTTTCTAACGTTTCATCATCAATGTCAGTCTTTAAAGCATCAATTGCATTTCGTTTAACAGCTGGATGGGCGGCGAAGATGGTTTGCAATGTTTGACCAAGATTGTAACGATCTCGGTTTCCACCACGAAAGTTCCCAACAAGAAGATGGTCTAGCACCACTGAAGCCAAGTTCTTAGTTTTCAGTGCCAAGACGACATCTAGCCAAGCGGTTTCACGCAAAACTTGAGGTATACGGTCTGCAATACTGATCAAAAGGCTTTCGGTCTTCTCACCTGGGAGATATTTTAAGCTATGGATAGCATTTGCAAGCCGATGAGGTTCACGAAACCTATCTGGCAGTTTGCCCAGCACATCCCATAACACCATGGGATCGTCTGCGAAGACACAGAGTTGTATCCAGTCTTTGCCTCGATAGTCATCATCGATCATCCACCGATGTTCCGAAGCCTCTTCCAGTAGGTAGTCGACACCTGAGAGAATGTCTTCACGCAGCAAAAGCCTTCCACCGAGGGCTGCAAGCAGCAAAGTACGGTGCTGAGAACCCGAATTCGCATTGCTTATGATTTCACGAACGAAAGACCAGTTTTTACCGAGAGGTAGGCGAGCTGCCTCAGTTACCATCTCGCGTATTATTGATAATTCCCTATCTGTGACGGCGGTGATTTGCCATTCTTTCGCTGCTTTGAATATCCAAGAAGCTTCTTCGCAAATAACATCAGGATGAGCATTCAGAGCGGTACGCCGCTCAGCAACATCCCGCAGGTCAATGCCGTGAAAATGTCCTTCGCGAGGTGACTCGTTGCGGCGCAACCACTGTATTGCAAGCACCTTAGATGCCAAGCCTGCCAACAGCGGATGCCGCAAATAAGTTCGCATTGTTGCTGATGTGTCTGGGTGATCGATGGCAAGAAAAGCCCGCTCATAAGCCCAAACCTGATTATTTCGTACTTCCCGTAATGCCTCACTGCCATGCCGAGCGCCACTTTTGTCTAACTCATTACGGTGATGCAAATGGACTTCCGCATCTGCTACCATCATGCGTTCCAGAATCGGTATAACTTCTGGTCCAGGAGATATTTGGGCAAGCGAGGCCACCTCGGAGAGAAGCGTCCGGTCAATTGGATTTTGATCCAGCAAACGCTGACCTGACATTATCAAAAAGTCTCGGATACGCGCACAGTCGGTAGGTGCATAGCCTATCACTTGATCTGATCTACGTACCAGATCGACCAAGGTGCGAAGTTCAACCAGACTAGCGGTAACACCACGTTGTATGATCGCATCAATTTGTCTAGTGGGGGTGACATGTCGAAACCGGTTCTCCAAAGCGTATAAACGTGTGCGCATAACCTCTGGAACTGGATTGCCATGTGCAACGACAGTTTGATACTGAGCTATAGCTGTATTTAATAAAACCTCAACGGCAGGCTGGTCTAGCAATCCAGCAATCGTCTGGGCTACATCATCAAAACGCTCGCTTTCCTGTAAGACCCTTTCCAATGCCCAAGGCTGTTTGACTGTAACGTCTGCATCTTCAAAATATTCGTGACATCGAAACGGCACGGGTTGGCCATCACGAAGGCGTTCCGCTAGGCCTTGACGGACAGCATCTGGGGTACGGGCAAAGGCGCGATAGATTGCGTTCTCTCGCCATCGGAAATCATTATCTTCAAGCTTTGAGCCAATCTCCATATCCTTGACCCAACCTGCAACTGCAGCATCATCCACATCGTTTGAGGTACTCTCTCCTACCGGACCTATAGGTTTCGCCCAGCGAGACAGACATTCAGCTGGTGTAGCATATTGTGAATTAAATCTATCACGAGCGGTGTCCATACGACTCGCGACATCTGGCTCAAGTTCGATGCCCCAACCTTCGGGAAAGTTTCGTTTTGCCCAACGGTCAAATGTAACATCGGTACTCGCATCTAAGATTTTAGACACGAGGGTACCGCTATCTCTAAAACTCAATCCCTCAATCACCCAATCACGAATATCAAGGTCCTGTTCTTCAATTGCTAAATTTGCTGCGAAAACTCGAGAACTGGAATCGCGACTTAAAGCCAGTTCGTGAAGCACTGCTTTTCGGGATTCCGAAGGCAAATTCGAAACTACGGATTCTGGATTAAGACCAAGAGAAGTCATTCGAAACACTGGCGTAAGACTGAGAACACTATACGCACCCTGTTCGCTAGCATTCGTAACTTTCTCTATTACCCGATTAGAAAACTCAGGAAGTGAAGTCTGTAGCATGAAACTAAGAGCATCATCACTACATGCAGAGGTATACCAAGCATCAAGCTTAGGCCCGAGTTCGGGTTTAACCTCGCACCAAAGTTCCCCTCCATAGCGTAGAAGAAGGTCAGCACACAGAAATGGGTCGATGTCAAAAGCTGCAATGGTAGCATTTGAGAGCACGCGCAATTCTTTCTGGCCATCATTAGCTAGCCGGTCACATGCAAAAAGAATAGCTTCATGCCATCCACGGTGATTTAAAATTTCGGATTTAAGCCGTTCCGTGGCCTCTGCATTATCGATACAATTTCGCATGATATCTTCGGCATGATGCGAGCCATACCACTCTTGAACCAGATGGTGGGGGAAATCATACCCGACTGGATCGGGTATAGCGCAAATGACATGGTAGTTACTTAGTGTTTCAAGTACTATTTTCGGTGATATAGGAACAGCTATTTGATGCCTTGAAATCAATTGTTCGTTAACCCGCGTTACAGCGCTGCGGGCTTCGTTTTGGCCTAATGCGGTCTCTCCTCGAGACAAACCTTCGGCAGCAATACCGATAAGATAGAACTCATGAAAGTCCTGCAAATTGTTAGATAAAACTTGCGACCGTTCAGGTTGGGCGACATGCGCATTCATCATGCCTTGGATTAACTCATTGCGCGATGTCGGTAATGGCTTATCGGTGTCAAAACTAAAAAGAGCGAACAGATACAACGGAATTGTGATCAAACCCTGCAATGCCTCGACGTTCTGAGCAGCCTCCAACGTGAGCACACCTACTTCTCCCCCGAGTTCTTCAGCAATTTCACTTTGCTGTTGCTGACTTAAAGGGATGAGTTTTAACTCCCCACCTATGATAGGAACCATACCGGTTCCAGGACGTGTCGAAAGGAGCACACGAAGATCTGAATGCCGGGCTCTAAGTTCGGCAAGCATTATATCTGCTCTATGCTTTGCAGATCCACTCAACTCGTTCCAACCGTCTAAGAACAGCCATACAGGGCCTCCATCTAAGCCGCACTCTAAAGTATGCCGCCCACAATCTCGAAAAGCTGGACGATCCAGAATGAAGTCAAAAAAGTCTCCTTGGCTTAGAGCCCATTGACCGAGCGGAACGTGTAAGACAACCACTTCATAGGAAGCCACTGCGGCCTCCACAAGCTGGAGGAGTGCACTAGTCTTACCCATTCCTGGCTGAGCTGAGAGCACCAGGTCTCTGTGTCCTCTCAGTAAACTAACCGCTTCTCGAGTAGAAAAATCGTCCTTGGATCCTAAGCCAGAAAATTTAAGCAAGACGTTTGTTGGCGGCCAATTGCGAGTTTCACGAAGTCGTTCTAAGTCACGGACGTTGGCCACAAGTAAGCGCTTGTGCGCCTCTCTAGCATCAACCAAAGAATCATCAAAGTTATCTGAAAATATCGTTCCTGCTAATAACTCACGTGATTTGCGATTAAGGTGAACATGTTTGATCCTAAGCAATTCTTCGACAGGAAAGCCTTTTTCATCTCTATCGATTAAACGCGCATGGTTTTGGCACATCCAAATACCGTTTGTTTCTGAGCGTCTTTCTTCAGGCGTCAAACTTTGATTGTAACGTGCTGCACCTGGTCCAGACGCAGCGGCAGTTATATGAGCTGCAACGCCCATGCTTGACACACTATTTCCGTCCGTTGTTGGTCCAGTCGTCAAAGCATTGCATAGCGAACAAGAGTGACCGGCCATGTTCGCCAATTTGTCTTTAGTGCTTTTTAAAAAATCATCCCGATTAGACATTATCATCTTTGTTTTAATAAGTTTAGTGACAAAGTTATTCTGCGCTTCGTAGCATTACAGCAAAGACAGCATTCTGAATTTCGTCTTTGATATTATCACCCTTACTAGAGTATTTTTCAATTCTTTCAATATCCTGTCGAGATCCGTACTCGGCCAACACATCGATCAAAAACAAAACAGCATCTTCAGTATTACGCGAAAAAACATACCGTTCCGCCCGTTCTATAATTTCGTCGAGTAAAAAGCCTGCCTCAAGTCGATCCTTTACCCAGTAATGAGACTGTCTTCTGAATTTTCTGTCTCCTTTCAACTGATTATCTAGCCAAGAAAAATCAGCTGATTCATTTATTCTTGGGAATGATCGGTCTTCAGGAAATACAATAAGTTGGTCTAATTGGTTCCGCCTCCAATCAAACCACCCCATGGTATTGCAAGTATCCCAAATACTCCTTCTATCCAAGTCAGATAGAAATTCCATGAATGGCAGTATTGCCTCTAACTGCTCAATTCTTTTAATACCCGGTCTACTTCCAACTTTTATTCCTATACGCATATCTAAGTGTTTTAGTAAGTCCGCAGGCACTTCTGCGGCATCAATAGCTGCATGTACCAACTCAAGGCTTTCGGGTGTTGCCATATACAAAAGCGCAATAACGTAATTCTTTTTCGCACCAACTTGGTCCCAATTATCCTTGATTTTTTCAAATGCGAAATGGTCATCTCTGTCACCAAGGAGCTCTGGCAATATATCATCTGGGCGGAAGTATTCCTTAGGCTTATTAGAGGCAAAATTACGCCTTTTTTTGAACAGATCATCAATAACGTGTTCTAAACCTCTCGTCCCAACGTATCTTGAGAATTGAAGCCAATACCAATCATTTTCTTCATTAAGTATTTTTTCAGCAAGCTTGGGCTTGGCGGTCTGATCACCGTGTCTCAGACGGGCGGCAAGGCTGCGATCCTCAAGTCCGGGTATCGTATTCTGCGCCAAGTATCTCACTTCGTCGCCAGATAAACGAGCACTCCATAAATCAAAAGCCCTCTTTCGAAACCAAATGTCATTTTTACCGTCTAAACAAACGCTCAAAAGCGCTTCTTTAGAAACACTGCCCATTTTTCTGTAGTGAGAATCACGTAATTGACCCCAAAAATCAGCAAAGGAGCTTGCCCAAACATTAAAGCCTTTAGTTCCTTCAATCTTAATATCCACATCCGCAACACCTCTTGCTGTGTGAACAACAGCACTTGGATGATCAATTTGCCGAAGTAGCCAGTGGATTGACCGTTTCAACTGAGGAAACTTGTCGGAAAGGGGGATTAAATAGTTTATCAACCTATCATTCTCATGCCTTCTTAAACCACCACGCAGGCCATACTCAGCGACATCAAATCTTGGATTACTGTGTTCTTTTTCTTCATCTTTTATGGGTAGCTTTGACCAAGCTGATACGACTTGATCAGCAAATAAATTATCTCTCCCTGCAGCGCAAGTGACTGCTGCAAACAGCATACCAGAAGTCAATAATTTCTTTTTTTCTTGATGCATTCTCCAGCGGGCCTTCAAGGGCTCGATAAGTAACTCATGGCCCAACTCGCCTGCGAGGTATAATGCTCCTTCCTGTATCTTTCCGTGGTTTCTTGGGTCGGCAATAAATTCTCCGATTTGTATAACCCACTTTTCCCCATGTTTCCTTTTTGCATGAGCCAGTACCCGATCCCGCCTTGAAGATAACACTGTGGGCTCATGAGAATAACAATAAGAAGCCGCGGCCCTTACATCTCCGTTGCGCGTCATTCCTTCTTGCCGGGCAAAACACTTCTGCTTTGAGGCTTTGAGTAAAGATAGCACATCTTCACCATCAAGCTCTGCTAATACTTGGTTTACAGCGTACCTTTGAGAATTAGGGCCTTGCTGAAAGGCTTCGCTTCCTATCAGTTCTGCGCAGCGTTCAAAAAGATGCTCCCTACTAGGATGATTTAGGCTAACGGAATGACTGAATGCGTGTACAAATGCCAATAGAGGTGTTGTACAAGCATTGTTTAAATTTGTTCTTGTTTTGGTGGACATAATTGCAGCTTGCCCGACCACCTTAGCAAAATATGGATCTGTTAAAATCTCATCATAAACTCCGCTCTCAAGAAAATCAGAAGCAATTGCTCTGACCAGTAAATAATCTCGTACTCTGTCATGACGAAATGAAAGTACATCCAACTCATTTACACGTAACAAAGAAGACGCTTTGATAATGCATCTCAGCACGTCTATAAAATCAGACCCTAAATTCCACGATTTTACGATTTTCCAAGTTGGAGACATTACCCGGGAGATCAATATATTCGTAACCAGTTGCAACAACACATGATCATATTCAGATTTCTGAAATTTAGTAGCCTGGCTCAATTGAACAAGTTCATCGTCTATGTACCTTTCAATTACATGATTTGGTTTCGGGTTTTTCCAATCTGTTTCTAATCCAATCAATAATGGGTCGTGATTTAGTTTTTCAGCCACGTCATGAGCTTCTAAAATAGTTAAGGACGCACCATTAAACTGAGCTCTTTTTTGAACGGCATCACTTCCCTCACGCTGCCCATAATCATTCAATATAAGTGAATTTTTTTCGATAATCTCTCGTTCTTTGCGTGTTAACCCCGAAATTACTTCCGGCCATATTGGACAAATTATTTTTAATCTTTTGTTGGCAAATTTGGTTCCTTGAAGGTCGCTTTGTTCGCTTTTAGTTCCAAGCATCCATCTTGTAATTTTTCGAAGCAAATCTACTGGCGCCGTCGCCCGATTTATATCCTCAATCCAGACCAAAACTTTATCAAAATCAAAACACTCAAGAATTGCGTTTGTATAATTGTTTTCTTTTAAAGAAGGTGCATAGGCCTCGAATGTTCGTTTTAGGACTTCTTGAAAAGTAAGTGAACCCTGTAAAGTTTGGTCGCTTACAACAAAACACACGCCGCCTGTTTTCAATAACTCCCTTGAAATGTCATAACAAAGAACAGATTTCCCTACTCCTGAACCACCTGTGAGAAATAAACACCCGTCTTCAAGCGACAGTCTATTATTTATCTCCTCCCATAATTCCCTTTTGATGAACTCTGCAGGATTTGCCTGAGGTCTTGCCTCCTCGATCATCGAATAACTTATTTGGGTTGCAAGGTCAGCCGATAGTCGCTCTTGTAATTTGCCAAATACTTTATGTCGCAACCACTGCCCATCAGCAGATATATCTAAAACATTTGCAATACGAGCCCCAGACCAAACTTCGATCCACATGCCCAATTCTTCAGCTTTGGTTGCTAGGTCTGTAATTAGTGCACTGGTAGGATCAGAGGAGTAAGTTAAAATCAATTTACGCTGAGTATTGGGCAGTTTTTGCTTCACGCCTTCAAATAGATTGAATGATTTGGCAATATCACCATCTTCTGGATGTAACCATTTTTGCCGTAATTTATTCTTAGCAGTAATAGTATGGTGGACAATGATAGCAATTTGCCTTCCACTTTCATCTTTAACGTAACTAATCCCATCTGCAGGATCGGGAATAGTTCGACCATCTGCATTCGTACCTGTTTCACAAAGGGTATCATAAATTGGGTTTGATATACGAAGAGTTGATGTTGCTAAGCTTTCAAACTCACCCTCATCTGACATCAGAGAGATTAGTTTCCTGGTTTCAAAACTACTATTTTTCATATCATTAATCTTCACGGTTAAGCCAACT
>Ga0316204_10008473_pt1 | contig 14257 bp, 14 predicted proteins | sample 6monrhotite_MG_2_FD_205661 | JGI IMG/M metagenome (GOLD analysis project Ga0316204, IMG submission 205661) | Microbial mat bacterial communities from mineral coupon in-situ incubated in ocean water Damariscotta River, Maine, United States -... | ecosystem: Environmental > Aquatic > Marine >...
GGTTGATGAAACCCTGAAAAAATTCCACCAGCAGATCCACGTCAAAATCACCCACGCGCGCGCGCGGATATTCGGCGTGGTATTCCAGGCCGGGTCGGCCGGAGAAATCAATCACCACGCGCGACAATGCCTCGTCCAGCGGCACATAGGCATGGCCGTAACGGCGAATCCCTTTTTTGTCGCCCACAGCCTCGGCAAAAGCTTGACCCAGAGTGATACCCACATCTTCCACTGTGTGATGGGCGTCAATGTGCAAATCACCTTGGGCGGCGATATCCAGGTCGATCATGCCATGGCGTGCTACTTGGTCCAGCATATGATCAAGGAAGGGCACACCGGTATTCACGGCGCAGGTTCCCGTGCCGTCAAGATTGACGCTGGCCTTGACCTGGGTTTCCAGGGTGTTACGTTTTATGGTGGCTTTACGATCAGCCATGAAGGTTTCTCCGGCACCGCTGGTGCTGTTTATTTATTGAACCGCGTAGCATAACGTTTCGTGCCAGTTGATTGAAGCAGAACCTTGTTTTCCCATACGCGCAGGTTGGAATAAAATTATTTGATCGCCTGCGCCAATGCCCGCAAAAAAGCAGCATTTTCTTCCGCTGTGCCCACGGTAACCCGCAGGCACTGGGCCAACGGACCGCGTTCTGCACCCATATTTTTGATCAGTACACCCTGTTCTTTCAATGCGGCAAACACCGCTGCTGCCTGCGGCACACGGAACAGGATGAAATTGGCGCGACTGGGAAAGGCCGTGGTGCCATCCAGCACCTGCAAGTCTGCCATCAGTTTTTCACGGTCTGCACAGATTTGTTGGGTTTGCCGGTCCAACACAGCACGATGAGTGAGTGCAAACTCCGCGCTTACCTGAGTCAGTACGTTGATGTTATACGGCAAACGTGTTTTATCGAATTGCGTCAGCCACTCTTGCGGCCCGGCCAACAGGCCCAGCCGTAAACCGGCTAAACCCATTTTGGACACGGTCCGCATAACCAGAAGATTATTGTGTTTGCCCAGTTCACCCATAAAGCTGTCATCGGCGAAGGCATGATAAGCCTCGTCCACCACCACTAGGCCGGGGCTGGCCTTGATCACCGCGTGAACCGCCGTGCGGTCAAACAGGTTGCCGGTGGGATTATTGGGGTAAGCGAGAAATACCACTGCTGGCTGGTGTTGCCCAATAGCGGCGAGCATGGCTTCCAGGTCCAGTGAAAAGTCCTCCGCCAGCGGTACACCCACGTAGTCCATGCCAGTCATGGTGGCAATCATTTTGTACATCACGAAACCAGGTTCCGGGGCCAGAATCACCCTGCCCGGCTGTGCCAAAGCCAGGGCGATCATCTGGATCAGCTCGTCGGAGCCGTTGCCCAATAACACTTCCTGGCCTGCCGGAACGCCCATGGCCATGCCCAGGCTGGCTTTAAGTCCTGAGGGAGAAGGGTCGGGGTAACGGTTGAGGCTGACATCGCGCAACACAGCGAGCCATTCCTCGACCATTGCTTCTGGCCATTGATAAGGGTTTTCCATGGCATCCAGTTTGATGAAGTTCGCCGGGTTCGGTACATGATAAGCTGACAGGGCGCAGATTTGTGGGCGAATCCAAGTAGCCACTTTATTATCGATACTTTGACCCATGTGTTTTTAACGCAAAGGCGCAAAGAGCGAGAAGATTTTTTTCCTCATGCCCTTTGCATCTTCGCGGCCCTTGCGTTGTGTACTCTTCATTGCAAATATCAATCTTTGATCCGATATTCCGCCGAGCGCGCATGAGCTTCCAACCCTTCTCCTCGTGCCAGGACCGAAGCTACTTTGCCCAGTTCCGAAGCGCCTTCCGCCGAGCACATGATCAGGCTGGAGCGTTTCTGGAAATCATACACACCCAGCGGTGACGAATAGCGCGCGGTACGCGAGGTGGGCAACACATGATTGGGCCCGGCGCAGTAATCACCCACTGCTTCAGCGGTGTAACGGCCCATGAAGATAGCCCCGGCGTGTTTGATGTCTTTGGCCATTGCTTCAGGGTCCGCCACGGAGAGTTCGAGATGTTCAGGCGCAATATAGTTGCTGACAAGCACGGCGTCGTCCAGGTCTTTTACCTGAATCAGTGCGCCCCGATCGGCGAGCGAGGTGCGAATAATCTCCGCACGCGCCATGTCGGGCAGCAGTTTGTCGATACTGGCCTGCACTCGGTCGAGATAGTCGGCATCGGGGCACAATAAAATGGATTGTGCGTCTTCGTCGTGCTCAGCCTGGGAAAAAAGGTCCATAGCGACCCAATCCGGGTCGGTCTGGCCGTCACACACCACGAGAATTTCTGATGGCCCAGCGATCATGTCGATGCCTACAGTGCCAAACACATAACGCTTGGCAGTGGCCACATAAATATTGCCAGGCCCGACGATTTTATCCACCTGCGGTATGGTTTGTGTACCGTAGGCCAAGGCGGCAACCGCTTGAGCACCACCAACAGTAAATACGCGATCTACACCGCAAATGGCCGCAGCAGCAAATACCAACTCGTTGATTTCGCCACCCGGCGTGGGCACCACCATAATCAGTTCGGCCACACCGGCCACCTTGGCGGGAATGGCGTTCATCAATACTGAGGAAGGGTAGGCCGCTTTGCCACCCGGCACATACAGGCCGACACGATCCAGCGCCGTGATCTGTTGGCCCAGCAGGGTGCCATCCGCTTCAGTGTAGTTCCAGGAGTCTTGTTTTTGGTGATCGTGATAACGACGCACACGATCAGCCGCTTTTTGCAGGGCTTCGTGCTGCTCCGTGGGCAAACCATCCAACGCCTGCTGCAAACGCTCGGGTGGAATCTCCAATTCGCCGATGTCAGTAGCCGACATACCGTCAAAACGGTTGGTATATTCCACCAAAGCTGCATCGCCACGGCTGCGGATGTCGGCAATGATGCCGGTTACAGTATCGTTCACCGCCTGATTGGAGACAGACTCCCAAGCCAGCTGGCCATCGAGCTCCTGCCAAAAGTTGGCATCGCTGCTGTTGAGTCGTTTAATTTTCATATGTGTTTCTCATGGTTTTCACTGGCATCGTGCGCCTTTGCGTTTCACACACTCAGGCTAGTACAGCGTCAAAATAGCCTTGACGGTGTGCTAGCTCCTTCCGCCCACCGCTTCGCTGATTTGATCAATCAGCACCTTGACTCGTGCATGTTTCATTTTCATCGCCGCTTTGTTGACGATGAGTCGCGAACTGATCTCCGCAATATGCTCAAAGGGTTCCAGACCATTAGCCCGCAACGTGTTGCCAGTATCCACCACATCGACGATGCGATCAGCCAAACCCACCAGCGGCGCCAATTCCATGGAACCATAGAGCTTGATAATTTCCACCTGCTCACCACGGCTGGCGTAAAACTGCCGCGTGCTATTGACGAACTTAGTGGCTACACGCAAGCGCCGGCCAGGAATCACACCCTGCTCGCCTTTGCGTCCTGCGGTCATCAGTTTACAACAGGCAATCTTCAAATCCACCGGCTCATACAGACCTTCACCGCCGTGTTCCATAAGCACATCCTTGCCCGCCACACCCACATCTGCTGCACCATATTGCACATAAGTCGGAACATCAGTGGCACGCAGGATCAGCACTTTCACGTCGTCGTGATTGGTATCAAGGATCAGCTTTCGACTGGTATCGGGGTTGTCCACCAGCTCAATACCGGCGTGCTTGAGCAACGGCAAGGTTTCTTTGTAAATACGTCCCTTGGAAAGGGCGATGATTAGGCTATCGGGTTTGCTCATGTCTGGCACATTTCATTCAGCATTGTTTTCAATTTGGCACACGACGGATGGTGGCGCCCAGTTGTTGGAGTTTTTCTTCGATGCGTTCATAACCCCGGTCGATATGATAAATACGATTGACTTCGGTATCACCCTTGGCCACCAATCCGGCCAGTACCAGACTTGCCGAGGCACGCAGATCCGTGGCCATTACCGGTGCGCCAGTCAAGCTTTTACCACCAGTGATGATCGCAGTATTGCCTTCCAGGCGTACATTCGCACCCATGCGCTCCAGCTCTTGCATATGCATGAATCGGTTTTCGAACACCGTCTCACGAATGGTACTGGTACCTTCGGCCACAGCATTGAGTGCAGTGAACTGAGCCTGCATATCCGTGGGAAAGGCCGGGTACGGCGCAGTATGCACGTCCACGGCTTTGGGGCGCTTGCCGTGCATGTCCAGACTGATCCAGTCTTCGCCAGTCTTAATTTCAGCACCGGCATCACGCAGCTTGGCCAACACAGCGTCCAATATTTCCGGACGGGTATCCTTGACCATGATACGTCCACCAGTAATCGCAGCAGCGACCAGATAGGTACCTGTCTCAATGCGATCGGGCAACACGTCGTAACGCACACCATTGAGCCTTTCCACGCCTTCAATAGTAATAGCCGAGGTGCCTGCTCCGGTGATTTTTGCTCCCATTTTGTTCAGGCAACTAGCCAGATCCACCACTTCCGGCTCACGGGCGGCATTCTCCAGCACCGTGATACCATCAGCCAGCGTAGCAGCCATCATCAGGTTTTCGGTGCCTGTCACCGTCACCAGATCCAACACAATAGTTGCGCCTTTGAGGCGATCAGCCCGTGCCTTGATGTAGCCATTTTCCACAATGATATCTGCCCCCATGGCTGCAAGACCTTGAATATGCAGATTCACCGGTCGGGCACCAATGGCACAACCACCAGGCAGGGAAACTTCGGCCTCACCAAAGCGGGCCAGCATGGGACCCAGTACCAGAATCGAGGCGCGCATGGTTTTCACCAAGTCATAGGGAGCTGAGAACTGTTTGATGGTGGATGCGTCGGTCTCGATGGCCAGCTTTTCGTCGATTACCAGGGTAATACCCATGGCCCCCAACAGCTCCATGGTGGTGGTCACGTCCTGCAAGTGCGGCACATTACCGACAGTCATCGGCCCATCAGCCATGAGCGTGGCGCAAAGTATTGGCAAGGCGGCATTTTTGGCCCCGGAGATACGAATCATGCCATCCAGAGTGGTGCCACCGGTGATAATTAATTTATCCATGGGTTCTCTTTTTTATTTGCTGGTTGCCGACTGGCCAAAAACGAAAAAAGCCACCCGGAATACAACAAGGTGGCCGTTACAGTGTACTGTACCATGTCGTCCGTTTAGCTGGCACCCACCTGTAACCTGCTGGCCTTTTCCCACTCCGCAGGAGTATGGGCCTTGATACTAAAGGCATGCAATTCGCCACTGGTGATATGCTCATTGACCGTGGCATAAACCATTTTTTGTTTCGCCAGCAAGGACTTACCCTCAAAAACATCGGAAATCACCACGGCTTGAAAATGACTGCCATCACCGGTAACAGTGACTTGTGCGCCGGGTAACCCGGCCTCGATCAGAGCTTGAACTTCGCTAATTTCCATCTTTCTCCTGGCTCGTTGAAGCGAGCGGCCTTACGTAAATAGTAAATATATAATACTAGTAACTATCCCTTCTTCCTGGCAAAGGGAGTAACACGCTTAAATTGTTCGTACTGCTCTTTCGTAATTGGCTGTGCATCCGGACCGGAATTGATTTCGTTTTTAGTATCACGCCAAGTAAAATTATGGATCACACGTCAGCCCTGATTATCGACGAATTTGCAGCACATTATCAAATTTACTCCCTTGTCTCCATAATGTATGCACCCCTGAATAATCCGATAGAGTTGCCTTGAAAAGCTGAAATAGCCAAGAGCACTATTATTCACGGATTTTGTACCCCTTGTGCAACATCAGCAGCGCCATCGCGCTCAACCCAAACAGAAATACCAGGGTTACGCCCAAGCTGAGCATCGGGTTGGCGTCCGATTGCCCAAAAAAACCGTAACGAAAACCATCAATCAAATAGAAAAAGGGATTAAATTGCGACACGGTTTGCCACATGCCCGGCAGGGAGTGTATGGAATAAAATACCCCGCTCAAAAATGACAGGGGCAGAATGAAAAAATTCTGGAACCCCGCCAGCTGATCAAATTTTTCTGCCCATACTCCGGCGATCACTCCCAGCACGCCTAATGTCGCACTGCCCAGCACAGCAAAAACCAGCACCGCCCATCCGGCTTCCAGCGGCAGATCAACAAACAGGATCGCCACCAGATACACGGCCAGTGCGACCAGCACTCCGCGCACCACGGAGGCTGCGGTAAAGGCAATAAAAAACCCCAGGCTGCTGATAGGTGACAACAGGACAAATACCAGATTACCCATCATCTTTGACTGAATCAAACTCGACGAACTGTTGGCAAAGGCATTCTGGATAATCGACATCATCATCAGGCCTGGAATCAGAAAGGCCGAATAAGTAACTCCCTCGTAAACTTCAATATTACCTTCCAGCGCTTGACCAAACACCAGTAGATACAGCAACGCAGTCACCACCGGCGTCAGTATGGTCTGCACAAATACCTTCATGAAACGCCACACTTCTTTGGCGAACAGGGTGTAAACCCCTCGCAGACTGGCAGCACTCACGAGCGAGTCTCCCCAGCAGGAAGATCCGTGGTGAGATCAAGAAAAACCTGTTCCAGCCCTGACTCTTCCGTACGCAAATCAATCACTTCGATACCTGCTACTTGCAGAGCTTTAAGCACGTCACCCATGTGCTGTTCGGTTTTATGCAGACGCAAGGACAAACAATTTTCCACTGCCTCTACCACAAGTGCCTGTAATGACTCGGGCAGGCGATAATCGCTCTGTGCCAACGTCAGCCGCAGGATGCGATAGGGACAGCGCGCCAGCAGCATCGTTTTGCTTTCCTGTGCGACAACCTGGCCATGATTCAGAATGGCAATCTCCTCGCACAGCGCCTCGGCTTCTTCCAGATAATGGGTCGTCAACACGATAGTACGGCCATCGGCATGCAGACGCCGGGTGAATTGCCATAACGCTTGACGTAGTTCTACATCCACTCCGGCAGTAGGCTCATCCAGCACGACCACGTCTGGTTTATGTACTAAAGCCTGGGCGATAAGCACACGACGCTTCATGCCACCAGAGAGATCGTGCAAGTTGCTGTCGGCCTTGTCGGCCAGACTCAGAGTCTCGATCAGTTCGTCAATCCAGGGCTGGTTTTCCGGGCCGTGGCCAAAATAGCCTGACTGCAAGCGCAGTACCTCTCGTACCGTAAAAAAGGGATCATATACCAGCTCCTGTGGCACTACCCCCAACGCATGCCGGGCCTGTCGATAAGCACTCTCCACATTGTGACCCATCACCGACACTGTGCCAGCATCCGCTTTCATCAAGCCCGACATGATATTGATCAATGTCGACTTACCGGCGCCATTGGGGCCCAGCAGGCCAAAAAAACTACCTTGCGGCACATCCAGCGAGACATCATTGAGGGCATGCAATTCGCCGAAGTGTTTATGCACACTTCGGATGCTGACGGCAGTAGGCATACTAATTCAGTGCCAGCAGCTCATCGACGCCGCTGAGGCGAGCAATAGCCAACATTTGTGAGGGAATATTTTGAAAACAAATTTTTTGCTGTTGTTGGCGAGCAGTGCGCTGCCATTCGATGAGCAGAGCAACACCAGCACTGTCGGCTCGCTCAACATCTTGCAGATCAATATTAATAGTACCGCTAATATCATGCAGCTGGTTTTTCTTCAGCAATGCTGGCACGGTTTTCATGCTCAATTCACCCGATACCAACAGGCGGCCATCGTCGGATTTTCTTAGTTGCGTATGCAATAAGTCTGCACCCATTATTTTGCCGCGTCTGTTGTATTGGAGGGCTGATTACGATCAACCAGTCGGGCAATCAGTTTTTCCAGCCCGTCTTTACGGATTTCCTTGGCAAAGGAGCTGCGATAATTGGCCACCAGACTGATGCCATCAACACTCACATCAAAAATTTTCCAGGCTCCGTTTTTGACGTGCATTTTGTAACTGATCGGAATAGGAAAACCACCGGACTGCTGAATTTCAGTGCGCACAGTCACCTGTTTACCATCTTTCCTTTTCCGTGGCGCCAGCATATCGATTTGCTTGTCATAATTATCATTCAGCGCTTTTGCGTAAGTGCGAACCAACAAGGTACGAAACTCCTGCGCAAAACGGGTTTTTTCATCAGCGCTGGCCTTGCGCCAGTATTTGCCCAATACCCAGCTCGACATACGCTCAAAATCAAAATGCGGCGCGACGATGGTATCAACGATGTCTAACAGATGGTCCGGCTCAGCCTTGATTTTGTCCTGGTTTGTGTTCAACACACTAACGATTTTATCTGTGGTTTCCTGTACTAATGCCTGCGGCTCCTGGATGGCCGCTGCCAGATTGCCCAGCAACAATACGCTGAGCAGCAATGCTCCCGTATATTTCATCGCACTTGTCATGTTCATCATTCAACTTCTCCCGTCACCACTTGCAGCTTCACTACATGTAAATTGTAATCGTTAACCGTTTTCAGATAATCACTATAGGCCTGAATATAACCCAGAAAGGCGCTGATCACCTTGTCGGCCTGTTCCACCCCGGCTTCAAAATCGGCATAGCTGCTGATCATCCAACGCCGCCCGCTACGGCTGCCTTCGTAAAGTTTTTGCACCATTTCATGGTGAGCATGCACGGTGTGGTATTGCTCGGCCACCTGAAAAGGAATGCCCCGTTGGGCAAAAGTACGCAAAGCCAGTGTCGACTCCATCTCTGCCCGTGCCTGTGCTACCTGGGCTGGCTGGCGACCACTGGCCCACTCCCATTGCAGACCCAGAATCGGCGTTGCGCCCGCCGAATTAAAAGGGTCGTAGGCGCTGACACTGGTGAGGTCTTCGCGTAGCGGGCTGTACGAAATAATACCTGCCACCCCAGCATACAAGTTGGGATTGGACTCGCTTTTTTTGGCCAGCATCCACTCACGACGAGCCTGCAAGCCCGCCGCCAACTGGCGTATTTCCGGTCGTTTCACCAACGCCTGGGCCTGTAAAGCTTTCAAGTCACCCTCAGGTAGCTCAACAGGCCGCAGGCGTTTATCGGCCAATTCTAGTTCATTGTCCGGTGCTACGCCGGTTAACAAACGTAGGCCCGCCAGGGCAATATTTTCAAAACCGGTGGCCTCGGCAATATAACGTTGTAACAAAGCGACGCCGGTTTCCAGCGCAAACAAATCAGACTGTTTGGCTTCACCCTCATCGTTATCTAGCCAGCCTTGTACCAGCTCCAGTGCTGCTTCCATTTTTTCTGCCGAATCTTCCAGCAAAAAACGAGTATCCCGGGCCGCCAGATAACCATTATAAGCACGTGTCACCTCTAGCAAAGTCTGTCCACGCTGCAAGGTAACGTCCCCTTGCTTAACCTGAATATTACCCGCCGCAGCTTTGGAATAATGTTTGATTTTACCAAAGGTGTGAAGCGGTTTGATAAATGAAAAATCCACGTAATACCACGGCGAAAGGCCATCGATATCGAAGGCGTTATCCGGGATTCCCACCGTTCTTTTGCCTGTGTCATCGGTGGTCTCAAACAGGCCGCCACGCAGAGTGGGCGCAAAGCCGACAAAGCTATTGACGTTAAACAACCAGTCATCGGCACCCCGAGCCTCAGCCAGCAAACCACGCGCGGCTTCTACCAGCTTTTCTTTCTCGTCAATGCGCGCATCGGTTTTCAGCGCACGTTCAATCGATTGTGGCAAATCCAGCACCACAGTCTCTGCTTGCCCTGTGCTTACTGCAAGCAGAAAACAAGCAACCACGGTATTGTTTATGACTGAGAAGCGCATCTTGTTGTTAGACTCAATGGTTAAAACTCGGTTATCACCCAAGTGTTATTCCTTGTCCGCCTGACTGACCAAAAACTGACCGATGATTTGTTCCAGCACAACGGCCGATTGAGTCAGTTCCAGTTCACTGCCTTCCTTGAGCACATCTTCCGTACCACCCGCCTCCAAACCAATGTACTGCTCACCCAGCAGGCCTGCCGTAAAAATGCTGGCGCTGCTATCTTCGGGAATATTGTCGTATTCACTTTGTATATTCAGTGTCACCACCGCTTCATAGGATTCCCGGTCAAAGCCAATACTGGCCACCCGCCCCACTACCACACCCGCCATGGTGACCGGCGAACGTACTTTAAGGCCACCGATGTTTTCAAAATGGGCAGTAACCTCAAACCCCTCAGACTCGGTAAAGGCGCTGATGTTACTTACCTTCATGGAAAGCATCAGCAACGCCGCCATGCCTGCTACTACGAACAGGCCTACCCAGATTTGTACTGACCTTGAATGCATCATTGTTATTTCTCCAGACAAATGTCGTGTTTCAACGACAGATACTATTTTATATCCCTGCAATGTAACGCAGAATTCGCAGAAGCGCGGAGATGCAGAGAAAACAAATTCGTGCTCATTAATTTCTCCGCACTTCTACGTTATTGTTTCCCAGAACCTTGCTGTTAGCGCCTAAAAACAAGCGCCATTTTTAATCAAACATCAACGCCGTTAATATGAAATCCAGTCCCAGTATTGCCAGCGACCCATGCACCACAGTATTGGTCGTTGCCCGACTCACACCTTCCGAAGTGGGCACGGTATCGTACCCCTCAAACACGGCAATCCAGGTCACTACAAAACCAAACACAATACTCTTGATGACACCGTTAAGAATATCTTCGTGCAAATCCACCTTAGCCTGCATCTGCGACCAGAAAGCGCCGTCATCCACACCCAGTAGACCCACTGCCACAAAATAGCCGCCGATGACGCCCAGCGCACTAAAAATCGCAGCCAGTAAAGGCATAGCCAAAATACCCGCCATGAATCGTGGCGCTACCACCCGATGCAGGGGGTCTACAGCCATCATTTCCATAGCCGACAATTGCTCGGTAGCTTTCATTAGACCAATTTCAGCGGTGAGCGCAGAGCCCGCCCGTCCGGCAAACAACAGCCCACCTACCACCGGCCCCAGTTCACGTACCAGTGACAATGCCACCATCACCCCCAGGGACTCGGTGGCACCAAAATCCACCAGTGTGTTGTAACCCTGCAAGGCCAGCACCATGCCCACAAACAAGCCGGACACGGCAATAATCAGCAGCGATAACACACCCACCGAAAACAGTTGGGTGATAACCAGGCCAAAACGCGGCAATAACGCCGGAAAGCCGCCCAGCACATGCCATAGAAACAAATGGCCGCGCCCCAGCCGCTCTGCCACACCCAGTGCCGTTGCGCCCAGTTTTTGCAATTGATCCAGCATCAGCTGCCTCCGCCGCACAAGTCGTCGGCATAATCAGTTGCCGGAAAATGAAAGGGCACCGGGCCATCTCGCTTGCCCTGAATAAACTGCTGGACCCAGGGCGATTGCGATTGGCGTAGATCGTCAGGGCTGCCGTGTTCCACCACCTTGCCCGCAGAAATCACATATACATAGTCAGCAATAGACAGGCTTTCCTGCACATCGTGAGAAACCACCACTGAGGTTAAGCCCAGTGCATCGGTCAGTGTACGCAACAGCGAAACCAGCACACCCATGGAAATCGGGTCCTGTCCGGTGAAGGGTTCATCGAACATGATCATCATCGGGTCCAGGGCAATGGCACGTGCCAATGCCGCGCGACGCGCCATGCCACCTGAAAGTTCGCTAGGCATCAGGTCGCGCGCACCCCGTAGACCCACGGCATGCAGCTTCATCAGCACTAGGTCACGAATCATACTCTCATTGAGTTTGGTGTGTTCCCGCATGGGAAAAGCAACGTTATCAAATACACTGAGATCCGTCAGCAGAGCGCCGTTTTGAAACAACATGCCCATGCGCTTACGTAATTCATAAAGCGACCGGTAACCCAGTTCGGGTACTGATTGGCCATCGACATGCACGGTACCTGTATCTGGGCGCAACTGACCACCGATTAAACGCAACAGAGTGGTTTTACCGGTGCCACTGGGGCCCATGATGGCAGTGAGTTTACCGCGCGCAATGTCAATATCAATGCCATCAAAAATGGCACGTTCACCACGGTGGTAAATCAAATCACGAATCCGCACCAGGGGTTCGCTAATGGGCTCGCCCACAGGCTCGTGCGGACTCTCTGTCTTTGTCTCAGGATTGGTCATCAGGGATTGTAGGCAAATATTTTCCGGGATTGATTATTCGAGAGCATTGCACGAACACCCTCTAGCAAAACTTGCTTTTATTTTGTCCGTTCCTGCTCCAACGTTGCCAGTGTGCAATTGGTTTGAATGGTCATTCAATCAAACCTGGACACGGCAAGTGGCCATACTTGTGCGGTGCAGGATATTGGTTCGTAGAGTGAATGACAACTTTGAGCGTCGTCTTTTGTCATTGCCGAAACATTTAAGATCGCTCTACGAATCAAGAGCGTGTGCTGAATGAGTGTAAACCCTCGCAGGGCTCAGGTTAAATATCAGGAATCACCAACATGTCACCAATCATCATCGCCGCCCGCAATGCATCGGGCTCTGGTGATTCATGTTCCACCATTAGCAGTACCTTGCGTTTGTCGTTGCTATTATTGTCGCAACGCAGGCAAGCTTCGATAGTCTCACGCCATTCTTTGGGGGTATAGTGATTATTACCCTTTACGCGAGCCACGACAAAACCACCACCCTGCCAACCCGGTTTGCCTTCATGGGTACTCCAGCACAACTCAACCCCGTGTTGTGCCAATAAATCCCTGCCATTATCACTGATTGTCACGCTATCCGGCAGCAACACACAAACGGGTGCCAGTCCCGCAGCCGCATCCAGGCAGGGGGCAATCATCGCCAGATCTTCATCAACCGTAAGCGGACGTAACAGGATACCCTTCAAATGTGCCCCTAGGGGCTTGGTAGCTTGCGTGAATTCCGCCCAGTTAATAAACAGATTCGTCACTTCCAGATAAAACTCAAAACCCTCAACGACATCTTCCGCCCAGCGTTCAACCTCCACTGGGTCCACCTTGGCAAATTCTGCTGCTGGCACCATCACCGCACGAAATTCATTGCTGTAATACGCAAGCTGCCAGTCTTCCGGCAAATCGTCCGGATAAAAGCTGTCGTTCCAGGCCGGATATGACCAGCCACGTGCGGCAACAATGATATCGGTGTGTGATTTTGTCATATGGAAGATATTACATGTTCTATCATAGGGCTGCTGACGAGCGATAACAGCCTCACCATCAAAATGATGTTATTGTTTGCGTTAAATATCTTTATGCTGAACCCTGACATTAAACTGCCCAGAGCTATTACCAAGAGCGGCAACAAACAACAAATCCTGAGCACATTTTACTACACATGGCCGATATTCTTCCTTTCAAACGTCCCACACCCCGTAAACTCAGTGAAATTCACAAAGGCAAAACCCTGTGCAAAAGCGGCTTTCACAAATGGGAAATATCCAGGGACAAGCAATTTGACAGTCGCCAGGGGAAATTGGTAACGTTTTACGCCTGCAAGCGCTGCGGAACGACTAAAAGCAAAAACCTTTGAAACAATGCCTCTGGGTTATTTTTTTACCACTAACTTGACTCTGTAGCATGTCCCTCAGTAGCGCTGGATATTCTGAGTGTAAAACCATCTAACATCCATTTCACGGGAATGACGAAAATCATCCTGAGACGACTTTGCCGTCTATCGCAGATCATTTTATTTTGATATTTCCAATCCCAGTAATTGAGAAGAAACCCTGCATAAAAATTCGCCACGTGTTTACCAAGCCAAAACATTCAAATCTAACAATATATAGGACTTAGACCATCAAAGAACTGTATCGTGATTTTTAGGCACACTCCTACTGCAAACCGAACAAAATACCATTTTGATGAATAATATTCATATGATGACTTCATACAAAACACTATTTACCGTGATGGGCCAGAAAGTATTCTCAATATAACTCCCTAGCTTTTACATCTTTCTACGAAAAATTCTCTATTTTACCCTGTAAAAACAAGCACATTTATTTAATTGTGCGTTCACATGATCGAATTCCTATTTCTCTATATCCGATAAAACTCCTCTTACATAACTCATATTACACCTTCATTTAATTGAAACATTGAGCTGCTAACTTCTTCGCCCAGCACAACATCGACAACATTCAAATCCATTTGAATGCAACGTTGAAGTGCTAATTCTCTTGCTCGGCACAGCGTTGACAACATTCAAACTATAAGGAGTGATCATGAGTCACGACGATTGCGTTTCAAATAAATCAAATAACCGCCCATTCAAAGATGTGCTTGAAACCCACACCTCGCGGCGTAAAGTATTA
>Ga0316204_10008475_pt1 | contig 14256 bp, 14 predicted proteins | sample 6monrhotite_MG_2_FD_205661 | JGI IMG/M metagenome (GOLD analysis project Ga0316204, IMG submission 205661) | Microbial mat bacterial communities from mineral coupon in-situ incubated in ocean water Damariscotta River, Maine, United States -... | ecosystem: Environmental > Aquatic > Marine >...
GCTCTACATGGGCGTGGTCAAGCGCATCGTCGACTTCGGCGCCTTCGTGGAGATCTTCCCCGGCACCGACGGCCTCGTGCACATCTCGCACCTCGCCAAGGAGCGCGTCAACAAGGTCACGGACGTCATCTCCGAGGGCGACGAGATCCTGGTGCGCGTCATCGACGTCGATCGTCAGGGCAAGGTGCGCCTGTCCCGCAAGGAAGCCCTCGAGACCGGCATCTGAGTTTCTTGGGAGGCGTCTGAGTCATGGCAATTCTCCAGATCCAACGCCTCCCCCACGCCCCGGGCCTGCCGTCGTATGAGACAGCGGGCTCGGCTGGCATGGACCTGCGCGCCGCCAACAGCGACGCGCTGACCCTCGCCCCCGGGGGGCGCGCGCTCATCCCCACGGGGCTGAAGCTCGCGATCCCGCTGGGGTACGAGGCCCAGGTCCGACCGCGCTCAGGGCTGGCGCTCAAGCACGGCGTCACCGTGCTCAACAGCCCCGGCACCATCGACTCCGACTACCGGGGCGAGCTGAAGGTGATCCTGATCAACCTCGGCCAGGCGCCGTTCATCATCCAGCCCGGCGAGCGCGTCGCTCAGCTGGTGCTCGCGCCGGTGGCTCAGCTCCCGGTCGTCGAGGTCGAGGCGCTGGATGGCACCGCTCGCGGCGAGGGCGGCTTCGGCTCTACCGGGGTGTCGTGAGCGTTGAGCGCTCCCCCTGGGGGCGCCGGCTGGACCGGTGGATTACCCGCGCGCTCAGCGCGGGCGGCCGGGTGATCGGGCGCCCCTCGGAGCCCCTTCTGCACGAGCTGACCGGCCGCAGCAAGGGCGGCCCGGAGGCGGGAGGGCAGGGGAGCGAGCGCTACGACTCGCTGCTGGCGGATGGCCGTCGGGCGCTACAGGACGGCCACTTCGGCGAGGCGCTGGCGCTGTTCTCGCAGGCCGCGGGGCGGGATCCCGCCGACCCCTGGCCCTGGCACGGGCGCGGGGATGCCCTCCAGCTCTCCGGACAGTACGCGGACGCCCTCGCGGCCTACCAGGCCGCCCTGGAGCGGGCGCCGGCGCTCGCGCTGGCACACTGCGGCGCCGGCAACGCGCTGGAGGGGCTGGGGCGAATGGAGGAGGCCAGAGAGGCCTGGGAGCGGGCGCTGGCGCTCGATCCGGACAACACATGGGCGGTCGAAGGGCTGGACCGAAGCGGCGGCCGTGGATACCGTGAGTAGCTTGGGGCGTGTGCGCCTGATTGATTGGGAGAACGACTGTGCTTGAGACCATCTCCAAGGGCTTCAACAACGCCCGCATGAAGCTCCAGGGCAAGGCCCAGCTCAGCGAGGAGAACATCTCCGACGCGCTGCGTCAGGTGCGTATTTCGCTGCTCGAGGCCGACGTGGAGCTGGGGGTCGTCAAGACCTTCCTGGGCCGCGTGCGCGACCGCTCCGTGGGCGAGGTGGTCAACCTGAAGGCCAAGCGCGACCCGAGCGGCATGGTGGTCTCCCCCGGCGATCACTTCGTGAAGATCTGTCACGACGAGCTCATCAACCTGATGGGCCCCGAGGACAGCTCGCTGAACCTGGACAGCAGCAAGCCCGCGCTCATCATGATGGTCGGCCTCCAGGGCTCCGGAAAGACGACGACCGCCGGCAAGCTCGCCCGCAAGCTGATGAAGGAAGGCAAGAAGCCCATGCTGGTGGCGGCGGACATCTACCGCCCCGCGGCGGTGGATCAGCTGAACACGCTGGGCCGCAAGCTGGGTGTCCCGGTCTTCTCCATCAAGGGCATGAAGCCGCTGCAGCTCTGTCAGCTCGCCGTGTCCCAGGCCCGCAACGTCGGCCGCGACGTCGTCATCTTCGACACCGCCGGCCGGCTGGCGATCGACAACTCGCTGATGCAGGAGCTGGTGGACATCAAGGAGTCCACGAAGCCCGACAACATCCTGTTCGTCTGCGACGCCATGATCGGTCAGGACGCGGTCCGCACCGCCGCCGAGTTCGATCGCCTGCTGGACTTCAGTGGCTTCGTGCTCACCAAGCTCGACGGCGACGCCCGCGGCGGCGCCGCCCTGGCCATCAAGGAGGTCACCGGCAAGCCCATCAAGTTCCTGGGTATGGGCGAGAGCCTCGACAAGCTCGAGGACTTCCGCCCCGAGGGGCTCGCCAGCCGAATCCTGGGCATGGGCGATGTCGTCGGGCTGGTCAAGGATCTCGAGCAGCACATCGATCAGGACTCCGCCGAGAAGGACGTCAAGAAGATGCTCTCGGGCGACTTCACCTTCGACGACTTCCTGAAGCAGATGGAGATGATCCAGAAGATGGGCAGCCTGCGCGATCTGCTCGATCGGCTGCCCGGCTTCGGCGCCATCAAGGATCAGCTGCCGCCCGAGGCGCTGGACGATCGGGAGCTGGATCGCACCAAGGCGATCATCCAGTCCATGACCAACCAGGAGCGCCGCAACCCGGACATCCTGAACGACTCCCGCCTGCGGCGGGTCGCGGGGGGCTGCGGTCGCAGCTTCGAGGACGTGGAGAGCCTCTACCAGCGCTTCCTCCAGGCCCGGGTCATGATGGGCCAGATGGGGCAGTCCGGCATGCTCGGGAACATGCTCGGGGGCATGGGCGGCGGAATGCCTGGTATGGGCGGTATGGGCGGCGGAATGCCCGGCATGGGCGGGGGGATGACCCGTCAGCAGCGGCGGCGGCTCGGGCTGGAGCCCGGAGAGCGCTCCGAGCTCAGCTCCGACGACAAGGCCGCGCGCCGCAAGAAGGCGAAGGCCGCGCGCAAAGCTCGGAAGAAGCAGCGCAAGTAGCGCCGGCCCTGGCGCCAGCGAGCCCGGACATGACGCTCTGATTGTCCGGCAGGGTGTTTTCGCCTTCAGATCTTCACCTAGATGATCCGATGCGCCCCTGTGACTGGCTCGAAGGATGGAACGCCATGCGCGTCGATCGCGATTTCGTGAAGAACCTGCTGCGTCAGGCCTGCAGCGCGGGGGCCACGGACGTGCACCTCAAGGTGCCCGGCCGCCCCTCCTTCCGAATCGAGGACGAGCTCGTACCGACGGCCTTCGATCGGCTGCTCCCGCAGGACACCTTCCGCGCGGCCCACAGCCTGATGGAGCTCGCCCAGGTCGACATGCCGCTGGCGCGGGTCCACGAGACCGAGTTCGCGCTCGGCCTGACCGGCATCGGCCGCTTCCGGGTCCACCTCTTCCGCCAGCGCGGGAGCTTCGGCGTGGTGATCCATCGCATCCAGGTCGAGGTCCCGACGCTGGAGACCCTCGGCGTGGCGCCAGGCTTCGCGGACTTTCACCGGACCTCCGGGCTGGTGCTCGTGGGCGGCGGTCGCCGTCAGGAGCTGCTCGCCGGTCTGGCCGACGCCCGCAACGCCAGCGGCCCGGGCCACCTGATCGTCATCGAGGATCGCCTGGAGTTCCTGCACAAGGACAACCGCGCCTCCATCTCTCAGCGCGAGGTCGGCATCGACACCGAGAGCTACCTGACGGGGCTCCGCAGCGCGACCTACCTGGACGCGGACTGGATCGCCCTCGGGGAGGTGCCGGATCACTGCGTCGCCGAGGCCGCGCTGCGGGTCGCCGAGAGCGGCCGGTGCCTTGTGCTCGCCGGGGTGCCCGCTGGTGACCCGTCGCGGGCCGTGGAGTGGTTCGTGACGCGCTTCTCGGACTCCAGGGAGCCGGAGGTGCGTCAGCGGGTCGCGGAGGTGCTGGCCGGCGCTGTGACGCTGAACACCACCGGCCCCGAGCGCCTGGTGGTCGACCGGGCCATCCGCCAGAGTGTGCGCCAGGGAGCGCCCCTGCCCAGCCGCCTGGCCTCCTGAGGCGCGGCCCCTCGAGCGCTCCTCCAGGCCGCCGACCCGGTCAGCTGTCCCGGTCAGCCGTCCAGCAGCGCGGTCAGCAGCGAGACGGTCGCATCGGGGATGACGAAGGCCGGGCCCTCGTCCTCCCAGGCCGCGCGCCCGTCGCCGGTGTCGGCGCCCAGGGTCACCGTCAGCGTCTCCGACGCCTCAACGACGAGGCGCCCCGCCCCGGTCCCCCGCTCCGGCATCGCCGCCCGATCCGCGGTGCCCACCGCCAGGAGCTGGTTGAGCCGCCCCGCGGTGGTGTCGCTGACGGCCGCGCCGTCGCGGCTCCAGGCGCCGCCCCCGCTCGCCACATAGCGGGCCTCGCGGTCACCCAGCGCGATCGTCACGGCCGTCACCGATGAGACGTCGACGGGCAGCAGGCGCGCCTCCAGCAGGGAAGCGAGGTAGGGCCGCAGCGCGTCGAGGCTGTCCAGCAGGCCGGTCGCCCCGGCCGGTGTGCGGAGGGCGACGCCGTCCGCGGCCTCGCGCCCGACCTCGATGACCGCCTCGGGCTCGTCACCGGAGAGGATGACGAGCCGCCCCAGGGGGGCGTCCAGGCCGCGGACGCTCGCCGCCTGGTCGCTCAGGAAGCCCGACAGCGTGAGCGCGCCCAGCCCGGCGAGGTGACCCTCGAGGGTTGACGCGGCGGCCCGGCGACCGTCCGCGAGCCGCCAGCCGTCGCCTTCACGGGTGACCGCCCAGCCCTCGCCCTCGGCCTCCCAGCGCAGCGCGGTGACCGCGCTGGCCGCGAAGGTGTGCACGCGGTTGTCGCGCAGATCGTTGGCCGTCAGGATGAGGCTGTCAGCGACCCGTCCGCTGGCGGCCCGCACGCCGCCGCCGTCGACGTCCACGTAGGTCTTCATGCCCACCGGCGCCTCGGCGCCCACCACCAGGGTGTGCTCGGTCCCGTCGTTCAGGGTGACCGTGAGCTTCGCGGCGGGGCTGTCGAGCCCGAAGTCCGCCGGGTCCACGCCCTCGAAGGGCTCGCCGGTCTGGAGGCGGTCGAAGGCCCCGAGCAGCCCCTCGACCATGCGGTCATCCGCGCGGGCCTGGAGGGGCTCCACGAGCCACCAGCCGTCCTCGGAGCGCTCGGCGGTGACCGCGTCCGTGGCGGTGATGAGGTGGAAGCGCGCGATCTCGGTGACGGGCAGATCGAGGCGATCGGCGACGCCCTCCTCTTCCGGCGCTTCGGGCGCGTCCAGCAGGACCAACGCCAGCACCATCGCGGCCAGCGCGGCTGCCAGGATCAGCAGCAAGCGGATCTGTCTGCCCTCCAAGGGTCACCTCGCAGTTGACTGGGGGGAGGGGGTGGTTACCCGTGGATGCGTCAATGTTCAATGTCTTTCCCAGTGTGAGGACGCGATGAATCCGGCCGATGAGCAGAACCAGGATCAGCAGGATCACGTGGCCCCCGGGGCTGAAATTCATGACGCGGAGGAAGTCACCGAGGTGCTGGAGCCCGACGTGGTGCTCCTCCACGAGGAGGAGAGCGAAGAGGATCGTCTGAGCGGGCAGCTCCGGGAGACCGAGGCGCGCCTCCGGGCCGTCTCCGCGGCCTACAGGACCCTCCAGGATGATCAGAAGGCCTTCCACAAGCGGGTGGAGCGTCAGCAGGATCTCAAGCTGGAGGTGCACAAGGGCGAGACCGTCGCCAAGCTGTTCAGCCCGCTGGAGAACCTGCGCCGCAGCATCGACGCGGCCCACAAGGCCGACATCGACGCGAACGTGATGGAGGGGCTCGAGATGGTGCACCGCTCCTTCATGGAGGGCTTCGAGAAGCTGGGGCTCACTGAGGTCGCCACCAAGGGCGGGGCCTTCGACCCGCTCTACCACGAGGCGCTGTCGGTGATCCCCGTCCCGACCGCGGCCCAGGATGGCCTCATCCTGGACGTCTTCGCGCAGGGGTACCGCATCGGCAGCCGGCTCATCCGCCCGGCCAAGGTGATCGTGGCCCAGGCCCGCCCGGCGCCCGCCGAGCCCAGCCCGTCCGAAGAGTAGGCTGGAACCGCTCCTCCACATCGCCCTGCTCAACCCCGAGATCCCTGGCAACACCGGCAACATCGGCCGGCTGGCTGTGGGGCTCGGGGCCCGCCTGCACCTCATCCATCCGCTCGGCTTCCGAGTGGACGAGAAGGCCGCGCGGCGGGCGGGGATCGATCACTGGCGTCACGTGGATCGGGTCGAGCACGCCGACGAGGCGGCCTTCTGGAGCTGGGCGGGCCAGCGGCGGGTGCACCTGCTCTCCGCGCGGGGATCGCGCCCCTTCACCGCGATCCGATTTCAGCTGGACGACGTGATCCTGTTCGGTCGGGAGTCCACCGGTCTGCCGGATCCGCTGGTCGCTGAGCGCGGGGCCTGGCGAATCCCGCTCCGGGGACAGGCGGGCCAGCCCTCCCGGGTCCGCAGCCTGAACCTGGCAAACGCGGTCGCCGTCGTGGGCTATGAGGCGTATCGCCAACTGCTGCCCGAGGACTTTGAACCGTGAGCGACTCCAGCGATCTGTACGTCATCATCATGGCCGGTGGCCGCGGCACCCGCTTCTGGCCGCGCTCCCGCCGCAGCCTGCCCAAGCAGTGCCTGTCCCTGGACGGCGGTCGCACGCTGATCCAGAAGACCGTGGATCGCGTCCGGCCGCTCGCGCCGGCGGAGCGCGTGCTGGTGATCACCGCCGCCGACATGGCGGGCGCCATCGCCGAGCAGCTGCCCGAGCTGCCCGCGGAGAACATCCTGATCGAGCCTGAGGGCCGCAACACCGCCCCCTGCGTGGGGTGGGGCGTCGTCGAGGTGCGGCGCCGGGGAGGCCCGGACGCGGTGATCGCCGTGCTGCCCGCCGATCACCTGATCGAGGACGAGGACGCCCTGCGCGCGGATCTCTCGGCGGCCGCAGCCGCGGCGCGGGGCACCGGCGCGCTGGTGACGCTCGGGCTCACGCCCACCCGCCCGGAGACCGGCTTCGGCTACCTGGAGCTGGGGGCGCCGGCGGGAGACTGGGAGGGGCGCACGCTCCGCGACGTCGCCCGCTTCGTGGAGAAGCCCGACGCCCAGACCGCGGAGGGCTACCTCGCTGGCGGCAACCACCTCTGGAACGCGGGCATGTTCGTCTTCACCGTGAGCGCGGCCGCCGCCGCCTTCGCGGAGCACCTGCCCGAGACCTGGGCCGGGCTGGAGCGGCTGGCGGCGGCGCCTGACGCGCTGGCGGAGATCTACCCGACGCTGGAGAAGATCTCCTTTGACTTTGGCATCATGGAGCGCGCGTCGCGGGTCATTACGTGCCCCTCGAGCCCCGGCTGGTCCGACGTCGGGGGCTGGATCGCCGCGGGCGAGCACCTGCCGGAGAGCGAGCTGGGGCGCGCGCTGGTGCGGGCGGGGGTGGCGCTGGATGCGGGCGGCTGCGTGGTCCACGCGCCGAACAAGCTGGTGGCGCTGGTGGGGGTTCAGGATCTGGTCATCGTGGACACCGGGGACGCCCTCCTCGTCTGTCGGGCGGATCAGGCGCAGCGGGTGCGGGAGGTGATCGAGGTCCTCGGCGCTCGCGGACTGGACGACCTCCTCTGATTGCCGGAGAATACGGACCCTCGGAGGAATGAATGCTCTGGATTTTTCTGGCGCTGGGCTGCAACAACGAAGTCACTGTGGGCTACGAGGCGCAGCCGTGCCTGGACTGGGACTTCGACGACGGTGAGTCTGGCTTTGAGGTCGAACAGGCCGACGGCGAGATCACCATCAGCCGCTACGGCGTGATTCGAGGCTGCGACGACGAGTTTGAGCCCCTGATCGACGGCGACGGCACCACGGTGCGTATCACCGAGGCCTGGACGAGCGCGGGCGGCGACTGCGAGGTGTGCTTCACGCCGACCGTGCGCATCTACGACGCCAGGCCCAGCGACTACGACGTCTTCTGGTTCGACGAGTCCTCCGCCGTCACGCCCGTCTGGTCCGAGACGATAGAAGTCGAGGACAACTGAGATGCCCACTGCCCTCATCACCGGAATCACCGGGCAGGACGGCTCATATCTGGCGGAGCAGCTCCTCGACCGCGGGTACCGCGTCGTCGGGCTGTACCGGCGGCTGTCCAGTGACAACCGCTGGCGCATCGCGCACCTCGCGGATCGTCTGGAGCTCCGCTGCGCGGATCTCCTGGACATGGGATCGCTCATCCGGGCCCTGTCCGAGGTGCAGCCCGACGAGGTCTACAACCTCGCCGCCCAGTCCTTCGTGCCGGCCTCGTGGGAGCAGCCGGTGCTGACCGCCGAGATCACGGGCCTGGGCGCGCTCCGGTTGCTGGAGGCCGCGCGCATCGCGAGCCCCGGCGCCAGGATCTACCAGGCGTCGTCCTCGGAGATGTTCGGCGCCTGCGTCGGCGAGACCCAGAACGAGGACAGCCCGCTCCGGCCGCGCTCGCCCTACGCGACGGCCAAGCTCTACGCTCACCGGATGGCCATCAACTACCGTGAAGCCTACGGGATGTTCGTGGTGAGCGGCATCCTCTTCAACCACGAGTCTCCGCGCCGCGGCCCGGAGTTCGTGACCCGGAAGGTCGCGATCTGCGCGGCGCGCATTCACCTGGGCCTCCAGGAGACCTTCGATATCGGCGACATCAACCCCCGCCGCGACTGGGGCTTCGCCGGGGACTACACCCGCGCCATGCAGCAGATGCTGGACAGGGACGAGCCCAGGGACTTCGTGATCGCCACCGGCGTGAACCACTCGGTCAAGGAGCTGCTGGAGACGGCGTTCTCGGTGGTGGACCTGGACTGGCAGGATCACGCCCGTCAGGATCCGGCGCTCGTGCGTCGCAACGAGGTGGCGACCCTGCGGGGAGACGCCACCCGGGCGCGGGAGCTGCTGGGCTGGACGCCGACTGTCGACTTCGATGGCCTCATCACCATGATGGTGGAGGCGGAGATCAAACGACACCAGGCGATGAAGGGCTGACGCCCCGCCGAGGCGTTCCCTTTCGCGGTGCTTACCTGAGAAGATCCAAGAGGATCTTCCGGTCGCGATTCAGCGGGCTCCGAGGGCTCCGAGGAGCGCTCGGCTACTCCTGTCGGACATCCATCTGGCCGTCGCCGTCGATGTCGCGGCCGACCTTCTGGACCTCTCCGTTCTCGAAGTACTCCCAATAGTCGACCTTGCCGTCGCTGTTGGTGTCGCGCTCTTTGCGCGCGATCTCGCCCTTCTCGAAGTATTTGAAGAGGTCGAAGGTGCCGTCGAACTCGGTGTCGACCTCGGACAGCACGCGGCGTCCGTTCTGGTAGTGGTCGATCCAGTCAACGCGGCCGTCGAAGTCGCCGTCCATCTCCTCTCGGGTCAGGACGCCGTTGTCGTCGTAGTAGGAGGTGACGTCGATCCGGGTGTCCCGGTTCAGGTCGATCTCCTTCTTGACCAGCAGCCGCGGGGCGGTCTCCCGCTCGCGGTAGTAGTTGAAAACATCGGCGCTGCCGTTGTTGTCGATGTCGACCTCAGCGAGGATCAGTCCGTCCTCGCTAGGTCTTTCGACGTAGGCAGTGCTTTGAGTAATATCCCCTGTTTTGGCGGCGCCGGAGCAGGCCGTCAGCAGCAACAGCGTGGGGAGGAGCGCAGAGTACTTCGACATGTCTCCAGAACCTTCCGGAAGTGCGGGACTAGCGGTCTGCGAGTCGCATGGGCGCGATCATCTGCCCCGTCCCTTTTTCGCCCGCCGCGCTGTTCCTGTCAAATACACGGTGTGTCTCAGTCGCTCGGTGACGACCGCTGTGATACCCTCGGCCGGCTGTTTAGAGGTAGTCCAGTGGACAGTTCCCCTGGGAGACACCTCATCATCGTGGATGATGAGCCGGTCATCCTTCAGATTCTGTCGGCGGTGTTCGACGATGGCCCCTGGCGTGTGACCACCTGCGAGAGCGGCACCGAGGCGCTGCGGGTGATGAACGCCGAGGGCGTCGATATCCTGCTCACTGACAAGAACCTCCCGGACGTTAACGGGTTGGAATTGTTGCGTGCCGCTCGGGAGATCAACGAGCTGGCCGAGGTGATCATCATCACCGGCTACGCCAGCCTGGAGACCGCGCTCACCGCGCTGGAGCTGGACGCCTTCGACTATGTGCTGAAGCCGCTGAACAATGTCTTCGACATCAAGCGCAAGGTGCAGCGGGCGGGAGAGAAGCAGGAGATCGCGCTGGAGAACCGGCGCCTCATTCAGGAACTCTCGGAAAAAAATATTGAGCTGGAGCGCGCGCTCGATGAGACCCGCAAGCTGCAGAGCGAGCTGATCCAGTCCGAGAAGCTCGCGGGGATCGGCACCCTCGCCAGCGGGATCGCCCACGAGGTGTCCTCGCCGCTCTTCGGGATCCTGGGCCTCGGCGAGGCGATCCTCGAGGAAGACGATCTCGACGTGGTGCGAAGCCACGCCTCGGACATCGTCGAGTACTCCAACAACATCCGCGACATCGTGGTGGAGCTCTCCAGCTACTCCCGCGCGGGATCCAGCGAGTACCTCACGACCGTCGAGATGGGGAAGGTCATTGAGGACGCCGTGCGCCTGGTGACCCGCTCCATCCCCTGCGAGGGGATCGCCTTCGACGTGAACATCGCGGAGCAGACCTTCGTGAACGCTCGCACCAGCGAGGTGCAGCAGATCTTCGTCAACCTCGTCAAGAACGCCGTCGAGGCCATCAAGGATCACACCGAGTACACCAAGCATACCGAGGGCGGGCAGGTGGTGGTGGAGAGCGGCCGGGGCGAGGCCGGCGTGTGGGCGCGGGTGTCCGACAACGGACCGGGGATCCCCGACGAGAAGCTGGGGCTGGTGTTCGACCCCTTCTACACGACCAAGGCGCCGGGCAAGGGCACGGGGCTCGGGTTGAACATCGTCTACCGCATCGTCACCAAGTATCAGGGCCACATCAGCGTGCGGTCGGCCCCCGGCGAGGGCACCACCTTCACCCTGACCTTCCCCACGCCCGGCTGACTGCGGCCCCGAGGCGAGCGGATCTGGATAAGGTGGAGCCGTGAGGATCCGCTACCGGCTCGTTCTGATCATCGCCATCGCGGCGCTGCTCCCGCTGCTAGTGACCGGCTGGGTCACCGCCGGGGTCGCGGATCGCAACATGCTCAGCCTCAGTCAGGAGGTTCAGCTCCTCCAGGCGAAGGAGCTGTCGACGCTGACCGAGACCTGGATGCGCGATCGCATCCAGGGGCTCCGCGCTCAGGTGAGCCTCTGGGACATCGAGGCGCGCACCCCCGCTGCTCGGGAGGGCCTGCTGGTCGTGACCTACGGTCAGTATGAGGCGGTGAATGTGGTGGCGCTGCTCACCGCTGACGGCGAGCCGATGGCGGGCCCTGTGTACCAGGAGCACCCTGATCCCCTGGGGGAGTGGGCCGCCCATGAGGGCGTCAGCCCCGCCAGGGCCGCGCAGCTCCTCGAGCGCGCGCCCTGGGCGGCCGCGGCGGCGACGGGGACCGCCGTCGGGCAGCCCTATCGACCTGCGGGGGCTCGCGCGGTGGTGGTGCCGGTGGCGGTCTCGGCCGGCGGAGGGCGCGGTGGCGCCGTGCTGGTCGCCGAGCTCTCGCTGGCCTGGCTGGGCGATCGCTTCGCGGAGCACCGGGTCGAGGGACAGGCCGTGGCGCTCCTGGATGGCAGCGGCGAGGTGCTGGTGGGAGCAGCCAGTGAGATGCTGGACCCGAGCTCCTTCGGGAGCTTCGACGGCAACCTGGAGGGCGAGCTCACCACCACCCTGGAGGACGGCACCGATGTGCTCCAGACCTTCGACTCGGTGGCGGATCTCGGCTGGGACGTCGTCGTGGCCGCGCCCCTGGCGAGCACCCGGGCCGCTGGCCTGGAGATCCGCGCCGCCATGTACTACTTCTACGGCCTCGCCGTGTTGCTCACGGCGGTGGTCGGGCTCATGGGGGCCTCACAGCTCGCGCGGCCGGTCGTGGCCCTGAAGGACGCGGCCCTGGCGGTCGCTGAGGGCGAGCTGGGGAGGCGGGTGGCCCCGGGCGGGAGCCTGGAGCTGTCCGAGCTGGGGAAGGCCTTCAACTTCATGTCCCGGCGGCTGAAGCAGAACCGCGAAGAGCTGGCGCGTCAGGCCGGTGAGATCGAGGCCTTCAACCGCGAGCTGCAGGAGCGGGTCTACGAGCGCACACGGGAGCTGACCGAGGCGCAGGCCCGGCTGGTGGAGTCCTCCAGGTTGGCGGCGGTGGCGCACATGGGGGCGGGACTCGCGCATGAGCTCAACAACCCGGTGGCTGGCATCCTGGGGATGACCCAGCTCGCGCTCGCCCGCAGCGGCGACGGAGAGCTCGGGCCCGCGCTGCGCTCCATCGAGGCCCAGGCCCAGCGCTGCCGGGAGATCCTGGCGACCCTCAACAAGCTCACCGGCGACGGCCCGGGCGTGCGTCAGGCGCTGGAGCTGCACACGCTGGTGGACAGCGTACTGGAGCTCACCGGAGGCAGCATGGCTGAGCGCGGCGTCGCCGTGGAGCACCGGCGCAGCGCGCCGCTGCACACGACCGGTGACCCCGTGCGGCTGGGGCAGGCCTTCAGCCAGCTCATCCGCTCCCTGTCACTCAAGCTGGAGAGCGGCGGCGCGCTGATAATCTCTGGCGCAGTGAGCCCGAACGGGGTGGAGCTGCAGCTCACCCTGAGCGGTCCGCAGCGCGAAACGCGCGACGACTGGCTCGCCAGCGGCATGGGCTTCTGGATCGCCCACCAGATCGTAGGTCAGCACCAGGGCTGGCTGGAGGAGGCCGAGGAAGAAGGTGGTTCGAGCTACCGGGTCTTTCTTCCTGTCGCTTAGGGTTAATGTTGTCGGGTGCGTGAGACTCTCCATCTCCTGATTGTCGCGCTCCTCGTCCTGGGGGTGGGGATCGTCGTGTGGCGTGTCGCCTTCGTCGAGTCGGACAGCTCTCCGCTGACCATCGCGCTGGTCCGGGGCGACGTGGAGCTGGAGCGGGACGGCGCCAGCGCACCGGTGATCGCGGGCGCGCTGCTCCAGGACAACGATCGGGTGATCTCCGGCGAGGACGGCGTGGCGGTGATCGCGGTGGGTGAGGAGAGCCAGCTCACGCTCGAGTCCAGCTCCGCCATGCGGGTCGTGAGCCTCGATGAGAAGTCCGTGGAGGTCGAGATGGAGGACGGTCGCGTCAACGCGGTCGTCCGCCCTGGCGGCTACGAGGTGAGCGTGCTGACCGGCGACCGCGCCGTGCGCGCCATCGACGCGGAGTTCTCAGCCGGGACGCGGGACGGCGCTGCGGCTGTGGAGGTCTCCCGGGGATCGGTCTCGCTGGAGGGCTTCGGCGGACTGACGGCGCTGCAGAGCGGCGAGCGGATCCTGGCGCCCGCGGACGGCGCGCCCAGGCGCGCCCCCATCCCCGATGAGCTGCTCTTGGAGGTGGCCTGGCCCGCGCGACGCTCGCGGGCGGAGGCCGTGACGCTGCGGGGGGAGACCGAGCCCGGCGCCCGGGTGAGCATCCAGTCTCCGGCCGGCCTGCTGAGCGCCGTCGCGGACGAGCAGGGCCGCTTTGAGGTGACCGTGGCGCTGGACGCCGGCGCCAACCCCGTGCTCGTGTCGTCCGAGGGGCTGCTCGGAGACACCCGCAGCGCGAAGCAGTCGCTGACTCGGGACGACGAGGGGCCCACCGCTGACTTTGAGGTCCGGTACTGACCGTGGGGATCTGGCTGACCGCACTGGGCGTCGCGATGGCAGCGCGGGCGCTCATCGTAGCCCCCGGCGGTGACCCGCTGCCGGGCGTGCGCGCGGATCTGGAGGTGATCACCTGGGACGCTGGGGGCCCGGTGCTGGAGGCGCCTGAGCTTCGCGCCGGCGTGGAGGTGATTCCGCTCATCAAGGGCGACGCGCCTGGCAGCTGGCGCGGCACCTGGACGCCGCCGCTGAGCGGGCCCGGCCATGTGGTGCTGACCCTGAAGACCTCCGACGGGGAGCGGCTGCCGCTGGAGGTGAAGCTCGGCAGCCTGCCCGCGCCCACGCTCACGCCGCCCGCGCGGAGCGACGGTGTCGCCGCCGGCGAGGTGCTGCGGCTGAGGTTCCTGGGAGCGGCCGCGCTGGATGGGCTGAAGGTCTTCGCCCCCGAGGGGGAGGTGTCGTCCCTGGAGGCGACAGACGAGGGGGTCGTGGTCCACTGGTCTCCCGGGCCGAGCCGCGCTGCCCGGGTCGTGCCGATCGGGGTGCTCGACGAGCGGCGGCCTGCGGCGCCGCCGGCCTGGACCGTGGTGCACCTGAAGGCGACCCCGGAGATCGACATCAACACCGAGGCCGGGGCGACGGTCACCATGACCGTCGGCGATCGCACCTACGGCCCGGTCACGGCGGACGCCTCGGGGGTGACCACCCTGCACCCCGAGGTCTACCCGGGGGAGACCCAGGGCGAGGCCGCGCTGGTCGATGATCTGGGCAACGTGCGGCGCGTCTCGGT
>Ga0316204_10008476_pt1 | contig 14254 bp, 12 predicted proteins | sample 6monrhotite_MG_2_FD_205661 | JGI IMG/M metagenome (GOLD analysis project Ga0316204, IMG submission 205661) | Microbial mat bacterial communities from mineral coupon in-situ incubated in ocean water Damariscotta River, Maine, United States -... | ecosystem: Environmental > Aquatic > Marine >...
GTGTCGATCACATTGATCGGCCACTTGCAGAAGAGCTAGGGTTCCGGCTGTTAATTTTATAATTGATGGTGTCTGGACCGAGAGCTCTCGGTCTTGTCAATGATGAGACTCCACGGAGGGATAAAAGCCCGGGAGGTTGTGACCAAGTTTCTGTTGGCACCCTCTCGGGCTTTGTTTTTTTCAGGAGTGTGTCATGTCGTCACGTAACAAGATTCTCGCAAAGTGGGACAGCATCTGGGTAATACGCGGCCAGTTGAGCCGCCACACCTATCTATTGTTTGCCATGTTCGGAATGCTGGTCCCGTTGGCCGCATGGTGGGGGCTTTCTGTCAGCGGCTGGATGGACAAGGTGTTCATGCCCGGTCCGCTGGATGTGTTGTCCCGCATCTACACCTGGTTCATGGATGACGGTCTGTCGCACGACATCTGGATCAGTACCTACCGAGTTTTTGCAGGCTTCTTCTTGTCTGCTGTACTAGCTATCCCCATCGGCTTGATGATCGGCACCTACCGTCCGGTGCAAGCCATGTTGGAACCGCTCACCGACTTTATCCGCTATATGCCGGCAGTGGCTTTCATTCCGCTGGTGATGTTGTGGGTGGGCATCGACGAGAGCTCCAAGATCGCCATCATCTTTATCGGCACCTTCTTCCAGATGATCTTGATGGTGGCGGAAGATGTGCGTCGCGTGCCGATCACACAGATCGAGGCGGCACAGACTATGGGTGCAAACCGAGGCGAGATCGTATCGCTGGTGATCGTGCCGTCGGCCAAACCCGCACTACTCGACACGCTTCGAGTGACCATGGGCTGGGCGTGGACCTATCTGGTGGTAGCAGAACTGGTCGCTGCCAACTCTGGCCTCGGCTATTCCATCCTGCGCGCGCAGCGCTTCATGCAGACCGACAAGATCTTCGCCGGCATCATCCTGATCGGCCTCATCGGCCTGACCATCGATCAGCTGTTCCGTTGGCTGCACCGCAAGAACTTCCCCTGGCTGTACAAGAAATAAGGCGAACGATGACAACCAAGATCAACATACAAACAGCTAACAAGACCTTCGGCGCCGGCGACAAGAGCATCGTCGCCCTGCAGGAAGTGAATCTGAGAATCGCCAGCAACGAGTTCGTTACCTTCGTCGGCGCATCGGGTTGTGGCAAGTCCACCCTGCTGCGCTGCATAGGGGGGCTGGAGACGCTGAGTGCCGGCAGCATCAAAGTGGACGATGAAGAGATCGGCGGGCCCGGTGTCGACCGTGCCATGGTGTTCCAGCACTACAGTCTTTACCCGTGGCTGACGGTGACAGAGAACATCAAGTTCAGTCGACAATTGCGCGCCGGTCGTGAAGACCTGACTTCGTCGGATGTCGAGGTCGCCTCAGGACGCGCGGATGCTCTGATCAACTTGATGGGATTGAACCATGTGCGCGATATCTATCCCAATCAACTCTACGGCGGTATGCAACAGCGCGTCGCTATAGCGCGGGCCTTGCTGCCGCGCCCGCAGATTTTGCTGATGGACGAACCATTCGGCGCGCTTGATGCACAGACGCGCGAAGTGATGCACGACATGATCCTGCACGTCTCCAAACTAGAGAAGACCACCATCGTGTTCGTCACGCATGACGTGGAAGAGGCTATCTATCTTGGGCAGCGCGTGGTGGTGATGGCCCCGCGTCCGGGACGAGTCGACAGCATTTATGCAGTCGACCTGCCAGAGAAGCGTGATCAGGACATGAAACTGTCGCCCGGTTTCTTGCAACAGAAAAAAGCCATCCTGCACCGCATCCGCGAGACCGCCGGCATGTACACCGATCTCGAACTACTGGAACGCATGACCCAGCAGGCCGAACAATAGAACAACATGCAATGAGGAGCAAAACAATGACCGACCCCTTAAGCAAAACCAATCAGCTGTGGGAAGAGACCATCCCCGGCGGTGCGCACTGGTCCTTCGTGATGAAGCGCGGCACCGCACTGCGTGTCACCGATGTGGAAGGCGGTGCTAATCTGTCGGCGCTGTTCTACAACCAAGAAGAAAAGCTGGAACGCTACAACATGGCGGACACGCTGAAGGCGCAGCACACCGCGCACCTCACTACCGGCTTCGTGCTGTATTCGGACATGGGGCGCGTGCTGACCTCGGTCATCGGCGACAGCTGTGGCTGGCACGACACCATCAGCGGCATGAGTAACGCTGCACTGGTGGAGAAAAGATATGGCAAGGCCGATTACCAACAGGCACGCAACGCCATGCACCGCAATGCACGCGACTGCATGCTGATCGAGCTGAGCAAGTGGGGGCTGGGCAAACGCGACATCGTGCCCAATGCGAACTTCTTCAGCAAGGTAAGTGCTGACGACACAGGTGCGATGCACTACGCGGCCGATCATTCCAAGGCAGGTGATTTCGTTGAACTGCGTTTCGAGATGAACGTGCTGGTAGTGCTGTCGGCTACCCCGCATTCGCTCGACCCGAATCCAGAATACGCACCCAAGCCGGTGTTGCTGCAGGCATGGCGCTGCGGAACACCGGATAAACAAGACCAGTGCCGCAACTTCCGTCCCGAGAACGTGCGCGGCTTCTACAACACCGAACTGTTGTTCCGTTGAGCGCAGGAGAGAACATGAGCATCGTTGAAAGCAAACTGAACCCGCAACATGCCAGCTATGAGCTGGTGCTGCCAGCAGGCGAATCCTGGCTACATGAAGTGAAACGCGGACAGGTGTTCCGCATCCTCGACCTAGAAGGCAATCAGGCCGTGGATACCCTGTTCTACAGCGCGCACGATCCGGAAGAGCGCTACAGCGCAGTGGACACCATCCGTGAGCAGGGCAACATCTATCTCACTGCCGGCACAAAACTGATATCAACCGAAGGCAATGTGCTGATGACCATCGTTGCCGATACCTGCGGTCGCCATGACACGTTGGGCGGTGCCTGCGCGGCCGAGAGCAACTCGGTGCGTTACGCCACCGACAAGAAATACATGCACAGCTGCCGCGACAGTTTCCTGCACGCGCTGGGCCATTGCGATTGTGGCATGGACAAGCGCGACCTTACTGCCAACGTGAACTTCTTCATGAACGTGCCGGTGACGCCGCAGGGTGAGCTGACCTTTGCCGACGGCATCTCCGCCCCCGGCAAGTATGTCGAGATGCGCGCCGAGATGGATGTGTTCGTGCTGATCTCCAACTGCCCGCAACTGAACAACCCCTGCAACGCCTACAACCCGACGCCGGTGCAATTGCTGATCTGGGATGCCGCTGCTTGATGAATCCGCGCATCCGGACGACCGGATGCATGACCAACACGCAGGACGACCTGCGACTCAGGTGAGTGACCATGTTTGATAAAGTCTTGATAGCCAACCGCGGCGCGATCGCTTGCCGCATCATCCGCACCCTGAACAAGATGGGCGTGCGTTCCGTGGCGGTGTATTCGGAAGCCGATGCGCGTTCCTTGCATGTGCAGATGGCGGACGAAGCCGTATGCATCGGCACTGCGGCTGCCGCCGACAGTTATCTGCGCGGCGAACACATCTTGGAAGTCGCGCTGAAGACCGACGCGCAGGCCATCCATCCCGGCTACGGTTTCCTGTCCGAGAATGCGGGCTTCGCCGAACAATGTGCGCAAGCAGGCGTAACGTTCATCGGCCCGACACCCGATCAGATGCGCCGCTTCGGCCTGAAACACACTGCGCGCGAAATTGCCGAACAGAACGGCGTGCCCTTGCTACCCGGCAGCGGACTGCTGAGCGATGTCGGTCATGCGCATGCCGAAGCGTCACGCATCGGCTATCCGGTGATGATCAAGAGCACCGCGGGCGGCGGCGGCATCGGCATGCGCTTGTGCTGGAGCGCGGACGAATTGAGCGAGGCGTTCCAGTCGGTGGAACGTCTGGCCCGCGCCAACTTCAAGGACGCCGGCATCTATCTGGAGAAATACGTCGAGCATGCGCGCCATATCGAAGTGCAGTTGTTCGGTGACGGCAAGGGCGGCGTGATCGCGCTTGGCGAGCGCGACTGCTCGGTGCAGCGCCGCAACCAGAAAGTGATCGAAGAAACCCCCGCACCCAACATCACGCCCGAAGTCAGAAAGCATCTGCTGGATACCGCCGTGCGCTTGGGAAAGGCAGTCGGTTACCAGTCGGCAGGCACAGTGGAGTTCGTGTTCGATGCACTCAGCGGCGAATTCTATTTCCTCGAAGTAAACACGCGCTTGCAGGTGGAGCACGGCGTCACCGAGGAAGTGACCAGCGTCGATCTGGTGGAGTGGATGGTGTTGCAAGCCGCGGGTGAATTGCCCGCGCTGGAAAGCGTGGAGATCAAGCCCAAAGGTTCGTCCATCCAGGTGCGTCTGTATGCGGAAGACCCGAACAAGAATTTCCAGCCGTCCAGCGGTGTGCTGAGCGGCGTCGAATTCTCTGCCAACGCACGCAACGAAACCTGGGTAGAGCGCGGCAGCGAAGTGCCGCCTTACTACGATCCGATGATCGCCAAGATCATCGTCAAAGCGATGAACCGCGAGTCCGCGCTGGAAAAGATGAGCGCGGTGCTGGCCGAGACGCGCGTGGACGGTATCGAGACGAACCTGGATTATCTGCGCCAGATCGTGGCTGACCATGTGTTCGCCGAAGGTCGCCAGACCACGCGCTACCTGAACGGTTTCCACTACCTGCCGCATAGCATCGACGTGCTGGAGCCGGGCGTGCAGAGCAGCATTCAGGATCATCCCGGCCGTCTCGGTTATTGGAACATCGGTGTGCCGCCTTCCGGCCCGATGGATGCGTTGGCGTTCCGTTTGAGCAACCAGCTGGTGGGCAATGCCGCCGATGCGGCCGGACTGGAATTGACGGTGTCCGGCCCGACGCTGAAATTCAACAAGGACACAGTCATTGCGCTGGCCGGTGCGGACATGAAAGCCGAACTGGACGGGGCACCGCTGGCGTTCTGGCAAAGCCATGCCGCGAAGGCGGGCAGTGTGCTGCGTCTGGGCGCGGTGCAGGGCGGCGGTTGCCGTACCTATCTCGCCGTAGCGGGCGGCTTCGATGTGCCGGATTATCTGGGTAGCAAATCTACTTTCACCTTGGGTCAGTTCGGCGGTCACGGCGGACGTACCTTGCGCACCGGTGACGTGCTGCATCTGGGTGCGCAAGCGGTATCGCATGAAGCGCGCGTCTTGCCGACCGAGTTGATACCGACCTACAGCAAGCAGTGGGAGATCGGCGTCTTGTACGGTCCGCACGGCGCGCCGGACTTCTTCACCCCGGCCGACATAGCGACCTTCTTCGCCACCGACTGGGAAGTGCACTACAACTCCAGCCGTACCGGCGTGCGCCTGATCGGCCCCAAACCGGAATGGGCGCGGCAGGACGGCGGCGAGGCGGGGCTGCATCCATCCAACATCCACGACAATGCCTATGCCATCGGCGCGGTGGATTTCACCGGCGACATGCCGGTCATCCTCGGGCCGGACGGCCCCAGCTTGGGCGGCTTCGTTTGCCCGGTCACCATCGTGCATGCCGAGTTGTGGAAGATGGGCCAGCTGCGCCCGGGTGACACGGTGCGTTTCCGCTTCATGTCTTTGGAACAAGCCAACCATCTGGAGCAGTTGCAGGACGCGACCATCGCACGATTGAGATTGCCGAAGAAGCAGGCTGCATATCCCGCCGCGCAGGAGATGGGCAGCCCCATCGTGCACACCATCCCGGCCAAAGGCGAACAGGTGCAAGTGGTGTATCGCCAGTCCGGCGACCGCAACCTGCTCATCGAATACGGCCCGCTGGTGCTCGACCTCAACCTGCGCTTCCGTGTGCATGCACTGATGGAATGGGTGCAAAGTGCGGTGACAGACGGCAAGCTGCCCGGCATCCTCGATCTGACACCGGGCATCCGTTCCCTGCAGATCCATTTCGACAGCCGCGAGCTGGCGCGTGATGCGCTGGTGAAGATGCTGATCAAAGCCGAGAAGAAACTACCGCCTATCGAGGACATGCGCGTGCCGACCCGTATCGTGCATCTGCCGCTGTCCTGGGACGATCCATCCACCAAGCTGGCGATCGAGAAATACATGCAGTCGGTGCGCAAAGATGCGCCATGGTGCCCGAGCAACATCGAGTTCATCCGCCGCATCAACGGTATCGAGGACATCGAGACGGTGAAGAATATCGTCTTCGAAGCAAGCTATATGGTGATGGGCTTGGGCGACGTGTATCTCGGCGCGCCGGTGGCGACGCCGCTCGATCCGCGTCACCGTCTGGTCACCACCAAATACAACCCGGCCCGTACCTGGACGCCGGAGAACGCGGTCGGCATCGGCGGCGCTTACATGTGCGTGTACGGTATGGAAGGCCCCGGCGGTTACCAGTTCGTCGGCCGCACCATCCAGATGTGGAACCGCTACAAGCAGACGCGGGACTTCAAGGAAGGCAAGCCCTGGCTGCTGCGCTTCTTCGACCAGATCCGTTTCTATCCGGTGTCGGAGCAGGAGTTGCTCAAGATGCGCGAAGATTTCATCGCGGGCCGTTACCAGCTCAAGGTCGAAGAGAGCACCTTCAGCCTGAAGGACTACAACCAGTATCTGCAGGACAACGATCAAGAGATCAGCGCGTTCCGCGACACGCAGCGTGCGGCATTCGCCGCCGAGCGCGAGATGTGGAAGGCCAACGGTCAGGCCGAGTATGCGAGCGACAGCAATGTGGCGGAGGCAGGGGCCGACAGCGAACTCGACTTGCCGCCGGGCAGCCGCGCCGTCGCCGCGCATGTGGCAGGCAACGTGTGGGCGATCCCAGCTGAAGTCGGCAACAAGGTGAAGGCGGGCGACACGCTGGTGGTGATCGAGTCGATGAAGATGGAGATCGCGGTGGTCGCGCCGTGCGACGGCGAAGTGATTCAGATGAGTTGCCGCACCGGCGGTCAGGTCGCTGCCGGTCAGGATCTGCTGGTCATTCAAGCTGAGGAGAGATGAGACTCGATTTGAACATCGCCACCTTGCGCCGTCGTTATCTGGCGGGCGAGATTCATCCGCGCGAAGTGATGCGGGACATCGTCGCAAGCATCGGTGACGATCCGCACCATGTGTGGATCCATCGTCTGTCGTTGGAAGAGATCGAAAAGTACGTGGTCGCATTGCAGGACAAAGACCCGGCAGAACTTCCGCTGTACGGCATCCCGTTCGCGATCAAGGACAACATCGATCTGGCCGGTGCGCCAACCACGGCGGGTTGTGCCGAGTTTGCCTACCATCCGCAACGTCATGCGACGGTGGTGCGCCAGCTCATCAACGCCGGTGCCATTCCCATCGGCAAGACCAATCTCGACCAGTTCGCCACCGGTCTGAACGGCACGCGCTCGCCGCATGGCGCATGCCGCAATGCCATCAACCCGGACTACGTCTCCGGCGGTTCAAGTTCCGGTTCGGCGGTAGCCGTCGCTTTGGGGCAGGTGAGTTTCAGTCTGGGAACGGACACCGCGGGTTCGGGCCGCGTACCGGCCGCATTCAATAATCTGGTCGGTGTAAAGCCCACGCGCGGCTGGCTCTCAACGCGCGGTGTGGTGCCGGCCTGTCGTTCGCTGGATTGCGTATCCATCTTTGCGCTGGACACGGCGGACGCATCTGCCGTGCTTTCTGTCGCCACGATGCTGGACCAACAGGATGCCTATTCGCGTCAGGCGCTCACTCATGGTTTTGATTTTGGCCGTGCCGAGTCCTTCCGCTTCGGTGTGCCGCGTGAGGATCAATTGCAGTTCTTTGGCAATCAGGATGCGGCAGCGCTGTTCCAGAAAAGTGTCGCGGCGATGGAGGCTATCGGTGGGCAGAAAGTGGAGATCGATTTCCTGCCCTTCCTGAAATCTGCGCGGTTGTTGTACGAGGGCCCCTGGGTGGCAGAACGCTATGCCGCGATCCGTGAATTCTTCGAAGCAAAGCAAGAATTCATCAATCCGGTGGTGAGGGAGATCATCGCGGGAGCGGCAAAGTTCTCCGCTGCCGACACCTTCGACGGTATGTACAAACTGGAAGCCTTGCGCGCCGAAGCTGCCCTGACCTGGGGCAAGATCGACTGTCTGCTGACGCCGACCGCGGGCACCATCTATCGCATAGACGAGATGGAAGCGGACCCGATCAAGCTGAATGCGAACCTGGGTTACTACACCAACTTCATGAACCTGCTCGATTGCGCGGCGGTCGCAGTGCCTGCCGGTTTCCAGCAAGACGGTCTGCCTTTCGGTGTCACGCTGGTAGCCCCTGCTCATCAGGATATTCCGCTGCTGCATCTGGCAGAACGATTGAACAGTCGCGAGCCAAGCAAGGTGCAGAAACAGGAAGCAGGTCGGGTGCGGGTCGCTGTCTGTGGCGCGCACCTCGAAGGTCTGCCTCTCAATCATCAGCTCACCAGTCGCGGTGCACACCTTGTCGCACGCACCCACAGCAGCCCGGATTACAAACTGTATGCCCTGCCCGGCGGCCCGCCGTTCCGTCCCGGCATGGTGCGCGTGCCACAGGGTGGCAGTGCCATCGAAGTGGAAGTGTGGGAGATGGCAGACCGCGAGTTCGGCTCTTTCGTCGCGGGCATCCCTGCGCCGCTCGGCATCGGCACGTTGACGCTGGCGGATGGTTCATCTGTGACGGGTTTCATCTGTGAGCAGTATGCCGTGCAGGACGCGCAAGACATCACCCACTTCGGCGGCTGGCGCGCCTATCTGGCACAGCGTGGTGCATGAGCATGGAACTGCAACTGTTCAAGACATTGTGGGGACACCGGGGCGCGCTGGATGAGGCGGCGTGTCAGGCGCTAGACGCAGGCTTTGTCGGGCTGGAAGGCAATGCCGATAACTTGCCGCAGGATGAACTGCGCGATGTGTTGCAGTCGCGCAGCCTCGCTTACATCCAGGAGATCGTGACCGGCGGCAACTATGTGCCGCGTCGGCATGACACGGTGCTGGAGCACATCGCCGATGTGGAACGGCAGTTACAACTGGGAAGTTCACTCGACCCGCAATGGGTAACGGTGATCGGTGGTTGCGATGCGTGGGCGTTGGAACAGAGCGTGCGCTTCTTCGGTGAATCGCAGAAGATCGCGGCGCGCATGGGTATCGCCTGCAGCTTCGAAACACATCGCAGTCGCTCGCTTTTCAATCCGTGGATCACCTTGTCGGTGCTGGAGCGTTTGCCGGAACTCAAGCTCACCTGCGACTTCAGTCACTGGGTGGTGGTGATGGAGCGGCAACTGGATGACGACTGGGATGCCGTGCTGGAAGTCGCCAAGCATGCACATCACATCCACGCCCGCGTCGGCTACGACCAAGGCCCGCAAGTGCCGCATCCAGCCGCACCGGAATATGCAGGTGCACTGGCTTCACATCAACGTTACTGGGAAGCGATCTGGTCGGCACAACAAGATAGCGGCAGAACACATTCCACCATGACACCCGAGTTCGGCCCCGACGGTTATCTGCATTGCCTGCCTTTCACAAAGCAGCCGGTCGCAGATCTGTGGGAGGTCAACGCGTGGATGGGCGACACGGAACAGGAGCATTTCCAGACATGGAAAAGGGGTATCGCACTTTAGAAGTCCAACATCGTGCACAGGCCGGAAAGATGCCCGAAGCGGGTGCACGAAGAGCAGTTTCAGGAAGTGGCAGCACCGGCGAAACAGGCCAGAACGCCGCACAGCAGGGTTGGCATGCAATCTGCTGTGAAAGGTTTGTAGTCAGTGGGGGCGTACATCACCTTCGCATAATGGTTGGTTAACTTTGAATAGGAGATTGCAACATGGATATCAAGAAACTCGTCGCAGCTGTGGCATTGCTGGTCGCTTCATTCTCGGCAGGCGCAGCGACACCGGTCAAGATCGCGTTGACTACCTGGATCGGCTACTCGCCGTTCTACGTGGCCGAAGGCATGGACATGTACAAGAAGCAGGGCCTGAAAGTCACTCTGCAAACTTTTGCCGATCCGGCCATGCTGCCCTCGGCTGTTGCCGGCAAGGCAGTGGATGGCGCGTTGATGACTTATGACCAAGTGATCGGTGCTGCTGCACAAGGCCAGGCGTTCAAGGTGGTGATGCCTATCGACTACTCCAACGGCGGCGATGCTGTGCTGGCAGATATGTCGATCAACAAGATCACCGACCTGCGCGGCAAGAAGGTCGCTTATGCACCGTTGTCTCCTTCCGACTTTCTGATCTCTTATGCACTGAAGATCAACGGCATGACTGACAAAGACATCAGCCCGATCAACATGACACCGGAAGCGATCCCTTCCGCGATGGCATCCAAGGCAGTGCCGGCCGGTACGACCTATGAGCCGAACGTATCGCAGATCCTCGGTATGGGCGACGGCAAGCAGTTCCACGTGATCTATTCCTCGAAAGAAGCGCCCGGTCTGATCGCCGACGTGCTGGTGTTCGACGAGGCATACATCAAGAAGAACGGCAAGCAGATCACTTCGCTGATCAAAGCCTATCTGGAAGGTCTGGCTTACATGAAGTCACATCCGAAAGAAGCTTCCAAGATCATCGGCAAGGCGATCGGTGTGTCCGGCAAGGAAGTGCTGGAGCAACTGGAAGGCGTGTACAACATCCCGCTGAAAGAGATGGCGCTGCCGTTCAAGCCGGGCAAGGACACCAAGTCCTACTTTGTCAGCGGTGAAGTGATCAACGAGATCCTGATGAAGAGCGGCCAGATCAAGAAGCCGGTCGCTATCGAGAGCACCATCAACGACACCTTCGTCAAAGCGGTGATGAAGTAATGAAGTGAATCGCCCTTCCTTCCGTCTGTGGCAGGAAGGGCGTCATACAAAGGAGTTCTCATGCGTTCGCGCATCTTTCGCCATGCAGATGGTGTTATTCCAAATTCGATCGCCATCACGTATGCCCTGAGCGGCTACGGGGTCGGCTTGTGGTTGATGACGAGCAGCAACCTTGCAGTGGCATCGTTGGCCACGCTGTGGTTTTCCCACGCGCTCATCATCTCCGCTTATCTGTTTCATGAGTTTGCCCACGACACGATATTTGCGCGCCATGACGCGAATTCGTGGGGTGGTGTGCTGATGACGTGGCTCACAGGTAGCTGCTATGCGCGCTATGAACACCTGCGCCATAAACATGTGCGCCATCATGTGGATCGTGCCGACGTCATCAGTCTGGATACCAAAGCACTGGTCCAGTCTCTACCGCGTTCCTTGCAGCGTTTCATTCTGCTGCTGGAATGGTGCTATATCCCCGGCATAGAATTGCTGATGCATGCATTTGTCATCTTCCTGCCGTTTCTGCGCGAAGAACGTCGTGCAGATAGAAGCCGTGTCGCACTCATCCTGCTGGTACGCGGTATCGCGTTTGCTGCGCTGGCTTACTACTCGATTCAGGCCTTGCTGCTATACATCATCGCTTACCTGATCATGGTCACCGTGCTGCGTTTCGCCGATGCCTTTCAGCATACCTACGATGCGTATGCGATCCTCGAGAGCGACAAGGTGCCTGATGACAAGCTGCGCGACAAAGCCTACGAGCAGGCTAATACCTACTCGAATCTGGTCAGTGTGCGCTGGCCATTATTGAATCTGCTGATCCTCAATTTTCCTTATCACAACGCACACCACGAACAGCTGGCCGTGCCCTGGTATCGCCTGCCTGCCTTGCATCGCAAGCTGTACGGCGAAAGCCATGGACAAGTCATCCCGATGTCACGCTTATTGCCGCCCTTCCATCGCCATCGGGTGAAGCGCGTATTGTCCGAAGATTACGGTGTGGTCGACACGGCTGCCGGCAAGGCGGACGGTTTCATCGGGGCGGTGTCGGTCTCCTTCCTGACTGCGGTGTGAGATGACGATGAACGTACTACCGCAGCCCCGTGAGGGGTTGGCGATCAGCTCGCTATTGGTAGGTGCCTTGTTCTGGGGCATGCTGTGGTGGCCGCTGAAAGCGCTGGACGGCATCGGCGTCGCTGGCAGCATCGTGCAGGTCTTTGCCTACGGCCTTGCTGCTTTGTTACTGTTGCCTTTCGCCTTGCGCAGTGTGGCGCAGTGGCGCGACCAGCTCGGGCTGTTGGCGATCATCACGCTGATGGGCGGCTGGGCCAACGCTTCGCTGGTCACATCACTCACCGAAGGCAGTGTGGTGCGCGTGATGTTGCTGTTCTTTCTTGCGCCGGTGTGGACCATCCTCGCTGCGCGGCTATTCCTTGGGGAGGCTGTCACCCGCATGCGTTTGTTGTCGTTGCTGATGGCGTTGACCGGTTTGGTGGCCACGCTGGGCGGGCCGGAACTGTTCTCTACTCCGCTATCGATGATCGACCTGCTGGCGCTCTCTTCCGGACTGGCCTTTGCGCTCAACAACGTTGCAGTTCGTGTTGCGCACCATTTGACAGATTCGGTGCGGGCGACCGCGATGATAGGCGGCTGTGCATTGATCGCGTTGGGCTTCCTGTCATTTGGTGCAAAGCCGGTGCAGCTACTCGATGCGCAACAGGTCGGCGCGATGTTGGGACTCGGTTTGTTATGGATATTGCCCGGTACGCTGGTCACCTTCTACGGCGTTGCGCGGTTGGATGCAGGCCGTGCAGCCATCCTGTTGTTGGGGGAACTGGTGGTGGCGGTGATCTCAGCAGTGTTGATCGGTGGCGAATATTTGTCCTGGCGCGAAGCGCTCGGCGGGTCTCTGATCCTCTCGGCTGCTGTCATCGAAGCACGCACTGAATCTACGGGAGCGGTGCATGAACAAGCTGCCTAGTGCCCTTATCGTGATCGACATGCAGCGGGATTTTCTCGATGCCGGCGGCTACGCCGCCACAGCGGGCATGGATGTGAGCGCCTTGCGACGACCCTTACCGTCCATCCGTATGTTGCTCGATCAAGCGCGCCGTAGCGGCATGTTGGTGGTGCATACCCGTGAGGGGCATCGAGCGGATCTGAGTGATTGTCTTCCCGCCAAGCTTGCCCGCAGCCGGCAGGCTGGTGCCGAGATCGGCAGCCAAGGGCCGTTGGGTCGCCTGCTGGTACGCGGCGAGTACGGCCATGATTTCATCGACGAACTGCAACCGCTGACAGGCGAGCCGTTGGTGGATAAGCCGGGCTATGGCGCATTTCATCAAACCGACTTGGCGCAGATATTGGCAGCACGTGGCATCAGCCGACTGTATATCTGTGGTGTCACCACCGAAGTGTGTGTGCATTCCACGTTGCGAGAAGCGGCAGACCGTGGTTTTGAATGCGTGCTGGTGGCGGATGCCTGTGGTTCCGCCCACCCTAAGCTACATGAAGCTGCGTTGCAGATGGTCGCCGTCGAGGGCGGTATCTTCGGGCGTGTCACCGATTCGCAAACAGTCATCTCAGAACTGGAGGCAGCACAATGAGTCAGGTACTAAAACTGTGGCCATTACTGACCGCTACACATCATTACGACAAATCACTTTCCACCCGTAACCGGGGGCAGGGGCAGATCATCGAAGCCCCGATTCTGGCTTATCTGATCGAGACCACGAACGGGCGCATCCTGTTCGACGTCGGCTGTGATTACGGCAAGATCGCCGATCCGCGGCAGCGTGCCAAACACTATGACGCAGAAACATTCGCATTTGGTGCACCAGACATGCAGGAGGAGCAGCGCCTGCCTAACCATCTCGCCAAGATGGGTCTGACGCCAGCCGATGTGGATGTGGTGTTCCTCAGTCATCTGCATTTCGATCACGCGGGCGGGCTGTGCGACGTGTGCGGCAAGGAGGTACATGTGCAACAAGATGAGTTGCAGGCTGCGCGCTCCATACTCGACCCAGCCTATTTCAGAGATGACTTGGGCAACTATCCGTGGAAGGTTCAGCAAGGCGAATATGATTTGGTGCCGGGCGTACGGGCGATCTCCTCACCCGGCCATACTGCGGGCCACATGTCTTTGTGGATAGAACTACCGAAGGGTGCACCTGTCGTGTTGTGCGGCGATGCCGCAGATCTGTCCGAGAATCTGGTTAAGGAGATCGCGCCTGGATTGTGCTGGCAAGATCGCGAGGATCTAGCGCTAGACAGCATCCGCAAATTAAAGCGTTTGCAGCAAGAAGAGAACGCGCAGCTCTGGCCTAATCACGACATCTCATTCTTTAAGTCGTTAAAACAATACCCGCACTATCACGAATAAATTTATTTAAGCTAAGTGACATTTCGTGAAGGTCCGATTTCTCTGCAAGCCCCACCCTGATTGGGCTGCGAGGTGATTTAGCCCTAGATTAGACAAGGTGGTAGTCTAATGTCATGAAAAAAACAC
>Ga0316204_10008477_pt1 | contig 14251 bp, 13 predicted proteins | sample 6monrhotite_MG_2_FD_205661 | JGI IMG/M metagenome (GOLD analysis project Ga0316204, IMG submission 205661) | Microbial mat bacterial communities from mineral coupon in-situ incubated in ocean water Damariscotta River, Maine, United States -... | ecosystem: Environmental > Aquatic > Marine >...
TTCGGTTTATTCAGTAGTTCAGACCAGATTCCTTGAGATCATCAATCGTATCAATATCGTTCAATACTGGCAGCAAGCCAACCGAGAGGTTTAGTGATTTGGCAATAGTCAGTGTTTGAGCTCTTACTATTTCAGTACTCCAATCAATATTTTTAAAGAGAGAAGGATAAAAATCATTCATTCCCAGTAAATAATATCCTCCGTCTTGGCTTGGGCCTACCATCAGGTCGTTGACCTTCAATCCTTCATAGGCCTGATTGATGATGTCGGCCGTTATATCAAAACAATCACTTCCTATAATGCATACGGGTCCTTTTTCTCTGGTAAATACTTCTTCAAATGCATTCAGCATTCGTTCTCCCAAATGATTGCCAAATTGAACTTTTTTGGTATAATTCTTTTTATTCCATAAATCCTCAAACTCTACTTTTTCCGAATAGAATACAGTTTTGTTTACGTCAAGAGTGGAGGTTGTTTTTAGAGTATGTTCCAGCAATTGATGATAAATCTCCAAAGCTTTTCGTTCACCTACACTTGCCGCCAATCGGGTTTTCACTTTTCCCAATTCAGGATTTTTGACAAAGATAATTAATGAAGTCATTAGGACTTGATCTCAAATGAGTATTCCTTGAAATCTTCCGGGATGTAACTCTCTTCCAAAAAATTCACCACGTTTTCATTGGATATCGTAAGTATGGTAGAGCAGCGGGTTCCGTAATTTTCCATTTCGATGTACATAGCGGAAAGCGAGCGTTCCCATTCAATGGGTACACCAGTAGATGGAAGATTGGCATCTTCCTCAATTTCTTTATCCTTTAGTCCCTCAAGCAGAGATTTTGGACTAATTACTGGGTTTTCAAGTAATCTACTTAGTTTTTCCTTGCCTTTTTTTACTTTAGGCCAGGGTGTATCCAGCAAATGATTACTTAATCCATAGACTCCAGGCTCCAGTTTACCTAATGACTCGGATCTGTTGGAAAAATAATAGATATCCTTTCCATCACCCAATAGAAGATTGAATCCATTATATGCCTTGCCTGAATTCTGTATGGATGAGATGTATTGCGCAGGATCGTTTTTCTTAAGTAAAAAATCAGTTACCAGAGGGCCTCTGCTGGGTGCGTCCTTATTGAAATTTTCAGGTTCCCGGATATTAGTAAGAGCAGCAAAATTACCCTTTTCATTTACGCTGAACCAACTCCCGCCTCCAATTAAATCTTTTCCTCCTAATAAACCTGGATATGATTTCCACCATTTTGCTGCCTCCGTAGGACGTTTATAGAACTCATCACGATTTGCGGCCACGATAAGTGGATATTCAGGATGAACCTTATGAGCAAACAGAATTAGACACATCTTATTTCTTCGCTAATTTACTTTCTAAACTAAATTCATGCTTGGTTACTTCCCGATAAATGAATATAGCCAGTATAGAATATTCAGCTATTACAATCCAAATAATTTCATGGTACTCATTGAGCTGATAATTTGCATACGTAAAAAAGATCAGTAGAGACCATGCCAGAGGATAACGGTAACGACCAAATAGACTGAATGCCACTAAGGGTAATATATACCAGGGATGCACGGTAGTTGAAAATAATAAGTAAATGGTCCAAATAACCATTAGCGCTGTTGGGAAGTTTACCTTCTTATAGTACTCTATAGCTGCATAGATAATAATGGATGAAAAAGTAATGAGTGCCAGCCATATTCCGGCAGTTTTAATCACATTATAACCCCTAACATAAAATCCAATTTCGCGGATGATATAATATAAGCTGGCATTAAATTCAAATTTCTGAAAGTACAGTCCAATACTGGATGAAATGCCCTCCAAAAATGGTTTACTAAAAAATCCAATGAAAAGAAAGAACGTTATTCCACCTGAAATGAGAATAAAATGAAAGCTTCTTTTAAGCTTAATGCGCTTTAATAACAAAGCCCAGCCGATTACGGGAATCAGTTTAGTACTGATGGCCAGTCCAAAAAGCAGAGCGGACTTTTGTATTCCGCTTCTTTTCAATAAATAAATACTAAACAAGAGAAAGAAAATCATTAGTCCTTCAAAATGAAGATTCCCGGTCACCTCAAGGATTACCAATGGGTTTAAGGCATAGAATAAAATATTTTTGCGAGGAAATTTATAAACTTTAGCCAATTTGAATAAAAGGATCAAGCTCCCAACTTCAGCTGCAAATAAAACCAAACGGATCACAAACACTCCCCCGGCAATTGATTTTGGAAAAATAAAAGTGGCAATAAAAAACACCATCTGATTAATAGGCGGATAAATAGAGTGGTAGGGTTTCGAATTTAAATTGGAGTAAAGTTCTTCTGTTATACCATGTATAGGAAGCCCTTCCTGCATGATCTCAACTGGAGTTAATACGAATGGATTCATTCCTGCATTTAACAGCAGTCCATCCCAAATAAATCTGTAAAAATCATCTGATAAAACAGGAAGACTGAAAAAGAATATTGCCCTAAAAACCACGGAAGAGAATACGGCAAATTTTATCTGGGACTCATGCTCACATTTTAGATAGATGACCAGGAATTCTGCAAAAAGGAATAAAAACCAGGGAAGCAGCAGCATAGTTTCATGCCTTTCAATGTAGATAAGCCCTAAAATGTAAACAATGAATGAAAGGATTACCGGCCTTAGAATTTTTTTATAGTCATCCAATTCGCAGTGGTTTTACGGAATAATAGAATACACTGGCAAAACCAAATGCCAACATAATGTGGAATATCATTAACCCATAGTCCTTAATGCTATATCCCAGATATAAACCAAAAAGGAAGTATAAGCATAATAAGCCTTCCATTATGGTGGTCCAGTTGATTTTGGGCTTAATATACTTATTATTTGCCCACGATTCTCCCCGATTTCGAATATTAAACTTTGGTGTACGGATAAAGTCAGAGCGAAATCCGGTAATTCCCTCTAAAACAGCCAGGGAGTTATGCAATGAAAGTCCCATTGAAATGGAAAGAAATAGGGGATATGTTTTTAGAAAATACGTTTTCTTTTGTCGAATGGAAGAATATTTAACGGAAGTCCAATAGAAAAAGGTGATACTGAAAAACCCAATTAGAAATACACTGCCAATATCAAACAGGATTTTAAGCGGAGGATGTTGATACTTAATATAGAGCATAGGAATGCTCATCAGTGCTGCCAACAACAAAAATATAAAGACAGAGCTATTCAGAAGATGAAAGGTCGAATGTAATTTATTGACCCAGCTTAGATTGGTTCTGAACACATTTCCGAGATTCTTTTTGGCAGTCTCGGCAGCTCCTTTATTCCATCTAAATTGCTGAGATTTAACTGCCCCCATGAGCACAGGTAATTCTGCAGGAGCCACTACATCTTCTAAATATTTGAAATGCCAGCCTTTGAGTTGTGCTCGATAACTGAGGTCAAGATCTTCGGTAAGGGTATCGGAGGACCACCCTCCTGCATCGATAATACAATCTTTCCTCCAAACGCCTGCAGTTCCGTTGAAATTGATGTATGAACCTGCCATGCTCCTGCCGATTTGCTCAATGGAAAAGTGTGCGTTCAAGCCAAATGCCTGTAGTTTGGTTAAGAGACTATAATCCTGATTAATATGCCCCCAACGTGTCTGAACCACCCCAATAGTTGGGTCAATAAAGTGCGGAATTGTTTTCATCAGGAAGTCAGGTTCTGGCAAAAAATCGGCATCAAAGATTGCGATATAATCCCCTGTGGAAATATCAAGCCCATACTGTAAAGCCCCGGCCTTAAAACCAACCCGATCTGGTCGATGTATAAGTTCTATATTCATTCCATTACTCTTCATACGATCCGCTAAAACCTTTGCTTTTTCAGAAGTTTCATCCGTACTGTCATCGAGGATTTGAATCTGGAGTTTTTCCTTTGGATATGTTAATTTGCCTATTGCATCCAAGAGGCGATCAATTACATAGAATTCATTATAAACGGGTAATTGTACCGTCACCAGCGGGAGTTCTTCAAACGCGGACAAGGTAGAATTGGTCTTCTTTTTACTACGGATATAATGGAGAGTTAGGTGAAGTTGTCCCAGGCTGAACAAAAAAATGAACAACAGAGAAAATACATAAATAAAGATTACAATAAATTCCACTATCGGTATTTAGCTAAAGTCCATAGTATTTTATATCCTGCTAATACAGTTCCTTTAATAGTTCCTGAAATTTTGGACTTACCAATCCTCTTGCGGTAGGTGACTGGTATTTCCAGGCATTTCAGTTTCATTTTTGCAGCCTTTAACTGCATTTCTACGGTCCAACCGTAGGTAGTATCCTTCATATCCAAATCAACAAGACTGGAATACCGAATTGCTCGGAATGGTCCCAAGTCAGTAAATTGGATCCCATAAAACACTTTAAGTAGGCGAGTTGCCAGCCAGTTTCCAAATAATTGCGGAAACGTCATTGATCCTGCTTCACGATTTCCTAATGCCCTACTTCCTATCACCATATCTGCTTTATTGTTTAAAATGGGTTCTACCAACTGTGTCATTTCTTCCGGATGGTCAGAGTAATCGGCATCAATAAAGACTACCAGGTCAGGGTTCTGATCTGATAAATACCGTAATCCCTTCAAGCATGCAAAGCCATAACCTTGTTTTATTTCATCTAATACTGTAGCCCCCGCTTTCTCTGCCTCAAGTCTGGTCTCATCAGTGGAGGCATTATTTACAACAATAACTTCAGATACCAGATTAGGAGGGATATCCTTTATTACTCTACCTACAGAGTTTTGTTCATTATATGCAGGAATAATAACTCTAATGTCGGCGACCATTCACTTTTTTCATTCAACTTCAAAATTAATTCTTCCCCTTCAATTTCAAACGTAGGATGCTTTTTGTTTTTGTCAATGCTATGACATCAGATAGGAAATTGTATCTCGAAAACGGTTTCCCCCCCTTTACTTTCGATGAGTCGGGCATTACCTTTTAATTTTTTGAGAGAATCTTTAACAATGTAAAGTCCCAGCCCAAGCCCGGATGAATAGGCCGTGTCTTTGTTAAACATATCAAAAATCTCCTGCTGTGTAGCTCCATTAATCCCAATTCCGTTGTCAGCGAAGGTCATTCGGATATGGTTTTCCCCCCATTTTTCTGCTTCTATGGTAAGTGTGGATTCTTCCTTTTCCCGATCCCGGAAAGTAAAAGCATTTTGCATCAGTTCAACTATAGCAGACTCCAGAATAAACTGATCGGTATTCACTTTTATACCATGTTCGACCTTATTTACAATGTTTATGTGTACATCATTTTTCTCCAGAGTCTTGGTCTGTATGTGATCAACTATCTCAAATAGCTGTACTTCCTGATAATCCAGGTCTTTATTTTTTATGCTGTAGGCATGATTTATGTTTTTTATAATACCGATCAGTTTTTCATTGGTTTCAGACATTTTCCCGATGTAATGACTGCCAACTTCATCCTTCACTTCAATCTTCCCTAAGTAACATAAACCTTGTATAGTTGCAATAGGACCTAATACATCATGAGAGATTCTATACAGAAGGATATTTAATTCCTTGTTTAGTTTCTCCAGAGAATCAGTTCGTTGGTCTACTTTTATATCCAATAATTGATTATTGAGTTTTAACTGCTTCACCTTTTCTTTGATGATCTTTTGTGCGGATTCCAGTTCACTATTTTTCTCCTTTAAATCGGTGGATTGGCGCTCGATTTCAATGCTTTTTTTATGGACTTCCTGATGACTTTCAATTAGCTCATGTTTAACTTGCTTTTCTTTTTTAAGTAGATGGAGCATCATTGCAATCAAAGCAGCACTGATTAATAGAAATATAAAAATGTATAGAAGGAGATGAATTCTTGCTTGTTTTATAAAATGTGAAAAAGGTTCATCTGCAACCAATAATGCCACGGTCTCTCCATTCTTATTTTTAATGGGGGAGTATGCAGAGAGCCATTTGCCATTTTCATCTTCGTAGACATCAATTATTCCGCCATTTTCATGATTTTCCAGAAGGGAATGAGAAAACTTAACATGATCATGTCTAAAATTTGGCGTGGAAAGAGAGGTCCCTAAAAATTCAAAGCTATCTTCAAGGGAGTCGTAAACCAGGGTATATACAGGATTTTCTAGTTGATACCGGGATTGTATTTCAAGAAGATGCTTTTGAAGATTTGAATACATTGCATCATCTTCATTTTTTTGGATATCATCCTTATTGGCATAAGTCCTATGCAACTGTTCATGGAAGTCACCATCAATACGAGGTGCCTCATTTCGAACTATTTCATCCAATTTATGAAGTACCTCATATTTTGAGGATGTTACATAAAGTTGGTAAGAATTGGTAACAAAATAGGTCATTAAGAGGGTAAGTGCAATCATCACTACCCAAAGGATTGCCTTGTTGTTATCCATATGAATCTGGTTAATTTTGAATTGCTGGCAATTTAAGTCAAAATGCTGAATTTATTCAACCACTTTAAAACTATCGTTCCCGATAAGAATGGGATTGCCAAATCTTCCCGCTTCATCTTTGTTTTCTAAATTTAGAACTCCTCTTGGGCATACGGAAGAGCAAACACCACATCCCACACAAGAGGATCTGACAATATTTTGACCTCGCTGAGCATACCAGCGAACATCAATACCCATTTCACAATACGTGGAGCAATTTCCACAGGAGATGCATTGTCCCCCATTGGTGGTAATCCTAAATCTTGATTTAAATCGTTGAACCAACCCAAGATATGCAGCTAAAGGGCATCCAAACCTGCACCATACCCGATTTCCCATGAGTGGATAAAATCCTGTTCCGATTACACCGGCAAAACCGGCACCAATCCAGGCACCATATATCTCACGAATCTTATAGGAGTTCATTCCTAAAAATTCACTGTTTCCGGTCCAATAGGTATACAGCACAGATGCAGTCATGACTACAGCAAATACCAATACCGAATGAATCATCCATCGTTCTACTTTCCAGGCCGAAATTTTTTTGTTCGAAAGTTGCCGATAAGGATCACCCAATGTTTCGGCCAGTCCACCACAACCACAAACCCACGAACAATACCATCTTTTGCCAAAGAAATAGACAAATACAGGCACTCCAATAAGAATTAAACCAATTCCCCATCCTAGCATAAATATACCAAGACCACCACCATCAATAAGTTTATCCAGCTCATTTCCGAAAAAGAAATCATAATCCAGAGGCCAGATGTTTTTAAAATCAAAATAGGGTTTATTGAGTCTTACCAGGATTTCAGGAATCAAAAAAGCAAAGGCGGTTTGGAAAAACATTACAGAGAAAGTCCGAATCATTTGATATTTACTATGCCTGTACTTGATCAACATTCGAACACCCATTACCAGAATACAAAGAGTATAGATAAACCCATAAAGAAAAAACCTGCCTGCGGGGCTACCTTTTAAGGCAAAACTGATCGGGTCGACCATAAGAATCCAACTGGTCATATATTCCGGGAAATAGTAAAGAAAAATATAAAAGCCAATCAGATAGGCCCCGGTCAATATCCCCAGCCAACCCGTATTTTTCATCGGATTGAAAAATATTCCATTGTTCTTTATTCCCGGAAGCGAGTTTCTTGTCTGAGGAAGTAAATAAAAGGCTGCTCCGGTAATGCATAGTAAATAAGTAAGGAACAGAAATAATCCCGGATGCTCTTTAATTGGTGTGACGGCTGCAGCTGAGGTCAGGCGATACTTAAGATCTTTGATCTGATAACGATCAAAGCCTTTCTCCTGAAGAATGCTGTATTTTTGAATATTTTCGGCGACCACTCGGAGGTTAGATTCTAACTCTTCCGAATTGTTAAATTCCCTTCCCTCGAGCCAGCTTCCGTAGTCTTTAACCTTTTGAATTTTATATACACCTATGGCAGTTTCAGTATCGAATACCCTATTAAGATCTTCAATGGAAAATGCGTTGCCCAATTGCAATTCTATTATTTTATGTATTTCGGAGGCTTGGATCCCATATACGGAAACTACTTCATTATTCACCTTAGTAAAACTTCCTTCCAGATCCGAAATAAAGCTAAAGTTTGAGGAATAGTATTTTTTTAGTAATTCGGGATTATATCTTTCCAGTAGATCGGCTTTTTCAACTCCAGTTTCAAGTAAGAGAATCTCCTTGCTTAGCTGGAATCCTGAAAGGAAAAAGGAACTATTAAATAGTGCAAACCCTGCAATAAAGAGGATCAAGCCAACTGTTCTTAGTATTCTTATATTCATAATTTCTTATCCAAAAATTTTTGAAAATAAGCTTTTAGGTTTAAAGCTCACTGCGAGTTTGGGATGGGTTTCATTGAATAAATTCACAATATCCTTTTCATGTCTTCTGAAAAATTCGGGATCGAAATTTGCCACTTCCAGATGTTCTATTACATATTCAATAGCTTTTCCATCTTTTAACCATTGATCACAGATTTCGTGACGAAGCCTGATCCCAAAAGTATTTATTCCCAACAAAGTCCTATCGGATTTATCATAGACGAATTTTATACATTTATCTCCTTCATCATGCTCCCAATAAAACTGTGATTCATTCTCTTTAAGTTCTCCCCAAACATGTCCATAGGTTTGATACTCCACATCAAAGAATTTGGCAGAATTAAACCATATTCCTGGCTTGTATTCAGTTTTCTGGTCACAAATTGTCGCAGCTACCACTTCACCCTGCATTCTTCCTGTGTACCAGACCTGTTCAATAGGTCTTCGGTTTTGGAAGGGTTCACGAAACTCTGCACAATCTCCAATTGCGTATACTCCCTGATGATTGGTTTCAAGATGCCTGTTCACCAGAATTCCTCGATTGGTTTCAAGACTGCTATTTTTTAAAAACTCAATGTTGGGACTTACCCCGGCAGTCAGCCCAACAAATTGGCAGGGGATTAGGTCCCCATTGGAAGTAATGATGGCTTCTGCTCTTCCATTATCATCAGAAATAATTTCCTTTAATTCTGTGGATAATCTCAAATCAATATGATGAGCAAGGATATGGCGGTTGATCAATGCTGATTCCTCCCTGGGCAAGACTACATCCCAAAAGCTTTTCTCACGAACTAGAAATGTAGTCGGGATATTTCTGGAGGACAGCATTTCTACCATTTCCACCCCAATTAATCCTCCACCAACGACTACGGCATGCTGGATCCCTTGAGTATATTCTTCCATCTTAACAAGATCCTGATAACTGTAGAGCCCCTGAACTCCTTTTAGATCCTGACCGGGCCATCCAAACATATTGGGTTTTGATCCGAGTGCCAGAATTAGCTCGTCGTACTTTAATGATCCGGTTTCTGCCAGAATTAATTCCCTACTTTCAAAGTTGATATTCCTGACAAAATCCTTAAGTAGATCAATCTTGTTTTTTATCCAAAACCAGTCCTCATAAGGTTTGGTGTGTTCAAATTTCATATGTCCCATGTAAATATACATAAGAGCAGTTCTGGAAAAGAAATGATCGGTTTCTGCAGATATCACAGTGATTTTGTGGTCGCTTCGTTTTCGGATGTGGCGGGCTGCAGTGATTCCGGATATCCCATTGCCAATGATGACAACATGCTTCATAAAAAATAATTGAATTAGTCTGATAACAGTTGAGAAGTTATTAAAATTAACTTCGTAAGCTATTCTTAAGTTACAGAACTAAATTCAATTGTCATATGATTGACAGTCAAATCATAGGAGCCGTTGATATTCGTTAAAATTCAAAGTACTTTTGATTATGGTAGAACAATCTATAAAGCTTCTTAATAAACAGATGGATAAACTTAAGGAAGAAGACTTTGATCTGGAAGCCTGGAAAGCATCATCTGTGGCACTTCTTGGTAGGGTATTTGGAATCAATGATCTGAAGATCAAACAAATTAAAGAAATCAAAATGGATTTTGGGAGTTGGTCGCTAAGAGATACCGGAGCCTCCCGCGATCCTTTGGGTTCATGCAAAAAACAAGGAAAGGAAATATTGCGAATGGCCGTGGATGAGTTAAAGGCATTTGGTCTACCCCGGCTAGATGAAAGTACCCAATTGAAGAAGGCACTTGAATCGGAGTTAACGGTAAGTCAGTATAATTCACTGAATAAAATATTAGATAAGCAAGTTGCGGCCTCTCTCAAATCCAAAGAAATAATTCAAAAACTTGAATCATTTGGGGATAAAAAACTGGCAACGATACTTAATTTTTTACTTCAGGGAGAATGAAAAAGGATATTGCATCTATTCGTGAAGAATTCAAAAAAGGGAGCCTCACTAAGCAAAGTATTGATGCCAATCCATTAGTGCAGTTTGAGAAATGGTTAAATGATGCTATTAATGCCACGCTTCCTGAGCCAACTGCCATGATATTATCTACCGCAGATAAAAATGCCAAGCCATCTTCCCGAACCGTATTACTTAAAGGAGTAGACGATGGAGGATTTGTATTTTTTACAAATTACCAGAGTAGAAAAGGGAAACAATTGAATGAAAACCCTCAGGCAGCGATTACTTTTTTTTGGAATGAACTGGAACGACAAGTAAACATTACCGGGGAAGTTCAACGTGTATCAGAAAACAATTCAGATGAATATTTTCAAAGTCGACCCAGAAAAAGTCGTTTGGGTGCATGGGCCTCTTCCCAGAGTGAGGAACTAATAAATCGAGAGGAGCTGATGGCAAACTTTGCAAAGTACACACTTCAATATGCAGGAAGAGACGTCCCAAGACCGTCTCATTGGGGCGGATTCAGATTAATTCCCGATAGAGTTGAATTTTGGCAGGGACGACCAAGCCGTCTTCATGACCGCATTGAGTACCAGTATCATGGCGGCCAATGGAAAATCAGGAGGTTATCTCCTTAGTCTCCCAGGCCTGGATTTCCGGTGTCCAAAACAAATTTCCAATTTCCTCCATCTTCTTTTTTCCATACTGAGGTATAGGTGCCTTTAGAGCGGATAGTATCCTGCTCATAGGTATATATTCCATAGGTAAATCCAATATCCCCAGATGCAGATATATCACCTCCATAAGGCTCCCAGGTAAGAATAAATTCTTCATCGCTAAACTCATTAAAAAATGCTGTTATTTCAGTTTTACCCTCAATGGGCATGCGGTTAGGGCGGAGTAGTATTCCCTCTTCGGAAGCATACGCTAGAAATGCCTTTTTCATGCCCGAATTTTTAGACATCTCAGAGAAATTTAAATCGGTTTGCATTAATTCAGTCATACTGACTTCAGTATTTTTAGAGGAATTACACTGTGTTAAAATCAAGGTGGAAATAAGCGCGACAATTTGTATTTTATATGACATCGTGAACAATTTTTTGTTTTTAAAATGGTTTTCCCAATAAATTTAATCAATCCTTAACATTCTATTGAAATATCTTTATCTTAAAGTTTTCAGTTGATCATGATTGTCAAAACATCAAAACTTGTAGAGAGTTACAGGCAGGTAAGGGAGCAGACCATGGAGATCTGCAAGCCTCTTAAAACAGAAGATTATGTGGTTCAGCCAGTAGTGGATGTTAGTCCTCCAAAATGGCATATGGCACATACTACGTGGTTTTTTGAGAACTTTATTCTAAAAGCTCACAAAAAGAAGTATGAGGTCTTTGACAAAGATTTCGCTTACCTATTCAACAGTTATTATGAGGAAGAGGGTGAGCGTACGTTAAGACCCGAACGCGGTTTTATCTCAAGACCTGGCGTTGAAGAAATTGTAAGATATCGAGAGCATGTTGATCATCATATGTTCGAGTTATTGGATGAGTTGGATGAGATCACAGAAGAATTCTCTTATTTGATGGAGCTGGGCTTAAACCATGAACAACAGCATCAGGAATTATTAGTAACAGACATAAAATATATACTGGGCCACAATCCAATTTTTCCTGTATACAAGGACTTTCCTGAGGGAGAAGAAGTTCCCAAAGTTAATTTTAAAGAAAACTATCTCGAGTTTGCAGATGGGATTTATGATATTGGACATAAGGAGAAGTCTTTTTGTTTTGACAATGAGCGCGGAGCCCATAATGTATACCTTCATCATTACCAGGTGCTGGATCGGTTGATTTCCAACGACGAGTATATGGAGTTTATGGCCGCCGGAGGTTATTCGAATTTTAGGTATTGGCTAAAAGAAGGATGGGATTGGATTCAGGAGAATAAGATCACGGCTCCGATGTACTGGCACAGAATTGATAAAGAGTGGTATCATTATACACTTTCGGGACTTAGGAAGGTAAATCCTTATGTTGCAGTTTCTCATGTTAGCTTTTATGAAGCCGAAGCCTTTGCACGATGGAAAGGGAAAAGGTTGTTAACTGAATTCGAATGGGAAAACTCCTGTAAAAAGTTAAGAAATGAAATTCCGGAAACATCTAACTTTCTGGAAAAAGGATATTTTTCACCCGTTCCCAGGGTTACAGAGTCGTTTCAATTTTATGGAGATGTTTGGGAATGGACCAATAGCGCCTATTTACCTTATCCGTATTACCAAAAGTCCGATGGCGCTTTAGGAGAGTATAATGGGAAATTTATGATCAATCAGATGGTCCTCCGTGGAGGGTCTTGTGCAACCCCAATCTCACATATAAGAAGTACTTACAGAAATTTTTTTCATCCCAATCTCAGATGGCAATTCTCGGGGATTCGGCTGGCCGAAAGTATAGACTAATAACGAATGAATTCAGACTTTTATAAGGATGTTATTGAGGGCCTGTCTTCAGCTCCTAAATACTTATCTTCCAAATATTTTTACAATGAAAAGGGAGATGAACTGTTTCAGGGAATTATGAGATTACCCGAGTATTATCTTACGGATTGCGAATTTGATATTTTCAAAAAGTATAAGGTTGAACTACTAGAGAAATTTTCCGAAGATAATCAGGCATTTGAACTGACTGAGCTTGGTGCGGGGGATGGTCTAAAAACCAAAATACTATTGGAGCACTTTGTATCTGAAAACGCAAAATTCAAATACCGACCCATTGATATATCCGAAAATGTACTTCAAATCCTCAAAAAAGATCTTATAAAAGAAATACCGGAACTTAACTTCGAAGGGTTAAGCGGAGATTATTTTAAAGTACTGGAAGATGTAAGCAGTGACTCAGAGGACGTTCGGAATGTAGTGCTATTTTTAGGTTCCAATATTGGAAATTACAAGATATCGAGTTCCCTTGAGTTTCTTAAACGGTTAAGGGATTCGCTTAATCCTGGAGATCTTCTATTGATTGGTTTTGATCTTAAAAAGGACCCAAGAGCCATTTTGAATGCCTATGATGATGGCAGTGGGATCACAAAAGCCTTTAATCTCAATTTACTGGATAGGATCAATGAGGAACTTGATGCAAACTTTGATCTGTTGGCATTTGATCATTATCCCACCTATGATCCAATTTCTGGAGAAACTAAAAGTTATCTTATTAGCAATAAGAAACAGACAATTACCGTTGGAGAGACAAGGATTAACTTTAGGAAACATGAGCCTATTTTCATGGAAATTTCTCAAAAGTACAGCCATGAAGATATTGAATGCCTTTCTACCGCATCTGGATTTGAGATCATCGAGAATTATCTTGACGATCGAGAGTTTTTTGTTGACTCACTTTGGAAAGTTATTTAACCTATAATTGTTCCTTTGTTGTTTGATTTAAAAATACTTTCTACTTTTGAGGCCTTGCCCAGGTGCTGGAATTGGTAGACAGGCATGGTTGAGGGCCATGTGTCCTTTTGGGCGTGCGGGTTCGACTCCCGCTCTGGGCACTTTTTTGACATTGTTTATATGAGATATTTTCTCCTCCTATCACTTTTTTTTATCGTTGAATCAGTGGGTTTTGCCCTGGTTAGGGAAAAACCTGATATGGAAGGATACTGGAAAAGTGTTTCTTCAGAAGATTTCCATGATGGTACATTTGGTACACGCCTCTACAGGTTTGAAAATACATCGTGGGAAGAAACCATCATTATTTATCAGGATAGAAATCTACTTCATCCACTTTTTAAGATCAGCTATGAGGGATATTATGATATCACTACAAAGAGTGCCACAATTTATCAGACCTACCATATTAACTTTCATTACTCCAAAAAGACCATTACGGTTTTAACGGACAACAAGGATAAAATCAAAGAATTTGATTTTAAATCATGCTATGAAGGGAAAGACACCGAAGTAGATATCTCTGCAAAGGGTTGCTCTTTTATTGTTTCAATTGCGGATTATCCGGTACA
>Ga0316204_10008478_pt1 | contig 14249 bp, 14 predicted proteins | sample 6monrhotite_MG_2_FD_205661 | JGI IMG/M metagenome (GOLD analysis project Ga0316204, IMG submission 205661) | Microbial mat bacterial communities from mineral coupon in-situ incubated in ocean water Damariscotta River, Maine, United States -... | ecosystem: Environmental > Aquatic > Marine >...
AACCGCTAAGCCATAAAATACGCGTTAGAATCCAGTCCCGCCCAGGTTCAGCCACATTTAATCCAACGCTATACACCTCCCCCGTCGGCCGTCGGCCTCGAAATACCGTATTAGCCTCACAACCCTCACCAATCATAGCGCGAATCTGGTGCCAACCCCGTGGTGTGCACTCACTGCCCGTTAATTCTCCCGCACCGTTAGCCCCCGTGGAAATAACAGCCTCCATCAACACCGCATCACCCTGGCGCAATAACAAGCGCTGATTGGCGATATTAATATCAATCCACGGTTCGGTAGCACTTATTTGAATCGTCATACTAGAAGGAACTCACCCGTGCTGGAAATTGATAAAGACTGGGTCAAACATCTTATCGTAAAAACAGAAAACCCACCCAAGCCAAAGTGACAACCCAGCAACGAAGAAAATAAGGCCGTATCTTGCTAGTTAAATACCTCTATAGATACTCGCCCTTGCCAAAACACCAACTCAGCCCAGCGTTGCCCATTGTTATGAATTTCTGGCGCGTTAGCAGATATTCGTCAGATTAAGAGATAAGCAGACAACAAAACCTCACCGACCAGGCTCGTCGCGCACAGAACGACTAGTCGCTTGTTTTCCTGTTCGGCCTCGTCTTAACACAAAACGCTTAAAATTGAGTACGCCGACAATCAAACCAAAACGCAGCCAAACACCAGCAATGACTAACCACATCAACGCGCCGGGGTACTGATGCTTAAAAAACTTACGATAAAAACGCACCATGCCCTTATGCTTATGCCACTCAACAAACACCGGGCGGGCTTTACTGCAACTACCCGAGTAATGAACTAACCGGGCTGCAGGTACGAATAATATTTTCCACCCCTGACCACGAAACCCCATACACCAATCTAAGTCTTCGCAATGGAGAAAATACTCTTCATCCATGCCACCTACCTGATCATAGGCCTCTCGTGTCACCAACATACAAGCACCCGATATGGCCTCAACCTCAATTGGTTCCTTAGGTAGTACTTGTTTATGCAAATTAAAATCAGTGAATAAGCGTGGATAGCGACTAGATAAGCGATTTAGACCCGTGACTTTCACAAACGTACGCCAAGGGGTAGGAATGGCACGACGAGCACCAATTTGCTCAGAACCATCAGGATTCATCACAAGCCCCCCTACCATCGCGACCTCATCGTCACTTTGGAGAGAAGAAAGCAGAACATCAATGGTATCGGGTTCAAGAACGCAATCGGGATTTAAAAACAACAAGGTCTGCCCTATTGCATGCTCGACCCCCGTGTTATTCGCTGCAGAAAACCCTCGATTTTCATCACTCAAAATCACAGTTAGTCGCGACTCAACGGGGCAAATAGCACGCAACTGCGCCATACTATCGTCCGTCGATGCATTATCAACAACGATTACTTCAACAGAGGGATTAAATCTTAAAACTGAAGCCACACACTCCGACACTCGAATGCCCGAGTTGTAGTTAACAATAATCACAGAAACGGGAAAAATTCCCTCACTACTTCCCATTCAGAAACAACAACCTCGAAAGAAACAATCCATACCGCAGCGGTGTTTGAACCCTCACCCCTAACGCCCTAGCCCGGCGCACTCGCTCTACACCTGATTTCACGTTGATCAAATCCGCATACGCCTCAATCAACGGGATATTTTCATTGTTAGGATAGTGTAATTTCACCCGTTCCGCCAATGCACGCGCCTGCAACATCGAGGCCTTCAAATTATCTCGCCCTGACAACCACTGCTGACGCCAATTAGATTTAAGAGGGTTTAAACGGGAAGACCAATGAGAAGCACCTATTTGGTTATTATCGTGCTGGCGGTATTTTACTAGAGGCTCATCTATATACTCGATATGGCCCATCGCAGCAGCACATAAAGCTACCCACCAATCGTGAACTATGGCTTCTTTAGGGAAAGGGAGAGATACACGCATTAACTCCCGATTGAGCATGGAGGCACAGCCGGTGACGAAATTCTGGGCAAGTAGACTATTTAACGGAGCAACACTATTGTGTATTAACCCTTGATATTTCATAAAAGACGGAGAAATTACATTTAGCCCATCATCTACAACAAACATATCAGAATAAAGTAAAACCGCTTTATTAGACTTACATTGCTCATGGTACTTTATTCGACGGTTTAAGCTTCTAACCTTTTCTGGGACCCACACATCATCTTGATCTGAATAACAAAAATAGGACTCACCTTGGGAATATGCATAACTCGATAAAAACCCAAAATTATGCACAGAACCAATCTTATTCGGATAATTAGTCAAATTGACATATTTCAACCGAGAACAACGGCTGCTTAATGTATCCTCAAGCCTAGCTGAATTATCGTCATCTCTAACATACAAAACTAAATCCCTAGTGGCTTGACTCACAATACTATCGAGCTGTTCAACTAAGTGTTTCTCACCATGATAAGTAGCCATTAATACCGCTGTAATCATTCTTCTCCGTATAAGAAGCAACTAAAAAACATATTACTATGTACTGGCAAACCCGTTAACTGTCGAGTCACTTAATAAACTAACTACGTAATCTACTTTAGGTTCAGTCATATGAGGCCCCATAGGAAGACTTAACACCTCACAGGATAATTCATCGGCTAACACACATTTGCCAGCCAAGCCACAATCCAGATACGCATCAGACAGGTTAGGAGGTATAGGATAGTGAATTAGTGTTTGAACACCCTTTTCTAACATACGTGATTGTAGCAAATCCCTTTGACTCGACCTAATAACATACAAATGCCAAACAGGTTCTGCCCAAGTCTTTGTCAGGGGTAACTTAAGCCCACCCACATTACTTAGAGCTTCTGAATAATTTTGTGCCACCCCCCGACGATGAGAGTTCCAAACATCAATCTTTTTTAATTTTTCTCTCAAAAACGCAGCCTGAAGCTCATCCAATCTCGAGTTATATCCCACTACTTCATTATTATATTTAACTTTAGAACCATAATTCCTATAAAGCCTTACTTTTTCAGCTAGACGTTTATCATTTGTAATAACCGCACCAGCATCACCTAAAGCACCGAGATTCTTACCTGGATAAAAACTAAATGCAGCTGCATGCCCTATTGATCCGACTTTTCGTCCCTTATACATAGCTCCATGAGCTTGTGCAGCATCCTCTAGCACAAATAGCCCATGCCGATCTGCAATCTCCATAATTGGATCCATATCCGCAGGATGCCCATATAAATGCACGGGAATAATCGCTTTTGTTCTTGGAGTAATAGAGCCCTCGATTTTTTGAGGGTCAATATTATAATACTCGTCCTCTGGTTCAACAGGAACAGGACGCGCACCACAATGACTAACGGCCAACCATGTTGCGATAAAAGTATTTGAGGGAACAATAACCTCATCACCTTCTCCCACGCGGGCAGCTCTAAGCGCTAGATGTAAGGCCTCGAGGCCATTTGCAACACCTACACATTGATTAGCACCGCAGTATTTAGCAAACTCCTCCTCAAAAGCTGAAAGCTCACTACCCATCACATAATGACCAGAAGACAACACCCTATCAAAAGCATCCCTTAAGCCCGGGGCCACTTCTTCATTTTGGGCTTTCAAATCTAAAAACTGCACAGATTTTGACACAAACACTCCGTATACTGAATTCCAGAAACACTAAACACACAGACTTATCAATTACTCGACTACTTTTAAAAACTCATCATAATCCCTATAGTAATCAGATTCATCGTATACCTCAGAAGCAAGCACAAAACAGACTGCCCCAGAAGAAAACTCATTTAATTCACGCCAGACCCTATTTTCAATCAAAAGACCTACATCCGGTCGATTTAGCGTCACAATACTCTTATTAACACCATCATCCAAAACTACATTAAAACTGCCTGACATAGCAATTATTAATTGCTTCAACTCCTGATGCGCATGACCTCCCCTCTCTGAGTCTGAAGGTACATCATATAAATAATAGACACGCCTAATATCGAAAGGTATGTGCTCACCTCCTTCAATAAAAGACAAATTACCTCTACGATCTGTAATCTTTGGTAAGCTAACTAATTGGCAGTCACCGGGTAGACTCATATCATCATTCATTATTTAAGAAACTTTTTATACCTAGATTGAACCAATGAAAATGCTTCTTTCGTAAAAGTATAATAATTATTTAATTCATCCTCACTCACAAAACTAGCCCCCATTTTCAAATGAAAGGTATTCACTTTGTCATTTTCTTTTCTTACATCAAAATGAGACTTCGAAAACCCCAATTCATAAAACCCCTTAATATAAACTAGCAAAGCGCTTTCTATAGCAGTATATGACGGGACATTATCCTTAAGAATCCAACTCCCCCAACAAAATGAGTCGTCGCGGTAATCGTATATTCTAACAACACCATACTTCAGTTCAGCCCCATCCTCATCCTGAGATACAATTACAAAATACTTTTCTTTCTTTGTTTTTTCTCTCTCTTTATACTTGCTTATCCACTCTTTCTGATCTTCAACACCTCCACTAAATGAAGATAGGTGTTTATTCTTTTTAGGATCTTTTCGCAAACTTACAATAAACTCAGCATCATTCAATTCAACATGGCGAAGCGCTACATGTTTTGCACTCGTTAAGCCCTCAGTCATACTTTACCCCTATGCGCTTTACAGGAAATTTCAGTTAAATAACTTCCATAAGTAACTAGCTAAAAAGCGAGCTAATCCCCAACTTAGCTTTGCAATCCGTATAGTAATCGTAACCTTGTACAACATTCCTATTTTCTTTAAATAAGAAGCACTAACCTTTAGATTTTCCATGGTAAGACGAATATTATTTTTACTTATATCATTCCCTTCGGTGATTGTTTTTCTATATAATAATACAGTGAAAGGTATATAAGATATTTTTCCAGACACAAGCGTTCTCAAAAAGAAATCATAATCTTCTTGCCTGACCGCCTCATTATAGCCATACACTTTATCCAGCAATGCCGAGCGATACATCATCACAGAGCCTGGCATACACCAGTTTATTAACATGCTTCTATTTATTAATATATCCTCTTCAATGCCAAAATGCACTTTTAGCTTATTTTGAATAAGCTTTTCCCTAATCATCCCCCCGCCATCTCCAATCACATCACAATCCCCAATAACAAGATCGATATCAGGTCGTGAAAATAAAAAAGAGACACGAGATAGAATAGAATGATGTGTTAGCACATCATCAGATGCCACCGGCAATATAAACTCTCCCTTTGCCATTCCCAACAATTTATTAAGTGTCGCCGATACACCTTGGTTAGCATTATTCTTTATTAAAACCGATTTACAGTCAGCCCGATTTAACTCCGACTGACAAATCACAAATGAGTTATCAGTCGAAGCATCATCACAAACAAGTAATTCAATATCAGTATAACTACTCTGAACAACACTTCTTATTAATTCAGGTATATACCGCTCATGGTTATATAAGGGAACAATGACTGAAACCAAGTGCCCCTCGCCAGAACTATATGGACGACTTATCAAGTTATTAGCTTCACCTTTCCAACAACTCCATTATTTCATCATAATTAACCACAAGGTCAGACAGGCTATCCGGAGTAACTTTGACATAATCTTCGTCTTCATAATTACTTCGAGACAAAATATCTTCACCTTCAGAGATTTGTAAAAACTCTAACTGATCTAATAAAAATCGTTTTTTATTTTCAAGAAAGTCTTCCATATATACCGTTTGATACAATATTCCTACGCGCTGAAAAACCTCACCCATCTGCGCTCTAAAGTGTTCTATATAAGCACATTCATTCATAACTACCTGCGGATCTATCCTAATCTTTTCGTTCAGTCTTTCTCTTTTTTTATCTTCATCTTTTTTAACATTATATATCTGTCTCGCGCCAGCAATAGCTAGAGAGAAAGCCTCTCTTATTACATCTCTTCTTTGAAGAAATAACACTTTCACAGAAATCCTAGATAAACTCTCTAGCCCCTTTTCAATCTCATCTATATTCGCCCCCAAGTGGTTACCTAACACTTTAAAGCCGTACGCTGCAGAATCAGGTAGTGAGTTCTCAAGATAGTTAAAATATTCCGCGTGCCCCATATTCCCCTCAACCAGTTTCATAACCTCTTGGCATAAAACAGGGCCTTGCGCCAGATCATCCACTAGCCACTCATGCTTGAGCAATTCGTCAGCACCTTCACCGCTGGAAACTCTGCTTTTCACGTTATCAAGCAGTTTTATACTTTCGGGCCGAAATAACTCCTGGCCACAACAAACACTACTCAACTTATCGAGCGTATCGCATATTAGTGTAGAGCCAGTTCTACCCCTTGTAAAAACAACAAATCGTGTACTCATAAAATATCTCTCGTGTAAAACTAGTTAGACAAAGCAAACTGAATATCTTCAACATCAATTTTGAAAGGCGAATGAAAGTAATGCAACTTACTCTCATATAATTCCTTCTCCATATTTCGATCACCACATACAAATATGTGTTTAGCTCCAGACGATGTAGCAAGATTGTGTTGTATTGAATATGTTTCATTTCCCTCAGCAACAAATGAAACTATTCTCGTATGACTCCCCGCTAGAAAAGCCCATGAAAATGATGCTCCCGCTACACCTACTATATTCTTAGCCTTTGAAAAAATTGCTATTTGTTGCTCGATACTCAAACCCACCGGGTCTACGACGGCATAGCCTCGCTTTTTCAAAAAAACTTCGACTTCTTCAGCGTTCAACAAGCCTCTTGCCAAGTTACTCGGTCGCGATAGATAAACCTTATCTGGTACAGATATCATATCAATGTCGACTTTTCGTAAAATGCCATTTAAATAACTGAGATAACTCGGACTATATAAACCACACCGCACCATATCAACATTTGCTGTATCATCTAACTCACTTCCAAAAGAAGGTACATAAAGCTCCCTAACCCTCATTTTTTGATTTTTCTTTATAGGAATAAGCTCAACATTTTCACCTATAATAAGTTTAATCAGCTTATAAAACTGATATGGGATATCTGCAGGAACTAAAACTGGAATATTCTTTTTAGACAATCCCGAATCAATTATCAAAGAAAACCTTGGCAAGTATTCAATGAGCAAATGAAAAAGGTTAGTTGGAACTCTGCCGACTATATGAATAGCCGAGCTTAGCCCTTTATAATTAACCGTTGCATTTTTCTCCACGGCTAAAACGTTTGTTAGTCGGTGGCTCGACCCATAAAACTTATCCATCAATCCAGCCACAAATTCGCGAGATGGATCGGCACACTTTTCATACACCACAAATTCATTTGAGAACTCAGTAACTATTGAAAAAGTATCATCAACGATTACATCTTTAACTAGCCTTACACTAGGAACTATTTCCTTAAAAACACTATCTGCAGATACAGTACAATACCCCTTATTCTTAACATAATCATAAGGTAAGACTGAACTCTCTTCCTTTTCACCCCGATAATGAAACTCATCTGATGCAATATCATCTAATGTGACTTTCTTTAGAACCTTGTATTTGTTACCTCGATACTCTCCAACTTTCTTAAGTTCTTTATCAAACCCCACCTCAAAAAGCATATTTGGCAACTGATGCAAGTTCAGCATCTTTGTGTTTTTTAGTAAGTATGTCAGCCTTGCCTTTGCATCATCAGACTTACCAAGAACTAGCTGACTATTATGCAGCCCATACAACACTTTGTATGAAAAGTATTTAATGGCTAACATTTCAACTTGCTTCAGAGCTCCTTCAGCAATTTGTACATCATCTATCCGATGAAACATAATGCCTAGCTCAAATCTTTTTACAGCTAACCTTCCCACGAACTCGCAATGCTTGTACTCAACTTTTTCTATTGGAGAAATCTTTAACTTTCTTACATACCGATCTAAGGAGTACGCTTTATTAACAAATCTCTGGCGCCTCGCTATATTTACATAGACCCAAACACCCTTTACTTTTTTACTACGCTTCAGTAGAGGGAATGCTTTCTCTTTCAATAAACTAAGTATCGTCACAGAGTATTTCTATCCATTTACCATTTAAACTGATAAAAAATTTAATCCGATTTTTTCTTGTTATTTCTATATTCTTCTTCGTACCGATCTATAACTATATTTGCATCACCAATCTCAACAAGTTCACCACCTCTTAGCCAGATGACGCGGTCACACAACTGCCTAATAGTAGCGGCATTATGTGATGTCAGTACTACCGTCTTATTTGAGGCAATATACTCACGAAGATGTAAATTAGATTTTTGCCGAAAATCTTCATCACCAACCCCCATAACCTCATCAATCATCATTACATCAGGAACAACAGTAATAGCAATAGAAAAGCCAAGGCGCGCCTTCATACCTGTAGAATAGGTAGATATGGGCTCGTAAAATTTGTTACCCAACCCTGAATATTCCCTAATATTAGGCATCATTTTTTTTAGGTATGACCTCTCCGCTCCCAATAACATACCATTTAGCATCGAGTTCTCTTCACCCGTCATATAAGGTAGAAAGCCTGCTTGAAGTGATAGCATCATTACCTGGCCCACATTACTAGATACATGGCCCTCATCTGGGGAAATGATACCTGACAGCAGTTTTAGAAGAGTACTTTTCCCCGCCCCATTCCTTCCCACAACCCCTAATGTTTCACCTTTATACAGGTCAAAAGTAATAGTATCTAAGGCACTAGCACTACTGGCCTTACACCCAATACGATGGGAATACCCAACTGAAGCTTTCTCTACCTTAATTGCAATATCTTTCATCGCAATACCTTTGGGAAAACTCTATTTAATTTTGCATGCAAAAATAGGGCTGTTACCAATACCAAAATTGACATACAAAGCCCCTCTAAGAGAAGCCCCCAGTCAGGCGCCATCTCTAATACGATAATACTACGATAACTTTCAATTAAGACAGCCATTGGATTTAAATAGAGCACATTCTGATACTCATCTGGTAAAGATGATATTTCAAAAAACACTCCCGATAAAAACATAAGAAGCATCATACAATTATCAACCAAATATTTTCCATCTGGAAAAAAAGAAACAAATACAGACAAAAATAAGGTCACAGATATGATAAGAAAAAATTGAAGTAAAATTAAAATTGGCAGATACAACCACAAACCAGATACCGCATAACCGAGAATATTCACCAATCCCAACAATAATATAAAAACAAAACAAAATTTAGCTGTATTAGCCATAACCACAGATAGAGGAAAAATAATCTTCGGTATACAAATTTGCTGTATTAAATAGCGATTTGCGTATATAGAAAAGGACCCTGTCTGGACAGAGCTACCAAACCACTTCCATATAACGAGACCAGTTATAAGTATAATCACAAATTCGGCCCCCCCCCGATCAAACATAACCGAAAAAAGATAGTAAAAAGTTAACATAAATAAAACTGGCTCCACAATCCACCAAAGCAAACCTAAATAGGTCCTACTTATTTCTGCTTTAATTTCAGCATACGCCTTATACATAACTATATTAATTAGAGCACTAAGATTCACAATACTTACATCCAGAATACATAAACAACTGTTCTTATTTTCCTATTTTCTCATTAACATTTAATTTAGAAAAAATATCTGACAAACAAAGATCCACTCCCGCCTCCCAATAAGGAAATTTAACTCCAAATTGATCACATAATTTACTTGTATCCAAAACAGAATGCTTTGGCCTACTTACCTCACCGCCATATTCCTCTGTAGTAATTGATTTAATTTTCACAGAATCACTCGAAGTATATTGGTGATCTTCGAGGTATTTTTGAATATATTGAGAGAAACCAAACCACGACGTACTACCGTATGGACATAAATGAAATAACTCCCCGACCTCCTCCATGCCCTCCAAATCCTCCAATAAGCGATAAATACACAGCATTAGTACATCAGAGACTAACCTTGACCAACACGGAACCCCAACCTGATCATTTATCACATTCAGCTCATCTCGCTCCATCATCAACCTAAACATAGTAAGTAGGAAATTATTTCCTCTAGCACCATAAACCCAAGAAATACGAAAAATAAGGTACTTACACCCAGACAATTGAATTGCCCGCTCACCGGCCAGCTTCGTTCTCCCATATTCATTAATTGGGTTTGGCTCATCCGTTTCTACATAAGGCGTTTCTTTGGTCCCATCAAACACATAATCTGTTGAGTAATGAATCAACAGAGAGCCTAGTTTCTTGGCTTCTTCTGCTATTACACCAGGGGCAATACCATTAACTTGCATAGCAAGCTCTTTTTCTTCTTCGGCTTTATCAACAGCGGTATATGCGGCGGTATTAACGATTATGTCAGGCTTCACATCTCGAATACAATCGATAATCGACTGATTATTTGATAAGTCCATCCGTTGACGATCCACAGCAACAACATGCCCCAACGACATTAAACTACGTTGTAGCTCCCAACCGACTTGGCCATTTTTTCCAGTGATCAATATGACTGGTAACTTAACAAAGTTGTTCACAAAAAACCTCAGCATCTTTCATCCTGACCGAATTTTTATCCTTAAGTGATAACTCTGGCTCCACGTCTATCTGCCAGTCAATTGCAAGATCTGGATCATCCCATAAAATACTGCGCTCATGCTCTGGTGCGTAGTAATCAGTGGTTTTGTAAAGAAGCTCAGCTGAGTCACTCAAAACAACAAAGCCATGAGCAAAACCAGGCGGGATCCAAAGTTGTTTTTTGTTTTCAACACTTAAACGCGTAGAGTCCCACTGGCCAAAGCTTGGAGAGGACTTGCGGATATCGACGACAACATCTAGCACTTCACCACTCACTACCCGCACTAACTTACCTTGCGCTTGTTGTATTTGGTAATGAAGCCCTCTTAGCACGTTCTTATTTGATTTTGAGTGATTATCCTGAACAAAGGTATATTGTTTACCTACCGCCTGATCAAAAATTTTATGATTAAAACTTTCAAAAAAGAAACCTCGGTCATCACCGAACACTGTTGGCTCAATAATTTTCACGTCAGGAATTTTTGTCGCTACTATTTTCATAAGCATTGTTCTTGCTTGAGCAATCGCAGAAGATACTGGCCGTAGCCATTTTTACTCAGAGGTTGAGCCAATCGCTGAAGCTGCTCGCTGTTGATATATTTCATGCGCCAAGCAATTTCTTCTAAACAGGCAATTTTTAGGCCCTGTCGACGTTCGAGCACTTCCACATACTGTGATGCTTCTAACATCGAATAATGGGTACCCGTATCTAACCAAGCGAAACCTCGACCTAAACGAGAGACTTGCAACTGCTCCATTTCTAAATATCGTTTATTTACATCGGTAATTTCCAACTCTCCGCGAGGCGAAGGCTTCACTGCCGCCGCTATGTCTACAACTTGGTTATCGTAGAAATACAAGCCCGTGACGGCATAATTTGATTTGGGTTTAACGGGTTTTTCTTCGAGACTTAATGCCTTCCCATCACAATCGAAATCGACCACACCATAGCGCTCTGGGTCGTGTACTTGGTATGCAAACACAGTGGCACCTGATTCTTGTTTATAAGATGAAGTCAGTAAGGAACCAAAATCATGACCGTAAAAAATATTATCGCCTAATACCAATGCACAGGCATCATTACCAATAAATTCTTTTCCAATAATAAAGGCTTGCGCCAAGCCATCGGGGGAGGCTTGTACTTCGTATTGAATATTGATACCCCATTGACTACCATCTTTTAACAAATGCTCAAACAGAGGAGTATCTTCGGGTGTCGATATGATCAATACATCTTTTATTCCGGCAAGCATTAAGGTCGACAGCGGATAATAAATCATCGGCTTATCGTATATGGGCAGCAACTGTTTTGAGACCGCCTGGGTAACTGGGTACAAGCGCGTACCAGAACCGCCCGCAAGTATGATTCCTTTTCTCGCCATTATCGCGCTCCGTAGTTTTCGTTAACCCACTTTTGGTAGCTGCCACTTACCACATGATCAACCCATTCCTGATTTTCTAAATACCAGGCCACGGTTTTACGAATTCCGGAATCAAAGGTTTCGGCAGGTGACCACTTGATTTCATTTTCGATTTTTGTTGGGTCTATCGCGTAGCGACGATCATGACCAGGCCGGTCATTCACAAAGGTAATTAGTTGTTTGTGAGGCACATGAGAGGAGTCAGGTACTAGCTCATCAAGAATATCGCAGACGGTATGTACAATCTCTAGGTTGGTTTTTTCATAGTTACCACCAATATTATAGGTTTCCCCTACCCGCCCTTTATCCAATACCGCACGGATGGCACTGCAATGATCTCCCACATAGAGCCAATCACGAATATTTTTGCCATCACCGTATATTGGTAGGGCTTCGCCTTGCAGCGCATTCATGATTAGCAAGGGAATAAGCTTTTCGGGAAATTGATACGGGCCGTAGTTATTGGAACAATTTGTGGTTAGTGTAGGCAGGCCGTACGTATGGTGGTAGGAGCGAACCAAGTGATCAGATGAGGCCTTGGACGCTGAATAAGGACTATTGGGCGCATATTGGTGGGTCTCGCTAAAAGCAGGTTCATCTAGTTCTAATGAGCCATACACTTCATCGGTCGATACATGGAGAAAACGAAAATCAGACTGGCCCTGTTCATCCAACGCATTCCAATAGGCCCTGGCGGCCTCTAGTAGATGAAAGGTCCCCATGATATTAGTTTGAAGGAACTCCTCTGGGCCGAGTATTGAACGATCCACATGACTTTCTGCGGCAAAATTAATAATCGCCTGCGGCTGGTGAGAATCTAACAATTCATCGACTAAAGCCCTATCGCCGATATCGCCTTTTACAAAGATGTGCTGTGTATTACCCGTCAAACTATCCAAATTTTCAGGGTTACCGGCATAGGTTAACTTATCGAGATTAATGATTTTGGTCACATCATTTTGGTTTAAGCAATCATGCACAAAGTTTGCCCCGATAAACCCTGCACCACCTGTAACCAATACTGTTTTCACTTAGAAACTCCATAAATCTAAATACGGTAAATACGCTATTACGCCTCATACTCCATGTAGACGAGATAGCAAGAAGATAAAAAGGCTAGATACACTTTTCGAATAGCGCAATTGATTCTACATGTGTCGTATGAGGAAACATATCCATCACACCGGCGATTTTAAGATCATAACCCGCTGCCACCAACACTTCGGCATCACGGGCCAAGGTTGCAGGATTGCACGACACGTAAACAATTTTTGATGCGCCAAATTTGGCCAAGTATTTTACGATGTCGTAGGCACCACTGCGGGGAGGGTCTAATAAAATTTTATCAAAACCTTCGCCGAACCACGGGTGTTCATTTGGATCTTTGGTTAAGTCTGCGCCATAAAACTCAACATTACTAATGTTATTGTACTCTGCGTTGGCTTTGCCTCTGACAACAAGCGAGTCATCACCCTCTACACCCACCACACGTTCAAAGTGACGAGCGAGAGGCAAAGTAAAATTGCCTAGACCGCAAAATAAATCCAACACACGTTCGCCTGGCTGGGGATCAAGCCAATCAATGGCACGTGAAATCATTTTGTTATTAATGCTGGTATTAACCTGGGTAAAGTCACTCGGTTTAAAAACCATTTCTAAGTCATAGTCGGCGAGTTTGTAACTCAGCACTGAGGTTTCCGGCCACAGTAAATGAATTGTCGCGGGGCCTTTGGGCTGGAGATAAATATGAATATTATGTTCCTGGCCGAAAGCGATAAGCTTGTCGTGATCATCCTCAGTAAAGGGTTCTAGATGGCGAAAGACTAAAGCAACCACCTCATCACCGACGGCCACTTCTACCTGAGGAACCCGCATGTAAATGCTTAAGCTACCAATGAGCTCTCGCAGCTCCATCAACTTTAAGCCAACGGCAGGATGCAGTACGTCGCAACGCGTTAGATCAGCCAGAAATGAGGTTCTTCTTTCACGAAAACCAACCAGTATGGATTCTTTTTTATGAACGTATTTGGCACCTAAGCGCGCTTTACGACGATAGCCCCAGTGCTCGGCAGTTAATGGTTCGGCAACTGCCTCGGGCACCAAGCCACCACCAATGTGGTGGAAATTATCCAACATTATCTGTTGTTTAGCGTGAATTTGTGCTGACGCTTCCATATGCTGAAGACTACAGCCGCCACACACGCCAAAGTGCGGGCAAGCTGGCTCAACACGATCAGGCGAGGCGT
>Ga0316204_10008479_pt1 | contig 14249 bp, 12 predicted proteins | sample 6monrhotite_MG_2_FD_205661 | JGI IMG/M metagenome (GOLD analysis project Ga0316204, IMG submission 205661) | Microbial mat bacterial communities from mineral coupon in-situ incubated in ocean water Damariscotta River, Maine, United States -... | ecosystem: Environmental > Aquatic > Marine >...
TTGTTCCAGATAAGCTTTACATTTTTAGTCTGCTGACTTATCTTTACCTTCTTCAAACGCATCTGACACATCATTTACTATATCATCTACACCGCTGTTAAACTCTTTTGCCGTACAACCACCAAATAAAATAGCTAACATCGCACTTAATACAAGAAAATTTTTCATACTATATCCTTCGTTTATTTTAATCATGTTACTGTTTTTTTCTTAACTATTCTCTTACTTCAAACAGTTTTTTAATATCTTCATCCGCATCATGTACACCTGATTCAATCTCTTTTGCACTGCAGGCACTAAAAGCAAGCAGACATAAACTTAATAAAACACTGTTTAGTATCATCTTAATCCATCCAAGCCTGTGTGATAAATTCACGTCCGTCATTAAACTTCTTGATCTTAAAAGCATTTATACACCTCCCCTCTTCAATATCAAAAACAACCATTTGAATCACAGCCTTACACTTCTCTGGCACATTAAAACGTCCCGGAAGTCCTGTCAGAAATCTCTGTATAGGTACCTTTGCATCCATACCAATAACATTGTCCCGACAACCCGTTAAACCGATATCTGTTAGATAACCTGTGCCTTCATCAATTTGAAGGTCATCTGTTCCAACATGAGTGTGCGTACCAACAATGGCAGAGACTCTTGTCTTAAACATCATTAGCAAACCGCGTTTTTCAGAGGTTGCTTCTGCATGCATATCTATGAAGATATTTTTTATTCCCTGTGCTTCTAACTCTTGTATAGTATCTGTAGCACATCTAAAAGGATTATCTACCATTGGCATTGCGTAGTGTCCCATAAGGTTAAGTACCGCGAGTTTCTCACCTTCAACCTCATATACCTTACAACCCGTTCCACTTACATCTTCAGGGTAATTATGCGGACGTAAGATCTCATACTTATCAAACATACTGTGGATCTCTTTTTTATCCCAGGTATGATTTCCCCCTGTCATAACATCGATGCCCGTATTGAACAGTTCTGCTGCATTTTTTGGTGTCAGACCAAAACCATGAGAAGCATTTTCATAGTTAGCGATCACAAAGTCAATTTTATGTTCTTTTTTGAAGGTTTCTAGGTTCTCTTTGATGATGGAGCGACCAGGACGACCTACGATGTCACCGATAAAAGCAATTCTCATTATAAGACCTTTCGCTTAGCATTTCTCAAATAACTTAGCACCTCTTTGATGATATCATCATCATCTTTACTTGCTGCCTTGATCGACTCCGTTGAACCATTGCTATAAGTGATGGAGATATTTTGTCCATAGTTTCCAATAAGCGTGATTGATTTTTCTATACTTAAAAGCTTAATGACAATGAGTTCAAAAAACTGTTTTGTATTGATGTCTAAACGACCAAACCTGTCATTGGCCTCTTCTTCTATCTCATAGACTTCAGTGACTTCTTCACAATGACTTAGACGTCTGTACAGTTCTAAGCGTAAACGCTCTTCTTTTACAACCTCATCCGAAATATACGCAGAGATCGTCAACTTGATATCCACTTTTTTACGCTCTATCTGCTGTTGATTTGACAGTTCTTTGATAGCATCTTCTAGCATCCTAAGATACAGGGTATAACCGATATTTTTGATATGGCCACTTTGAGCATCGCCCACTAAGTTACCTCCACCACGGATCTCTAAGTCGTGATAAGCCAGAACAGACCCTGCTCCTAAAAACGAGTTTGATTCAAGGGCAAGAAGACGCTTTTTAGCCTCATCCGTAAGGTTTTCTTTATCGTCAACAATGAAATAAGCATAACCTTCTATATGTCCACGTCCTACACGTCCGCGAAGTTGATGCAAGTCCGCTATTCCAAACCTGTCAGCCCCATCAATTAACATGGTGTTAACCGTTGGCATATGTATACCTGATTCGATGATGGAGGTTGCTAGAAGCAGATCATACTCTCTATTTTGAAACTTCATCAACTCTTTTTCTGTCTCAGTCGCAGATATCTTTGAGTGTAACATCAAGATACGAAGGTTAGGAAGAACGGCTAAAAGCTCATTTTTCTTAATTGGCATTGCGTCAATAGAGTTAAAGACATAAAAAAGCTGTCCACCACGTCTAAGCTCACGCAAGATGACCTCTTTTAGTAACTTCTCATCATACTCTTTCACAAAGGTTCTCACCCCTTGACGCTCATTAGGCGGTGTCATAAGCGTAGACATCTGCTTGATGGAAGACATGGCTTGATTAAGTGAACGAGGGATAGGTGTTGCTGACATGGAAAGAAGGTGAACCTTTTCATATAAGGTCTTCAACTTCTCTTTTTGCTTCACCCCAAACTTGTGCTCTTCATCAATGATAATAAGTCCCGGCTTGGAGAACTTTGCAGCAAAGAGCGCATGTGTTCCAATCACCACATCCAAATCACCTGATTCAAGGGCTTTTAAAATCTGGTTTTTATCTTTTGTTGAAACAAACCTGTCAAGTTTTGCTATCTTGATATCATAAGACTCAAAACGCTCTTTTAAAGACTTATAGTGCTGAGATGACAAAAGCGTTGTAGGGACAATAAGCGCAGACTGATGCCCACTAAGATAGGCGGCATAAATCGCATTCATAGCAACCTCAGTCTTACCAAACCCCACATCACCTGAAAGCAGTCTGTCCATCACCTTCTCTTGTGAAATACTGACGAGTATCTCTTTAATAGAGCGGGCTTGATCTTCCGTATATTCAAACCCTGCAGCTTCTTGAAAAGACTTGATCTTTTTAGCATCACAGATAATACGAGGGGCCTTGATAAGTGCTCTTGAAGCAGCAAGATTAATGATCTCACCTGCTATCTCAAAGAGTTTCTTTTTAACCTTGTCTTTTAACTTGGCAAAGCTTCCTTTGCCCAGCTTATCAAGAACAGGTAAAGAACCTGAAGAGATGTACCTGTCAATAGACTCAAGGTTCTCCACAGGAATTAAAACACGCTCTTCACCTTGATAAGAGATGGCAACAAAGTCTTTAACCCCGCCAAGAATCTCTGCTTGCTCGATTTTTTCAAAAACACCTACCCCATAATCTTCATGAACAATATAATCACCCGGTTTCAACTCATCTAAAATAATACTTGTTTTTTTACGACGTTTTTTCTTGATCTCTTTGTTCAAAGAAAAGACAAGCTCTTTGTCACTCATAAAATTAACGATTATAGGTGAATATACAACATTGATTTTAGAAGTATCATGCAGGTCTTGCTGTTTTATCTGTGCTTCGTTTGAAGCGATAAGTGTTATCTTTTTGTTTTTATGCGCTTGAAGTGTTGTATGTATATCGACTAATACAAACTCAGAATATTCTTTTGACTCTGGCATAACTTGAAAATCAAACTCAGACTCATCAACTGCTTTTTCATCAAAAGCATAGATCTCTTGAAGTTCTAATGAAAGATCAGACGAATAGACACACTTCTTTCCTTTCATAAAAGAGCTACTTAACACATCCAAATGCCAAAGTCCTAAAGAGGTAAGATCTTTTACAAAACTGTCCGAACTACTGTGTTCACACTTGCGTACAAGAGCGTCATACTGCTCTTCATCTAAGGCGAAAAAAGCCGGTGTGATATCGATCTTTTCTATCTCTTTTTTAATACTTTTTTGTGTCTCAAGTTCAAAGGCGCGTATCTCTTCCACCTCATCACCAAAAAGTGAAATACGGTAAGGTTTAGCCGCGCTAATAGGAAAGATATCAATAATATCACCACGAAAAGAGACTTCACCTTTTTCTTCAACGATATCAACAAAGGTATATCCCCAATGAAGCATCTGCTTTTTAAAACTGCCAAGGTCTATGCACTCACCAAATTCTATATTGACAAGCGAGCATAACTCAGGATTTGGAAGAGGATGGGACACTGTTTTGATAGGTGAGATAACTAAGGGCTTTTTCTTTGCCAACTTATAGGTGTTAAGTGCTGAAAACAGTTCAAATAGTTCAATTTTAAAAGAGCGTAGATCATCTCCGCTGACCGCACGTAAATCAGGAAATACCAGTACATCTTTATTGCAGTACTTTACAACATCAGCCAAGGCCAAAGCCTCTTTTGAATCTTTTACAACGATAAGTTCGGGGGAATTACTCTGGAGGTATTCGTAAGTGTTACTCTGGCTCAAGCTTCTTTTTTCTTCTCATTTACGACGGTATTCACCGGCTTGTTTTTCAACTCTTTATTTTTTATCTTGCTCTCACCTTCGAAGTGACCTTGGGCTTCTATCACTAGTTCAGAAGAGGTAATAGAACCAAGAACCTTACCTGCCGCCATTATCTCAAGGCGTTCAGCTTCTACTGAGCCTTCAACCGTACCTTGTACTACTAGATGATCAGTGTGAATCTCTCCACGTACTTTTCCACTTTTTCCAATTGTGATCAATTTTTTTGAAACAATTGAACCTTCAAATTCACCGTCTATATAAAGGTTGCAATCAAGTTTCATCTCGCCCTTGATAAAAGAACCTTCTGTGATAATAGTGGTATTGTTGTTGTTTGGTGTAGGCGCGTTGTCGCTGTGATTAAAGATTGCCATGGTACGTTTTTCTCCTTCTCAAATATAGAGTTATATGAAGCAATATTCCACTTAACAAACCAAAATGGGTTCAGTGCTCTTTGAATAAATCTCACTTCATAATGTAAATGAGGACCGTTTGACATACCACTGTTTCCAGTATAGCCGATCAGGTCTCCACGCTTAATAAACTGACCTGATTTTACCACAATTTTATTAAGGTGACCGAAATAAGTCTTAAATCCGAAACTATGGTCTAAGATAATAAGGTTTCCGTAACCACTTCTTTTGTGCTCAGCCGCCCATTCAACTATTGCGTCTGCCGTTGCATAAATAGGCGTTTTCATAGGAGCTTTCATATCTGAGCCTCGATGAAACTCTTTTGTTTGCAAGGTTGGATGCGTGCGATAGCCATATTTTGACGTAATGCCTTTATATTCAACAGGAGATCCATTTGGAACATGTTGCATTAAAGCAGCCATCTCTTCCGAGGTTACTGTAGCTAGATCAACCCGTTCGGCTAAAGTTGTACCTTCTTGAGTAGATAGACCTATCAAATTTTCTATATCTGCAAGTTTATCAGTTACTGCAACAAGCTCATCACGTTTTTGCTTAAGGACAAGTTCTGTTGAGTTGACTATACTTTTAAGATCTTTGTTTTTCTCTTGTAGTACCGTGTACGCTTCTTTTATTTTATTTTTTTTTGCTTCTATCTTGTTGACACTCACATTTAAATAAGTAATACTAAAAGCAGCCAAAGCAAAGGCAAAAAGTACAAAACCCAAAAGGTAAAAACCGAATTTTTTAACAATTTGGTGAATATTAAACTGTTTTACGCCATGTTCATCATGAATGGTAATTGTAAATTGATCATGCATCTAATCCATATCCCCCTCACTATCCAAGTAGCGTTTTAAATTTCTGCGCTACACTGAACGATCCGAAGACTAAGTAATCTTCATCATCTATGATCTTATCAAACATCTTATATTCCAAGTTGTTTCTGACAATAGCATCCACCATATCCCCATATGGCGCAATGCGATCATCATTAACCGGAATGATCTCAACCCGCTTTACTATAGGAGCAAGTAGAGCTAGTATCGACAAATAATCCTTGTCTTTATAACTATTATAGACTAAATTTACTGATTTAGCGCGAAAACAGTGAGAAATAGCCTCGGCAGCGAGGGCATTATGCCCTACATCCAACCAAATATTTGATTTAATTCTCTGCATTCTACCCTCTAATCGCTGAGAGTTAAATAAGTTTTTCTTAACTTTGTATCCTAATTCTTTGACAACACACATACTTAAGAGAAGATTTTCTTGTAGATAATGAGGCAGTTCTTGTTCTTGTGATATCTCTTGAGCTAGCTTTAACATCGTATCATCAACACAGGTTTTATAGTTCTTGAATTCCAAATCAGGTGAGGTACTCAACTCTTTAATAACATCTTCTACTTCTGAAAAGACTTGTTTAGCGACTATGGCTTTATTGCTAACACTACGTAGTTTAGTCTCTGCGATCTCTTTGATACTTGAGCCTAGGAAATCTTCATGATCCATCCCGATGGGCGTAATGACGGAAATGACTTTTTCAAAGGCATTAGTTGCATCATATTCACCACCTAAACCCGCTTCTAAGACAATGTAGTCACAGTTTTCATAAACTAAGATCGCTAAAAATGTTGTATATTCAAAATAACTCAGACTCTTTTTAAAATCTTCACTTAAAAGTTTTTGTAACCTTTCATGGGCACGCTCCAACACATCATAATCACAATTTACGCCATTAAGCCAGATGCGCTCATTAAACTCTTTGATATGCGGAGAAGTATAATGGCCTACTTTTATACCTAAGGTATGCAAGGCATTTGCTATGTAACGGCCCGTTGTACCTTTACCATTGGTTCCGACAACGTGAATGATAGGAGGGATTTTTATCTTCTCTTTAATAGATGCGTAAGCTCTAGGCATACGCGTATAATCTATCTCACTGTAATATAAAGGTTTTCTTTCTAAAAATGCTTCAAGTCTCATACAACGATCTGATTGCGTCCATTTTCTTTTGCTTGATAAAGCTTATCATCTGCTGCCTTCATCATAGTCGCAACAGAAGGGTACTCTTCTCTATAAGCTATTCCCCCACTGATCGTCACTTGTAACTTTCTGCCATCATGTACAAAACGACTTATCTCAAGTTTTTCTCTTACTTTTTCAGCAAAGGTCTGAGCACCCTTATGATCTGTCTCAGACAAGATAGCTAAAAACTCTTCACCCCCATAACGTCCGACGATATCTACGTTTCGCGCGATCTTTTTAAAGATCTGAGCAAATCCTTTTAAGACCACATCTCCTGCATCATGTCCATAAGTGTCATTTACGCTTTTAAACAGGTCTATATCAAAGAAAACTACACAATACGACTTCTTGTAGCGCTTGAATTCACCCTCTCTTATCTCTAAAAATTCATCTAAGGCACGTTTATTGTACAGTTTTGTAAGCGCATCTTCGCGTGAAGCTTTTTTCGCAACAACCAGCTCTTGCTCCAAAGCTTTGATCTTTTTTTCCATTTGAGAAACTTCTTGGTTATGCTCTTTAAGTTCAGTACCTAAAAGATTCGTCTCTTCTTCTAAGGATGAAGCAATGGTATAAAGCTTTTTATGTGCTGATTTGAAGTCATCGCCTTGTTCTAACTCTAAGCTCTCTAGGTTTTTCTTAATATTTGCGATCTCTTGACCTGAGTGATCTGTTTTTTCGATTAATGACAAGATCTGAATAGAAAGTTTTTCTAAGACTGTATCTAAGGCAACTAACATCTTCTTGATATGTGACTTATCTAAGGATATGCGTATTTTTATCGCCTCTTTGATCGTGTTCATCATGGCTTGCGTATTTAAACTTTCAGGGTTTGTACGTATTTCATTAGATATATTTGCTAACTTATCATTCACACTTGAGGCAATAGAAGGTGATAATGAAGCAACAAACAGTAAGGCAAGGTTCTGATATTCACCCTCAGATGATGTACTACCTGCACTAAACTTTAGGCTTTCTATTGTTGTCTTGATATCATGTTTGTTCACCTTACCAAAGGGCTTAAGCAGGTCTAAAAAACTGTCATCATACGTCGTTAAAAAATCAACCCAGTTATCTTTTATCTTTTCTATTTGACTGGCATCACTGATAAGGTCCAAGTCTTTTATAGATTTTGTTGATAAGGCAGAAAGTTGGGCATTATGCATAGAGGAGATGGTCTGCAATACACGTTTCAATAAGACATTCAAAGCAGCATTTTGCTCATTAGCTTCAGCTGGATTGGTTCTATTTAGTCTGGCAATAAAAAAGGTAATGAGCTCATTAAGGGTTTTAACGTGATACTGTTTCAGCTCATTTTGAAAGCTTGCATCAAGTTTTTTGGTAAACTTTTCTACTTGATTACAATCTTCAACCACAATGCCTGCAGCCTTAGCCTCTTTACAAAAGGCTTCTTGGTAAAACTCAGGTGTTAATTGTTTATTTTCTCTTTTAAGTCTTTCAAAGGCACGTTTAATAATTTGATTGATTGTCACACAAACTCCTTAAAGTAAATCCTTAGCTATTATAACCTACTTCCTTTAGCCCCTACTTGAGCCACAAAAGAATCTAGGGCTTTAAGTGAAGCTTTTGAGATCGCTTCAAAACGTTGCGTATCAGTGATAACCGCATTTGGCTCGATGGTAAAATCAAAATTTCCCTTAGACACATACAACTCTTCTTCATCCGCTTTTTTTCGTGTTACTTTGATATTAATATTGGCTCTATAAACAATAATATAACCACTTTGATCATACTGTAAAGGTCGAAATGAGATGCTTGACATTTCAACTAGAAGTTCAGTCGCTGCCTTCTCTTTTGGCACTAATGAAGAGTGAAAACGTGTGACCACCGACTTACGCATCGCATCTTTGATAATAACAGCATTTTCCGGGTCTTGAAGTGGGACAACAACCTCTACATAAAGGTTATTACCTATCACTTTACGTGCTTGCTTTGACGCAGGTAAATACCCACATCCCGCCATTAATACTAAGATTAAAAAGCCAGCAAGCAGTCGCATTACTTCACCACCAGGTTTACAAGTTTGTTAGGAACAACGATCTCTTTGACAATGCTAAAGCCTTCTAACCACTTAGCCCCCGATTCTTTTGCCATGACAAGGATCTCTTCCTTAGAAGCTGATGGTGAGACTTCGATCTGTGTACGATTTTTACCATTGATTGAGACACCCAGTGTTACCGTATCAACCGTAAACACTTCATCAAGTACTTCTGCTTTTGTAAAGTTTGCGCGTTTGAAAAGTTTATCAGCAACTTCCCAAGACAGGTGAGGAGCAATTGGCTCGATAATAGACGATAAAATCCAATATCCTTCTGTCCATACATCTGCATTGTCTTGCTCATTTAGTGCATTCATCGCTTCCATAACACCGGCAATAAGCGTATTAAAAGTATGACGTTCATTAAAGACTTCATTTGCACGGACTAAGGCTTCATATACCTTTTTACGCGCTACTTTTTCAGTTTTTGACAGTTCATCGTGCTTAATACTTGGGATACTGTCAGTTTCATAAGCATTTTTACTTCTATCAGCAAAACGTTTTAAGAATTTAAAAGCGCCCTCTACCGCTTGGTCATTCCACTCTAACTCTTGTGTAGGTGGCGCAGCAAAAAGGATAAACAGTCTCGCCGTATCTGCACCGTATTTTTCAACCAGCGCGTCAGGGTCAACCGTGTTACCTTTAGACTTAGACATCTTCGCCCCGTCTTTAAGCACCATTCCTTGAGTCAATAGATGATTAAATGGTTCATCTTGATTTACGTAACCCAAGTCACGCATAACCTTTGTAAAGAAACGTGCATACAAAAGGTGTAAGATAGCGTGTTCAATCCCACCAATATAATGATCAACACCCATCCAATAATCTAACTCTTTAGCATCAAAAGCCTTATCTTCCCAGATAGCTGGACTCGCGGTATAACGTAAGAAGTACCAAGACGACTGAACAAAGGTGTCCATCGTATCAGTCTCACGAATAGCATCTTTTCCACACTGTGAACACTTACAATATTTCCATGTCGGGTGATGATCCAGAGGGTTACCTTCACCTGTGATCTGCGCGTCTTCCGGAAGAGCAACCGGAAGGTTCTCTTTTTTCTCCATCACAAGACCACAATCTTCACAATGGATAAATGGAAGTGGTGCACCCCAGTAACGTTGACGTGAAACACCCCAGTCTTTTAGTTTGAAGTTGATTACTTTTTTACCAAGGCCATTGGTATCAAAGTGATGCATGATCTTGCCCTGAGATTCTTTTGATTTCAAGCCATCAAACTCACCTGAATCAAAAAGTATACCTGTCTCAGTATAGGCCTTACCTTCTGGCAAGTCACCCTCTTTAGGTTTAATAACTGCCTTAATAGGAAGATCATACTTCTTAGCAAAGTCATAATCTCTATCATCATGTGCAGGTACTGCCATAACCGCACCTGATCCATAATCCATTAAAACAAAGTTAGCGATCCAAACAGGAATACTTTTACCCGTTAAAGGATGGATAACAGAGATATCAAGACTAACACCGGCTTTCTCTTTTTGTCTATCTATTGAGGAAGCATTTTTCATCGCTTTGATCTGGGTACTTGCTTCATCACAAAGAAGTCCGTTATCAAGCATATACGTCACAATATCATGCTCAGGGGCAAGCGCACAGTAGCTTACACCATAGATAGTATCAGGACGAGTAGTAAAGACGTCAAACTTCTCAAACTTATTTGAAAGTTTGGCTTTAGAAGCCTCATCAAAATGAAGATCAAATTCTAAACCTGTTGACTTACCAATCCAGTTTTCTTGCATAGTAAGGACTTGTTTAGGCCAGCCGCCTTCTAACTTTTTAAGATCACTCAAGAGCTCATCAGAGTAATCCGTGATCTTAAAGTAATACTGGTTCATCTCTTTTTTAACAACAGGAGTGTCACATCTCCAACAACAACCGTCTACGACTTGTTCATTGGCAAGTACGGTTTGATCATTTTCACACCAGTTAAGCAGACCTGTCTTAGAGTACATCAAGCCTTTGTTAAACATATCAATTATAAAGCCCTGCTCAAACTTTGTATACAGCTCGTCCGAAGTAGCAAATTCTCTCTTTTTAGAAAATGAAAGACCTAAACGAGCAAGTTCTGCTCTCATGTAATCGATATTATCGTAGGTCCATTTTTTAGGATGCGCACCATTTTTTATTGCTGCATTTTCTGCCGGCATACCAAAACTGTCCCAACCAATCGGATGTAGAACATTTTTACCGGCTTGACGGTAATAACGCGCAAAAGCATCACCAATAGTATAATTACGTACATGTCCCATATGTAAACGTCCGCTTGGGAAAGGGAACATCGATAATATATATTTTTTGTCTAAACTATAATCTTCACTTGGTTCAAAACTCTCGTTTTCTTCCCAAAATTTTTGCCACTTACTTTCTATTTCACTTGCGTTATATTCCACTATGGTCTTCCTATTTTTATATGAGGTATCATTAATACTAAATCTTAGATTTAACACTTAGAACTAATGACTTTTAAGATAAAAGAGAGAGCAAAGCCTCTCTCAAGTTTAATTAATATTATGCGGCTGTGCCTGATACTTATTGCTAAGCAAGACCGCTATGGCTAGTATTCTTCTCTTTGTCTAGCACTTTCTACAAGAACAAGTCCCATTGAGAAAAGGTTAGCGATAAGAGCACCAATAGCTAGAGCAATTGCCCATTCTACATTTCCAACAATAACCAAATAAACAAAGGCTGGAATCAAGTGTAAGTCAGCCACCAAAGAACTAGCAAGAAGCTCCGCTGCAAGTAGATTTCTAACACCAATTTTTAATATAGTAGATACTAGGTTAAGAGATCCAGCCATGAAAAGTGCAATTGCACTATGCTCATATAAAAAACCTGCTGTTGATGTTAAACTCATTAACGTAAAAAATACGTAAATTACTTTTCCCCAATCCATATTAATCCTTTTTTATTAATTGATACGGCATCGGAGCAGAAGCCCCGACACCTACGTTAACACTTAGTTCTGCTCAGCGCAGTGCTCACGTGTAGTTGAACCACACTATAGTTGTACAAATCGAACAGTTGATTAGTAGTTTAGGTTTTCTTTCCTAATTACTATTCAAGTCTTTGATTTATAAACATGTAATCGCAAGGACTCCGTCGGTGGTACGAAAGCGTACATCACCTTTGGTTCCGAACCTATAGAAGCCAAGCAGTTGGCTTCTACTTTACGGTTCTCACATTGTTCCTTGTTCGAACTGTGCTCTCATTTTCTCTTTTTCAATTTTCGCTTTTTCTTTATCAGCAAGTTTTGTTCTAAATGCTTTGATATCAAAACCTAACCAGATCAGAACCGGTGAAGCAACAAAGATTGAAGAGTATGTACCTACGATTATACCCACAAGTAGCGTAAATCCAAATCCGTGAATGATCTCACCACCATACATCCACAATGTAAGAACAACAAAGAAAGTCGTTAATGAAGTCAGTGTTGTACGTGATAATGTACGTGTAACAGACTCATTGATAACCTCGGCAAGTATCGCGGATTTGATCTTATTGATACCTTCACGAATACGGTCAAATACAATGATCGTATCATTAAGCGAGTAACCAAGGATCGTTAACATCGCGGCTAAGATATCAAGGTTAACCTCAACTTGGAAAAGTGAGATAGCCCCAAGAGCGATGGAGACATCATGAATTAATGCAACTACAGAAGCAAGGGCAAAACGCCACTCAAATCTGAATGAGACATAGATCAAGATCCCAATAACCGCAAGAACCATTGCCATGATCCCTTTTTCTCTTAACTCGTTACCCACCTTAGGTCCAACGATATCAACACGTCTTACCTCAAAGTTTCCACTTCCCTTAAGAACCTCTCTAGCCACATCACCCATATCTGAAGTCACCGAAGAGCTAGAAGTTCTAACACGGATTACTACCTCATCAGGTGAGCCAAACTCAGAGATAGTAGCCCCATTAAAAAGCTCATTCGTAGCAATAAGTTCACGCATCTTGTCTATAGGTGCCGGAGTATCATACTTAACTTGAATAACTGTACCACCGGCGAAATCGATCCCGTAATTAAGACCCTTCGTCGCAAGAACAGCATAAGAAGCAAGAACTAGCGTTAAAGAGATGATCAAAGTGATCATCTTCTTAGACATAAAGTCAAATGTTTTTGTATATTTAAAAAATTCCATCTTATGCCTTTATCCCAAACCAAAGTTTTACATTTTTGGTCTTTTCTATACGCTCAATTAACATAGAATAGATCCCATGTGTTCCAAGAATCGCCGTAAGCATAGAAGCTAAGATACCAATACTCATCGTAATCGCAAACCCTTTAATCGCGCCCGTTCCATAAACATATAAAACAATAGCTGCGATAAGCGTCGTGATGTTTGCATCTAAGATCGCGGACGTTGCATTTTCATAGCCTTGCTCAATCGCCTTACGTAAAGAGACACCTTGATATAAAAGCTCACGTATTCGCTCAGAAATAATAACATTCGCATCAACGGCCATACCAACGGTAAGTACGATACCTGCCATACCTGGAAGAGTAAGTGTCGCACCAAAAAGACTCATAACCGCTAAAAGGATAAACAAGTTGGCTATCAGTGCAATATTAGCAATAATACCTGCCATCTTGTAATACACAAGCATAAAGATAACAACTAAGATAAAACCACCTATCAAAGCAATTGAAGCTGACTTAATACTGTCTGCACCCAAAGATGGACCAACAGAACGTTTTTCCATCAGATAGATAGGGGCTAAAAGTGCACCTGAACGAAGTGCAATAGCTAAGTCTTGTGCACCTTGAGGTGTGTAGCTTCCAGAGATCTGACCATGCCCGCCACCAATACGCTCGTTAATCACCGGTGCAGAAAAAACTTTACCATCAAGAACAACAGCTAAATGATTTCCAACATTGGCTTCAGTAAAGTCACCAAAGATTGCGGCACCTTCAGAGTTTAATGAGAAACTGATTACGGGTTGATTCGTTTGTGGATCAAACTGTACTTGAGCATTGGTTAACATTGAACCATCAAGGATTTGGATCTCTTTAATAAGATGCTTAACCCCTGGCTGTTCTGCATCAGGTAAGATCAAGTCGCCATATTTTGCTGCTTCGGCGTCACTCATCTGATAGACTCTAGACTTTCTGTCCTCATCTACCGCCATAAGCTGAAGATAAGCTGCTCTTGAGATCAACTCACGTGCACGTTGTTCTTCTTCTTGTGTCTTTATACCAGGAAGTTCAACAAGGATTTTTTCGTCACCTTGCTTAGCAACCGTTGGCTCCGCTAGTCCAAACTGATCTAAACGGTTACGAATCGTTTCAATAGCTTGTTCAACTGACTGTTTTTTAGTCTTTTCTATCTCAAGTTCTGAAAAAGACAGCGTAAATGCCAAGTCTTTTTCATCAACCACAAGTCCTTCAGTTCCCGCTAACATCTCATTTAAAGTAGGAACATCGTCTTCATCCAAGATTGAGAACTCAACACCATCTTCCGTAATCACAAGCGTATCAACCAAAATATCGTTTTTACCTGTAAAGTACTTAACAGAGGCTGCAATAGATTTAAAACGTGCTTTTACCGCTTCTTCGGTTTTCACA